>Ga0172363_10002359_pt1 | contig 15220 bp, 13 predicted proteins | sample LakKivs2_kivu2a2_FD_114541 | JGI IMG/M metagenome (GOLD analysis project Ga0172363, IMG submission 114541) | Sediment microbial communities from Lake Kivu, Rwanda - Sediment s2_kivu2a2 | ecosystem: Environmental > Aquatic > Freshwater > Lake > Sediment | place: Rwanda: Western Province, Lake... | reverse complement strand
TCTCAGTACACCTTATACCCTGAAAACGAGCCGGTTCCGGTTTCATATCCGGTACCAACATTAATTATAGGTTTAATTTTATCTCCTGAATTCAATTTCAAGGTAATTGACCTGGTAAATGATAATCCGGATGTTATACCACTATTTAGTATTTCATATTCTATAGTAGTTCCATGAGTATACATTATTTTTAAAATCCTGGCATCTCCAGCACCTGTAGCATTATAACTTAAAATGAACGTATAGATACCAATAACTGATGCTGTAAACTCACCGGATGTGTCATTAAAAGCACCACCTTCATTATATTCAGAAGGACCAGTAATAAAATCATAATCTGTCATGAAATTACTCTTTGTCTCTGATGTGGTTTTTTTAGCCCTGAATGCTACCATATTATCAATCGTCACACTATTCCCGTTAAGGATAGAAAGGCTCTTGGTGGTTGCAGTCTCGACATAATCTAATGTCTGATTATCAGTATTGTCCCTGTAACCCGCCAGGCTTACATTATTCCCATCTGTGATAGATAAAACATCTGCTGCCAGGCTCAGGTTCTGTAATTCATTTGTTGCATCCGCATCTGAGTCATCCTTAAGGTCTGAAAGATCTACCGAAAGACTATTGGTAAGTGAAAGCGAATAATCCGTTTTATTGAATGACAACTGTTGGTTATCCTTATCGTCGAGATATTTTGCCAGGCTTATTCCTTCCGAAGAGGTGTTCCCTGTTATTTTAACAGAATCATTCCTTAAGATCAGATCCTGGATCTCATTGGAAGGATCTGCATCGGCGTCATCTTTCAGATCTGAAAGAAGTACAGTGGCGGTTACTCCTGATATACCCAGAATGCCTGTTGCCGGATCCCATGCCAGGGTCTGCCTGTATGGTGAAAGATCCCATTCTGTTGCACTCGTGTTATTCGTGATCTTAAGCTTGTCGGAATTTATTATAAGATCCTGGATCTCATTACCCGGATCGCCATCGCGTTCAATATTTGATATTTTAACCTGGTTACCGCCCGAGATCGCAAGGTAATCTGAACCATCAACATTGACAACCGAAAGTGTCTGGTCGTCAGTTGCCGGATCACCGGGATCGCCTTTGGGGCCCTGTTCGCCGGCAGCACCCTGCGGTCCCTGGGAGCCGGTATCTCCTTTCAGCCCCTGGGCTCCTGTGTCTCCTTTAGGTCCCTGGGCTCCTGTATCACCTTTCGGTCCCTGTTCTCCTGTTTCACCCTTTGGACCCTGATCCCCTTTTGGTCCCTGAGGACCTGCAGGTCCGGCTGGTCCTTCAGGGCCCGGTTCGAGTGATTTTTTTGCAAAAAGCGCATAAGGGACTGACAGAAACTGCATGGTTCCCATATCCATGAAATCATTTTCAAACTTCACCTCGACCTTTAAATAATGATATGCCGACCCCCACTCAACCTGTGATAACTCTCCAAAAAAAGTGCTTCCTGTCGGCGTTCCATGGCCGATAATCAGGGAAAACACACCATATCTTGATGTAACTACATCCTGGTGAAGCTCCTGGTACACAACTGTTCCCAGCGGATTGTCCGAAATAACCGAGAATTTCACACTGATCTTTTTGTTTACAATCTCCTTCCCGTAATTATCGCGGGCAACAGCCTGGTAATGAATTCCCAGAGGCACATTGTCCTGGGCACTGACACCTGCCGTAATACTGACAAGAATCAGCCCTGAGAGCAATCTCCGTAATTTCATTGCTGTCATAACACGCAGATTACAATTTTTCAATTTTGAAAGATCTGTTTATAAACCTGTCTTCACTTATTATCCTCACAAGGTAGAATCCGTTTATAAAATTACCGACATCAAACTGTTCTTTATGCCAGTATGAATCACTGAACACTTTTCTCGCATTTTTGATGATTGTCCCGGTAATATCGAGGAACTCTATCCTGAAAGTCCTGGCTTCAAGACCGTACAATTCAACTGTAACATAATCTATAGCCGGATTGGGATATACCCTGACCCCTGTCCCGGGGGGAGGAGTTTCCATTGTCAGTTTGATGCAAGGCTGTTGAAATCCCTGTGTAAAGACATAACTTGAACACCCGACTATTTCTACGGCAGTTTCTCCGGCAGTCTGTGTATAACTGAGGCTTTTATCACCGGCTATTCCGGCAAGCGGAACAAGTACCTGGTGCGACAACTGCTGCGATGAGGCATCGGTGCAGACGACAACAACTAAAATTGCCAGTATTTTCCCTCCTTTTATCATTACAGAAAACCCTGTCAGGCTGTCAAAAATATATAAATTTTTGACAAATTAACATTTTTTGTTGATAAATGTGTTAATAAATTACATGAGAATCTCTGTTCCATTACAAATATATTTCGTATTGCACCCTTCAGTTAAAGGGATTTATTACCTATTTTTAGAGAGGAATGGATTAAAAATGCCGGCATTAAAACCATATTTATATCGTAATCTTGTTGAAGCAGGATGTGATGAAGCAGGACGTGGCTGCCTTGCAGGTCCGGTATTTGCAGCGGCAGTTATCCTTCCGAAGAATTTCAGGCACCCTGTCCTGAATGATTCCAAAAAGCTGACCGCCCGGCAGAGGGAGTCTCTGAGGGAGGAAATCATCAGTTCGTCCATAGCCTGGAATGTAGCATATGTTGATAATAATGAAATAGACATACTTAATATACTCAGGGCGTCAATTAAAGCGATGCATCTTGCCATTGACGGACTTCAGAAGAAACCCCAGTTCCTCCTTATCGACGGCAACAGGTTCTTCCCCTACAAAAACATTGAGCACAGAACAATTGTCAGAGGCGACAGCCTTTATTATTCGATTGCAGCAGCTTCTGTGCTGGCAAAAACTTTCCGTGATGATTTCATGGGAAAGCTGCACTCCGAGTACCCCGATTACGGATGGAAAGACAATAAAGGTTATGCAACATCATTTCACAGGGAGGCTATCCTGAAATTCGGCATCACTCCCTATCACAGGAAAAGCTTCTCACTTTACGATTCACAGCTCTCAATTGATTTTTAGCATATCCTCAATCCGATTAAACATTTATATTTGTCCGTTCAGTTCTAAGTTTTATCCTGTAAACTAAATTTCATGAAAAAAATCTTACTGCTTCTGACAGCCATCCTTGTCACAACTGGTTTTAAAGCCCGGGCTGACGAAGGCATGTGGCTCCTTCCCCTGATCGAAAAGCTTAACATTGGTAAAATGACCGAACTCGGACTTAAACTGACAGCTGAGGATATCTACAGCCTTAACAAAGCCAGTCTCAAGGATGCAGTTGTGATCTTTGACAGAGGATGTACGGGTGAAATAGTATCGTCACAGGGTCTTATTCTTACAAATCATCACTGCGGATACCGGTCAATACAGTCCCATAGCTCGGTTGAACATGATTACCTCCAGGATGGTTTCTGGGCTATGACGAAAGAAGAGGAGCTTCCTAATCCAAATATGACAGTTACCTTTCTGGTCAGTATCGAGGATGTGACCAGCCAGGTGCTTGCCGGGGTCGCTCCCGAAATGAGTGAAACGGACAGAATAAGTGCTGTAAATCAGGCAAGGGCTGCCATAGAAAGGAGAGCAGCTCAAGGCACCAATTACAGGACCACAGTTACCAGCTTCTATGGCGGCAATATGTTCTATCTCCTTATCTATGAACGATATACTGATATCAGGCTGGTTGGCGCACCACCTTCATCCATCGGGAAATTCGGATTTGACACGGACAACTGGGAATGGCCGCGCCATACCGGCGACTTCAGTGTATTCAGGGTTTATACCGGGCCTGATGGCAAACCAGCATCCTATTCAAAGGATAACATTCCTCTTAAGCCGAAAAGATGGCTGTCAGTTTCTCTGAAAGATCTTAATAAAGGCGATTTTGCAATGATACTCGGATACCCTGGCGGTACACAGCGTTATTACACCTCATATGAAGTAGAAGAGATTATGAACATTACAAATCCAAACAGGGTGAAAATAAGGGGAGTAAAGCAGGAAACCTGGATGGCCGATATGGTTGCTGATCCCAAAGTCAATATCCAGTATGCATCAAAATATTCCGAATCGTCTAACTACTGGAAATTTTCAATCGGCCAGAATAACCAGCTTAAAAACCTGAATATAATTGACAGGAAAAGACAGATCGAAAACCTTTTCAATACATGGATCAATGCCGATGAGTCGCGGAAGTCAAAATACGGAGAAGCTCTTAATCTCATTAAAACATCAATCGAAGGAAGGGCGGAATACCAGAATGCCGTTCAGTATCTGAGCGAATGTTTTATACAGGGCTGTGAGATACTGAGCCTGAGCCAGAATGTGGTTGATCTTTACCCTGCACTCCAATCCGGAGACAGCCAGAAGATCTCGGAAGCAGTCGCAGTACTTAGAGATGCACTGGATTATATTTATAAAAACTATAATCCGCCGACTGATCTTAAAACAATCAAGGCCTTAATGAAACTATACAGGGCTGATGTCCCGGCAAAATTCCATCCTGATTTTTATACCCAGATCGTCGATAAAAAATTCAGGGGCAACATCGACAAATTTGTCGACAATATGTTTACAAAGTCAGTATTCGCCAGCCAGTCAAAAATGGAAGCTTTTCTTGACAAGCCTGATCTCAAATCAATTGAAAATGATCTTGCCTTTCTGACTGCTGAATCAATTAATGCAACCGGTGCCTCACTCTCACAAGAGCTGAACAATTTTTCCCTCAATCTCCAGAGAGGTCAGAGATTATGGATTGCTGCCCTGCGGGAGATGACACCTGAAAAAACTTTGTTTCCCGATGCTAATTTTACAATGCGTCTTACATACGGAACAATCCAGGATTATGATCCGAGGGATGCGGTTACTTATAAATATTTTACCACGCTCCAGGGAGTTATCGATAAATACAAGCCTGGCGATTATGAATTTGACCTGCCGCAGAGGCTTATCGAACTCAACAAAAAGAAAGAATTCGGCAGGTATGCATCCCCAAAAGGCTATATGCCCGTCTGTTTCCTGACTACCAATGATATTACCGGCGGCAATTCAGGCAGTCCCGTTATGAATGCAAACGGAGAACTTATCGGACTTGCATTCGACGGAAACTGGGAAGCGATGAGCGGTGATGTCTATTATGAACCTGAACTCCAGAGAACTATCGTTGTCGACATCAGGTATGTCCTGTGGGTAATGGATATCTATTCAGGCGCTAAACATCTTGTTGATGAGATGACGATAGTGAGGTAAGGATGTGTGTTTTTATTATCTTTGCTCAAATTTCTTAACATGCATTTCAGTCTGATTGAGATAGTTGCAGCATTCATGGTGCTATTTGCAATCATTGACATCCCCGGTTCAATACCTATAATAATAGATATTAAATCCAAGAGTGGTGATGTCAAGCCGGCCAAAGTTACCGTGGCTTCATTTATCATTCTTCTCATTTTTCTGCTGATCGGTAAACCTTTGCTAGGGCTTTTCGGGGTTGATATTTCATCTTTCGCGATAGCAGGATCATTTATCATCTTCCTGATAGCCATAGAGATGATACTCGGAATAGAAATATTCAAGGACACTTCCAAAGGCGGCAGCTCAATTTTCCCGATAGCTTTCCCCCTTATTGCAGGAGCCGGATCTCTTACAACAATTGTTTCACTTAAAGCTGAATATCAGACAATAAATATTCTTATTGCCCTCGTGCTTAATATGATTGTCGTTTACATTGTCCTCCGTTCAACTGTAATATTTGAAAGGATCCTGGGAAAAAGCGGACTCCAGATACTTAAGAAAATATTCGGAGTTATCCTGCTTTCAATCGCAATAAGGCTTTTCTTAAACAATACGGGAATAATCTTGCCTCATGGCATGTGAGGTGATAATATATACTGACGGCGCTGCCAGCGGCAATCCCGGGCCAGGCGGTTATGGAGTCGTCCTGATATCCGGGAAACACAGGCGTGAAATTTCTGAAGGATTCCGGTTTACAACGAACAACAGGATGGAGCTCATGGCAGTCATTGCCGGACTTGAAGCTCTGAAAAAACACGATTGCAATGTGATTGTGTACACCGATTCCCGCTATGTTGCTGACGCAGTCGAGAAAGGATGGATATTCAGCTGGGAATCAAAGAAATTTAGAAAGAAAAAGAACCCGGATCTCTGGATAAGGTTCCTTAAGGTATTCCGCAAACATAAGGTCCGGTTCGTCTGGATAAGGGGTCATGCAGAGAACGAGGAGAACAATTTCTGTGACAGACTGGCTGTTGAGGCTTACGGTAAAGCTAACCTTAAAGAGGATCACGGATATGCTGAATCAGATCCCGAAAATCTGTTCAATGAAACATGATGAACTGAAATATTTCTTAAATTAGGGCAATATTGTATAAATGTCTGCACATGCAAAAACTCTTCCTCAAACAAACCCAGACAACTCCGGAGATAAATTTTTCTCCTGCCGAAAATGTCTTTGTCATCCGGGGAACCTCATCGCCCGAGGATGTACGTGCATTGTATTATCCTGTAATTGAATGGACAAAAATATTTGTTGATGATGTCCTTGACGGTCAGTTAAGGATTTACAAACCCGGAAATCCCCTAAATCTCAGTATCGACCTTTCATATTTCAATTCATCATCAGCAAAATTCTTATACGATATCCTTGCAGAAATGCGCAGGCTAAGCGAGGCAGGCATACCTGTAAAAGTGCTATGGCATCATGATGAAGAAGACATTGATATGAAGGAAGCCGGATCAGATATTGCACAGCTCGTCGAAATGGAATTCACATATATCCCCAAACCAAGAAAGAAATGATGCGGGGTCAGAAGGAGCTTCACGATCTCCTGGATAAGCTTGGGATAACCTATGAATATCACGAGCACCCTCCTCTTGCCACTATAGATGATGCAATAATCCATTGGAAGGATTACAATTCCGGCCGCTGCAAAAATATATTCTTCAGGAACCATAAAGGGAACCGGCATTACCTGGTGATCCTCGAACACCTGGCACAGCTTGACATACACCATCTTGAAAAACGCCTGAAGCAGGGAAAGCTTACGTTTGCATCCGATCACAGGCTGAAAAAGCATCTCGGGCTCGATCCCGGCTCAGTATCACCATTCGGAATTATTAACGATCGGGATAAGCATGTTTATCTTTTTATAGACGAAAAGCTTAAGGAAGAGGAACGGCTTGCCTTTCATCCGAATGTCAATACAGCAACTCTTGTGATATCAAAATCAGATTTTTTGAAATTCCTGGACTATATGGGCAATGGCTATGAGTTTATAAAACTTTATGATTGATCTACGAAGATTCATATCTGCGAATATCCGCGTTATCTGCGGGAGCCTTTTTAATTATTTCCCGCTGATATCGCTGATTTTCGCAGAAAAAACATTTTGCTTATCTTATTTCTTCCCCGATTTATACACCGGCTGCTTCCACTCCTCCATCGGTTCATATTTGCTCATGCATGCCCAGAGAATTCCCCTCTTTTGTATCTCGAAAGCCTGCGGAACTTTAAAATCGGAAGCAACATGTCCGAGTGATGAATAGAATACCCGTCCTTTACCATAGACTTTTTTCCAGACTACCGGAACAACATTGCCGCCTATCCAGGAAGCATTGGCATCAGTAAAGGTTGTTGTTGCCAGAACCTTTACATTCGGATCAACATGTACAAAATATTGTTCGGAATGCATGTCAAAATCGGTCAGGCCTTTCGTTACAGGATCGTTATGATCGGTTATGTTGACCCTGTAATCGATCACTCCTCCCGGGTGGGCTACCCATTGTCCGCCAACCATGAACTGGTATTCTGTATTGTTCCTGAAGGAATCTCCAAGACCTCCATGCCATCCGGCAATCCCGACTCCGTTTTTAACTGCGGCGAGAAGCACTTTTTCCTGAGGACCAGTAATTGTACCCATTGTCCATGCCTGGACGATCAGATCAAGATCATTCAGATTCATGTTGACATAAGAGTCGAGTGTATCGGAGACTGTAACATTCGCGCCCTCGGATTCCATCCATGGCACAAAAATATCGCGGCACTTGTCAGGTTCATGGCCCATCCATCCCCCCCATACATATAATACTTTCTTCCCGCTCAGAGCAGATGCGCTCCCGGAAAAAGAATTACGGCTTAATATTGATGGTGCAAATATCGTGGCAGCTGCTGTCGTTGCACCTTTTGACAGAAATTCTCTTCTTGTAACCATATTTGTAAGATTTGAAGACCAAGATAACAATTTTAAATCAAATACTTATGGTAATTATTTACCAATAACCCGGTACTGCTTGAAAATCAATTTATTTTACCCCGTACCCAAGGGGAATGAATTGATTTTCTTCGCTCCCCTCGGGGCAGGGGTAATCGAAGAAAATCAATTGAATCATTTATTTGATTACTGATACTCAATTTAAATTATAAATTATATCATCGTAAGACTGCCATTCATCAACTGAAAGCTGCTGATTGTAAAATCTATAGCATAATAAATCAACCTCTTCCTTTCTTTGTTGCCGGACCTAAACTTAAATTTTCCCCCCATTTGAATTCATTGATAATTCTGACAATATGATTACGGATGAACTTTTAAAACAGATTCCTGCATCAAAAATAAATCTCGTACGTCCTTATATTAAAATTCTGATAACAGACCTGGCCATGAAAAGATTTAATGTCTTGTTAATTTTTAGTTTTCTTTTTTTATCTGTTTCTCAGGCACAGACTCAGGATCTGCCGAAAAAACAATATAAGGCAACCCGTGTCACAGAGGCACCGGTAATTAACGGGATTCTCGACGATGATACCTGGAATGTGGGACAATGGATTGATGACTTTACCCAGAATCAACCCTACAACGGACAACCTTCAACACAAAGGACTGAGTTTAAAATCCTTTTTGATGATGATAATCTATTTGTTGCCATCAAGGCTTATGATACTGATCCCGACAGCATTGTGAACCGTCTTACCCGGAGAGACGCGGCAGACGGAGATCTTGTAGGGATAATCGTTGACAGCTACCACGATCTGAGAACAGGCTTTTTATTCGGGGTAAGTTCAGCAGGAGTTAAATACGACGGGGTGTTTACCGAAGACGGGCAGAACCAGGATGAATCATGGGATCCCAACTGGTGGGTAAGAACTTCAATTAATAATGAAGGTTGGATTGCCGAGATGAAAATCCCTTTAAGCCAGGTGAGGTTTGATAAAAACTCGGATGCCTGGGGACTCGAAGTAGCAAGGGTTTTATACAGAAGAAATGAAACCGATTTCTGGCAGCATATACCCAGGGATGCACCAGGATTAATCCACCTGTTCGGTGAGCTTACAGGCCTTGACGGAATTGAACCGCGTAAAATATTTGATGCAACTCCTTACAGTGTGGCAAAACTGCAGACATTTAAGAAAGACCCGGGTAATCCTTTCACCTATCTTGAAAACGGCAGAAGACCCGGACTAAATGCAGGGCTTGATGCCAAGATCGGAGTTACCAATAACATGACAATGGACCTCTCAATCAATCCCGATTTCGGACAGGTTGAAGCTGATCCGTCAGAAGTAAACCTGACAGCATATGAAACATTCTTCTCAGAAAAACGACCTTTCTTCATTGAAGGAAATAATATCACAAATTTCAATATCGGACTCGGTGATGGTAACCAGGGAAATGATAACCTGTTCTATTCCAGAAGAATAGGCCGTCAGCCTCAGGGTTATCCCTCACTCGGTAACCAGGAATATACCGATGTACCGGCATTTACACCCATACTGGGGGCAGCCAAGCTAACAGGAAAAACAAAGAATGGACTTTCACTTGGATTTATCGATGCAGTCACAGGATCAGCATGGGCTCCGGTTAAAGACTCTGCTTCCGGTGAAACGATAAGACATGAACTCGCTGAACCGCTGACAAATTATTTTCTCAGCAGGGTTCAGCGTGATTTCAAGGAAGGAAATACTCTTCTCGGAGGGATCCTTACCGCCACCAACAGGGATCTTGATGATAATCTCGCAACTTTTATGCACGGATCTGCTTACTCCGGTGGGATAGATTTTACGCAGTATTTCAAGAAAAAAAGCTGGTCGTTCAACCTGAATACAGCATTCAGCCTGGTAAACGGTACAAAGGATGCAATTGCAGAAACCCAATTGTCGTCTGCCAGATACTATCAGCGTCCCGATAAGGATTATGCACAGTTTGATCCTGACAGAACTTCACTGTTCGGATCCGGAGGAAGAATGCAGATTAGGAAACTGGACGGTCATTTGTTCCTGTTAGGATGTGTTAAATGGAAAACTCCCGGATTTGAAACAAATGACCTGGGATATATGCAGCAGGCTGATCAGGTTCTTTCTGTCATCGTGGCCGGTTATAGTGTTTGGGATCCCAAAGGTATTTACAGGAACTGGAATGTGAATAGTGATGTGTATCTGGTAAATAATTTCGGAGGTGACATAATCGGCAAAGGAGTCGAATGGAACGCGAGCATGGGATTAAAGAATTACTGGAGTATATGGACCGGCGGGAATTTTGATATTTCATCATTATCGGCCGCAACACTCAGGGGTGGTCCAATGATCATGTTTCCTTCAAGTATAAATGCAAGAATGGGATTTTCTACCGACCATCGTAAAAAACTTGTCCTGGAGTATTTTATGAATGTTAATAAGGGTTTCGAAAACTATTTTAAAGGTTTTAATACTGAGATTGGTCTCGCCTACAAGCCGACAAACTACCTCACGATCAATCTTTCTCCGGAATACAGTCAGTCGTTCAGTGAACTTCAGTGGGTTACAAGGAAAACTTATAACGGCGAAGACAAGTATATTTTTGCTTCCATTGACAGGAAGACGCTGGCAGCATCCATTAGGATCAACTTCAACCTTAGTCCCAATCTTACTTTCCAGTACTGGGGTCAGCCTTATGTAGCGTCAGGTAAATATTATGATCACAAATACATAACATCTCCGCTGGCTGATGAATACCTAGACAGGTTCCATGTTTATACCTCAGCAGAAAAATTCCAGACAGACGGTCATTATGATATTGACGAAAATGCCGACGGAACAACAGATTACAGCTTTGGAAACAGTAATTTCAATTACCAGTTCTTTCTTTCTAACCTTGTGATAAGATGGGAGTATAACCCGGGATCAACAGTCTATCTCGTCTGGAGCCAGTCGCGGAATTCCTTCAACAATTCCGGTCAGCTGAATTACTTCGATGATATTGGTGATCTGTTCAACAGGGATAACGATGTCCCACACAATGTTTTTCTTGTTAAATTCAGTTACCGGTTCGGATTGAAGTAAACAGGACCAGTATTAAATGAAAGTGGCAGTATTAATAGTACTTTATATTAGTACTTCTTTCTTTGTGTTCTGTGGTTCAGTGCTTTATATTTAACCACACAGAGTACTAAGTACACAAGAAGTAACACAAAGGACTTTTAATACTGCCACATTTACGTCCCGGAGTTATTGTTTCACTGTTAATTTACCAATTTCATCATAAAGTGTCCTGAAACAATTTACCGGATTATTTTCTGAGGATTCAGTCCTCCGGCCGTAATAACTGTCGAGGAACTGGCCTGATCCCGACCAGACAGTCTGAACCATACCACAGAACCTCGGGCTCATGGCCTTTGCCGATGAATTTCTGAACCTGACCATGTCATTTACCTGGGCAACAGCGCTTTCCGGATTCCTCCACGGGCATGTCACAACATCGAATCCTTTCATGGCAAAATATACCGGTGTCTGATCAGGTCTTTCATAATGCCAGTCGCAGATCATCACGTCTTTCGGGATCATATCAATTGCACGGTAAGTATTGTTGAAACTTGCCTCCCATTCACCCATGCCTGTTGTTTTACCGTCTATCAGGCGGTCGCCCCATATCCAAAGGCGACGCCCTTTTTCAGCCAGATGGTTGCGGATAAGAGTGACCTCACCCGCAAACAGTTCGGCCTTATCCCTGCCCGAACATCTCGGGCACTGCCTCTCCCCTATGTAAAACACTTCATCCATGCCGGCATGAAAAGCCGATGCTTCAAATACGTCGCATATTTCATCGACAAGTGCAAATACCACATCATGGACTTCCGGATGAAGCGGACAGTAGCTCTTGCAATAGAGACCATCCGGATTTGGCCAGACATATTTTTCCGGCATTTGCACCCTGGGAGTTTCATCGAACTGCGGGTATACCCTTAGAAGATTTCCCGGTCTGTTTGACCACGATTGATGTCCGAGCAGGTTTATCTGCGGAATAATGCTGATATTGTTCTCCTTGCATGCCTTTACCAGTTTTCTGACATCGGATTTCTTCAGAGCCCCGGAATCCCTCAGCTCGGGATGACTTTCAAAATTGTAATTAAAGTCTACCCTCAGGATAAGCGTATTCACTTTCCTGGGAGCCAGCTCCTCATTAATGAATTTTACGAAATCATCAACCTGGTTCGTCCGGGGTGAACCTATGCAAAATCCCCTGACAGGCAGTATGCTGTCTATTCTTTCCTGGGAATATGTTGCTCCGGTTATAACAGCTGTCAGTAAAAACAACAGAATATTTTTTTTCATCGGGAAAATGTATTGAAATGTTAACATAGGATCACTGATATTTTAGTTTCATTAAAGACTTAAAGACCATAAGACTATAAGACAATCTCACCTCTTAGTCGTGAAATGCAGGGCATTCTGTGAATATACCTGGGCGGTATTGATCAGGGCATAGGCTTTGTAGTAATAAAGTGTATTGGATTCAAGGCCTGTAAATTCGACCTGGAAAACTCCCAGTGACGGCGCTCCCTGAATACTTTTGGCGGTTGAAGGTGAGAACAGCTGGCTTTTCGAGATTTCGATTCCATATTCAATTATTTTCATATTCCCGATGATCAGGAATTCACCCTTTAAAACGGCAGTGGTTGATGTTATTTCAGTGTCATCGACCTGAATTGTGTTCAGTTTGGGTTCTATGCTCAGCTCTTCGGAACAGGAACAGAAAGAGAACAATATAACGCTGAGCAGAAATGCTACAGGTTTAAATAAATCTATGATTGTGTACAGGGACCGTTTTTTCATCTGATGTAACATTTAATAATTATTATGCAATTTAACGATTTTAGTCTTAGCCGAGACACAGTAATGAAAATAACGGCACAAAGGCGCAACTGTTCAACGGTGCAAAGGTATGGTGGTATGATGGTGTGACGGTACGGCGGTGTGATGGTACGGCGGTATGACGGTATGATGGTATGACGGTATGACGGTATGATGGTATGACGGTATGATCCTTCGCTGGCGCGGATTTGTAATCCGTGCCTGTCCGTGCAGTCTGTGGTGAAGGAATGAGGGCGTGAGTGCGTGAATGAGTAACAGAAAAATCATACACATATTTGCTAAAATGTAATTTACATTTTGTATATTGCATTTTGTAATATACAATTTATAAATGGAATTGTCATGAAAAAGCCATCCACTCCCTTCCCGACTACAGGTTATTATGGCCCGGAATATTTCTGTGACCGTGAAAAAGAGACAAAAATCCTGCTTGAAAACATCAGGGGAGGATTCTCAACCATACTAACAGCCCATCGGAGAATAGGAAAAACGGCTCTGATAATGCATATTTTTGGTAAACTGCCTGCCAGGACCAAGGGTATTTATCTTGATATTCTTCCGACTGAAAACCTGAACGGATTTCTGAATGAATTTGCTTCGGCAGTAATAAGGGATATGCCCGATAAGAGAAATCCCGGGAAGAAGCTCTGGGACTTTATAAAGTCGTTGAGACCTTTGCTTACATTCGATATTCTGACAGGGGCCCCACAGGTTTCATTTACTGTAAAGGAACAGGAGGTAAACCGCCAGATTGAGGCAATAATCCAATTTCTTGAGAAGCAGGATGAAAAATATTTGATAGCTATTGATGAGTTCCAGCAAATCCTGAAATACCCTGAGAGAAACAGTGATGCCTGGTTCAGAAGTGTAGTACAGAAATTAAGGAACGTTGTATTCATATTTTCCGGGAGCCAGCAGCATCTGATGACCGAGCTTTTCACAATACCCTCAAAGCCTTTCTATAACAGTGCAAGAATGTTGAAGATCGGAAAGATAGATCATGAAGAATACAAGTCGTTTATACTTGTAAAGAATGCTGAAAACAATATCGCTATCAGTGAAGAAACTGTAAATCAAATACTTGATTGGACAGATCACAATACATTTTATGTCCAGCTTCTCTGCAACCGGGTTTTTCTGAGGGGTAACAGCGAGATTAGTGAACAGGATTGGAAGGAAGAGGCCGAAAGGCTACTGCAGGAACTAGAACCAGTTTTCTTTAATTACAGAAGTATGCTGACTTTAATCCAATGGAATTTACTTAAAGCTGCCGCGCGGGAAAATGAGTTATTTGAACCAACAGGATACGATTTCATTTCAAAGTATAACCTGGGCAATCCGGCATCGGTTTTAAGGACACTCCAGGCATTGCTGAGAATGGAGCTGATATATTTTGATTATACCCCGGAAGGTAAGAAATATTATAAAATAAACGATCTCCTTTTCCGGAGGTGGGTTGAGACAAGAGAATGAGAATACGGTGCAACGGTATGACGGTATGATCCTTCGCTGGCGCGGATTTTGCGAAGCGTAATCCGTGTCATTCCGGGCTTTGCATTACGAACAGAGATACATGAATGGACGGGTATTATAGCCCAATTCGGCTCTGTATGCTCTGTATATAACAATCAACTTACCCTTGGACTTGACTTTCCCTAAAGGTATTGCAGTGTACTTAATATCATAATTCAGGAAGTACATTTCATAAATTGGTCAGAATTTATGAAGTATACTGCATGATTTTAACTAGTTCTTTGCCCCGGGTATATTCTGGAAGAGCCGGGCGAAGATGCAAAAAGATACCGGAGAAGATGTCCTACTGGTGCGGCGCAGGCTCTCCGGCATAAATCCTCGTTCCTGGTTAAAGCCCTGAACATCAACTATTCCATCAACACCATGCTGAAGGATGGGGTTAGTTGATATACTCATTATCACCGTGTTATCTCAATTGCCGTCAGCTTCAGCTGACGGATAAAAGGGATATAATGATCATAAGGGCTTTAGCCCAATACTGCTCTGAAGGAGCTGAATGGTGTCGTTTACCCCATCTTTATTAAGCCCCTCTGGGG
>Ga0172363_10002356_pt1 | contig 15228 bp, 26 predicted proteins | sample LakKivs2_kivu2a2_FD_114541 | JGI IMG/M metagenome (GOLD analysis project Ga0172363, IMG submission 114541) | Sediment microbial communities from Lake Kivu, Rwanda - Sediment s2_kivu2a2 | ecosystem: Environmental > Aquatic > Freshwater > Lake > Sediment | place: Rwanda: Western Province, Lake... | reverse complement strand
GTTTTAAGTATATTTTCTTTCTGGGGATTTTATAAGCAGGTTGAATCTGAAGCATCTGGATTTGTGCCTTCTCATTATAATAATCAGTGGCAGAAAGCAATGGAATGGGTTCGCGAAAATACTCCGAAAGATGCTGTTTTCGCTCATTGGTGGGATTATGGATACTGGGTTCAGTCAATCGGGAACAGGGCGACTGTCACAGACGGGGGAAATTTAATCACGTTCTGGAATTACTATACAGGAAGACTGGTTTTAACAGCTGAGAACCAGAATGAAGCCATGGATTTTTTATACACGCATGATGCAGATTATTTTTTAATTGACCCAACTGATATTGGAAAATATGGGGCTTACTCAAGCATTGGAAGTGATGCAAATTATGACAGATATTCGTGGATTCCCACCATGACTTATGATTCAAGCCAGATAAAAGAAACATCTGATGGAATGGTAATCATATATCAGGGGGGTGTTGCATTAGATGAAGATATTATTTATGAATTAAATGGCACAAAAGTTTTCCTGCCTTCTGGAAATGCTATTTTTGGGGGCATTCTTCTTGAAATTAAAAATATAAATTCAGGCAATTCCACTGAAAGAGATATAAAACAGGCAAACGCTGTATTTTTTTACAATAATCAGCAATATTTAGTTCCATTAAAATATGCTTATCTAAATGGGAAGTTGTATGATTTTGGAAAAGGAATCGGGGGGTGCGCTTATCTTTTACAGAGGGTTTCACAGACAAGCCAGGGAATTCAATCTGATGACTTCGGAGCATTAATGTATTTATCACCAAGAGTAATGCGGGGCATGGTTGCGCAAAAGTATTTGATGGACGATCCTTTTAATAATTTCAATAATTTTAAAATCGCCCGCTCTGAGCAGGATACGATTATAGACTATCTAAGAAGCCAGGGGATAAAAGTGAATGATTTCATTTATTTCCAGGGATTTGAGGGCCCTATAAAAATCTGGAAGATTAATTATGCTGGAAATGAAAAGAAAAAACAGGAATATCTTGATACAGACCCGACAAAATATATCAGTTGGGAATTATAATTAATCTGGGTTTTAATCTGCTTTTATTTTTTACTTCCACTTTTTCATATTTTCCTTCGCCTTTTTTATAAATTGCCTGTAAGGCAAAATTCCAAATTCACTTACAACTTTTGAAATGAATTTTCTTTTTACAAAGTCAAAGGCGGGGTTTATAATTTCTATTTTTTTATTTCTCTCATCCCAAACCTCTCTTGACGAACGCGTCTCTAGTTTTATTTTTCTCGCATATTTTGAGGATATTCCGCAGGAATATCTCGGAATGTTGAATTCTTTTGCAATCCTGCATAATATTGATGTGCCTATTTTATTTGCAATGCCTTTTTTTAAAAAAGCATCTGCCCCAAAAAGAAAAATATCGCATTTTTTAAGCATCTGCTCTGCTGCCAAGTCAGGAGAAACAATAACTTTTATTCCAAAATCTGCCAGCTCATGCGCAGTCATCCTCCCCTGAAATAACGGCTCAACTTCAGCTGTATAAACAACAAATTTCTTTTTTCTTTTTTTAGCTTCCTTTAAAATAGAGATGACTGTAGAGGAATGGCAGTGCGTAAAGACATTCATGTTGTTTTTTATGAGAAAACTTCCTTTTTTTACGAGTTTTTTCTGGGATATTTTTATATAGTTAAGGAATTTTGCCGAAGCCTTTTTTTTATTTTTTGATTTTATTATATATCTTAATGCATTCTGAAGAAGAGGCTCTGTCTCCCTTGCAGAAATTATTTCCATGACAGCTTTTTTTTCTGAAATTTCTTTCGGTTTGAGAAAAAAAGCCTTTATCCCTGCTTTTGCAATGTTTGTTGCTCCCTGAATTCTGACATTTTTTATATTATTAATTATTCTTTCAAATCCGGTGTTTTTCCTTTTTTTCACAGCCCCTTTTTTCATACCCCTCTTTTTCATGAATAATCCATGAAAATATTATATAAAAAGCTTGCTGAAACTATTTTTTATGCTTTGATAGGTGTTCTTTAAAATCTTTTCCTAAATTGTATAAACTCCCCCCAATATTCTTGGTTCTTTCTTCTAATATCCCCAATGATCTTTCTTGGTTATGCAACATATATAAGGATAATTATGTAAATTATTCTGAATAGGTTTTTTATTATTTCCTTTAAATCCATCTTAATTGGTCAGCCAACCATAAAAAGAAAAGAATTGCGAGGATTAAAGAACCCCATTTTAAAAATTCAAGAAACCAGTCTGCTCTTTTTTGTTTTGCCATTTCATCCTCTTTATTCTGTATGTTTTCTTTTATTTAAAATCTTTTCCTCTCAAAAATTAAATTATCCTTTTCTCTTCCAGGTCTTTTCTCCCTAACAAACCTAGTTTTTCTTTTCCCATAGCCTTTTTTCTACAAACCTAGTTTTTCTTTTCCCGAGGATTTTCTTTTTTCTAAAAAGAAAAGGCTCAAGCCATCTTAAGTAATTTTCTGAGAATTAAGCTTGAAACCAATGATGCTCCTATATACCAGGCAATCCACCAGTTTCCGAGAATAGGGGAATAAATGCCCTTCAGCCAATAAATTAAAATCAAAAATGGAATAAATGTGATTAACATCGGCTTAAATGAGGATTTCATTAAAGTTCCTGTGATTTTCAGCATCTCTGACTGGAGTTCTTTCATCCTGCAATCATCTTTGCACCCCTTTAATTCTTTTTGAAGTTCTTTCTGCCTTTCTTTTAATGATTTCATATGCTCCTGATTTGTCAGCCACTTTGTGATTAATGATGAAACAAAAGTTATGACTATTGAAATAATTATCAATGATATTCTCGGATTTGCATTGATAAAATCAACAATCACCATTTTCTCTTTTAATTAACTGTAATCCGCCTTATTTAAACCTGTTTATTCTCAATAAACCTGGGGCAATTCAATAAAATCAAAATCATCCTCCGAAAAATCCCCTTAAAGCAGGATTCATGTCAAGCGCATGCTGTTGTGCGATATTTTGGTATAGTTGGTATAAAATCATCACAGCAAGAAGAATTGCAGTTCCTCCAACCATTGCATCAAGAAGATTTGCAACACTTGCGAGCAACCCAATAGCAGCGCCGCCCATAATTGTTAATGGAGTGATATATCTCTTTAAAATTGACTCCAAAATTCTCTCATCTTTCCTAAAGCCCGGAATTGACAATCCAGAAGACATAATATTCTTTGCCTGGCTTGATGCATCCATTCCAGAAGTGTTTATCCAGAAAAATGCAAATAAAATTGAGAAAAATGTGTAAAATAAAATATGCCCTGCCGCTTGTAAAGCATATATGCTCCTGAAGCTGTTTGTTATAACTGCCTGAAGCAGAGGAGTTGAGTGAATCCAGAATGCAAAACCTGAAATCGGCTGTGCCTGCGAAAATCCCCCTAAAAAAGTTGCATGCCCGAGATAGTTCTGAATTAAAGTTGCAACTAATTGAAAATTTGCGGCAAGTGCAGAAACTAAGATAACAGGTATAACTCCTGCATAAAAAAACTGCAAAGGCCATTTGATTGTATAGCCTCTTACTCTGTCAAAAGATAATGGTATCTCAACTTTTAATGATTGGGCCCATATTACCACAAAAAACAATGCAGCAGTAACAAGAATTGTAATTAACGAGAGAGTAACTCCGGTCATATCCCCGGCAATTAAAGATGCAATTAATGCAAGAACTTTTCCAACAGGCTCAAAAACATTTTGAGTTCCCAAAAACTGGAAAAGCTGTGCGAATAATCTCAATCCAATGCCCGCAACAATAAATAAGCTTACGCCTGAGCCAAAGCCCCACTTCTGGACAACCTCATCCATAAAAACAATAAGCAAGCCCCCGAGTATAAGCTGGAATATCACTAAAAAACTCATTCCAGGGAGCGCTTCCAACCCCTTCATTAAAACATATACAATTGATTCAAAAATAACAAATGCCAATGTCAGCAGTTTCTGCAGCCCCTGAAAATATTTTTTCCCCTCAGCGCTATGCAGATCAATATTTAAAATCTGCGCCCCTACAAGAAGCTGGAGGATAATCGATGCCATGACTATTGGTCCTATACCAAGTGAAATAATGCTCCCAAATGAAGTTCCTAAAAGAATAGCAATATATTCAAATCTTGCAAGTGCACTTTCAGCAAGCCCAAAGAGCGGTATGCTCTCAAGAATAAAAAAACCTACAAGGATAATCAGAGTCCATTTAAGCTTTGTGCTGAACCCGAGCTTCTTTTCTCTCGGTCCTTTCACTTCAGGCAGATTTTTTAATATGTCAATTAAAGCCATTATCTATCAAGAAAAATTTGATTTAAAAAGGTTTTTAAAAGAGGCATGAAATCTCTTTTGACCATTAGCCGCCCAATTTCCCTCCGGACATCCTGCCACTGCACATTCTGGAGTTTTCTTGATTGAATCATATCTCCAAAAACGTCCTCTCCGAAAGCATCTAACTGCCTGTTTATTTTTACATCAAGGGGATGCCTCCCGCCGTTTCTTCTTTTCTATGCTGGATGACCTAACTTACATCCAATGCCCTTGTTCCCTCTTTGTTTAAAATATCTAAAAAAGTCTGCGCAGTTTCCTCCAATTTTTTCCCTGTAATTTCCATTTTCTTCTTAATTTATCAGAGCTCTTTTTCACTCTGCTTTTTCTGCATCTTCTTTTTTAGCAGCACATGTAATTTTTCCGCCAGCTTTTTCCATTTTTTCAATTGCTGATTGAGAAGCAGATTTTGCAAAAATCTCTGCCTTAAATCCTTCCCCTTCTCCCAAAATCTTATAATCTTTTAATTCAATTTTTCCTTTGCCTGAATTTTCTGCTATTTCCATGGCATTTTTAAGATTAATGCATTTCTCTTTTTTCTTCTTTTTTCTTCTTGATGTGAATCCCTTTCCCCCAAAATAATTTTTAAACCCTGCTTTGTTTGCTTTTATAAGTGCAAACTGCTTTTTCTGGTCAGCCCTTTTTCCAGAGCCAGCCATTCCTTTCCCCCCCTTGCTTCCCTTTCCCCTGTGCCTCTGCCTTGCACCCCATCCATGAGTTGTGCCTCCTCTCTGCCTTGATGTTTTTTTTCTTTTTTTAAGCTTCATCTTGATTGCCTCCTTAATCCATCTATTTTTCTTTCTAATTTTTTATATTCTGGATTGTCTGCTCTTATAGTTTCTGTTCCAAGTCTTTCCATAAAAATTCCATCATCATCAATTCCTCTTCTGTAAGTGATTCTTTCTACAGCTAAAACACCTGCCTCGCATAAAGTTATAACTCTGTTTCCTGCAGAAACAACAAATTCTTCTCTTGTACTTCCCCGAATCTGAAGGCAGTCGCCTGCTTCCAGTTTTAATCCCATTCCCAGATAGTATCTTACTGTTTGATTAACTAAAATTTTTCTTTTCATCTTTGTTTTACTCCTGCCTTTTTTATCATAATATCTCTTTCTGTATTTGTCATATCATTTTCTCCAGCAATTTAATTATATCATTATTTTTCCACTCACCTAAAATTCCTTTTGGCTGCATTTTTTTTGTTGATTTTTTAAAACCCCCCTGTGGAGGATGTAATCTAAAAAAGGGCTTTAATTTCCCTGCATTTTCCCCGGATTTTATCTTCTCTCCTCTTTTCTTTTTTATCTCTTCTTCAGTTTTCTTGTCAATAACTCCATAACATACATATGGCTTTATTTTTTTCAGCATCCCGATTCTGACTTCATCTTTCTCATCAATTAAAACACATGCAAATTTTTTTCCAAGCCTTAATCTCTTTAGTGTCTCCTCTGCTTCTCTTCTAATCTTTACTCTTCCGTGGATTCTTATTATTGCTATCATTTTTCCTCAATCTCATTTAATTTTTCCAACGCTGCAATGCATGCCTTTGCAGTGTTTATTGTTGTCCTTGTCTTGCCGAATGTTTTGCTGTAAATGTCTTTTATTCCTGCTAACTTAAGGACCTTCTTTAACTCATCTCCTGCTACCAACCCGGTTCCCTGCGGAGCGGGCATCAGATTCACAATAACTGAAGAACATCCCCCCTTTGTTGCCATTGGAATGCTGTGGGGATCGTTGCATAAACAGTCATAACTTGCGCATCCTCTTTTAATCCTTATTATATTCAATTTGGCTTTTCTTATTGCTTTTTCTTTTGCAGGGAGAGTTTCTTTTGCTCTTCCGACGCCGAGCCCAACATGCCCATTTTTATCTCCAACAACAACCATAACACTGAATGTCGGAATGTTTCCCTCCTGAGTCTTCTTTTGCGTCTGTCTCCATGCCCTTCTTTTTCCCCCTCCAAATTTTCCCTTTGCCTGCCCAATGTTCAGCAATTCAATCTTTAAATCAAGAAGGGAATCAACAATTTCAGGCTCCATTATTTTTCTGCCTGAATTTAACAGTTCATCAATGTTCGTAATTTTTCCATTTAAAATCTCTCTTCCCAGCTCTGTTTTTGGGACCCACTTTTTAAGTTTCTCCCTTGCTTCTCTTGCTGCCCTCTCTTCAGGAGTTTCATAAACTCTTTTTGCAGTTTCTGCTTCAAGATCCTGGTCTATCTCCTCACTTACTTTTTTATCTTCTTCAGGAACCTCAGGCTCTTCCTCACTTTCTTCTATTTCCTTTTTTCTTTTTGTTTCGCTCATTTTTTCTCCATGTTTTTAATTTTTATTTTATTCTCTTTTGGAAAAACTTTTTCATCAATTCTTATTTTTAAGCCCGCATCAACTAACCCCTTTGCTGCTGAATAAATCCTTCCTCCTGGATGGTGGATTGCCATTCCCAAATCAAGAATAAATTCCCCGCCGATTTTCTTCCTGATTATTTCCTCTCCAAAAATTTTCCCTGTTAAGTAAGCAGCAGAAATTGATTTTAACTGCCCCTCTCCAAATCCTTTTTTAAGAAGAACTTTTGATGTTAATCCATAAATAACACTATCCTGCGCCTCTTTGCTTTCAATTAACTGGAGGATAATATGTGTATTTGTTTTTCTTATTGCAATTCTCTTTAAGCCAGACTTTAGCAATCCAATTCTGAGCTTATAATCTGTCTTTGCTTCCCTTCTCCTTCTCTTCTGAGTTCTTAATGTCATCTAATTTCCTCCAGGCTTTCATTTAAATGCCTTTTGCTTCCGAATTTTCCTGCTTTAATCATCTTCCTTATTTTAAAATAACCCTCTTTGCTGATTGTTTTTGTTTTTAAAAAATGTCTTGCGAACACTCTCAGCTTTCTTGTTAATTTTACATAATCCTGTTTTCTTTTGTTTAATCTTTTTTTGATTTTTCCGGCTCCTCTCCTGTATTTTCTTTTCTTTACTTTTTTCCTGCCCCTAACATCTTTAATTTTAATTGCCCCTTCTTTATGCAAATCAAGGATATCCTGCTTTGTAATTGCCTCTTTGATTTCATCTTCGCGCCCCTTTGAGAATTCAATTCTGTTCTTCCCGACTTTCAATGTTCTTGAAGCGAGATTCTTTTTTTTAGACAGCTGCATTTTTCTCCTTATATCTGTTTAGGATTTTGATTTTCATTTCTTGTGCTCTTTTTATTATTTCCTGCCTTTTTCTCCTGCCAACACGCGCAATAACAGCCCCCTCCCCTGATTTCATTTTTGTTAATCCCACGACATTCTCAATTCTTACCGGAATAAGATTCTTTACCTTCCCTTTAATTTTCCTTTCCTGCCCGTATCCAATTGACGGCATTTTAGCATATCCCTTTTCCTTTAATCTCACTTTGCTGTCTCCGCCTCTTGGAGCTCTCCATCTCCTTTTTCTCTTTGTTTTTTTTCCAAGCTTTAATTTTTTATTCCATGTCTGAATCAAAAATCTGGGTTTTTTTCTTTTCATGAATCTCTCCCCGGTTTTTTAGTTATGAAAATGCCGTCCTGAAAAACTCTTCTGTCTCTTTTTCCAACTTTTGTTGCTCTTTCAATATTTGCAGCAGTCTGCCCTGCAGATTCAACATCAGATGAGATTACTATAATGACATGCCCCTCAATTTTAACATTGCTCCCGCTGACAATTTCAGCTATTCTTGGGACAGTTTCCCCTAAAAAATTGTTTATCACAACCTTATTTTTTTCAGCTTTTACAGTCATTGGAAAATGAACATTGCATATCTCCAAATGGTATTCAAAAGGATTTTTTATTCCATTGAGCATATTTTTTATATGCCCTGCAAATGTCCCTATTATTTTTGCCTCTTTTCTTCCTGCTTTCCCCGCGGAGATTTTTATTTTCCCATTTTCTGCTTCTATCTTCCCTGAAAATCCAAATTTTCTTTTCATCTCATTTCCACCAGATTTTGCAGTTATCTCCGTTCCATTAATTTTAACTTCAATTCCTTCAGGAATATCAATTATTTTTTCAATGTTTTTTTTCATCAGTAAAAATAAGCAATTAAGCTTCCCCCCAGATTATTGCTGATTGCATCATGCTGGTTCATTAATCCCTTGCTTGTGGAAACCACTAATATACCAAAATTTCTTGATATAAGGAATCTTCTTAAATACTTTTCAATATCTTTTGTTTGAACATCAAATCTCGGCTTTACTGCCTTGCAGTAATTTAATTTTTTCAGTTTTATTTTCGCTTTTGGTTTTTTTGGGTTTTCATTATCAACCTCAAATTCAATGTATTCATTTTGCTTCATTATCCCCAATAATCTGACAAGTAATTTCGAAATTCTTTTTATTTCAACCTCTGTTTTTCCGGCCCTTTTTGCGTTCATTATCTGGTTCAATGCATCTGCTGTTATATCCTGTGCCATTTTATGAATATTTTTTAAATCCGAGTTCAACTGCAAGCTCCCTGAAGCAATGCCTGCATAAATTAAGCCCGTATTGCCCGACGTGCGCGCCGAATCTTCCGCATCTCTCGCATTTTTTCGCAGAAGTGCCGAATTTTCTTTCTTTCGGCTTGTTGTGCTTCAGGAATTTCTTCAGCACAGCTGGCTTTTTTTTAAGCTGCTTTGTTATTTTTCTCCAGTCGCTTGCTGTCATTTTTTTGTTTTCCTCCTTATAATCTTTATTTTAAATTTTTCTGTCATAAATTTTTCAATCTCTTCTGCACTTACCCACTGCTTGTTTTTTCTTATCTTTCCTTTTTTTACCTTTTTTCTCTCAACTCTCCTGCCTGCCCTTGTGAAGACTGCTGTGACTTCCAGCCCCATAATTCCGACTTCTCTTATGTAGCTCATTCCGGGAATCTCAATGTATTCATGAATTCCGAAGGAAAAATAATTGTCTCTGATTTGTTTTTCTTTTAGTTCATTTCCTATAGCAGGAAGAATCTTTGCAAGCATCTCTTCAGCTTCCTTCCCCCTTAAAGTCACCTTTGTTCCGACCTCAAGCCCCGGCCTCACATTCCATGTTGGAATTCTTTTTAATGCCTTTACTTTAACAGGCTTTTTTCCGCTTAATTTTTCAAGGAGTATAAATCCCCTTTCAAGTTTATCTTCAGTCCCGCCTATGTTAAGCACAACCTTTTCAATTTTTATCATTCTCATTATATTTTCTTTTTTATCCCCATTTGCTCTTTTAGCTTTTTTATCTTTGTTCATTTCATTCAATAACAAGAATAGTTTTTGCAGGCAGCTTAACTTCCTTGTTCTCTAATTTAATTATAAATCTCTTCTCTCTTTTAAGCTGTTCAATGGCTTTTAGCTTTCCCCTTTCTCCTGAATGCTTTCCTGAAATAATCTGGACAGATGAATTTTCTTTTAAGGGAATTATTTTTTCAATTTTATTCTTATTTAAGTCTATCAATGCGGAATCTCCGAGATTGAATTTCTCTTTTGTTATGAAATTTCTGCCATCTTCAAGATTTATCTGGATTACCCCCCTGCCTAAAACTTTTTTACCTAAAATCTTTACAATCTTTTTTTCCTCTTCTTTGTGCTCTTTTAGATTAAATTTTCCATTAACAATCTCCAGCCTGTAGTTCTTCCCGGTTTTTCCGAATGCTATAATATCAAAAACCTGAACAGGGAATTTTTCATCTTTTCTTATCCTGCAGTTTATTTTTACATCCCCGTTTAATATAAGGTGCCTTGCTTCTTTTCTTGTATTTGCAATTTTTAATATATCCCTTACTATGAATAGAAGCGGTATTGAGCTTGATTTTGAGTGGCTGGCAACAGCTATATATCTGGATTTCTTTAACTTTCTTGCAATTGGCCATATTTTTGGCATGCTATTTCTTTTTATGTGCATCTTTCTCTCCTGTTTTTTCAGTTTTTCCTTTTGACTCTTCTATTTCTTCTATCCCCTCTTTTTTCTCTGGTTTTGTCTTCTCTATTTCTTTTTTAATCCTTTTCATTCTCCTCCTGTCTGAACTTTCCAGCTCAATTATCATAACTTTTGAAGGATTGAACCAGACAGGAACCTTGCTTCCGTCTTTTTTTGTGCTTGTTATTCCTTCTATGCTGATTCTCCTCTTTCTTGTTTCAACTTTATCAATTTTTCCGTGTTTTTTTCTGAATTTCCCCCTCATAATCTTTACAACATCCCTCTTTCTTACTTCAATTCTTTTTATGCTGTATTTTTTCCTGATATTTTCATCAACCATCGCTGCCATAAATTTTCTCTTTAAATGAAGGGGCGCATTTGCCAGGTATTTTCTCTGCTTTCTCGGCTGTCTGCTTGCCCTCCATTTTCTTGAAAATTCCTTTTTCATTTTAATTTTTAAGCTGATGCTAAGTCCTCTGGTTTAATTTTCCCTCTTCCTGATGCAATTGCTAATAATGTGTTTACAAACTTTTGCCCCTTTCTTGTTAAAAAATCGCAAAAATCTCCGCAAATTAGTCCCCGGTATTGAGGGCATGTGTAGCACCCTCTTTTTAATTCTGCAGATGCATCCTGCCAAACTTTTGCTCTATTAACCGCATGTGTTAGGAATCCAATTTGTTCTCCAGAAGTGAGACTATAAAATCCTGTTTCTCCTACACTATGACTTGCTCTCCCTGATTGCCTTGATTTATTTTTCATTTTAATACACAATTGTTGCTAACTTGGCAACCTCCTTCCATCTTTCTTGAACTTCTCTTGCAACAGGCCCCTTAATCTGAGTCCCTTTTGGATTTCCTTTTTCATCTTTTAAAAGCGCAACTGCATTGTCTGTGAAGCATACTCTCTCCCCTGTTTTTCTTTTCCATGGCTTTTTCTGCCTCACGACAACAGCATCAAATACCTCCCCTTTCATTTTAGGATTTCCTTTTCTTACTGATACCTTAACCCAATCAGCAATTTTTGCAAAAACCTGCCTGCCTCTTTTTGTCTTTATTTTTTTTACAGAGACGATTTTCACAATCCTTGCTCCACTATTGTCGCATGCTTCAACCAAACTGCCGAGGTTTAATCCTCTTGTTGCCCTTGATGATACTGCTCTCATGCTTTTTTCCTCACAAGTTTAATTACAACAAAATGAATTGTCTTGCTTATTGGCCTTGTCTCGCCAATCTGGATTAAATCCCCTATCTGAGCCTCGTTTTCCATGCAGTCAGGAAGCCTTGCATGAAGCTTTGTTTTTCTTTTTTCATACCTCTCAAATTTCCTGTTGTACAAAACCCTCTCAAACTGGATTGTCACTCTCCCGTGGAATTTTCTTATAACTTCCCCTTCAAATATCCTTCCCCTTAATTTCAATTTTTTATCCCCGTGAAAAGGGCACAGCCTATCATTGCAAACCTTTTCCTTGCTGGTTGCTTTTCCTTCTGTTTTTTTCTTTCCTGTCATTTTATCTTTTGCAGTCAGTTTTTTATCTTGTTCTCGTCAAATCCCATCTCAACCAAAAGGGTTTTGACTTTGTTCTTATGTTCTCCCTGAAGTTCAATTGCCTTGTTTTTTACTGTTCCTCCGCAAGCAAGTTTTGATTTCAGCTTTTTTGCGATTTCCCAGATTTCAGGCTCCTTAATTCCGGCAACAATAGTTGTTATCTTGCCGAACCTTCTGTTCTCTGTTCTCACTTCAATCTCCTGCTGTTCCCTCGCTATTTCTGTGCAGACACAGGCATGCAGGGGCAGACCGCATTTTGGACATATATCCATTATTTGTTTTTTGCTTTATCTGATTTATTTGTGAGCATTAATAATCGTGCAATTTCCTTTTTAATACCTTTTCTTTTCATAACCTGCTTTAAAAGCTCTATTTTTAGTTCTTTTATTTTTCCTTCTTTATTCTCATTTTGTTCTTTTTGTTTTGCCATTATCCATCCTTATTTTTCTTCCTGCTTTTCTTTTCTTCTTTTATTTCTGGAAATTCAAATTCTGCGTTTCTTTTTATTTCCTGTAAAGTGTTTTCATTTATCTCAATTTTATCATGAATCTTTGCATCAGGAGCAAGAATTGAAACCTTTATTCCGACAACTCCGGGTTTTGTGTGGGCAACACTTTGCGCCTTGCTGACAACTTTTGACGTGTCTCCTGTTTTCTTTAAATAGCCAAATGCAAATCTCCAGGGCTTTGCTCTATCACTAGGAAGTTTCCCGCTCAGCCTTAACTCTGCGCCCAATGCCCCTGATTCTTTTATTCTTGTAAGCATTTTATATGCAACAACCTTGAATCTCAGGGGCCCAAATCTTTCAAGTGAAAGTGCGATCTCATCAGCAATAATCTGGGCGTCAAATTCAGGCCTTTTGATTTCATCAACATCAATATGCGGGTTCTCCATCTTGAATTTTTTCTTTAAAACCTCTGTAAGTTCAGATATTTTCTCCCCTCTCTTTCCTATTACTAATCCTGGCTTATGGGTTGATATAATAATCCTCTCTCCGACAGGGGTGTATTCAATTTTCACATTTGAAATTTTTCCTGTGCCAAAGTCCTTTTTGATAAATTCTTTTATATTGAACTCATCTTTCCTTACATTAATAAATTTTCTTTCTTCCATGCCAAGACACCTACGGTTTCTCCGCAGCACTCTTCCCTTTATTTAGTTTTTTCATTGCCAAGACACCTACGGTTTCTCCGCAGCACTCTTCCCTTTATTTAGTTGATTTTCTTTCTGTTCTTTTTCAATCCTGTTCTTTACTTCAAGATAAACATAAGTTCTTTTTGCCCTTCTCCCTTCTCTCCTGTAAGGCCTGTTTGCCCTGTCTGCCTTTGCAATTGCTATCACAGGATTATCAATTCCATTTACAGATGCATTTGCATTTACCTGCTTTAATAATATTATAAATTCTTCGGAAGCATTTTTAGGGTATCTCCCAGACATTATATTTCCTTTTCTGTGAGGTATTTCTCCCCTCATTGGAACAGCTCTTTTATGTTTTAAAACCTGGCTTAATATTTCAACTGCTCTTTCAGGAGTCTTGTTTTTTATCATCCTGCATATTGCCATTGAATGCTTGTGGCTTATTCTCAAAACCCCGGAAGTAAATGCCTTTTCCTTTGGCTTTTTCTGCTCTGCATCTTTTTTCTGCTTTTTTTCAATTTTTTCCTGCTGTTCTTTTTCTTCCTGTTTTTTCCCTTCTTTACTTTCCTGAATATCCTGCTTTGCTTCTGGAATCGGTTTTGGAGTCTGGTTTTTAGCGACTTTCTTTTCTTTTTCAGGGGTATATTGTTTTTCCATTTTATTTGACTGACAATGCAGATGATGATTTAGTTGCTCCGACTCCTGCTGCGCCGTGCCTTGTGAATTTTCTTGTTATTGCAAATTCGCCTAATCTATGCCCAAGCATCTCCTGAGTGATTTTAACTGGAACAAATTCTTTTCCATTGTGGACATTAATTGAAAATCCTACAAATGCAGGAACAATTACCATTTCTCTTAAATGAGTCCTTACTGGCCTGTTTTTATCTCTTCTTTTTCCGCATTTTTTTATGAAATTTTCGATAACATCAAAGTTTCTCATGACAGCTCTCCTCTGCCTTGACTTAAGGAGTTTTGCAAATTCCCTAACATCTAATTTTTGCAGTTCTTCAATTGTTTTCCCCCTGAATAATTTATCTCTCTCTGAAATAACTATTTCTGCCATTATCTCTTCCTCCTCCCTGTTCTTTTAGGGCGCAATAATCCAACTTTAGCTCCTGGAGGAGCATTTCTCTTTGCTATTTTGCTTTTTATTCTCTTTCCTCTGCCTGAGCCAAATGGATGGTCAATTGCGTTCATCTTTACAGCAGAAGTTCTTGGCCATAATTTTGATTTCGCTTTTTTAATATAATATTTCTTCCCTGCTTTTAAAACAGGCTTGTCCAGCCTTCCATGCCCTGCAATTTCACCGATAGTTGCCCTGCACTTGCAGTTAAAATCTTTTTCTTTTTTTGAAGGCATTAAAACACTTACTTCATTCCCTTTTTTATTTATAATAACCGCAAAATTTCCTCCTGTTTTTACAAATTTCCCCCCATCTTTTGGTTTTTTTTCAATATTGAAAATCCTTGTTGAGTTTTTTAAATCTCCAATCATTGAAATATCCCCTATTTCATGCCCTCCTATCTTTATTTTTTGCCCTTCAAATAAACCTTTCGCGCCGATATTGTCAAATACTTTTCGTTCCTTGTTTTTCAATCTTACAATGGGGGCACTGTGCCCTGCAGAGTTTATTATCTTGATAATCTCCCATTCCTCTCCTTGTTTTAAATCTGAGGGATAAAATGGCTTTATGCTGAATGCCTTTTTCCTTACTCTGTATCTCCTGCTTCCATGCCCTCTTGCCTGCTGTATAATTGTTTTTCCCATTACAATACTCCTAATTTAGTCGCAATATCTGCTGCTGAAAATTCCTTTTTTAATTTAACATAAGCGAATTTTTTGTTTTTTCTTGTGTAAGTCCTCACACTTTCGACTTTTACATCAAAAAGAGATTCAACTTCTTCTTTAATCTCTTTTTTTGTGAACTGCCTGTCTGTTTCAAATACAAGGGTATTCTCTGCTTCAATCATCCTCACGATTTTTTCAGTTGTCTTTATTTTCTGAAGTATTATCCCCCTCATTTTTTCCCCCCGAATTTTTTTTCTATTTCTTCTATTGCTTTTTCAGTATAACCTGCAATTCTTCCAGGCTCCCCGTTTGGAGCAAGATCATTTATCTTTAATCTGCTCACATTAACAATATCTATTCCATTGCATTTTAATTTTTCATCATTTCCCGTAACTAATAATAATCCTGCGTTTGTCTTGTATCTTCTTCCTCTTAATTTTCCCTTTCCGGCTCTTATTGAGCTTGTCTTCCATATTTTTGGATTTTCAAAAGCATCATCAAGCATTTTTTTAATCTCTT
>Ga0172363_10002355_pt1 | contig 15236 bp, 15 predicted proteins | sample LakKivs2_kivu2a2_FD_114541 | JGI IMG/M metagenome (GOLD analysis project Ga0172363, IMG submission 114541) | Sediment microbial communities from Lake Kivu, Rwanda - Sediment s2_kivu2a2 | ecosystem: Environmental > Aquatic > Freshwater > Lake > Sediment | place: Rwanda: Western Province, Lake... | reverse complement strand
TGATCACTTATTGAATATATATCAACTATTATTATTGCTATCCCATTTATTAAACAAATTCTATTTATATTATTGTTCATAATAATATATATTTATATATTATTATTTTTATATATTATTATTATTTATCTATACTGTTTTTTCTAAACATTTTCTATATTTTATAAAACTCTTCTCTACTAATTTTTGTGTTGTTTCACATAATTTACCCTTTAAAAATTCTATCAAACTTGGCATATTATAATTCCTCAATTCTAATAAATTTATATATTCTTCTATATTACTAAATGTATTTAAAAATAAATCCCTTGATTTTACATAATTAAAACCTTCTGGAATATCATATTTATTTTTTATATTCTCTATTATAGTTTCTATATTTTTATATTTTAATATATACTTATATGCATTAATTATTCCTATACCCGGTATCTTCTCTGAATAATCACAACCACTTAATATACATAAATCTACAAACTCTTTATAACTTAATCCTAAATCTTTTAATATTATTTCTAATGTATATTTAACTACTATATTCTTCGTATTATTAAAACTCTTTATAAATACCTTCCCACCATTGGCTAATATATCCGTATCATCCGATAAACATGCACTCACATAACCTAACGAATTTAATCTTGCACATAATACTTCTGCTTCACCATCCGCATCTATATACGGTATCCCCATCAAATATAATAATTTTTTTAATTCTTTTATATCTTCCTGTGTAATATTTATATTCATTTTATTTAATTTATCTATCTCCTCAGATATATCTTCTATCTTACATGGTCTAACACTTATATTATCATTCTCATCTATATCCTTCACTTGATGCTTTAATGGATCTAATACTTCTTCTCCATTCTTTATTTTATTCAAAAAATCTTGTAAATTTATTATCTTATCATTCAATAATAATTTACGCTCTTTTCTCTCCTTTAACGTATTCTCTTTTTCTTCAGGAGGCTTACCATCAAATATATATACCGGAACTATACCATTCTTTATTAATCTCATTATCTGCTTCACAAATCCATCTATTATCTTACCATTGTGTGTATATTTAATCTTATATAAATATAAACTTGTATCTATCGCTATCTTACTTCCATTAAATTCTGATAAATCTACTGTCTCTATCGCATTCATACAATACTTCTTAATTAATAAACCCAAATTCTGAATACCCATAATTATATAATTCTATATATAATTATCTAAATATTTCTAAATATATATTTTATACTATCTTTTATTCATATATATTAATTATTACTAATCATAATAACACATCCTTAAACTCCTTCTCATCTTATCTGTATATCTTATTACTTCATCTATTGTATCTTTATCATCTATATATTTTTTAAAACTATTATTATAATATTCACTTATATCACCCGTATCTATTTGTAAATGATTAATATCCTTATCTTCCCTATTTATTACTTTATCTATTAATTTTATACCATCATCTATATTATACCACATATAACTCTTTATAAAATAATACTCATATATATGTGTCTTCTGACTAAAATCTTTATCATATTTTTTATAATAACCTACTATATCTTTCATTTTATATTTTTGATACATCAACTCTTCTCTATATTTTTTATTAAAATCATCATAATCTTTTGAATTATTTATTGTCTTTATAAAACATGTTAAAAATTCTACAAATGATTCATTTATTGATAATCTATTATTTAACCTCTTTATCTTATAATCTATATGAAAACTATGTATTAATTCATGTGTTAATACTTTCTTTAACTCTTCCTTCCTCCATATATATATTATACCTGTATCAACCGGCTTATTATCTTCTATATTAATCCTATATGATGACATACCACTATTTATCTCATTCTCATCTAATACTTTCCAATAATCTGGTAACTCCTTCTTAAAATCTGTTAAAAATAAATTTATTATATTCGTCTTATCATATCTAAATAATTTTTTTATATAAAAAATCCAATTAACTATTTTAGCCGATAAATTACCCCTATCTATACTAATTATAAAATTATAATTATTATCTTCAACTAATTCACAATAATAACTTTTATAATTCTTATTAATTTCTTCTTTTATATTTTTACCTATATATCTACTATTATATAACTCATCTAAATCTATATCATACTTAATACTTTTTATCTTATACCTATATTTTCTCTCTACTGGAAAATTTTCAATAAAATTTTTATTCATTATATAATAAACTTTTATTATATAATCTATTATTATTATATTTGATCTATAAATTTAAATAGATCTGTTGATTCATATAATAATTTTTTTATAACTCTCTTTGAATAATCAACATCTTTTACTAACTCATTCGTCTTAAATATCTTCTTTACCTTATTTATCTCATTATAATCTAAATCCTTTAATACTATATCAAAATATATTATCAATTTACCCCTATTATCTCCACTCTCTATATCAGGTAATCCATAATTATCTATACTTATAAATTTTGACTGTATTATATCCGATAAATTAATTGGAATCTCTATTATATTTCCATCTAATAATTCTATCTTTATTTCCCTTATATCATACAATTTATCCAATGTTATCTTATATATAAATAATAAATCATTCTCATTAACTCTCTTAAAATTATTATCTTCCTTATCATATATATTTATATATACATTACCCGTTAATATATTCTCATTCTCTATAAAATCATTACCTTCATTCTTTAATATTATTTCTCTCTTATATGTCTGTATATTAATCTTCTTAATATCCTGCTGATATATATTATTGAAAAATTTCTTTCTAATTATTTTAAATTCTTTTTCAACCTTATTATAAATATCTTCTAATGATACATATATATTATACTTAATATTAGCATCCTTACTAATATTTGATATATTTATATTACTCGTATTATTTTTATTATTATTATCATCCCTATACAATTTTAAATTTATACCATATTTAGACTTTATATCAAATGAAAAATCCTTAAACATCTCTGTAAATAAATTATTAATATTACTATAAAAAGTAGAATAATTATCTATATCCTTATCTTCTTTATCATATAAATCTTTATCATTTTCATTATCATATTTTTTTCTCTTATTCTCATCCGTTAATATTGTATATGCTTCTATTAATTTCTTAAATATCTTCTCACATTCCTCTTTCTCTTTTTCACTCTTATCTAAATTCCTATCTGGATGATAGATAAATGCTTTTTTTCTATATGCACGCTGAATTTCTTCAATTGTCGCATCCTTCTTAACCTCCAATATATCATATAAATCCATTGCACAATTATTCTAATTGTTCAATCTAAATTTTTTATTTAAGATTTTTTATAAATCTTATTATATTTAACTTATATAAAAATACTTTTATATAAATTTTATTCTATCATTTTTTTTTTATCCTTCTCACCTTTTTCTCTTCTTGTTTTACTATTATATATTTAATATTTCTTTCTATATTACTCAATGTCTCTCTATTTTTAATTTTATATTCTATATTATTATACCTATCTATTATATCTATATTACTAATAGTTTTATTATTAATATCTAATTCTTCCAAAATCTCTATATTTTTTTTATATTCTTCTTTATTATCTAAATTATTCATACTTTGTTTATCTATCAATTTATTATTATTTTCTTTAAATTCATTTGTTAAAACCTTATCTAATGTTTGTATATTTAATATATGAAAACTATCAAATGTTTTTTTATAATTGTTTTTTATATTATTTAATAAATCTTCATTTGATTTTATATCTATATCATATAAATCTATTTTTGTATTTATATCTTTATCTATGATATTTATATCAATTTTATTATCATCACAATAATTTATTATTCTTTCACATATCCAAATAAATTTTTCTATATGAATTGGATATTTATTTCCTTTTAATATTCCATAATCACATTTAATCGCATTCTTACATATGTAAATATGACAATTACATTTATTTTTATGAAGATTTTTAATCCTCTTAAAATAATTATCCATTAATTTTCTTATAATTATATTTGGATCTGTATCTGATATATACAAATCAAATATAACTTCTCTAACTTTTATAAAATTATCTAATGTTAATATCTTTGATAATTCTATTATATTATTAATCTTTTCTATATAAGACATAGTATAAGATTTATATTTACCACTTAAAAAATTCATCTCTAAATTAAATAAAATCTCTTTCATACAATTTTTATTAATACATTTATCTATTATTAACATCTTTACTCTTTTATTTATCTTATACCCTTCTTTAAACATAATATGATCTATTAAAGCTTCAATTTCTATATCAGAAGGTGAAGATACTCTAATTTCAATAAATCTACTTCTTAATATAGAAGAAATTTTACTCAATTTATTTGTAATAAATATAAATTTTGATTTACTCTTCTCTATAATAACTCTTAATGAATTCTGAACTACATTAGATAATTTATCACAATTTAATAATATAAAAATTTTATGCTGATTCGTTTTAATATTCATTGTATTAGATGTCTCTTTTATAAATTCCTCTATCAAAAATCGATCCTTATTTAAATAATTAGTTATATCAATCTCAAAATGATAATCTGTCCCATACATCGGAAAATTATGCTTACCACCCATATCTTCCATAAAAATTTCCCTTAAATTATAAACCTTTGAACCATAAATATTATTTAAAATATTATAAATAATTGTTCTTTTACCAGAACCAGACGGACCATAGATGAGTATATTATTTGATAAATCATATTTATTATATATATCTATCTTATTTTTATGAACAATAAAATCATTAAAATTATGTGGAAAATATTTTTCTATATACATTAAATATTATTATCAATATTGTTAATAATATTATTAATATATTTATATATAGTTTTACTCAATATTATTCAAATAATGCTAAAAGCTTCTCTATAAACATTAATTGATATTTATTTTCTTTCATTTCAACTATATGTGTCTGATTCTCCATAAAATCAGTTGCACAATTAATATATTTATCAAATTGATTAACTCGTAAAAACGACTTTATTAAACTATCTAAATATATTTGAGCCGTTTTTATACATTTCTCATCTGTTTCCCATCCATTTTTTGTATAAATTTGTAATCCCTTTTTACCATATAACTGAATACATTTATTCTTTGAATCATTTAAAAAATAATCCTTAAATAATAATATTTCACTCTTTATATTTCTACTCTCTAATACCGATTTTATCTTATCTTCTCCATAAACTTTAATAAAATCTACCGGTCCAAAATAAATATTAGAAGATGTAACAACTAATCCCTCATTACTATTTTTATTATTAATCATAACTGTTAAATCTGAAAGAGATTTAACAATACTATTCATCTTATTCTCTATATTCAATATTCTATTATCATAAATACTCATCTTATTCTCTATAATCTCCAATATCTTTAATTCTAAATTTTCTAATTTTTTACTCATTAGATAAATTAATCTTTAATATATCAATTTATCTTTATATAATTTTTTTTATTAATAATTTTCTTCATTATTTTTTTTGTTGAAATAAATAATTAGTAATTAGATCCATTGGATACCATTTTTTATTTAAATCATCAGGTGAGCAACTAGATATATTAACTAACGATATATTATTATAACTAGTATTCGTTGTAATATTACCATTTTTATCTATCGATGGCATTAAATTATTATAAGAAGATGGATCTGAAACACTCATACATTTACTCCTATCATTAAATAATCTCATTGTATGTGTTCTATAATCATAAAACCACTGCTTTGTTTGATTATCTCCACAATTACCCATAAAAATCCTATCATTATCATCATATACTAAACATTGTGTATTATCAAACATATTTATAATCTGATTATTTTTACTATCTAAATACCACTCTTGATTACTAGCTAAAACATTATCACCTAAAAATGCTTTACTACTTATACCAACATTAGACATCCTATCTAAAACCTTATTAGGATATTTCTCATTCACTAAACTACCCTTAAATGAATATTCACCACCTGGATTACCCTGTAATCCAACTGGACCTCTAGGACCTTCTGGACCCGGAGGACCCTTAATAATCGGAATATTACTAATCCTATCATTTATATCATTAATCTTAGTCTGTAATTCTTTAATATCAACATTTCCTTTATTTGATGAACTATTATTAATAAAACCCTCTACTTCATTCCGTTTCAATATAACATTAAACCATATAACAAATATTATTATTATTAATATTATAATTAATTTATTATTACTTATCATATTTATATATTTAATTGATATTTTATTATATATTAAATTTTTTATCATTATTTCTGAATCAACTCTAAACAAATCTTTTACGCAATATTAACAATTTAATACACATATTTATCATATTATCTACTATTTCATCCAATTCTTTTTCCTGATTATCTACCTCTTTATCCTTATCTTTTTCTTTATCCTTATCTTTTGTTAAAACATTAGAAGGATAATTCTTTAACTTCTCACATACCATATTTAATAATTCTTCCCTCTCATCTATTATATTTGTATTATTATTATTGGCACCGTTATCTAGTTTTTTTCTTAAATTCTTTTTCATTTTATCATTAACCAATAAATCGATATCCATTATTAATATTAAATATTTTCTAATACTAATTATAAAGAATTTATATATATTAAAAAAACGATCATAAAAAATTTGAAAAAATTTAATATAAATAATATCTTTAGACTATCATAAATATTATGAATGATATTACCAAAGATATGAATAATTTAATAATAGATGACAGTAACAAATCTAAAATTAAAAAAATTAAGAAAATAAATAAAAATAATATTGATATTCATAATGAAATATCACAAGATTCAAAAAAAATAGAAACTATTTTAAAGGGAATTACAGGTATAAATATTAATTCAAATAAAAATAAAGAATACATAGATTTAATAAATATGATAGAGAAATTCGAAAATTATCCAGAATTAACATTATTACCAACATCTTCCAATCCAGAACATAAAGAATTTCTAGATTTCTGTAAATTAAAAGCAGAAAAATATAAAGAAGAAATATGTTTTGATATTAATGATATATCATATGATGATTTAAAAGAAAAAGATAGAAAAAGAATCCTAAAAATTAACAAAATTATGCAAAAAATTAATAAATATATTATGAATGATAAATTTGATAAAAATTTTTATTGTTATTTTTTTAAACTGTTATTATCTATAAAAGATTTTATTGATATATATTTTAATCTTTAATAAATAATAAAATTATAAATAAAATTAGTAAAAAATGAATTTAAAAATATATTGTTAATATTATTAATAATATATTTATATTAAATGAACAGAATAATATGTTTAAACAATTATTGTAAAAAGTTAGATAGTATTTATATATCAAATGATAATAATAATAATAAAAACTCATTCTATAAAGAAAATATAAAAAATAAATTATGCATAAATAATATTACAAATACTAGTATTAATAATAATAAGATAAATATGTCACCAGATTTTATTATATCTATATTAATTTTAATAAATTTTTTTACAATTTTAATAACATTATTTTATTATGCTTATAAGTATATAGAAACAAAAGATAGAAAGAAATGGTTTATTGTAGAAGGAAATATAGGAACAGGTAAATCAACATTTCTTAAAAAATTAAGTTATTATACAGACATTGAAATAATTTATGAACCAGTTTCAGAATGGATAAAAATAAAAGATGATGAAGGTAAAAATATCTTAGAATATTTTTATACAGATATGAAAAGATGGTCATATACAATGCAATCAATGGCTTTTAAATCAAGATTAAATTTTTTACAAAAAACTCAAAAAAAAAAATATAGATTTGTAGAAAGATCAATTTGGACAGATAAATATGTTTTTGCACAAAATTGTTATGATACAGGTTTAATGAATAAATTAGAATGGTCTCTATATAATAAATGGTATTCTTGGTTAGTTAAATTATATAATAAATCAGGTAATCAATTAATACCAGATGGTATAATTTATTTAAAAGCTTCTCCTGAAATATCCATGGAAAGAATAAATAAAAGAGGTAGAAATGAAGAAAATACAATAAATAAAGAATATATTCAAAAAATTTCAAATCTTCATGATAAATGGTTACTAAATGAAGATTTAAATATACCTTTATTAATAATAGATTGTGATAAAGATTTTGAACATGATAATGAATTCTTTGATGAAATACTATTTGAATTATATGATTTTATAAAAATCTAAATAAATAAATATCTATAAAAATATTAATTAAAGTATAAATTTATTTATATTAAAAATATAAATAAATATATTATATAGATGTTATCATTAACAGGAATAAGATATTTTATTTTAATAATAGTTTTATTATTATTATATCGGAAATTACAATCAATTTTAGGACCAATATCAAGAGGATTTACAACATTATTAAGTAAATTAGAAGGAATGGGATCAATAGGTATAGTTGTAGGAGTATTTTTATTCTTTTTAGTTTTAGCTTATTTAACTAGATTATTTCCTTCATTTACTTTTATTGTTCCACTATTATTAGCTTTATTCTATTTATTTGTATCATTTGGATATACTGAAAATAATATAATTTATTCAGTATTTAGAGATCAAGGAGTAATAGCAATATTTTGTTCTTTTATAAACTTATTATTACCTAAAATATTACCAAAAGACAATATAGATTATGGTGCATATTGGACAAATTTTGCATTATTTACATCCAGTGTATTTTTTCAAGATGGTATAACAAATTATTTATTATATGGTTTATCCGCATATTTATGGGCTTATGCATTTGAAGTTAGTTTAGATTATAACCAATATTCTATTTATAATAAATACTTTAATCCATATCTTATATTTATTTTAGCTCAATTTATAGGTCTATATAAAATTATTAATTATGTATTTCCTCCAGATTCTGAAAAAAAAATATTAAATTTTATATTTAAATTCATATTAATATTAGGTTTTATAAGTGTAATGACTGTATATATATTTCCAAATGTAAATTTAATAGGTATAGTATTATTTAATTTTATAATAATATTTTTTTGTTTAACATTAGGAATAAATCAAATGTGTGATCTAAGTAATTTACTAAATCCATCTAATTTAAATTTACCAGGAACTATATCAATATTAAATATATTATCTTATATAATTTTATTATTAGGATTCCATTATTTAAGTCAATATTTTTATATAAATATAAATGTAGATGGTGAAGAAGTAAAATATTTTAGATCAAAATATGATCCAAGTTTAAGTAATATAAATCTAATACTAATTTTAACAGCATTTATATTTGTTGCTATTATTGTAAAATCTCCAACAGCGTTTTTAAATATAAATAATAATAAAGAAGCAGAAGGGGTATTTACAGAAATTTTTAAAGATAATATTTTTAGATTCTTAACAATATTATTAATAGGTTTATATATGTTTGGAATGTTTTATACATCTTATTATAAAACAAAAAATTATTAAAACAAAAATTTATTGAATATTATTATTAAATTTAATTAAAAGTTTATCAAGTTTTTCACATTGTTTAATACAAAATTTAGAAGTATCTTTAACAGAATTAATATTATCAATTTTTTTACATTCTTTAATACATGAATTTAAAACATCATGAGTAAAATTAATACAAGAAGTAATATTAGGTGATCGGTTAGTAATATATAATAAAAGTAAATCACATAATTCGGAAGTTTCATAACAATTTCTAAGAGATCTCATTAAATTTTCAGGATTATTAGAATGAGAAATTTGAATAATTTGTGCTTTACATGAATTCTTTAATATATTAGTTTGATCTACTATATTAGATATCAATTCTTCAAAATTTTTATCAGATGACATTTTTTATTATATATTTATATATTTAAATAAAATATTTTTGTTTTTTAATTTATTATTACAAATAAATTAGTCTAAAATAAAAATAAAACTCATAATAATATTTAGATAAATATTATATATACTTAATATACTAAAAATATGCCAACTGGAACATATTATTTACAATTAGAAGCAAGAAATAAAGAAGATAAAGTATTAACAGGAAATCCTCAAATAACATTTTTTACTAATGTTTATAAAAGACATTCAAATTTTTCAAAAGAATTTATAGAGAATTATTTTTCAACAAATTTAAATTTTGGTATGAAAGTATTTTGTATGCCAATAAGAGCTGGAGATTTAATTCATAGAATATATGTAGAATTTGATTTACCAAGTTTAGATTTCTTAAATACAGATCCAAATAATCCAGTTTCATGGATAAATAATGTTGGTAATGCAATTATTAGAGAATATAGTATAGTAATAGGTGATACAGAAATAGATAGACAATATGGTTTATGGTTGGATATTTGGAATGAATTAACAGTTAATGCTGAGAAAAAAGATGCTTATTATAATCTAGTAGGTTATTATGAATTTTTTAATAATTCTTTACAAAAGAATGAAAAAAAAATAGTTGTTTATCTTAATTTTTGGTTTAATACCAATATTGGATTATCTTTACCATTATTAGCAATACAGAATCAAGATATAAAAATATATTTTGAATTAAGACGTTTTGATGAATTAGTAACAAAAAAAATATCTCAGACAACTCAAGCAAGATTAACAAATGCAAGGATATGGATGGAATATATATTTTTAGATAATGATGAAAGAGTAATATTTACAAGAAAAAAAAATACATATTTAATCACACAATTAAAATATTTTAGTGTAAATTGGAATTATGCAAATACAAATATAAGAATACCATTACCTTTTACTCATCCTGTAAAAGAAATAATTTGGACATTACAAATTCCAAGAAATGTTTTTGTAGATGAATTCCATTGGAATAATTTATTTAATTATACAAGTTCTCCAGATCCAACTAATATAAATAGAGCATATGATATAATGTTAGAATCTAATTTTTGGTTTAATGGAACTCAATTATTTGATAATCCAAGACCAGCTAGATTCTTTAGATATATTCAACCATATACTTATCATAAAAATGCACCAATTACAAGATATTATTATATATATTCATTTGCTTTAAAACCTGAAGACTATCAACCATCAGGAACATTAAATATGGGAGCATTAGATAGTAAAGAATTACAAATAATATTTAATTCAACAACTGATAAAGCAGTTTCACCAATTCAATTTGATGATGAAATATTTGTATCATTATATGCAACAAATTATAATGTATTAACAGTAAGCGATGGATTAGCACTTTTAGAAAATGTCGGTTAAACTTGTTAAGATTATATAAAAATTAAAATCTGCATATTATAATATATTAATATTATTTTTTAAATATAAATGAATCAACCTAATCCATCTACTATTTCAAATAAACCTCCAAATAAACCATTACTTCCAAATAAACCATTAGAATGTAATAATTTAGAGAATGTTATAAAATTAGCAATGTATAATATAGATAAAGTATCACAAGAATTACCAAATTTATTAATAAGATTAGAAGCTTTAAAAAAATCAAATAAAAATAATGGAAATAATATTCAAAAAATAGAAACACAAAATAAACAGACATTATTAATAAATATGAGAAATAGAAATAAAAGAAAGAATCAAGAATTTTATGAATTAAAATCAGAACTTGATAAAATGTATGGTCAATTAGAAGGAGATAATAAAGCAATAAATACTTGCTTCAGTTCCTTAAATCCAACAAATCTACAACCAAATATAAAATCAGCATTTGATTATTATACTAAATGTTCAGAATTTAGTTTTAAATTATTAGATTTTTCAAGAAAATTACTACTTTTATGTTAATTTTATTCTAATTATATAAAAATATATTTATAAAAATATGTTTTTATTTTTATTTTTATTTATAAAAATGTGAAAAGGTTTAAAAAACAGCATGTGCAAGATGTGGTAAAGCTTCAGCCGCAATAGGTGAAACAATAACTAATCCAGTAAGCATTAACATAACACCTAATTTACGTTCATTAATATCAATTCCCTCCACAGAAAATCTATAAAATTCATCTAATATATAATTTTGTATTTTATATTTATTATTTGTAGATGAAATCTCTAAATATTTTTCAAAAGCTTTACCATCACTCAAAATTTTAAATTTTTGAACAGAAGATAAAGATGCTCTATAATTCCAAATATCAAAACATTCATATAATAATTTTTTTAATTCATTTAAATCAAGATCTAAAAACCAATTAATATTAGTATAATTATCTAAGAAATCAAATGCTTGAAAAACTTTAATAACTTTAAATTTAAGTTTAGAAGTTTCATCATAAAAATCTTCATTATCTTCTTCAAGTTCCATAGATATTTTAAGTTTCTTTAAATGATCAATATATTTATTAATATTATCAATATCATTATCAGTAAAATTGATATTAGTAAATGGATTAATTTTAGAATTTAATTTAAGATGTTTATTTAAATAACGAATATCAAAAGCATATTTTTTATTAGATTCGTTAATATAAATATATATAAATGTATTAGGTATATTTTTGATTTCTTCTAATGAAAAAATATCTTCAGAATTTTCATATTTTTTAATATTTTCTTTAGTATTTTTTAAAGTATCAGAAATATTAATATTAGGATTATCTCTTAAAAAATTATATAAAATATCAAAAAAATACCTTTTATTAACATCAGAATTAATATCTTTATCATTTTTAAAAAGAATATTATATGATTTAATAGAATAAATAATATCAACAAAAGGATTAAGTTCATATTGTAAATCATCAAATTTTAATAAATTATATGAATTTTTATTAATTTGATCAAATCTAATTAAATTTTTTTCATTCACTTTAATATGAATACCACAAAATAGAGAACCATTTTTTCTTTTTTTATTACATTGTATTAAATTTTTTTTACTCATAACAGATAAACAATTAACATGATTTATATCAACCATAATATGATTTTAACTATAAATTATATATAAATTATATTTTTCCTTTTAAAATCAATTTTTTTATAAATATAGAAGAGCTATATGATGTTTTGATGAGTTGATCATCAAATCATCAAAATTATAAAAACTAGATGACAGTAACAGTTATCTAAAAACTAGATGACGCTAACGGTTATCTAAAAACTAGATGACGGTAACATATTCTAAATATTTTTAAAAACTAGATGACAGTAACATATTCTAAATATTTTGTAAAAACTAAATGACAGTAACATATTCTAAATATTTTGTAAAAACTAGATGACGCTAACGGTTATCTAAAAACTAGATGACGGTAACATATTCTAAATATATTGTAAAAAACTAGATGACGGTAACATATTCTAAATATTTTGTAAAAACTAGATGACGGTAACATATTCTAAATATTATGTAAAAAACTAGATGACGGTAACATATTCTAAATATTTTGTAAAAACTAGATGATGCTAACGGTTATCTAAAAACTAGATGACGGTAATATATTCTAAATATTTTATAAAAACTAGATGACGGTAACGGTTATCTAAAAACTAGATGACGGTAATATATTCTAAATATTTTATAAAAACTAGATAACGGTAACGGTTATCTAAAAACTAGATGACGGTAACATATTCTAAATATTTTGGAAAAACTAGATGACGGTAATTGTTATATAAAAACTAGATGACGCTAACGGTAGTCTAAAAAACTAGATAACAATGAATAATAAAATTTTTTAACTATTATTTTACAAAACTAGATAACATTTATCAATAAAAATTTATTAACTATTATTAAAAAAAAACTAGATAACGAATAATAATATTTTTTTTATTAATTTTTAATAAAATTATAAAAAAAAAATTGAAAAAAAAAGTATTTAAAGACTATTTTATATAATTATATAGTATTAATCATGCCCGCAGCCAAAGTAAGCCCAGCCAAGTTTGACGCCAAATTAGTAACTCTTTCAGCACCTATGAAGAAGCAAAAGAAATCTAAAGATGGTAAAACAAGTTCTACAATAGTCTCAACATTATTATATAATGGAAATACAGTTATTATTGAAGCCCCTTATTTGATTGCACCTTTTGGTGTAACTCAATATGAAAAAGGAGATAGTGGATCTAAAGATTGGTCATTGAACCTTCAACAAAGTCCTCATTTTGATTCAAGTATGTCTGAAAAAGATAAAGAATTAGAAAGAGCATTAGTTGAAAAATGGTTTGATCAATGGAGATCAATTGATGAAATGATGATTGATTTCGGATTACAACATTCAAAAATGTTATTTGGAAAGGAATATAATAAAGATCAGCGTGGAAACGTTGAAGATAGATATACACCAATTGTTAAGAAATCAACATCTGAATCAGGAGCTTATCCTGATAGAATTCAACCAAAGATTTATGCGAATCGTGAAGATATGAAAAAACCTGATATGAACTGTTTTAATACAGATTTAGAGAAGGTTGAGATTGAATCTTTTGAAGAATTGACAAAATTACTTCCAAAGGGTTCAGCACCTAAGACGATGTTAATTCCTCGTATTTGGTTTATTTCTGGAAAATTCGGTTTAACTCTTTCTGTTAATCAAATGGTTTTACCAATTGTTCATCAAATTGACATGAGTCAGCCTTTGTTCTCAGATATTGTTCCTAAAAAGAAACCAGCACCTGAACCAGAAATGGTTAATGATAGTGATGAAGAAGTAGAAACATCTGAGATTAAAGTAGAAGATGAAGATGAAGAAAATCAAGAAGAGGAAGAGGCTATTGTTAAAGAACCAACACCAGAACCTGAACCAGTTCCAGAACCGGAACCAGTTGTTTCAAAGACAGCTAGAAAAGGTCCAGCTAAGAAGAAGTAAATATATAGATTTAATATAAAAATTAATATAAAAATATATTTTACTAAAAATAAAAAAACTTATAATAAAATAATAATAATATAAAAAAAAATAATAATATTAAAATTAATATTATTATGATAAAAAATCAAAGATAATTTAAGAATTCATATGAATAACAGCAATAAAACTGAGACATATACCTATAAATTGTTTAGTTGTAATTTTTTCTTTAAGAACATAAACACCAATAAATGTAACAATAAGATCACTCATAAGATCCCAATTAAGA
>Ga0172363_10002353_pt1 | contig 15245 bp, 17 predicted proteins | sample LakKivs2_kivu2a2_FD_114541 | JGI IMG/M metagenome (GOLD analysis project Ga0172363, IMG submission 114541) | Sediment microbial communities from Lake Kivu, Rwanda - Sediment s2_kivu2a2 | ecosystem: Environmental > Aquatic > Freshwater > Lake > Sediment | place: Rwanda: Western Province, Lake... | reverse complement strand
TTAAGAATCCCAGCGGCCACAGCCAAATCCTCCAGACGTCCGTTAGTACAAGTGCCGATAAATGCCTGCTGAATTTTGATTCCCTTTACCCCATTTACTGGACGGACGTTATCCACAGCATGGGGAAGCGAGAGCATTGGCTCAAGCTGATCAAGATTCACAGATATGACTCGCTCGTAATTCGCTTCAGCATCGGGGTATAGCGGCTTATAATTATCGCCCCGTCCCTGCTCTGCAAGGAAATCCTTAGTGATTTTATCACCGGGAAACAGGCCTATCTTGGCCCCGGCTTCCACAGCCATATTGGCGATAGTGAGACGCTGCGACATAGTCATCCGAGCCAGGGCCTTGCCACCAAATTCCAAAGCCTTGTAATTAGCACCATCAGCGCCAATCTAGCCAATGAGATAAAGAATTAAGTCCTTGGCATAAACTCCCCGAGGGAAGACGCCATTGAGCTCAATAAGATAACTTTCCGGCACCCGAAACCAGGTTTTACCAAGGGCTAAGGCTACAGCAACATCGCTGGAACCCATGCCAGTGGCAAAAGCTCCTAAAGCACCAGCAGTAACAGTATGAGAGTCCGAGCCGAGGATAACGTCTCCCGGGTTGGCAAATTGCTCCGCTACTAACTGGTGGCAGATGCCTTCGCCTATCTCATAGATGCGACAGCCTGTTTCCTCAGCGAAGTGGCGCAGAAGGATATGGTCATTGGAAAGCTGCTGAGCGGGACTGGGAGCAGCATGGTCCAGGAATATTATTGTTTGTTGCGGCTTAGCCAGAGCTTCAAAACCGCTTTCCTTAAACTGTCTTATGGTGAGGGGGCCAGTAGTATCCTGGACAAAAGCCAAATCCACGTCCGCAATTACGACATCCCCGGCTTTAGTCTCGCCAGACGATTTAAGGCTTAGAATCTTCTCGGCTAAGGTCTTGCCCACGCTCACTATTTTAGTCGCTTTCTTCTGCTATAATCAACATCATGCCTGATTATAAACCGAGCAATCCGGGTTCCACTCTATGCAGCGGGCACGTTTTTTACTGGGGCAAGCGAACCTATGTCATGGGTGTGATAAATGTTTCCCCGGATTCTTTCTCCGGCGATGGATTGGCAGACATTGAAGAAGCCGTAGCCAGGGCGGAACGATTAGCCTCTGAAGGAGCAGATATAATTGACATCGGCGGTGAATCCACTCGTCCCGGCTCAACTCCGCTTTCACCCGACGAAGAACTACGGCGAGTAATTCCTGTTGTGGAAAAGCTAGCTCAGGAGATATCGGTGCCGCTAAGTGTAGATACATATAAGCTGGAGGTAGCCCGTCAGGCTTTAAATGCCGGAGCTAACATGATAAACGACATCTGGGGACTGAAGAAGGAATCCATGCTAGCCATGTTAGCAGCCCAAAAAGGTGTGCCTATTGTTTTGATGAGCAATCAGCGTGGTTCTCCCCCTTGCCACGACATCGTCCCTGCGGTTATTTCCGATTTGAAAAGAGCCATCAAGCAAGCGTTAAGCGCAGGAGTGCCCTGGGAGAATATTATCGTCGACCCAGGCATAGGTTTCGGCAAGACACAGGAGCAAAATCTGGAGGTTTTGCGACGCCTGGAAGAACTTAAGATGCTGGGCAGGCCTATCCTTCTGGGTAGTTCGCGCAAGTCTTTTATAGGCTGGGTACTCGATTTAACTCCTGAACAAAGGTTGAATGAAGTGGCATTCATTCCACCCGGCGACCAGCGGCTGGAAGGAACGGCAGCCACCATAGCCATCGGCATCACCAAGGGCGCTGATATCGTTCGGGTACATGATGTTAAGGAGATAGCACGCGTATGTAAGATGAGCGATGCTATTGTGAGAGGCGTGTGAGTGAATTGGCCATTGCCTATCTTTGTCTGGGCTCCAACCTGGGAAAGAGGGAAGAGAACCTCAGCTGGGCTCTAAAATTGCTTTCTCAAAAAGTAAATCTTGAGGAGGTCTCACCCGTTTATGAAACCGAGCCAATCCCAATTAAAAATGGAGATAAAAGGCAGCCGTTGTTCCTCAATCTGGTTTGCCGAATCGCCACCAACTTGCCTCCCGAGGAGCTTCTCTGTCTGGCTAAAGAAATTGAAACCGGACTAGGCAGAGTTCCCAGCGGGCAAATAAATTCACCTCGCCCTATAGATATAGATATCCTTTTCTACGACAACAACATTATGAAGACCAACAACCTGACTATTCCGCACCCCCGCCTGCAGGACCGGGCTTTCGTTCTTATACCATTAGCGGAAATCGCCCCGGACTTAGTTCACCCCAAGCTGGGCAAGAGCATTGCCCAATTAGCCAGAGATGTTAAAGGGCAACAAGGGGTGCGAAGGTATAAAGGAGGATTCGATGTATCAGATATTTGTGGAAGAGCATTTTGATGCTGCCCATTATCTCCCTAACTATCATGGTAAGTGTGAAAAGCTACATGGGCACCGCTTCAAGGTAGTAGCTCGTTTAGAATCAGCCGAGCTCGACAAGTCCGGCATGGCTTACGATTTCGCCCAGCTAAAGCAGCACCTGAGGGAACTCCTGACTCGATTCGACCATACCTGCCTGAACGACATACCCCCACTTGATAAGATTGGACCCTCCAGTGAGAATATTGCTGTCACCATATATGATGCGCTCCAGGCCCATTTTTCCAACTCTCCGGCAAAGCTGGTGAACGTAGAAGTCTGGGAATCGCCCACAAGTGGAGTGGTGTACAGTCCTTAAGCTAAGTTTGCTCACTTGGCGGCAGTAAATTGGGAATTGTGTCCATAATGGGGTAAGAATAGTCGCAATTAGAGCAATAAAGAGAGCCACTGACTATTTCCTCCTCCTTTTCCTCATCCACTTTAAGCTCCAAATCCCCCTTACATAAGGGACAGGCTAAGATTTGCATCAATTCCCTTTTCATTTCAGATTCCCATTATATCATATGAGCAGTGGCACTTAAGAAAGTGTTATAATATTTGGGAGGAGAACGAAATGACAATTCAGATTAAAAAGACTTATAGGGGCTTAAATCCTGGGATGCTCTACGATGAAGTACGAGACTTGCTACAAAAACAAGAGATTATAAGTGTTGAGACTGAGTCGCAAACATATGGTCTTTCCAGTGGCGCCACTCAATCGCGTACCACGCTGGCATTAAAAACACCAGCCGAGCAAGAGAAAGATCAGAAAGAATGTGGCAGCGTACATATTCTGGGCTCACCACAGGACGAAACAAAAATGCTTCTTGATGTAGATGAAACGCTTCTACCCCAGGAAAAACTCTCCGCTTTTCAAGAAGACCTCGATTTTATCCTCGGCTCATACGAAATTAAGTGGTGAACGATCAGTTTCAAGACCAAGCCCAGCTTGCCAGGAAAACCAAGCAGGAACGAAGAGAAAGGCGGCGAGCAAAGGAAAAAGCCAGGATGCCCCAGCATGGCAAGAGCCTGACAAGGGTATATAAGGACGCTGTATCCGGGAGAGCCAAGACTACACAAGCCTACAAGCAGTCAAGCTAAGGGGTCTAGATTCTTCGCCCAGACATGTCGGGGCGAAGAATGACAGGAGGGGTCGCTGAATGGCCTCAACGCTGTGCTTACTATGATAAAGAAATTCCTGCTCAGAGGTTCCTTAATAGTCCTGATTTGACTGGCAATCGGCTTCGCCATAGTTTACGGCGGTGAGTGGTTGCTCTAGTAATTGGGGTGCATAGGGGGAGGTTGAGAAACATTCATAAACGACGTTTGGAGCAGATTGCCGAGCACTCTTCACATTCATTGTCGCACGGCTCTGCATGAATAGTCACGCTGGCTTCGTGAAGCGTGCTTTCTATTTCTAACTCAATGCGGTCGCATATTTGATGGGCTTGTTCCAAGCTAATGTCCCTGGCCATTACCAGATGAAGGTCTATATAGCTCTGGCTTCCAGCCCGACGTGTCCGTAGTGTGTGGAAGCCGAACACCTCTCGACTGTGTTTTTTTAAACAGTCTTCGATAAGTGCCTGTTGTGAAGGAGGTAGTTTTTTATCAAGCAGCCCGGATATCGGCTTACGGATAGTATCAAGAGCAACTTTTAGGATGTAGGTAGCAACTCCGATGGCAATCACAGAGTCCAGAACATTGAGCCCGGTGAATCTCACTATTGCCAGTCCTACCAACACCGCTGCAGCGGAGTAAACATCACTGGCAATATTGCGGGCATTAGCCTCCAGGACTACAGAGCCAGTGGTCCGGGATACACTCAGTAGATGCCGGGCTAGGAAGATACTGACCACTATGGAAACCGCCATCACAGCTATCCCAGCTTCGGCTAGTTCAATGCTAGAGCCTTCTATTATCCGTCTTACTGCTGAATAGATTATCAGTCCGCCAGCGATAAAGATGAGAACCCCCTGCACAGCGCCGGCAATGTCTTCTACTTTACCATGACCATACGGATGTTCGGCATCGGCTGGCTTAGCCGCAATGCGAATAGCGGAGAAGGTAATTATTCCAGCGAACAAATCTAATAAGCTGTCGGCTGCCTGAGCCAGTATGCTGATGCTGCCGGTCCGCCAGCTAACGACCACCTTAAATACTATTAGACCGACGACTGCAACAATCAGCAGCTTGGTGGCCCCGGCCTTTGTCGAAAACATTTTGCTCAGTTCCCCATATTCTCAGATGCAAAATTACAGAGAACTAGAAGTTTACAGCGATATTTCGACTAAGGCAACTGTTATCTGATATTTTCCGACTTCGTTACCATGTAATGCAATAAAGGTGTGAAGCAAAACAATTGCCTAAAGAATGCCAACCAGACCTAGAAGAGTCCCCAGTAAATAGGTTAAACTGGCGGATTATGGATAACCCCATGGGCAATGGTACCCGCAGAGGGGTGGTGGTACTGCTTGTCACCACGACGGCGTCGTTTATTTTTACCTTTATGAGCTCCGCTGTGAATATTGCTCTCCCTAGACTCGGGAAAGAGCTATCGTTGGATGCAGTCATGTTAGGCTGGATTGCCACCGCCTACCTCCTTTCCTCGGCAGCCTTACTCGTTCCCTTCGGCAGAATAGCCGACATATATGGCAGGAAGAAGATTTTTACATGTGGCATGGTTATCTTCACGCTCTCATCTTTTGTTGCAGGGCTGGCAAGCTCTGTCACCATGCTTATTTCTTGCCGGGTTTTTCAGGGAATTGGCGGTGCCATGATTGTCGGAACTGCAATAGCATTGCTTATTACGGTATTTCCCGCTAGCGAGAGAGGAAAAGTTCTGGGAATCAACGTCGCAGCAACATATATTGGTCTTTCCGTAGGGCCGGTCTTGGGTGGAGTCCTGACCCACAACCTTGGCTGGAGGAGCATCTTTTTCTCGAGTGCGCTCCTGGGATTGGCGGTTATCGGCGTCGTTTTATGGAAGCTAAAAGGAGAGTGGTCTGGGGCGAAGGGCGAGAAGTTTGATTTTGTCGGCTCTGTAATCTACATCCTTGGGCTTGTAGCGCTGGTATATGGTTTTACTCTCCTACCAGCGAGACCAGGAGTGTGGCTGATTATCGGAGGCGCCATCGGGCTTTCAGCATTCACCAGATGGGAGATGAGAACAAAAAGCCCGGTTCTGGATATAAGCCTCTTCAGAAACAGCAAAACCTTCGCTTTTTCCAACCTGGCAGCGTTGATCAATTACAGTGCCACATTCGCTGTATCCTTCCTCATGAGTCTTTATTTGCAGTATCTGAAGGGATTCAACCCTGAAAGCGCCGGCTTGATTTTGGTTGCCATGCCCGCTACGCAGGCTATTTTTTCACCGCTGGCTGGCAGGCTTTCAGATAGGATTGAACCCAGGCTAATTGCCTCGGCAGGAATGGCGTTGACCACCGCAGGACTCACTATCTTTGCCTTCCTAAGTCAGCAAACTGCCTTGGAATTAGTCATCGGCAATTTGATCCTGATTGGTTTGGGCTTTGCTCTTTTCTCATCTCCTAATACCAACGCGGTTATGAGTTCTGCGCCAAAGACGGCTTACGGGGTGGCTTCAGCAACGCTGGCAACAATGCGTCAGGTTGGCATGGTCCTCAGTATGGGAGTCGCCATGTTGATGTTTACTCTATACATGGGGAGGGTTCAAATTACGCCTGAATACTATTCGCTTTTCCAGCAAAGCATGAAGACAGCGTTCATAATTTTCGCCATTCTCTGCTTCTGCGGCATATTTGCCTCGCTCGCTAGGGGGAAGGTGCGGTAGTTCCTCATGTCATTGCGAGCCGAAGATATGGCAATTCTATCTAGAATGTCATTTTAGGTATAGCAAAGGTTCTCAACCCTGAGACTGCTTCGGTCCCTTGGACTTCGCAATTACAAGAAGGGAGCCACAGTTTCAGGGCAGGTGAGTTATCTCGGTGGGCGGTTTTTTGTGTAGCTCAAACTCTATTCCGGCTTCCCGGAACATGTCTACAAAGGAGTCATCATTATAGCTGCCAAAGGTTGCGAGGCGCTTTATTTTGGCATTGACCAACATCTTGGCGCAGAGTACGCACGGCGAATGGGTAACATAGACTGTGGCGCCCTCAAGGCTCACCCCATGAAGTGATGCCTGTATGATTACATTCTGCTCGGCATGAATACCGCGGCATATTTCTTGTCTGGTTCCAGATTCTATTCCCAGCTCATCCCTGAGGCAGCCAAGCTCAAGACAGTCCTTAAGCCCAGAAGGAGCTCCATTGTAGCCGGTGGCTAATATGTGCTTGTCTTTCACCGCTACAGCGCCCACATGGTGACGCCGACAAGTGGAGCGTTCCGCCACTACAGCAGCTATCTTGAGGAAATATTCATCGATATCCGGCCTGGTTTTTCTTTTCATTTCAAAGCGGATAAAACTCGTTTCGTCTCCCTTCTCAGCTCCTCTAGGGAATCCTCGTTTACTAGGGCAAAGTCGGCCATGGCAATTGGCCCGCCCTTGTTGATATTTTCTATCTCAGATTTATCTCGACTGGCTGCCTCCTCAAGCGTTAAAGTTCGTTCTGCTCTATGAGCAAGCCGGGCATGCCTGGTAGCAGGCGAAGCCCAGACCGCCACCGTAATGAACCTCCTGCCATAGCGTTCCTTCAATAAAATATACTCTTCCCAAGAGTAAAGCCCGTCTACCACGACATCCGATGATTTCAGTGAGCTATCAATCCTGGGCAAGTTCAATTTAGCGTAAGCAGCCATCCCGTGTTTTTTCCTCAATTGCTGCCTGACATAATGCTCGTTTTCCTCATTTTGCTCCAGACCTTTGTTCTTGAGTTCTTCGTCGGTAATATCTCCAAACCGCACTTTCTTAAAGCCATGCTCTTCAAATACCTTGGCTACTTCTGACTTGCCTGCACCTGCCATGCCAACGATTGCTATCACTTTCACGGTTTACACGTAATTAAACCCGACAAGAGTCGGCGAATTGCCACAGTGCTATATTAACAATATTTACGCAACTAGCATAGAGAAAATCTCGAACCTCAGCAAAAAGTTGACCATCCTTATCCTTCGATAAACTCAAGACAGGCTCTTGATATTCTTCTGTCAGGAGAGAAGAAATTTGGCTTGCTTTGGCGAGGAAGAAGACCTTGTCGCTGATAATGATAAATATCGCACTGTCTTGCCTGGTAGCCCAGCATGAATTATACTAAATTTTGGCAAGTCGGGTTACATCTGTGTAAACTGGTGGTGAATAAGTGTTTGGTATCCTTTCCAGAGAAGATATCCTGAAGATGTTAAGGGCAAGTCCTCCACTGGTGGACAACTTATTTGATATTCAACAGCAGGTTCAACCCAACGGCATAGATCTGACCCTCAAGGAAATTGCTTTGCTTTCTTCGTCAGGCAGCCTGGGTCTCAGCAATGAAAGCAGAGCTCTGTCCAGTACTTCCCCACTCGTTTTCGATGGTCTGGGCCGTATAGACCTGTTGCCCGGTTGTTATCTAGTTACGTACAACGAGGTGGTTAATATTCCCAGAGACATAATAGCTCTGGCAACCCCTCGATCAAGCCTTCTGCGCTGCGGTGTCAGCATTCATAGTGCAGTTTGGGACGCTGGCTATTCGGGCAGGTCTCAATCTCTCATGGTGGTCTACAATCCACAGGGATTTCGGATATACAGGAATGCCCGAATTGTTCAGATGGTCTTCTTCCTCTTGAGTCGAGAGGTAGCCCAGGGCTATCAAGGTATCTTTCAAGGGGAGAACGTGTGACAGAGTACTTAGGCCGGGACTAGTTCTGTTTGCCTGCTAGCTTTGTTGCTTGCTCCAGTCCGGGACATCACTGGTGAAGGGTGCACGTATTTTCTGGGCAACCTTGCGGAAATGGAGTCCTTGAACAGCAAGCGTTATGGACAAAGGGAAGGTTTTTGGTTTTTTCAGCAAAGTCCAGGCAACCAACTTCCAATAATACATCCTCCCTTTTTCCTTAACCCCCAGCACCCATGTGGACCTTACCAGCGCTGTGAGATGGAGAAGAGAGAACTTGAGTTTCCTCTTGGTGCCGGGCCGGTATTCCTTGAGAAAGGTTATGATACGCTCATAGTATGACTTGGGTGAATAGATTGTATCTACAACATGCTTATAGCCCCTGGCAAGCGCCTCGTAGCCCATTCTGGGGATGAAGTTGGTTGAACCATCTGTATTGTCTCCGGTACCACCTGGCAGCAACCGGTTCTCCTGTTTCATGCGCTTGTATAGCCTTGTCCCTGGCGGAGCCATCAGCACACCAACCATAGCGGTAACTATTCCACTCTTTTGAATGAACTCGATTTGGCTCCTGAAGATGGAAAGCGGGTCACTATCAAAGCCGAGGATAAATCCTCCCTGTACCTGCAGGCCGTGGTTCTGTATCTTCTTAACCGAGGCCAACAAATCACGATTTTTGTTCGGCAGTTTATTACATTCGACTAAACTTTCTTCATTGGGGCTTTCGATGCCCACAAATACCGTGTCAAATCCTGCCTTGACCATTAGTCGCATTAGCTCTTGGTCATCAGCAAGATTGATAGATGCTTCGGTAAAGAATGTGAAGGGACGATTCTTCTCGTCCATCCATTTGATTATTGCCGGCAGGATTTCTGATTTCAGTTTCCGTTTGTTGCCGATGAAGTTATCATCAACAAAGAATACACTGGCTCTCCATCCCATATCGTATAATGCGTCTAGTTCGGCTATTATCTGGGTTGCGTCTTTGGTTCGCGGAACATGTCCATTCATTATGACGATGTCGCAGAAGTCACAATTGAAAGGGCAGCCTCGAGAATACTGAATAGTCATTGCCTGGTATTTTCTCTTGTCGATTAGCGACCACAAGGGTACTGGAGTCTTCTTTATGTCGGGGAATTCTTCAGACGCGTAGTTATGTTTGGCACATCCCTTCTCCAAATCTTCCAAAAAGAGCGGCAGCAGGTCTTCAGATTCGTTAGATATCAGATGGTCTATATCATCATGACCAAATTCTTCGTACCCAACGGAGAAAACAGGGCCCCCGCCAACAGTCTTAGTCCCCAACTTTTTGCACCTGTCGACGACCTCTCTCGCCGAGGCATCCTGCACTACCATGGCGCTGATAAACACGTAATCAGCCCACTTGATGTCTTTGTCTGTCAGGTTTGTTGTATTCAGATCGACGAGCTTCTTTTCCCATTCCTTGGGAAGCATTGCAGCTACAGTCAGTAGGCCCAGAGGAGGAAACGTTGCCTTTTTAGAAAGCAATTTCAAAGCATGCCTGAAACTCCAAAAGGTGTCAGGATACCGAGGATAAACTAACAGTATTTTCAACTTATTATGCTCCTTTTTAATATAGCTTTAACGATAATATCATAACACAATAACATGATACAACAAATAATACCATAACGCACAATATTCTACTATGAGTATATGAGCCAGGCAGGAGAAAAAAATAAGATAGGACAATTCTGAGGGTCGTCCTGCCTTTTTAATGCCTTATTCATCAAAAGCGCGCTTCAGCGTTACGATGGTATCCGTTGCCTCGAGTACATCCTCAGGCGTGAAGAAAATATCCTTGTCGGGTGGCTTTCTATTAATTATAAATTTCTTAACTTTTTCCTGAGTAAGATCACGGCGGAGGGGAAAAGATGTCGTTGGCTGGATGGACATCTTGCTTCAAACCACTCGCCAATAGATTGTAAGTTAAAAATCGAAGGGGAGCATTACCGCTCCCCCTGGCTTTGTCTTGGTGACGGGGGTCGGATTTGAACCGACGACCTCCGGGCCGCAGGCTAGAAATCCTCCCCATTAGTAAAAGGCAATTCCAGTTGAGATGACAAACCAACGATATCATTGTTGCGAGTGTTATAATCTATCTCTATATTTGATGAACTGAGAGGCCTTCAAATAGCAGGGGGTACGGCCATGGTTGGCGTAGACTCTGGTGTCACCATTAACAAAAGGAAAGAAGATGCCTGAAAAAAAACGAAAGCTCGGTATCTGGGGAAAGTTTCTAACTTTATGGGTAGTATTATGTATCGGTTCAGGAGTTGGATTAGGACATGTGTTTCCACAACTTTCCGATATGCTGGCTAGACTCGAGGTGGCTGGTATTTCTATACCGATCGCCATACTACTTTTTGCCATGATTTATCCCATCATGGTCCAGATAAGCTGGGAGGAGATTAGAAAAGCAATCCGGTCGCCCAAGCCAATCGGGCTTACTCTGTTTGCCAACTGGGCAGTAAAACCTTTTACAATGGCTCTATTCGCCTGGTTGTTCTTAAGTGTTGTTTTCGGCAAGTTCCTTGCACCCGCGCAGATTGAACAATACCGCGCTGGAACAATATTGCTCGGTGTTGCCCCGTGCACTGCTATGGTACTGGTCTGGAGCTATCTGGCCAAGGGCAATATGGCACACACGCTAGTAATGACCGCAATCAATTCGCTCACCATGGTCGTGCTGTATGCGCCACTGGCTGTTTTACTGCTCGGCATTTCCGGTATTAGAGTACCGTGGGATACTATTGCCCTTTCTGTGGCAATTTACATTGTAACGCCTTTGATAGCCGGTTATATTACAAGAAGGGAGACTATAAAAAGAAAGGGATTAGAGTGGTTTGAGACCAAGCTGGAGCCTAATCTGGGAAAGGTCTCGATAATCGCCCTGCTTATTACATTGATTGTCCTGTTCACCTATCAGGGGCACATTATCGTTGAGCTGCCTGCCATAGTCGGCATGATAACTATAGCTATCCTGGTAAATATCATGGTGGTCTTTGGTATCACCTATCTGGTCGCCCGCATTATGAAACTCAGATATGCTGACGCTATACCGGCTGCCATCATTGCCGGCAGCAATCACTTTGAAGTCGCCATAGCCGTCGCCACAACTCTCTTTGGAGTAGCATCAGGCGCAGCTCTTGCTACTGTAGTAGGTGTGCTGACTGAAGTTCCCATAATGCTATTCCTGGTATGGATTTCCCTTGTTACCAAAAAGGCTTTCCCCAAGCAATTACAATAGTATGAGATATCTAAATACGACCCATAGTCCTATTTGTCGCAGAACTACCTCAGCATAGCCCCTACGGTCACAGTGCCACTGGAAAGCCATGTGGCCCCTAGCCCTCTTAGCCTCATGGGGGTGGCAAGGCTAGATGTGGGGCTCCTGGGGCTCGTTTCGCGGAGGTTCAGATCGCCCCCTCTCCGCCTCCCCTAAGCCATTGCGCCGGGAATCTCGCCTCGGGTCTATAACTGCTGTGTTATAATTCCTGAGGAGGTTTTTAAGTTGAAATCCACAGTATCCATTGTTAAGACGATGCAAGACCCGGACAGAGAGGAGATCTTTGAGGCGGTTAACCAAGCTGTGGCAATGGTTGGGGGGTTACCCACAGTAATAAGCGCCGATAAGACAGTGCTCATTAAACCCAACTTGGTAGCGGTGCCCAAGGATGGCAGAAGTGGGGCTACAACTCACCCCGAGGTCTGCCGGGCTTTGGCTGAACTGGTTAAGGCCCGGGGGGCTAAGCCCATTATAGCCGAGTCAGCGGCAGTGGGACAGAAAACCAGGGCAGTAATTGAAAAGATGGGTTATTCGGAGCTGGAAAAAGAAGGTTACCAGGTGATTGACTTAAAGGAAACTCCTCGGGTTAAGGTCCATAACCCGGAGGGGAGGATAATCCCGGAATTTGAGACGTTTACGCTGGTTCAGGAAGCCGATGCCATTATCAGCGTGCCCGTTATGAAGACCCATGATTCGACGGAAGTTACCCTCAGCATCAAGAACTTGAAAGGGCTGATTTCCGATAAGTCAAAGATGGAAATGCACCGGCTTGGCTTATTTGAAGGTGTCCCGGAAATTGCTAAATATTTTAAACCTGTTTTTGCCGTTATTGATGGCATCTATACCCAGGAAGGGATAGGGCCGGTTTATGGCAGCCCGGTGGAAATGGATCTGGTTATGGCCAGCTCAGACCTGGTAGCGCTGGATTGTATTACCAGCATGGTTATGGGATACAAACCGGAAGAGGTATTGTTGACGAGCTTTGCTGCCAAACTGGGCATTGGTACCATGGAGCTTTCTCAAATCGAAGTGGTAGGAGAAGCGGTGGACAAGGTGTATCGGCGTTTCAAAAGGGCTGCCGAGGATGATATTTTAAAAGAAGCCCCTCCTTTCCAGCTTATCTTCCAGGACGCCTGTACAGGATGTCGCAATAGCGTTGTGAGCAGTCTGATTGATTTAAAAGAATACGGCCAGCTGGACTACTTGAAGGACAAGGTAATCATAGCAGGCCCTGTAAAAGAAATACCAGCCGGAGTTAGTCCAAACAATCTGATAGTGGTAGGCAAATGTGCTCAGAAATTCAAGGACAAGGGGTTTTTTGCACCCGGTTGTCCGCCATGGGATGTCCCGTTCGTCAAGTTCTTCGAGGATGACGCGAGGCAGGATGGTCGCCTTGCTGCCCGGCGAGAAAATGATTAAAACAGCTCTCACTAGCTGCCTGCAAAAAAGCCTTCGGGGGCAGTTAGTGAACTGAATACTGCCGGAGTTGATACATCGATGCTGGAGGGTGAGACTAATTTCCTAGGCGTGCCGTACCAGAAGATAAGCTGATAAGGCCTCTACCCTTATGCTCCTGATTAGTCAGCGGTGACCATAGGTGCGCTGACATTGTCGCTTCTTTAGTAAGCGCTAGAGGAGTGGGGGAAACCCACTCTCTTCTCTTACCGATGGTAATCTGCTGATTTATTGGGCTGGTTCGGATAGACTATTGACATACGTGTGTCATGCGAGGAACCAAATAACTTGATCTATTGTCCCCTGCCTCATGTTCCTATCAAGTCAATTGACGGGTAACCACCCATTTGTTGAGCCCTCTCAAAGAGAAACTTCGCCACAGCTATGTCTTCGATAGCAATTCCAGTGGAATCAAATACAGTAATAACCTTATTATCTGCTCTCCCTTTTTTCTTGCCCGTAACTAATTCAGCAAGTGTTCCATAGACTTCACGAATAGTATAGATACCTTTCTGGATAGGAACGTTAATCTCCCCGCCGGTACTTGCCTGTTTTAGATCATCGACAATGACAATTGCATCCTTAAGTATTGAGGAGTCCAGTTCTTCTTTACCTGTTGCATCAGCACCGACCGCATTTATGTGAGTGCCGGCGATTATCCACTCTTTCTTGATAATAGGATCACGAGAAGGGGTCAAAGTGCATACTATATCTGCTGCCGCTGCCTCTCGTATGGAACAATTTTTAATCGAAAATCCTGGTAAAGAATTGATTAGTCTATCCACAGCAACTTTAGAAATGTCAAAAACATTTACTGAGATGGGGCTAAACAACTCGGAATGCGCTAGTATCTGTGTGTATGCTTGATAGCCGGCTCCGATAATTCCAATTGTATGCGAATCTCGTCGCGCCAGATACTTGGAGGCGATAGCCGCTGCGGCCCCGGTTCGGTAAGCTGTGATTTCGGTAGCGTCCATTATTGCCAGCGGATATCCGGTTTCCGGGTCATTGTAGATTACGGTGGCCATAACCGAAGGCAAATTACGAGACGGATTCTGAGGGTGTGCGTTTACCCATTTAATCCCGACACACCCTGGTAAGGCAGCAGGCATTGCCCTGAAATCACCATGCTCCACGGGTAAATATACTTTAGCTGGCATGTTTCCCTTACCCTCACCCCATATCCTGAAAGCCTCTTCAACCACATTGATAACATCTGCCATCCTCATCAGAGTGTTGACCGCGTTCCTATTTAACAAAAGTGTAGACATAAGTTCGTAATCCTCATCGCTATTTTAGTAATCACCTATTGAATGTACCCCGCCCTAGTCGCGTTGTCAAGGAAAAAGTCACTTTCTGGCTGATTGTTGAGCTAGAGATGAGCTTCAAGTCGTTTCCCCAAGGCCAAACTCACGAAATGTAATCTTCCATCCAATTAGATAGAGCATCGAAAATCTAAGTTCCAACTTCAAGATATTGTTTTGGACAAAAGTATCCAGGTATCTATCATCCACGGCCCGTTGGAAAAACCAATCGTCGTTAAAGACGATGATTAACGATGTGTTAATAGGATAATCCTTGGCTTCTTTTCTTCTTGCTGCATTGAAAATTCTTTTCAGTTCACCTTCCGCAACTTCACCAGGCGTAGTAGCTTTGGGAGCCATTGAAACCTGCAATCCTGTCTTTTTGGTGCCTCTCTTGATGACGGGACTGTGCCCAAAGGTAATGCCTTGTAGTTGTAGAACGAGCCTGCGGAGATAATCATTTTCCCCTTCATGAGATTGGGTTATCTCAATATAACTTTCGGAGGCAGGTTCACTTCTCAGGTCTGTTACTATTGCGTCGTAGCCTTGATTGCCGATGATTGGCTGCATAAGGATCTGGTCTGTATTACCAAACTTGCGCCATCCAAATATTGCCAACGGATAGACTTCCTCCGTAAGATACTTCGCAAGTCCCTCATGAAGTGTTAAAGCTCTCGCCCCCTCATTAGTAGAGCCAATCTGTTCCATCTTCCATTCGACCCAGCTCAGTAATTCCGAAGGGGTTCGTTTCTTGGTCAGTTCCTGTATGTTGATAAGTTCATTTGACATGCTTAACCACAACAATAAGACTATCAATTTATTGTAACAAAAAAGATTTCTGCGTCATACAATTTGATGTCATGAAAACGCTGACCTCTGGGGCATAATATTGCTCAGGAGGTGCAGCTATGCTTTATACGGGTGTTGACTATCACAGGAGTTTCTCTTACCTGACTACGATGAACGAGAAAGGCG
>Ga0172363_10002350_pt1 | contig 15254 bp, 7 predicted proteins | sample LakKivs2_kivu2a2_FD_114541 | JGI IMG/M metagenome (GOLD analysis project Ga0172363, IMG submission 114541) | Sediment microbial communities from Lake Kivu, Rwanda - Sediment s2_kivu2a2 | ecosystem: Environmental > Aquatic > Freshwater > Lake > Sediment | place: Rwanda: Western Province, Lake... | reverse complement strand
TATCATAGACCATTGTTTCAGCCAGTTCGCCATAGGAAGATGTGGCTTTTGATTCAACGATCAGGCTGCTGCCATCTATTCTATAAACCTCAATAATAGTCATTTCACCGCCGTCACCCATTGGTATTTTTGATGTGACTTTCAGGGAGGATTTATCTTCCGACCATACGGCTGTGGATTTTTTCTGCGAATCCTGGAAACCCTGATTAATGCATTCTTTGCCGTCAAGTGTAAGTTTGTCGGTTGTTACAAATTCCTGGTCCTGGAAGCTGGAGTGCCTTTCAACTGTCAGGTCATTACCATTGTGTGTAAGAATGACTTCCCTGGGAGCAAAAGAAAATTCTGCATTTAGTTTGCTCTTTTCATTGTTAAGTTTCCATGAACCGCTAAGATTAATACCCTGGGCATTAACTCCTGCTGAAAAAAGCAAAGCAACAAAGATGATCAGTGTCTTTTTCATTTTGAATACTATTAAAGTTAAAAATGCAACTATATCAAAAGTAATATTTATCCGGAAGAAAAAGAACGATTCTTGAATAATCCAACACTTATTAAAATTACGGTGCGGTAAGCAACTTATTGAATATGGAATAAAAATCCTTTGTGTACCTTTGTGCGACCTTTGGTCCTTTGTGGCAAATAAATTATGCGGGGTAAGTTCATTTTAATTCTATTTATTTTTTATTCCTGCAGTGTACACCGCGGGCAGGATACAACATTTACATTCATCCAGATCACTGATCCGCAGTTTGGATTTTTCAGCGATAATAAAGGATCTCAGGAAGAAACTGTACTTTACGAAAAAGCAGTATCTAAGATAAATGAGATTGATCCGGCATTTGTTGTTATAACCGGCGACCTTGTCAACGATAAATCGAATAAAGCACAGTGGGATGAATTCAGGAGAATCAATTCTCTGCTGGATAAGGATATCAAAGTATACCTTACTCCGGGAAACCATGATATCGGACAGAATCCTGAAAAAAAAGATATTGACCTGTACAAGACTATGTTTGGCTATGACAGGTTCTCATTTGAATATGGAAAGTGCAGGTTCATCGGATTTAATTCATCTCTTATCAAAGCAGGAACTCCCGGTCTCGAGGATGAACAGTTTGAATGGCTCAGAAATGAACTTGCTGCTGCTTCAGGTTCAAGGTTGATAATGCTGTTTTGCCACTATCCGTTTTTTATCAGGGATCCTCAGGAACCCGAAAACTATTCAAACATCCAACCGGAAAGCCGTATGAAATACCTTAAACTGTTTTCGGAATACGGTGTTGATGCTGTTCTCTCAGGACATCTTCATAATAATGCCTCAGGCAAATATGGAGGCACAGAATTTATAACAACTTCAGCTGTGGGCAGGCCTCTGGCCAATGCTCCGTCAGGACTAAGAATAATTATGATATCCGGAGAAGTCATCTCACATGAGTATTTCGCCCTCGATTCAATCACTGTTCTTAATTAAAAGAATTAAAATACATTTACCTGAACAACAATTGATTCTATGCCGGAAGCAGAACAGAAAAAAGCAGGATCAGGATTTAAGGAGCTGTTGAAATTATACAGGTTTCTGAGACCTTACAGGTGGACATTTGCCCTGGGCATGTTATTCCTGCTGATTTCCAGCGGGGCCAGCCTGATGTTCCCGAAATTCCTTGGGAATATGGTTGATCTCGGGAATACCGGAAAACCTTTGAATGAAATAACCCGCACCGGCCTTATATTGCTTTCCATTCTTACAATCCAGGCGGTCTTTTCATATTCCCGGACCAGAATATTCGTGTGGGTGACTGAAAAGACCCTGGCCTCTATCCGTCAGCATGTATATAATCACCTTATCAGGCTGCCGATGTCATTTTTTGCAGAACGCCGTGTGGGGGAGCTTAACAGCAGGATATCTTCCGATATTTCAATACTTCAGCATTCACTTACAGATACTCTTGCCGATCTGTTATCGCAGATCCTGATAATCACCGGCGGAATAACACTGATGACGATCAGTTCTTTTAAGCTCACTATGTTCATGCTGATGATAGTTCCTGCAATGGCTCTTTTTGCCTTCTTTGCAGGAAGAGCTATCCGCCGTTATTCAAAAAAGGCACAGTCGCATGTTGCAGAATCTAATACAATTGTCGAAGAGACATTGCAGGGAATCCAGAACGTGAAAGCTTTCACAAATGAGTTCTTCGAGATCAACCGCTACCGGGAAAAAACGAATGAAGTTGCCGATGCAGGTATTAAGGGAGGAAAATATCAGGCAGCGGTTTCTTTCATTGTACTCGGCTTTTTTGTTGCGATGGCTGCGGTCATCTGGCGCGGAGCTTCATTGATAGCAAACGGACAGATGCAGGCCGGGCAGCTTTTTTCATTCGTCATATATTCGGGATTTATAGCAGGAAATATAGCAGGAATGGCAGGTGTCTACACCCGTCTGCAACGAACAATCGGTGCAGCTGAGAAACTTCTTCTCCTGCTTGATGAGCCGACTGAAGAGATCGATGATGCGTATGTTCCGGATCCTGCAAATACCCTTCATGGACAAATTACATTCGACCAGGTCGATTTTAAGTATCCTTCCCGGGATGAAATTATTGTTCTGAATAATATCAGCTTCAATATTGATCCCGGACAGGAGGTTGCACTTGTCGGTCCAAGCGGAGCAGGCAAATCGACACTGGTATCGCTTCTGCTGAAATTCTATGATCCTACAAGAGGAAAGATACTCTTTGACAAAAGAGACAGCGGCGATTTTCCCGTTACAGCTCTAAGGGCTCAGATGGCAATAGTAATGCAGGATGTGTTTTTATTTGGAGGTACTATCCGTGAGAACATTGCCTATGGAAAACCCGGCGCCGGAGAAAACGAAATTATTGACGCGTCAATAAAAGCAAATGCCTGGGAGTTCATACAGACATTTCCTGATAAGCTGGACACTGTAGTTGGTGAACGAGGCATACAGCTTTCCGGAGGACAACGCCAGCGTATTGCAATTGCCCGGGCGGTACTTAAAAATCCGAAAATCCTGATCCTCGATGAAGCTACCTCTTCACTTGATTCAGAATCAGAACGCCTTGTACAGGAAGCTCTTGACAAGCTTATGCATGGCCGGACTTCCCTTGTAATTGCCCACCGGCTTTCAACTGTCCGTAATGCGGATAAAATAATTGTGCTCGATGAAGGAAAGATTGTTGAACAGGGCACACATTCCGAGTTACTTGCCAACGGCAACGGCCTGTATAAAACTCTTACCGAGCTTCAGTTTGTAACCTGATCCTTCAGATCTTCTTTACTTAACCATCTTTACCCTCTGAACAGTCACCGGACCGAGTAATCCTGATGGATTCAAAGGAACCTGGTCCCAGGTTAAATAATCAACCCGGGTAATATTTGTACTGGTATATTTCTCCCCTGTTATCGCATCGCCGATTATTCTGTTACACCAGGTATTTGCTATCCCAATTTCCATGAGATTTTCACCGTCTTTTACTACTCTTGTAATATCAAAAATATGAGGTTTCGCCCAGGTTATTCCGAGTGATTGACCGTTCAGCCATAATTCCGCTACCTCTGAAATTTCTCCCAGATCTATTAATATCCTTTCCCCTTCCGATAGCTCATTGGTTTTTTCAAACCAGAAATTCTTGTGATATTTGCCAATCCCGGAATAATATTTTATCCCTTGATTTTTGTGATCGGTCCACGAAATTAATTCAGGCAGTAAAACAGAATCCGGAGCACCCCATCCCTTTGTGAAATATACACTCCATGGACCATCCAGCTTCATGGTTGATTTATTGTTTTCAACCTGCTTTGATCCTGCAGGACCTTTCAGTTCGTAGTTTCCTTCTTCCGGGAACAAGATCCCATCCCGGGTAAACTGCATTAAAGGAGGATTTACACCGGATGGAGAGGCATCCGAGTAGTGTTCAGGAACCGCCCCTTTTTTGAGCACAACCAGATATGAATCATAGGGTGCCAGCGTAAGAGGGATCCTAATATATTTGCCCTCTTCACGCCAGACAGGGACAGGGATTATCTCTCCCGTTAAAGGATCCCATATTTCCGGCACTTTCTTCTGCTGACGGAATCCGCATTCTCTTGAGATCCACTTATCAGTTGTATTCCTGATAAAGTAAAAATCAATGTCATTCTTTTGATAATGAATATAATCCAGCAGAAAAGATCCCTTATCACTGTAATCCAGATCTGAAGGAACATCAATAATTGTCAGCATCTCCAGCGGAGTGATACCTGAATAAATTCCACCTCTACTCCCGGGCTTAAAATCCAATGGATCATCTATGTAAGTCCATAATTTATTTATCATTCTAACTCCTGCTTCACCCTGATATTGAGAGCCGACTGCATCGGCAGCTTTAACAGGTTTTTCTCCCACAATTATTGCTCCCTGGCTTGCCAGTTTACCCAGTTTCTTTAAAACCTCAGAATTGATGGCTTCCTCACTTTCAAGCGCAAGGATACTAAAAACAGCCCCGCTGGGCAGAACCAGTTTTTTATCCTTAACTGTCAGTTTATCAAGGAGAATCTCAGTATTGATGACTTCATAATCGTATCCGGGACCAACTTTAAAATGGGTATTTTTTGGAGCAGCTGAATTAGGGATCCTGTCGCCATAATAGTATAACACATCTGAAAAAAAATCCGTTTCCTGGAAAATGTACGAGAGTCGTGACAGGTAATCAATGAACGGATTGATTTTTGACCACCATATTTGTTTTGTGTTAAAATGCGTGCCGGCACTATATACTATGCCAGGATAGCCTGTTCCGGCCGGATTATGGGTAAAACCATGAAGAACAACCCTGTTCATCCCCTCGCAAAAAGCCCTGTCGCCAATTGGCTTGAGATCAAAAGGACCCTCCATCCAGTGCTGAAAGGTTGTAAATGACTCTTCCTCGACAATACCTCTTTCATAGATATGCGACGCAGCAGCTACTTCTTTGACAACGCGAAGAATGTCTATGCTGTCTTTCCCATTGGTATCCATATAATACCGTGAATGGTTCACCCAGAATTCCCCGCGTGGAAGATCAAGTGCACCGAGAGCCCTGAGAGGTTCGGCTGGTCCGTTGTACAGAGGATATCCCGGTCCGCCTGCCTCGCAGTTTATCTGTAATCCGTAACTGTTGCAGATACTTTTAACATTTTTATAAAGATTTGTGATCATCATTTCAGAAAGGGTTTTTCTGAAATCTGCCTGTACACTGCCTGTTGTTTCACGGCTGAAAAGAGTATCACTGAAAAACAGGGGCAGATATTTACGAATGTCATATCCGTGCAATTGCCTGAATTCCCTTGGCAGCGTGGATGACCATACAAAGCCCCTGGCTTCATAGCTGGCAAGATAAAAGCTTTTTAAGGCTGTGTTCCTGAAATCTCCCAGGACAGGTCTCAGCCGGTTAATGACATACATAAGGTGTGTTCGGACAGCTGTGGAATCAAAATGATCGATGGTCAGTCCTGCAGAGTACGGGCTGGGCAGAACAAGCTGCTGTCCGGAGTTGGAACATATATACCGGTTTATAATCCATTCACCTTCAGGAGCTTGCCAGCTGAGCTCATCATTCTGAGGATCAAAATAGCGGGATACATCAACGATCCTGGAAGTATCAAGAGTATAATTTTCAACTCCCGCGGGTATGGCTAAAACAGCTATTTCTTCGTAATATTCCGGACGCCCGTCAGCCCGGAAGGGGATCAGTGATTTGCCTGTTCCTCCAATAAGAGCGGACTTTGGAAAATTTATTTCCGGGAACGGCACTTTAACAGTCTGGATGCCTGAATCACCTTGGATTCTTATAACTGAACGGTAAAGGGACTTCCCTCCATGTCTTGCCTCTATCCAGCTTCCTCCTGCATTCCAGCTGCTTGCAAGGTTCAGGCCAACAGTTAATCCAAGCTTGCCTGCCTCATCAACCACAAATTTTATCGTATTGACCGATTCATCACTAAGAAAGGCAGGACCGGCCGGGACCATCTTATCTCTTGATCCTATTTCGAAAAGATCAAAACCTGTAATGCCTGCTTTTTTCATTGCAAGAAACTCTTCTCTTGCCGCAGCGGTGTCTATATTCCCGTTAAGACACCACCAGTAGACCTTGGGACGTGCCGAACCGGCCGGATTTAAAAAATTCTTGCTTAATACTTCACAGGTAATATTATCTGAAGTGTTTTTCGTCTGCCGGCAGCCGGCTGTCAGCATAACCATCAGCATGCTGACAAGAAATACCTTTAACAAGATCTTCATTGGATCCGTTTTAGTGGTGATCATAAATGATTTCCGTAAAATTAAAGTGATAAATCGTACTATACAATCTGTTGAAGCATCTTTATTTGAATATGCTGCATTTTCTTATTTGATCTGTTTCTGACTTTGAATAACCTGATCAATAAATCTTTGAAAATACGCGACCGATAAAGATTCTTCTTATCTTTAATTCACAAATTTCTCTCTGGTGAAATTCATTGGAGACTTTCACATACATTCTCATTTTTCGCTGGCCACCAGCAAAGAGCTTCGACCTGAACTCCTTGATTGCTGGGCCCGCTTAAAAGGCATTAAAGTAATCGGCACCGGCGATTTTACACATCCCGGCTGGCTACAGGAACTGAAAGAACAACTGGATCCTGCTGAAGAGGGACTATTCAAACTTAAACAGGAAAACAAAATAAAGGACGGTCTGCCTGCTGAAGGAGATACCAGGTTTTTACTTACAGCGGAAATCAGCACTATCTATAAGAAAAAGGGCGCTGTCAGGAAAGTGCATAACATAATATTTGCATCATCATTCGACATGGCCGGGAAAATACAAAACAAGCTGGCTTCCCTTGGATTTAACATTACTTCTGACGGCAGACCGATAATCGGAATGGACAGCAGGGATCTTCTTGAATTGTGCCTTGATGTTTCCGAAGATATCTATTTTGTGCCTGCTCATATCTGGACTCCATGGTTCTCGGTGCTCGGTTCAAAATCAGGATTTGATTCAGTAATTGAGTGCTTTGATGACTTATCTTCATACATCTCGGCTGTCGAAATGGGTCTCTCTACCGACCCGCCAATGAACTGGATGTGCAGTTTCCTCGACAAATATACCCTGATTGCAAATTCGGATGCCCATTCACCTGAAAAGCTCGGACGCAATGCAAATATTCTTGATACTGATCTGTCATACAAAGGGATTATCAGTGCAATAAAGTCAGGTGACCAGGAAAATTTCATCGGCACTGTGGATTTCTTTCCCCAGGAAGGTAAATATCATTTTGACGGGCACAGAAAATGCGGGATCCGCTGGAGCCCTCTCGATACACTTCAGCGCGATGAGATTTGTCCGGCCTGCGGCAAAAGGATCACTGTAGGTGTTATGAACCGCATCGCGCAGCTTGCCGACAGGGATAATATATTGGAAAGACCTGACCACCGCCCGTTCCACAGTCTGATACCTTTGAAGGAATTATTGTCTGAAATAGAAGGTGTCTCGGCAGGGTCAGGTAAAGTGGATAAGCATTACAAACAACTTGTGCATAAAGCCGGCACGGAATTCAATATCTTGTTGAATTACGATCTGGACCAGGTGAGGGCTATCGGCGGTGAATTATTGTGTGAAGCAGTGAGACGCATGCGCAACAGGGAAGTGTACATACAGGAAGGATTCGATGGGGAATACGGTATAATCCGGGTTTTTAAGGAAGGGGAAGCTAAAAGTCTCAGTCTGGCAACGTCAATATTTGAAGAACCCGAGGCTAAATACAGAACAATAAACAATCCTGTCCCACTGATAAGCTTCGATCTTGCTTCTTTCCGTCAGTTGAAACTTCAGAAGCCGGAGAAAGAATTATGGGGAACAAGGCCATCAGGTTCAGAAGCAAAACCCTCCGGATTAAATGATGAACAGGCTGCTGCTGCAGAGCATTTTACAGGTCCGGCTATAATACTTGCCGGTCCGGGAACAGGGAAAACGCAAGTCCTGACAACACGAATTGCTCACCTTATTCAAGAAAAGAATATTGATACGGCAAATATTCTGGCCATAACTTTTACGAACAAGGCCGCCAGTGAGATGAAAGAGAGACTGACAGCTATGCTGGACAAACAGGTCCTTGAAAATCTGAAGATTTGTACCTTTCATGCATTCGGACTTTCAATAATCAAAGAGTATCAGGAAATTCCGGGAAATGCAGATTACATATCCATAATAGACGAAGATGACAAGAAACATATTCTTTCAGAAATAGTTGCAGACAAATCGCTTATCAGCGAGATAAGTGAAAAGATATCTGAGATAAAACAATCATTACTGGCCGAAACAGAGATCGCCGATGCTTTAATTGCTGAGATTTTTACTAAATACAAAAATATCCTGAGGCAATCAAATGCATTTGATTTTGATGATCTGGTGAGTGTTCCCGTTCAGCTGTTTCATAAGCATCCTGATTTCTTATCCGGATACAGAAAAAGGATTGAATGGATACTGGTTGATGAGTATCAGGACATTAACCACGCTCAATATATGATGATAAAGATGCTGAAGCCTGAACCCGGCTCAAACCTCTTTGTGATTGGAGATCCAGATCAGGCAATTTACGGATTCCGCGGGGCTGATGTCAGGTATATTCAGATGTTCAGGGATGATTATAAGGATGCAGCTGTTTTCAGGCTGAAGAAGAGCTACCGATGTTCTGATTCTATACTTAAAGCTTCCGGAAGCATTTTGAAAACAGATAGAAAATTCCTCGAAGGATTGCAAAAAGGTGTCAGGATTAAATTATCTGATAATCCCACAGAGAAAAGTGAAGCAGAATTTGTCGCCCGTAATATAGAAAAGATGATCGGAGGCATGGGATTCTTCTCCATTGACAGCGATGTCGCTGAAGGTGTTACTGATGAAGATATAAGAAGTTTGTCGGATTTTGCCATCCTGTGCAGGACCAGCAGGCAGATGCCTGTAATAGAAAAAGCGCTTAATGATCACAAGATCCCTTACCAGAAAATTGGAGAAGATCCGGTACTGAAGCAGGAACCTGTTAAGTCGGTTTTGGACGTCTACAGGCTGATTTCAAACCCGGGAAACAGTTTTCTGAAATCACGTCTGCTGAAAAAGCTAAATATCGATGAAGTAAAACTCCAAACGCTGAAAGAATCCTGCGAGGGTAAATCTCTTAAAGGTAAGCTCGAATGTATCACAATCATCTGTTTTCAGAACCAGTTAAAAGAAGGTGAGCTGATGTATACCATGCTGATTGACACAGCAGCTCAATATGAAGGCAATGAAGACGCATTCCTGCAGCACATTTTGCTTGGCACCGGAATTGATGCATGGAAACCCGATACCGAAGCTGTAAGTCTCATGACCCTGCACGCTTCAAAGGGACTTGAATTCAGTTGTGTATTCATTACGGGCTGTGAAGATAACCTTATACCTTACTCATTGTTTGAAAAGAGACCTTCTGATCCTGAAGAAGAAAGGCGTCTTTTATACGTCGGGATGACCCGTGCCAGGAACTACCTGTTTCTTACAAATGCCAGGCAGAGGTTTTTAATGGGCAAAGAGCTCATTCAGAAGAGAAGTCATTTCCTTGATGAAATAGAAAAGGAACTGGTGGAGTCAGAAGTTACCCGGATAAAGGTTAAAGAAAAGAAGGATAAGGATCAGCTGGAGTTGTTTTAAAAAAGAATCCCTGCTTATTCTGAAGCCCTGTTTCAGAAAAAGATGGACATATTTTAATAGCATGTCCGAAAATATTAAAATATTGGACAAGATGGGTTCAACCTTAAAAAAGAAAATTCAATAATAAGATAGGTTATTTATCATAAACCAGTGTTTTAAATTTGAATATGGCCGGTTCAGATGGATTTGAACGGTATGCTCTTATCCCGTATGCCGGATTATCACTTCTGAGAAAACCGGCTTCATCGCCATTATGGAGTATTTTTGGTTTCCATACACTATCCTCGATGACTCCTTCCCAGGCATCTTTCAACCAGACCTCCTTCCCAGGATTAGTTGATTCGGCAGAAACAGACAAATTATATCCTGCAAGAATGAATTCATTTTCTCCTGTCTGAATGAAAATTCCATATGAAGCAGGCTCCTGGCTTTGCTGGAATTGAGCTGAAACCTGGTTTTGCGTGCCTGTTGCCTGAGTTACTTGTGGTGAACGCATAAATCCACGGGAATAGATCACTGAGATATTTACATCCTTATTCAGAGTAAATGCCCTGCCGGCAGATGAATCACCCCTGTGCTTATAGATCCCGTAAATTCTTCCCGATCCCTGATACTGTGCGATCAAAGGCATTAACTGACGCAGAAGTGCATATTCTCGTGACATTGAACTTCCCCTTCCATCAATACCAAACGGGGAGAAGCAAATGGCATCTTCCTCTGCAAATGCCCAACAGGCCGGACCTTCTGCTATGTTCGTTTCAGGTATGAACAAAAGATTATCATTTCTATGGAAATTATCCGCCTGGGTTTTGAAATCAGCACCATAAATATCTGGCGCTAGGAAATCGATTGATAGTGCACCTGCTTTCCAGACATCAAGGGCAGACAGAATGGGACCACCGCTGGGAAAGTTACCTGGCTTGCCTGGATTTGGCCTTGGTTGCGGCATCCAGCAGTTTACATACATTGGAATCTTATATTCCTTCTTGCCTGCTTCTGCAACAGCGTTTATATATTTTGAATAGTTCCAGGCCATAAAGAACATATCGGCTTCATCGGTTTTTCCAAATAATTCATTCCATGTACCCTTTATTTTTGAGCCATTATTCTGCCAGGCACTCTTCAATTCAATTTCAAGTACTTCAGAGTTTTTCAGCATATATTGGATCAACTCATCAGGAACCTGTGACACGAATGCTTTGTTGGCTTCCGCACTGAAATCCCGGGTCTGGCGAAGAACACCTGCTTCATTTTCTATCTGAACTGCGATAATTGTATTTTGTAACTTGTCAACCATTGCAATATGCTTCATAAGCGCTGCAAATGCTTTTGCGTCGGCATCTCTGGTTGCATTGCATAAAGGTGTAAGCGTTCTTGTATTCTGTCCTTTTTCATCTTTCACACGGACAAACCTTTTTGTGTCGTTCAGAACCCATAAAGGTGCATAAGGTGAGAAGCCATTTTTCCAGGAAGCAAACCATAATATGCATAATTTCAAATCATTCTCCCTGGCAATCCTTATCAGTTCGTCAACTGAGGTGAAATCAAAGACGCCTTCTTTCTGTTCAATGATCTCCCACGATACTGAAACAAGCAATGAGTTAAAGTTTGATTCTTTCAGGGCTTTCATTGTCTTCTCCATATGTTCAATACCTGATCCAGATGAATTATTTGCTTCTCCTGCCAGCATCAGAAATGGTTTGCCATTCACTATCAGTTGGGTTGCATTATATTCATTCTTTTTGAGATAGGGCGCCTGCGATGTTGCAGATGGTGACCATAAGGTCAGAGCAAAGAGCAGCGCCAGGAGTTTAATGAAGCTCTTCATTTCATTTTAGGTTTTTAAGGTAATTATTTTATTCTGTGAATTCCTTTACAACAGTCAGTGTATTTCCATTATCCTCCATCTCAAAGATCCTCGGCCTCGAACCCATACTGTTGGGTGAATGAAGGACCATCATCAGCTTACCTTCAAATGTTGTGAATACCATTCCGTGACCACCATCCTGTGCATAGAGGGGTTCATCCTGCTGTGTCCACGGTCCGGCCAGCTTTCCTGATTCTGAAATGGCAATACCCTGGGTATAACCTGTTTTCCCTCCGCTTGTCCACAACATATAGAGTTTACCTGTCTTCCCTTTATAAAGATAGCAACCATCTGTCACATTGTTTCCATATTGTTTTCCGGTATTACTCCATGATGCTTCACTCCCGTGGAAAAGTTTCAATGGTACCCCTATAGTCTCGGATAGATCGTCCTTAAGCTGCATATAACATATAGAACCATTTGTTATCTGTACCCATTCGTGACAATAAACAATATATGGAACGCCATCCTCGACATACAGTGTTCCATCAAGTGTCATAAGTTCAACCGGAAGAGTTGAATGATTCTGAAATGGTTTAAAAGGCCCTGTTGGTAAATCACTTACAAAGACCTGAGATCCGCGGGTAACTCTTCCTGCCCTTTCCCAGTCAGGCCACTGTTCACATAACTTATTCCTGGTATCGAATGTAAGGAAGAGGTAGTACTTGTCTTTATACTTATGCATCTCCGGTGCCCAGATGCTTACGATCGGAATTGTCCCCCATACATCCTGAGGTGCATCATATATCCTGACCGGACCATACCAGTTTTTAAGGTCCTTGCTGGTATAGCAATTTACCCCCCGTCCGCCTGGTCCGACCATATAATATGTTTTTGTAGCCGGATCAGGAAGAATACACATATCACGCCATCTTATATCGGCCAGTTTAACATCTTTCGGTTCTGATTGTACACGGAACTGCGACATAAGCTCTGTCTTGCCTGATAATAGCAACATCAGGATAGACAACAGAAATAATCTTTTCATAGTTATTTTAATTTTTTACCGGAATGATTTTACCGTGCAATTTAGCCGGACTTTTACTTTCCGGATCGATTGATACTTCAAAGGTATATTCCACTCCTTGTTCAAAAATATTGCTGCACTTAAGCTGCACTGCGCTTTTCTGATAAGGTTTTATCGATGGTATTTTACCTTTTGCAACCTCGACAGTTGTACCATTTCTTATATATGAAATTAACAGTTCCGTGGATGTTGAAGCTGTTTGCCCGAAATTTTCCACTTCCACGCCAATATTGAATCCGTTGTCGGACTTAGTAATTTCAGGTAATCGTGCTGATAAAACAGGTACAATAAATTTTACCCCGGGTAATCGTGCATATCCATATACAAGTTTTCCTGATGTTGTTTTACCTATCATCTTTGCAGCCCACTCATCCTCGGGAATTTCATTATTCACGGCATCAAAGGTAACAATGAGATCGTTCCCTGCTTTTTGAGTTTTAAGCACTTTCAAGCCTTTTCCATAATTAACTTTTTCAGGATCCCCGAACTGAAGTGTATTAATGTCTATATCCGTATTTGGATTGAATCCTTCCTCGGCAGAAATTTTAACCCTGACGGTTTTAGTTTTGGAAGTTATTGCCTTTTTATCAAGGATAGTCAGGAGACGTCCTGGAGTAATAGGGATACTAATGTTTTTCGAACTATGATTGTCTTTAGCCTTATCAAGGTTTTTCTCCACATCAATGACTGCGAAATTGCCCTGAACTGCCCTTCCGTATTTATCCTGGAATACTTTAAGTCGTTCATATTTCCACCATGCTTCGACAGTTCCATCAGGATGGACAGATACTCCCGGAAGATAAGCCTCACCTGATTCAACTTTCCAGTGTATTCCGTCTTTTGAGCGTTCATAATAAGCAATCCGGCCAAGACAGTCATTTACAATAAGATTGTATTGTACATTATCTCTCCAGACAACAGGATCCTCAAAGTTTCCCATTATTGGCGGGTATGCTCTCAATGGTGTAATTTTGTTGTCAGCCAAAACCTGGGTCCCGGTAACCTGACCATAAGGAGTAAGACCTGTCTTACTTATCCACTGACCTCCTCCCCTGCATATCATAAGGTAAGATCCATCTTCGCGCCTGGCAAAAGTGAAATTGGAATTACCTTCAATCAGACGCCTGTCGCGGTTTAGAAACTCGAATTTACCTGGCACCCAGGGACCGTTGATATTATCGGTTACATAGTTTCCACTGATAACATAAAGCACATATCTCCCATCTTTAAGCCTGAATACTTCTGGATTATGACCCTTGCCAAGTGTATCCCTTACAACAAATGGTCCGTAAAGATTATCCGAAACGGCGTGGAAAACTATTGATTGTGGCCAGGTAGCATGTCCTCTCGGAGAGCTCTCCAGCCAACCACATACCAGCAAATGGTATTTTCCATCATCTCCGAGAACTTTATTTCCACCCCAATATGAATACTTACGGTCTTCAATCCCATTGTCAATATACCTCGGTATAACGTTTTCTGCACCCCATGTATCACTCGTAAGTTTCCCAATCTCAGGCATTGGCAGGAATCTGTCCATAAAACGTCCTCCGTAAACAAGGTTGTTCCAGGCTTCAGGTCTTTCCCTTACAGTTGTCTGTGAACTGAGTTCTACATTGTAAGCCAGAAGAGCGATCAGGATGATAAGCAGTCGATTTGATTTCATAATATTTGTTTTACCCTTGTAATTTCGCGTTAAAAGTATCTGTTGGACGAGGGAAAAAAGTAAGTTAAACAAATTTAGCAATTCATAGATAACTTTCCCTGTTAAAAAGAAAAATGTCGTTGTAATTAACTGATTTACAACGGCATCTTGTTTTAATGTGTCGGGGTGAGAAGACTCGAACTTCCGACCTCCACGTCCCGAACGTGGCGCGCTAACCAACTGTGCTACACCCCGCTTTGACCTCCGAAGCCTTCATTGACCTCCGTAGTTTCAACGAAGGAGGTGGCGAAGGAGGTATTCGTCCTTCGTAGCTTTATCGCTGGAGGACTTTACTTCAGGCAGGCAAAATTAATAAAATTTTACAATCTTTGCGTACTTATCAGCCTTGCCATGAACAGCCATAACCGGGTTTCTTCAATCGATATAATGCGCGGCCTCACCCTCTTTCTGATGCTCTTCGTAAACGACCTTAACATGAGAACAGCTCCTGCATGGCTCGGACATATGGAAGCCGATTTCGACGGAATGGGTCTTGCAGACTGGGTGTTCCCTGGCTTCCTCTTCATGGTCGGAATGTCCATACCATTCGCGCTTTCAAAAAGATTTTCCAGAGGCGACTCCCTCTACGATATCAGCAGGCATATAATCATAAGAACACTCAGCCTCCTCATAATTGGCGTGCTCATGCTTAATACAGGAAGAGTAAACCCCGAACTTACCGGGATAGGCAAAAACCTGTGGGCCTTGCTGATGTATGTGGCGGTCTTTCTCTTCTGGAATGATTATCCAAACAAGGACAGCAGATTCTTTACAGTAACAACACTAAAACTCATCGGAATCGCGATCCTTGTATTCCTCGTACTGAAGTTCAGATCCGGACAGCCGCAAAATAACGGATCACTGATAACAGGCTGGTGGGGAATACTGGGACTTATCGGGTGGGGTTATCTGGTGGCTGCATTTACTTATGTGCTGTGCCGGAACCTCATATTCAGAACC
>Ga0172363_10002349_pt1 | contig 15255 bp, 16 predicted proteins | sample LakKivs2_kivu2a2_FD_114541 | JGI IMG/M metagenome (GOLD analysis project Ga0172363, IMG submission 114541) | Sediment microbial communities from Lake Kivu, Rwanda - Sediment s2_kivu2a2 | ecosystem: Environmental > Aquatic > Freshwater > Lake > Sediment | place: Rwanda: Western Province, Lake... | reverse complement strand
TTCGTCGCGCTTATGAATGAGTCAAGCTGCGGTCGCGCCCTGATTATTTCAGGGACGATGCCCGAAACGGCTTCTGGAGTTTTGAGCCCGTTGCCAGTGATGTAACAAACAACCTTTTCGTCGGGTTGCACCTTCCCCTGCTCAGCTAGTTTCTTTAAAACGGCAACCGCCACTCCGCCGGCAGGCTCCGTGAATATGCCTTCAGTTTCCGCCAAGAGTCTGATGCCATCCACTATTTCTGAATTGGTGGCAGATTCCGCGATGCCTTTCGATTCACGTATCTTCTTGAGGGCGTAGAAACCATCGCCTGGGTCCCCGATGGCCAAACTCTTTGCGATGGTTTGTGGTTGGTCGATGGGGGTGATCTCTAGAGACCCAGCCTTGAACGCCGACACGATGGGGGCACAACCATCCGGCTGCGCGCTTGAAATTCTAATGTTTTTGTCCTCGATTAAGCCGATTTTCTTAAACTCTTCGAAGCCTTTTGATATCGCACACAGCATCGCTCCGCTCGCGGTAGGTACGATTACGTGATCTGGCGCATCCCAATTGAGTTGCTCACAAACTTCGTACGCCAGCGTCTTTGAGCCCTCTACGTAATACGAGCGGATGTTGATGTTGACAAAGCCCCAGTTGTAGATCTCCGCCACCTGTGCGGCAAGTCTGTTGGTTTCGTCATAAGTGCCGTCAATCGCCACCACTTTCGCCCCATACAGCGAAGCCTGAACGATCTTGTTTGGCTCTATATCATCCGGTACGAAAATGTAGCACGGCAGCCCCCCTTTGGCTGCGTGCGCTGCGGTGGCGGCTGCCAGATTGCCCGTGGACGCGCAACCGACGGCTTTCATCCCGAACTCTAGGGCTTTCGAGACGGCCACCGATGCAGGTCTGTCTTTGAATGAAAATGTTGGATTGACAGAATCGTTTTTGATGTAGAGATTTTTTAGACCGAGAGTTTTTGCTAGCGCATCGCTCTTGTGCAAGGTTGTATATCCCGCACCTAGATCGATGATTTTTGAAGAATCGGAGATCGGCAAGAGCTCAAAGTATCTCCACAAGTTTTTTTGCCTTGTGGTGAACGAGTCCTTGCCGAGCTTTATTGAATCGTAGTCGTAGATCACGTCTAGCGGTCCAAAGCATTCTTTGCAGGCGTAAGTGTTTGTGGGCGGGTATTCCCGCCCACACTCCCTACATTTCAGGATTATTCTTTTCTTCAGGCTTATCACCTATAACAGTGTTATGTATACAACTGATATTTATATTTTTCTATCAAAATATTCCTATTAGTTATATTGAGAAAACAAGAAACAAAACGTATTTATAACTCCGTTATACAAAATGATATGGGATAGTATATGAAAATGTTGCTCATTCATTGCGATTATTTTTCATACACCACTACCAAACCGACGAAGTTCGCTGAAGAAATGGCAGACGAATGTAAAAGTTGTGGGATAAAAGACGCACTGGTAATATTTGTGACCGTTGAAAAAGAGGACATTGTTAATAATGAGAAGTTGATCAGTAAGAGCGCCGAGGAGATCATAGCGAGGGCTAAAGAGGTGGGCGCGAAGGCACTGGTTCTATACCCATTCGTTCACTTATCAGAAAAAATAGGCCCCCCAGACATTGCAGCAAAAATTGTAGATGAACTTAATAAGAAACTTGTGACATCTGGTTATCACGTCAACAAAGCTCCGTTTGGTTGGGAGAAAGTTTTTTCTTTGACTTCGAAGGGACATCCTTTGGCAGAGTCATTCAAAACAATAAAAATATAGTGAATTGCAAGTGTTTTATCTGATGGCCCTAAAATAAAAGTGTGCCGGGGTAGCCTAGCGGTAAAGGCGGTGGGCTGCAGACCCGCTATTCGCAGGTTCAAATCCTGCCCCCGGCTCCAACACAATATTCATTCACCGGGCAGATTTGGAAGAACCATATCTATTGCGTACGCGTTCTACTTCCCCCAACAAGGCTAGCCCTAACACAGCATTTTCCTTGTGCGGAGCTTCCATCGTGAAAAATAGGCCAAGGTACTGTGCATCGCGCAAGAGTTTCTCGAACTCTTCTGGGGGGGCAGGGGGACGTTCTTCAGGCGATAATTTTTCTAGAGCTTTTGACATGTTAGAATACCCTTCTGTGAGAAGGGCAGCATCAGGGAGATCATTTAATACCATGGCTGATTTTTCCTCCGTCATGCACTTTCCGCACTCTCCGGAAGCACAACGCAGCGCCGGCATCCCACACACATCGCAGTTCACAGCCCCCCAAATAAGGCGGGATACCGAGCCAGCGATTTTTGTAATTTCTGAGCGATCCAAAGCGCGCTGAATTTTTATCTTTCCATTTTTGAAGATGCTGATGTCGCGCCCCTTCCACGTGAACTTGGCGACACCCAGATTGGGGCTACACTTCACAGCAGAAAAGCGCCTGCGGTGAATTTCGAGCAGAGAACAGAGTACAGTGGGGTCGAGGAAAGACCCGCCTCCGATTCCCCCCTTTCTGAACTCCACATCTGCCATCAGCTTCCCTTTCTCCGATGCGCACGGTTGGAAGTAGAGAATCGCTTGTTTTTTCATCTCGAGGAGTTCGGAGAGTTCGATGCCTTTTGAGAGGATGCAATCGCTCACGAAAATCGGTCGGAATAACATGGGGGCATCTTTCAAATTATACACCGAGCCCTAACCACTCGCGGATTTTTTCTCACGGTATTCTTTTATCGCTTTTCGCAAGGCCTTGTACGCGAGCACAGCGCAATGCATTTTTATGGATGGGAGGCTGAGCTCCTTTGCGATATCTTTGATGGATATCTTTTCTGCCTCGTCGATAGTCATCCCCTTGACGAGCTCGGTCGTCACCGACCCCGTTGCGATGTTGGCGGCACATCCGAACGACAAAAATTTTGCATCGACGATCCTATCATTTTCGATTTTCAGGAACATTTGATACATGTCACCGCACTGTGGGTCACCTTCGACTACAGAGACAGTCGGGTTCTCCATTTCGCCAATATTTTTAGGATTTTTGAACAGCTCGATCACTTTTTGCGTGTATTTCAGCATGCTTCGTTCAGTATAGCTAACTGGCATCCGACCACCTAAAATGCCCCAGGCTTGACGGGGCTTATCCTCCTCAAGTTTTCTATAACTTTTGGTAGAACATCGAGTACATAGTCTATTTCTTCACTTGTATTGTACCTGCTCAACGTGAACCTTATTGCTCCATGAGCTATCTCTGGTATCACTCCTATCGCCGTCAAAACATGGCTCGGCTCGAGTTTACGAGTGGCGCAAGCGGAGCCAGTAGCAACAGATATTCCGTTGAGGTCGAGGTGTAGTAAAATGGATTCACCCTCAGCATATTTGAACGAATAATTGACATTCGAGGGACTTCTCTTTTCACCCCGCGGCCCGTGAAGAACGATGTAAGAAATGCGCTTTTCGATTCCATCCATTAGCTTATCCCGAAGGTTACGCATGTGTTCAACATGTTTTTCAAAACCATCGAAGGCGAGCTCAGCCGCTTTGCCGAAGCCTACTATCGCTGGCACGTTTTCGGTGCCCGGCTTCAGCGGGAACATGGAGATGTAGCCATAACTTAATGGCTCGATTTTTGTCCCCTCGCGCAGGTAGAGGGTGCCGACACCCTTGGGGCCGTGGATTTTGTGGGCGCTCAAGCTGAGGAGGTCTATGCTCATCTGCTTCACATCCAGGGGAACCCGCGCATACGAAGCGGCTGCATTCACATGAAAATATATTTTGTGTTTTTGCTCCTGCAACAGCTTGCCGACCTCCTCGATCGGTTCGATGGTCCCGATTTCATCGTTGACATACGCCATGCTGACGAGGATCGTGCCCTCGTTTATTAACTTTTGAAGCTGCTCCAAGTTCACGAAACCTTGGGAGTCAACATTTAGATAATCCACTTTAAATCCTTCTTTCTCCAGCATCTCGCACGGCCTCAGGACGGATGGATTTTCGATCTTCGTTGTGATGATGTGGTCGCCGGCCTTCCTGTTAGCGTGGGCGACGCCCCGGATGGCCAAATCGTTAGCCTCCGTCGCGCTCGATGCGAAGACGATTTCCTCGCCTGCTGCATTTATTGTCTTTGCTATCGTCTTCTGTGCTCTTTCCACGGCGTCCGCGGCTTCTTGTCCGAGCGAGTAGAGAAAGAGTGGATGGCCAAATTTCTCCTTGAAATAAGGCAACATCTCGTCCAAGACTTCTTTAGCAACCTGCGTTGTTGTGCCGTTGTCCAAGTAGACTTTCATGATTATCACTTTTAACTATAACATTATCAATTTTAACTATAACGGTGTTATATATTTAAGGATAGTCCCAGAGAAATTATCCCAATAACAATGAATCGAGTCAAGACTTTTAACCGTTGAAGTTTATTGAAAAGAGATGAATGAGTTAAACTTCCAAATCGCATACGGCGCCTTTTGTGCGGCGCTGGTCGCTGTGCTATTGTTGGTTCTAGCGCGCGCTCTCCGTGGAATCAGATACTGGCGCTTTGTGTTTGGCGGCTTTGGTTTGGGCATGCTTTTCATGTTTTTTGGCCTTGGGGTATTCTCAGTTTTGGTCGCTGGGGTTCTAACTGGCTACCTCATTGGACGTAAAGTGCAGAACTGGAGAAAACTCATATGCGCAGGTGGTATGATAGCTGTTTTGCTCATGATAGATTCGTGTTTTGCTTTAGCCTACTACGGTTTCAAGGAAATCGCGTTATATTATGGCTATTCGCTTACAGACTTCAGTGGAAGACTTTTCGTCGAGATGGTGGCAGAAACTTTTGTATCGCTTTTTGTTCTCATCGCATTCGCTGGATTGGGCGCGATTCTGGGCGGTTGGATGCGCAAGGCATTAAAGCCTCCAGAGCCAAAAGTTACTTCTGGAAGCGGGGTAGGGCAGCCAGGAGTGCCCGCCGGGCTCATAACCCGGAGGTCCCAGGTTCAAATGGAGTGGCGAAAGCCTTTCCCTGAAATTCCTGGCCCCGCTACCAAAAGATAAAAAAGATGTATCGTCGTTTCTCGTCTAAAGTCGAGATCATGAATGTTTTCACTAAAATTTGGAAACTCAGAACGAGTACGCAACCCAAGGTGTATAGTGGGAATTGGGCGAGAGGGGGGTGGTCTAGAGGTAGAGGCGAATATCTAACTTTTGTGATAAGAGTTGATGACGAGAAAGTAGCAGGTAAAATATTGGATATCCAAAAGAGACTTTCCGTTATCTCTTGCGTGGATCCATTTCCTAAAGATTACTTTCACATTACGGTAAAGGGCGGTGGTTTCATTGTTGAGACCAAAAAGTCGAACGATGAGATAAGCAGAGAAAATGTCGCTGAGATCGTAAAACAAGCGGACAAGTCATTGATTGGCATGAAAGCGTTCAAAATTTCACTTAAAAGGTTAAACATTTTTCCAGATGTGGTTTTTGCCGAAGTTCACGATGATGGCAAGATTAGGGAAGTCCATAAATTACTCAAGGAACGAGTGAATTTTCTCCGCAGTTCTAAATTCGAGGGAGACTCATTCGTCCCGCATTTGAGTATATGTGGGTTCAAAAATGAAAAAGAATTTAACAAATTGTTAAAAGCTCTGGAAAAACTTCGAAATACCGCGTTTGGCAGCTTTTACGTGAATTCTCTGGATCTAATAATCGCTAATCTAAATCACAAATATCCCGTTTTGGAAACCGTTCGCACATTTAAATTTCTTTGAAGTCGAGGATCTGTCTCGCAGCTAAGCAATATGTATTATCCACTTCTAGGCTCAATGTTTTTCACTTGATCAAACCGATTTTGTAGAGGTACTCCGCCGCCAGCACTGCGCCCTTCGCCGCGCCGAGCTCCGTGTTGTGCGAGAGCACCGTGTACTGGAAGCCGTTGTCGAAGGCGTTCGCCTCCACCCCGCCGACCACTGCGACCATGCCGCCCTCTATCGCCGAATCGAACCTTGGCTGCGGGCGGTCGATCTCATCAACAACTACTATGGGCTGCTTTGGCGCCGATGGCAGCGCCAGTTTCTGCGCCTCGCCTCGGTAGTTCTTCCAAGCTTCCTTCAATTCGTCGACGTTGCACTTTTTCGTCGTCTCGATGAAAACGGACTCCGTGTGGCCGTCGAGAACTGGAACGCGGTTGCACTTGCACGCGATTTTGAATCCAGCCGGCACGATTTTACCGCCGGCGAATTTCCCGAGGAGCTTCACCGTCTCTTTCTTGACTTTTTCTTCCTCTCCCTTTATGTACGGGATGACGTTGCCTTCAAAAATCCCCTGTTCAAATTTTTCTAACCCTTCGGGAAGATCGCCTCCCTGTGCTTTGCGCTGCTCTGCCCAGCTTCTGACGGCGCCGTACCCTGCGCCAGACACCGCCTGCAGCGAGGCCATCGTCACGCTCTCAAGCCCAAATTTGTCGTGCACGGGCTTCAGCGACATCACGAGGCCGATCGTCGTGCAGTTGGGCTGTGGGACAACGAACCCCTTCCAACCCCTGTTCTTTCGCTGAATTTCGATGATCTTTGCGTGGGACTCGTTGACGCTCGGGAGATACGTAAAGCTGTCGTCGAAGTAGCGGTAGGCGGAGGCCGTGCTGACAACTGGCTTCTCCTTCGCGATTTTTCCCTCCGCCTCGAGCGCCGTCTCAGATGGCAGCGCGGAGAAGAACAGGCCGCTATCCTTCGTATGCACGTTGCGGACATCCAGAACTTTCATGTCGAGAATTTTTTTATCTGGTGCTTCCTTCACAAACCATCTCGAATTTTCCCTACCGTACTCTAGGGCACCCGCATAGCTCTTGCCCGCCGACCGCTCTGAGGCGTAAAGCGCCGCTATCTCGAACCACGGGTGCTTCTGTAAATTAACCACGAACTTCTGCCCGACCTCGCCCGTGGCACCCAAAATCGCTACTGGGATTTTAGCCATTTAGCCACCTTGGTATTGTATGCTCTGTGCAGCTTTATAATTGTTTTAATTTGAGTGATACAATACTATTTTTGGTGTGTAGATTGCCTCGCAGAAAATATGGACACATGGTTCACGCGTTGCCGGAGCCGCCGTCCCAAGAGAAATGTAGGTTCTGCAAACATGGAAGGCCGTGCCCATACCACAAGGCTACGCCAGCTTCTAAAAGTGGATAGGTATCTAACCTTCGGTGATTTTAAAAATAGGGTTGCATTCGATTTCTTTTACGGAAAGCAGATTTTGATATTTTGATGGTGTGCGCTTCTTCAATCTTTCGCGCAACAAGTCGAATTCACATTTCAGTTCACTTTGAGTTATTGGAATTTTTTCTACAATTTTCGTGTGCCTGATTTTTTCTTTGTTAAAATTGTATCCTCGTCTTTGCGATTCTTTCCAGATTTCAACCAAGTAATTTGCTATTGCGTATTGAGGGTGCGGGCAAGCCTTGAATTTTTTCAACTGTGGGTGATTTTTGTGGCTTTGAGTTTCGCTTTTCAAAACTTTTTGCGCCAGCAACGATTCTCGCCACAGGGCCACTAGGCCAATAGAATCGAGATATTCGGGATGTATACTCCACAGCCTCATGTGTTTGCCTCAGAGTACAATTATGTTATTAACGCAAGCCCAGAACATCCTGCATATCGTGGACGACGCCCGGCTTACCTTTTTTGACCACATGCCGTATCGCCTTCATCACTCCAGCTGCGAACGTCTCGCGGCTGTGGGCGTGGTGTGCGATCTCAATTTTTTCATGAGGGCCTGAAAATATCACGGTATGGTCCCCGACGACGTCCCCCTGCCTGATGGACCTGATCCTTATGCTGTCCTCGCTCTTCCCAAGAGCTTTCGCAATAATTTGGGCGGCTCTCTTCGCGGTCCCGCTCGGCGCATCTTTTTTACCGATGTGATGTACCTCGACGATCTCCACATCGTAGCCGTTGCCGATAATCTTCGCCATCCCCTCGATCGATTTGAAGAACACGTTGACTCCCACGGACATGTTCGGGGAGATGACCGCTCGGATTTTTTTGTTCTTTATGATTTTTTCAATCTCAGTTATCTCTTCCTTTGTAAATCCTGTGGTGCCGACCACGACAGAAATTCTAGCATCGGCGGCGGCTTTCATATTTTTTACAGCGGCAGCAGCGTTCGTGAAGTCCACTAGCACATCAGGCTTTGAACTCTTCAGCACTTCGGCCAATTTGTCCGCTCCAGCTATGCTTACTTCGAGCCTGCCAACGCTGGCAAGTTCTCCGGCGTCTTTCCCCTCATCCGGCGTGCCTGCAACGTCGATGGCCGCGGCTAACTTCATGTCGGATTGGTTCGAAATTTGTTTGATTATCAGCCTGCCCATCCGCCCGCAGGCGCCGCATACGGCGACGCGAATCATTTCCGCACCAGCTTGAGTTCGACCAACACTTTGCGCAATTTCTCTCTGTTCTCCGGAAGCATCTCGACGAGCGGCAACCTCAGCGGACCTGCGGCCATGCCCATCATGTCCATCGCTGCTTTGACCGGCGCCGGATTTGTTTCAATGAACAACACTTTGAAGAGCGGGAGCAGCTCGTGGTGCAGTTCTCGCGATTTTTCGATGTCGCCCTCGAAGAAGGCGTCGACCATCCTCGCTATTTTGTCCGGCACTATGTTCGAGGCAACCGATATCACCCCGACGCCACCAAGCGCCAATATCGGGAATGTCAGGATATCGTCACCGGAGAAGACGGCGAAGTCCCCGCCCGTCATGTGGATTATGTGCATCACCTGCTCGATGTTGCTCGCCTCTTTTATGCCGGCGATGTTTTTCACTTTCGAGAGCTTCGCCACAGTCTCAGGTTCGATATTGAGTCCCGTGCGCGAAGGAATGTTGTATATGAACTGCGGGATGTCCACCGTCTCGGCCACTTTTTTGAAGTGCTCGTAGAGCCCGCGCTGCGTTGGTTTGTTGTAATACGGCACAACCGACAGCGCTGCGTCTGCTCCGACTTCTTTCGCGTAGCGGGTGAGCATAATCGCCTCGTGTGTGCTGTTGCTTCCAGTGCCAGCCATCACCGGCACCCTGCCTTTTGCCGCTTCGACAGTCACCTCGATGGCTCTTTTGTGCTCGTCGTAGTTCAGCGTAGCGCACTCTCCAGTTGTACCAACTGGCACCAAGCCATGGATGCCGTGTTTGATCTGGAACTCGACGTTTTTTCTCAGCCCGTCCTCGTCTAGCTCACCTTTCGCATCTAGCGGCGTCACCATCGCGGTGTACGCGCCCCTAAATTTAATCAAGCCCCGACCTCCCTCATCGCCTGCTGCAGGAGCCTCAGCGCCTGGCTGCGGTCGCCCCAGTTCACGAAGAAAGTTATCGAGGCCCTGCTAGAGAAGATCTCGACGATGTTTATCCTGTGTTTCGAGAGCGGCTCCGTGAGTTTCGTGATGATGCCTGGTGTCTCGATGAATTTCTCGCTCTCGGCGATTATCATGGCTATGTCGCCCTCGCTCGTCACGGATTTCATCGTTTTGCTCCTCGCCACGACCTCGTGCAGTATCCCGATCGCTCGTTTGGCGTCTTCGTCCGTCACGTAGAGAGAGAAAGATCTTGGGCCTATCGAAACTCCGTAGATGTTTACGCCCGCCTCGCTCAGCGGTTGAGATGTTTTTGCTAGTATGCCTGGAGTCGTCTGCATCTCCTCGCCAACTATCGTCAGCATCGCCAACGGTTTTTCGTACGACCTAATCCCCATTTTTCCACCTCTCGGACCGATTATTGTTGTACCGCGAGCAGATAAATTACCGTATTTGAAGTTGATTATTTTTGCATTTATTTTCGGATCTTTGTAGTCGAGCGCGCGTGGATGCAGGACTTGCGCGCCGTACCTCGCGAGGTCGCGCATCTCCTCCACCGTGATCTCATCTAGGAGGTGAGCGTTTTTCACTCTACTCGGGTCGGCGCTCATCACCCCCGCGACATCTTTGACTATGATGACCTCGTCCGCATCGAGACACGTCCCGATGAGGAAAGCTGTTATGTCGCTCCCGCCTCTGCCAATCGTAGTTATGTGGCCTTTTGGATCCATCCCAAGGAAACCACAGATGACTGGGATGATTCCTTTCCTTAGCATGGGCAGTACATATTTTTGTACTCTGCTCCTCGTTTTTTCAAGGTCGATTTTTGCTTTTCCGAACTCCGAGTCGGTCATGACCGGCCATTCTTTGCTGACCGGGTCGATGTACTGGGCTTTCGCGCCCAAGCTGTTGAGTGCTGCTGCAAACACCCTGACGCTCGTCCGCTCGCCTTTGGCCATGATGTCGTCCATCTCCCTCGCGCTGACCTGGCCTTTCGTGCTGACTTTTGCGATCTCTATGAGTTCATCGGTCACGTTTCCCATCGCAGACACCACGACCGCGACCCTCGTGCCTTTTTTGTATTCGTTGTAAACTGAACGTGCCGCCCATCTGACCCTGTCACCGTCGCCAATCGTCACCCCGCCGAATTTTACTACGATCGTCCTCATTCCAACCAGCTCGGGAGTTTGTCTAGGCGCGTCAGGTCGTCGTACGTCTCGCGCAACCTGATCACTTCGGCTTTTCCGTTGTTCGTCAATACCATCGCGGGGCGTGGTTTTGCGGTGTGTTGGCTGGACATCGCTAGACCGTATGCTCCGATATCGAAGACGGCAAGCAGATCGCCTTGCTCGATAGCCGGCAGCCTCCTTTTTTTGCCGAGGAAGTCACCGCTCTCGCAGAGAGGCCCAGCGACGTTCACGATTTTCGTGTTTTTTGCACGCATTTTGTTTGCGACTTCAATGTGATGGTACGCTCCGTAGAGCGCCGGCCGTATGAGCGCGTTCATTCCAGCATCGGCCACCACCCATTCGGGCATCCTCGGGCGCTCTTTGATGTAGCCGACCTTCGTGAGGAGCACGCCTGCATCCGCGACGATGTAGCGCCCTGGCTCGAAGACCAGCGTGGGGCGCTCCAGCTCCTGCTCATCCACCATGCGCCTAATTATCGGGACTATCCTGGACGCTAGCTTCTCCGGCGGCAGAGCTTTCTCCTCGGGTTTGTACGGCACGCCGAGGCCGCCGCCGAAGTCCACGAATCGAATGTCGATGCCGATTCTTCTTATCTGCGCCACAAGGTCCATCAATTTCCTAGTTTCCTCCTCGAACGGTGCGGTGTCTAATATTTGTGAGCCTATGTGTGAATCGATGCCGACGACTTGAACATTTTTCATCCTCGAAGCCATCCTGTAAGCTTTGAGTGCTTGGCCGCTGGCGACGTCGAGGCCAAATTTGCTCTCCCGCAGCCCTGTCGCTATGTAGGGGTGCGTTGGGGTTTTCACGTTCGGGTTGACCCTGAATCCTATGCGCGCCCGCCTCCGCAGCCTCGAGGCGATGCGTTGCACGGCGTGGAGTTCCTGGATGCTGTCGACGTTTATCAGGGTTCCGTGGGAAATTGCTAGTCTGAGTTCCTGCGGGGATTTGTGGTTGCCGTTGAACACCGTTCGCTCCCCGGGCACGCCCACGCATATCGAGTTCTGCAGCTCGAAGCCCGAGCTGACCTCGGCGCCGGCGCCCTCCTCCTGCAGGATTTTGCATATAGCGAGATTGGAGTTGGCTTTGTACGCGTAGCAGACCATGACGTTTCGCCAGAGTTTCGAGAATGCTCCAGAAAATCTTCTGTAGTTCTCGCGTATCCTATGCTCGTCCATCACGTAGAGCGGCGAGCCGAATCTCCCGACCAACTCGATTGCATCGCAGCCGCCTATCACCAAGTGTCCAGCTCTATTCACGCCGAAGTGGTCTTTCAACATCAACATCTTTTCTGTACCTCGCCTATCGCCTGCTCAAAAATATCCAAACCTAGCTCAAGCTCGCGTTCGCTAATGATGAGCGGAGGAGCTAACCTTATCACCGATTGCCCGCCGCGGAAGACTATCACGCCTCTGTCGTTGATAGCTCTGACTATGGCTTCCCTCTCTTTGACGGCGGGATGTTTGTTCTCGCGGTCTTTCACGAACTCCACCGCTAGCATCAAGCCTTTTCCTCTCACGTCTCCGATCAACTCATATCTGTCCGCCATCTCATGCAATCTGTTGAGAGCTAGCTTGCCAAGTTTCGCGGCGCGCGCCATGAGTTTCTGTTTTTGGAGCAGGTCGAGGCCAGCGAGTGCCGCGGCACAGGCTATGAGGTTGCCTCCGAATGTGTTCGCGTGTGCTCCAGGGGCCCAGTCCATGACGCTCGCTTTGGCTATCGTGGCGCCAGCTGGGACCATGCCGCCTGCCAGCGCTTTCGCCATGCAGATGATGTCCGGCACAACTCCCCAGTGCTCGATGGCGAACATTTTGCCGGACCTGCCCATGCCCGTCTGGACCTCGTCGGATATGAACAGCCAGCCGTGGTCGTCGCACAGCTCCTTCAGCATCGGGTAGTATTCGGGTGGAGGAATGATGTATCCAGAGTTCCCTTGAATCGGCTCGGTTATGACCGCCGCAACCTCCTCCGCTGGCGTTGTTGTTTTGAGGGAGTGGCGGATGAACTCGACGCACGGGAAGCCGCATCCTGGGTAGCTCTGTTTGAACGGGCAGCGGTAGCAGTATGGGAATGGCATGAATGTGACCCCCGGCACAAGCGGGGAGAAGAATTGTTTGTGCGTGGGGCTGCTCGACGATAGGCTCATCGCCCCATATGTCCTCCCGTGGAATGCTCCGGTGAATGCGATCATACGTGGCCTGCGGGTGTGCCACCGCGTGCATTTGAACGCGGCTTCCACGGCCTCCGCCCCGCTGTTCGAGAAGAAGACGCGTTTCTCGAATTTTCCAGGTGCCATGGCGCAGAGCCGCTCGGCCAGCCTCACCTGGATGTCATAGTAGAGGTCCGTGCCGGCGAAGTGGGCCAGCTTGGCCGCCTGCTGCTGGATGGCGCGCACGAGCTGTGGGTTGGAGTAGCCGTAGCTGAGGACGAACATGCCGGACGACAGATCCAAGAACACATTTCCGTCGACATCGCGCAGATAACAGCCGTATCCCTGCTCACCGACGATCGGGTCGTAGCGGGTGTACGAGGGAGACATCACCCTTTTATCCCTGGCCATGATTCTCCTCGCCCTAGGTCCGGGTATGGGCGTGATCATATGTGGTCCTTTGGCCCAACGTGGTCTAGCCAAATCTATCACCTATAACTCTACTAAAAATGTAAAGGCTATTAACTTTTGGCGGTCGGTCAACTAGGGCAGCGCGCCTTAAAACCATCAGCCCTTAAAGCACTCCCTCATTGACCTTCCTCACCTCACCATTGGGCGGGGTTTTTAAAAAGGGTTTTGTTAGGAGAGTTTTTAACTCTGCAGGGAATTTCATTATGAGGTACATGTCGAAAATAGTATATGCTGGAAAAAAGGACGTGCTCGCCGTAGTCCCAAAAAGGAGGCCCGAGGCGCACAAAGGAGAGTTCGGCAGGCTGTTGATAGTCGGCGGCAGCTCCAGATACACTGGCGCGCCAGCGCTCGTCGGCTTGGCCGCGCTGCGCTCCGGCGTCGACTTGGCCGTGGTGGCAGCGCCCGCCGAGACGGCGTTGGTGATAAGCTCGTTTTCACCCGACCTCATCGCCATCCGACTCAAGTGCCACGACCTTGAGCCCGCCGCGTTGTCGCAGCTCCAAGAAGATATCAAGAGGGCGACTGCAGTCGTCGTCGGTTCTGGGCTTGGGACGCTGGCTTGCACCCGAGATGCGGTCGTTGAGCTCGCGCGGATGCTGGCAAAAACCGATTTGCCTGTGCTCTTCGACGCAGATGGGCTGAAGGCGATGGCGACCGAGCGCGAGCTCATGCGAAACCATCGATGTGTCGTGACGCCCCACGCTAAAGAATTCGAGATATTGACGGGTGTGGACCTGCCGAAGGATGTTGCAAGCAGAGCAGAAGAAGTCAAGAAAGCCGCAAAGGAACTCGGATGCACCATCCTGCTAAAATCGCACATAGACGTGATCGCCTCACCGGATGGAAAAGTCGCGCTGAACAAAACGGGCAACCCGGGCATGACGGTCGGTGGCACTGGAGATGTCTTGGCCGGCATCGTCGGCGCCTTCTTGTCGCAGGGCGCAGAGCCATTCCGCGCGGCTGTCGCTGGAGCTTGGGTTTGCGGCCGCGCCGGCGATCTATGCATGAAAGAAAAGGGTTATGAGTTCATCGCCTCCGATGTTATAGAGAAGTTGCCGGAAGTGTTCAAAGAGGTCAGGAGAAGGTGAAGCCATGGCCAAGTTCGAGGCCGCCGAAAAACGATTGTTCGGAGTCAAGATCTGCATGCGCTGCAACGCCAAGAACCCATTGAAGGCGCTGAAGTGCAGGAAGTGCGGGTATCGCGGTTTGCGCCCGAAGGCGAAGGAGTCCCGCGGATGAATGTAGAGGAGATCTTGAAGAAGGCGATGGCCCGAGACGGGGCCGCGCACCTTACGTTGATCGACCCGGAAAAGCAGGAGCCGAAGGTTGCTGGAGAGATGGCTGCGGATGCCGCCTGGGCTGGCACCGACGGCATAATGGTCGGCGGCTCCACGCGCGCGGGCGGCGAACTTCTCGACCGAACAATTTTGGAGATCAAAAAGGCAACAAAACTTCCTGTGATCTTATTCCCAGCGAGCGAGGCGGGGGTAAGCAAGCACGCGGACGCGATTTTCTTCATGAGTATGCTCAACTCGCGCGACCCATATTTCATCACCGGAGCTCAAAGGCTCGGGGCGCCCCTCGTCAAGAAGTTTGGGTTGGAGCCACTACCGATGGCGTACATATTAATTGAGCCGGGAGGCGCAGCTGGGCGAGTCGGAAAGGCTGATCTCATCCCCCGCGACAAACCAGAGCTCGCGGCCACATACGCCTTGGCAGCACAACACATGGGAATGCGTTTTGTTTATCTTGAGGCCGGCTCCGGGGCAGATAGGCCTGTGCCAGTGGAGATGGTGAAGGCCGCGCGGGATTTAATCGACGTGACGCTCATCGTTGGCGGCGGGATAAGGACGCCCGATGCAGCAGCAGAGCGGGTGAAGGCTGGCGCAGACATCATAGTTACGGGCACAATCGTTGAACAGGCGAGAGAGAGGAAGGCAAAACTCAAGGAAATCGTGAAGGCAATTAAAACAGTTTAAAACAAGAGAAAAGGTGCTGTTCAAATAAGATTTTGCAGGTCACTCGAACCACAGGGTTTTGTTAGTTAGTAGTCTCATTACTAACTACGAAGGTGGGTGAGTGCGTGAAGCGGCCGTGCTAGCTTTTACGTCACGATTTCGCGGGATCAGTACGAACGAAAGCTCAAGCAGCTCGTCCT
>Ga0172363_10002346_pt1 | contig 15261 bp, 13 predicted proteins | sample LakKivs2_kivu2a2_FD_114541 | JGI IMG/M metagenome (GOLD analysis project Ga0172363, IMG submission 114541) | Sediment microbial communities from Lake Kivu, Rwanda - Sediment s2_kivu2a2 | ecosystem: Environmental > Aquatic > Freshwater > Lake > Sediment | place: Rwanda: Western Province, Lake... | reverse complement strand
GCCACTCCCACAACTTTTCCCTGAACATCAAAAATAGGAGCCCCGCAAGCTGGCTTGTCCAGGCTCATGGAGGTATCAATCAGCCGGACAGTTTCGGGGATAAAATCGAGCCATCCCCTTAATGTGCCTTCACTGATTATTATTTGTCCCTTGATTCCGTTCAAAGCAAAAAGACGATCACCCTGGTTAAGAGACCTGGAAAGTCCAAGGTTCAATGACTCCAGCTTATCTTTTATTTTCAGAATGGCCAGGTCAAGAGTCCTGTCAACAGCTACCAGGGCTTCAACTTTGGATTTTTTGCCTGAAATTGTGGTAATCTCGGCTTCAACAGCTTGAGAAATAAGATGATACGGGGCGACTATCAAATATTCGCCCAGGGCAAACCCGGTACCACTGCCAACCTCATTCTTATTCTTATCGGTAGCAACAAAAGTTACCACACCCGAAGAATTCTTTTCCATGATGCTAGTAGCTTCCTGTGATTGGGGCATCAGCAGCTGGCAGGAGACTAAAAAGCTGGTAATCCAAATCAACGGACGATAGTATCTTTTCATCATGCCTCCTTCCATTCCTTCTCTAAAAAATTTATATTATCTGTTCAACTAAAGTCAAATTTTTAATAAACTTTTAAGAACATGAACAGGGCTGAGCGAATATCCTGGCTGCTGACCGTATTGGCCTCGGCTATAATTTTGTGCGGAGTCTTTCTGGCACCCCTGGCCTCATCACATGGTTTACTTTTCTCGAGGTTTATTTACCTTTTATATTCTCCGTTATGCCATCAGCAGCCGGACCGAAGTTATTTTTTGAGCGGTCAACAACTGGCAGTCTGCAGCCGATGCCTGGGAATATACGCAGGCTTTTTGTTCGGCACCCTGATTTATCCTTTCTGGTCAAAGACCTTTCGACTCAGGATAACTTCCAGACCAGGACTGATGATCTTAATGGTCATTCCCATGATCCTTGATGTCTTTTTCAGTTGGCTGAAACTCTGGAATTCTCCCCTGTTTCTGAAGACTATTACCGGTTTTACCTGGTCGGCCGTGCTGCCTTTATTCTGGTTTAAAGCTCTGGATGAGCTTTTTGCGAAGCTTCCTAAAAACTGATAAATTTGCAATTGTCGGCTTTTTAATAATAAAATTGGCTGAGTTTAATATGAGGTTAAAGCGATGGAGAGAAGACAGCCTGATTATTTTGTGCCCGCGCTGATAGGTGGCTTGCTGGCTGGTGTGGCATCAGCCATCCCCTTCTTGAATTGCCTGTGTTGCTTATGGGTTATCGGCGGAGCCATGCTTTCGGCTTATCTCCTGTCTGAAAGAAACCCCGCCCCTCTCAGGACCGGAGATGGGTTGCTGGTAGGAGTCCTTTCCGGGATTTTTGGGGGAGTGATTCATGCCATCCTGAAAATACCGTTCGGTCCCATATATTTAGATACAAGCAAAAGGTTTCTGGCAAGCCTGTCCAGGTTTGTACAAGAGATACCCTCTAACTGGGAAGAGCAGCTGGAAACTATTGCCAGCCTGACCCCGTCATTATTTGTTCTGGATTTGTTACTATCCTGTCTTCTCTTTGCATTCTTTGGAGCCATTGGCGGCTTGATTGGAATTTCGCTTTATGGCCAGAAGACTGCAGGTGGAGTTCAGAATGAGAAAAAGACTGCTCAAGACCAGAGTGATAATCAACCCGGCGTCTAATCACGGCCGAACCAGGCATCGGTGGACAGAGATAAAAGAAGCACTGAAGGGTTTTTTCAAAGAATTCAAATATGACTTCACTGAAAGACCGCTTCAGGCCGCTGACCTGGCCAGAGAAGCCCTGAAGGAAGGGACAGAGCTGCTCATCGGTGTTGGGGGTGACGGCACAGTTAATGAAATTGCCAACGGTTTTTTTGAGAATCAGAAAGCAATCAACCCTGAAGCCAGTCTGGGTATAGTCCCGTCCGGGACAGGCTGTGACCTGACCAGAAGCCTGAACATACCGAGAAGCCTTAAATATGCAGTTAAGTTTATCTCTGAAGCTCCTGATCAGTCCATTGACGTGGGCAGAGTAACCTATTCTGATAGAGAAGGTGCAACTTCAAATCGTTATTTTCTAAACATTGCCGATTTTGGCCTGGGCGGAGAAGTTGTCAGGAAAGTCAATCAGGAAAGGCTGAAACGCAAAGCTTCTTCTTACGTCCGCTGTCTGGTTGAAACCATGCTTTCATTCAAGGGGCATGAGGTCCGGATGATGGTTGATGGGCAGGAAAAATGTTCTGGAAATTATTTAATTGGCGCCATCGCTAACGGAAAGATTTTTGGAAAAGGGATGAAGATCGCCCCTCTGGCCAGACTGGATGACAGCCTTTTTGACATAATCCTGGTCAAAAGTCTCAAGTTTCTGGAATTCTGTCTTCATGGCTGGAAATTGATAAACGGCAGTCACCTTTCATACCATAAAGTGACCATGTTGCGCGGACAGAAGGTGGCCGTTTGTCCCATAAAGAATGAGCCTGTGCTGATTGAGATGGATGGCGAGCAGGTAGGAAGATTACCTGCGACTTTTGAAATTATTCCTTCGACTCTTCTCGTTAAAGGATTCTTGCCCAGAGCCTGACCAGAGGCAGGTCAGCGGCCCTTCCTGGGAAGATAAAAAGGATTATTGGTCAGGCAAAGGCGACCGTTTTCGTCATAGAAACGATAAATTATGGTTTTTGTTCTTATATAAGGCCGGGTGTATTCAACTTTGTCCAAATAATTCCTGGTTTCAGGATAGGGCGGAATTCCATTATGCTTTTCAATGGCTGTTTGGCCGGCATTATAAGCAGCCAGCACCAGATTCCGGTCGCCGTTATAAAGCTTGATCAGGTCCCTTAGATATTTAATACCGCCTTCGATGTTCTGCACGGGATCAATAATATTGATAACGCCGTACTTCATGGCCGTCTCAGGCATGAGCTGCATTAGGCCAAGGGCACCTTTTTGAGATACGGCAAACTGGTCATAGTTGGACTCGGCTTTAATGACTGCATGAACAAGGTCAGCCGGGACTCCGTGTTTACTGGCCAGTCTCTGAATGATCGGGTCGTATCTGGCTTTGACTCCCTCGATGAGCGAAGCCATAAGGAAAGATGGCAACAAGAGCAGAACAACAGTAATTAGAATCGCTTTCTGTGGACTCTTCTTGACCATGGCCTATTTAATTATTGATAACTTCACCCCTTCCTGGCAATCACCTTTCGGGGTGATTTTATAACAATTTCTGGAGCAAATCAAAGCCCCTCTGAAGGGCTTGATCTATGTTCTCAGGCTTGTTCCCTCCGGCTTGAGCAAAGTCCGGACGTCCTCCTCCTCCTCCCCCGACCACCACGGCCATGTCTTTTATCAGCTTATTGGCCTGGATTTTCCTGGTCAGGTCAGAGGAAACAGCCACGACCAGAAATGCCCGGCCATCAGCAGCAGAAGCCAGGACAATAACTCCGGACCCAAATTTCTGTTTCAAAGAGTCCGCGTAATTCCGGAGGGCTTCAATGTCTATCCCTTCAAACTTTTGAGTAATGAACTTTATGCCTTTCATTTCTTTGACTACCAGGTCTGGCGATTTTCCCGCCTGGTGGATGAGTTTTTGCTTGAGCTGCCTGATTTCTTCTTCCTTCTCCTCCAGGTTAGCAAGCATCTTTTCGACCCTGGTCAGCAGCTCTTTTCGGTTGACCTTAAAGAGGTTTTCCAGCTCGCCGAGGCTTGCTTCCAGTTCCTCGATATAATTAAAAGCTTCATCTCCGGTCAAGGCTTCAATCCTGCGCAGGCCAGCAGCCACGCTCGATTCAGATACAATCTTGAATAAGCCAATTTCTCCTGTGTTTCGAACATGAATGCCGCCGCAAAGTTCTTTGCTGAAGTCGCCAACCCTGACCAGCCTGACTCTTTCGCCATATTTTTCCTCAAAGATGGCCATGGCGCCTTCGGCCAGTCCTTCTTCCAGAGTGGTTATTTTAGTGGAGACGGGGAGATTTTCTCTGATTTTCTCGTTTACCATCTGTTCCACTTTGCGGATTTCATCATCAGTCAAGGAAGTAAAATGGGTAAAATCGAACCTCACTCTCTTATCACTTACCAGAGACCCGGACTGCCGGACGTGATCGCCGAGAATTTCTCTTAAAGAGGCATGGAGTAAATGAGTGGCTGTGTGATTGCGGCTGATGGCCTTCCTTCTGGCTGAATTAACTACTGCCTCGACCCTCTGTCCAACTCTTAACTCACCAGCTAAGACTTTAAGGCTGTGGATGATGGCTCCCGGGAAAGGAGCAAACGCATTCTCTACGAGACCAGAGAAACTGGAGCTCTTCAAAACTCCGGAATCACCCACCTGTCCCCCTGCTTCAGCATAAAATGGAGTGATGGAAAGGATCACTTCACCGCTCTCTCCTTCTCTTATGGATTCAACGGCCTGACCCTTTTTGATGAGCGTCAGGACTTCAGTTTCTCCAACCTCTTCTTGCTCATAAAAAACTGGATTGATTTTTAAGTTTTTGAAGCCCTGATAAACAGATTTTTCTTTGATTCTGGTCTCACCTTCCCAGGACTGACGCGCCCTCTGGCGCTGATTTTCCAATTCTTTCTGAAATCCGTTTTCATCAATCTCGAGTTTCCTTTCCCTGGCCAGCTCCTGACAAAGGTCAAGCGGAAAACCAAAAGTGTCATAAAGCTTGAAGACTTTTTCACCAGGAATGACCTTTTTCCCGGAAGAAAGAGTTTCCTCAGCATACTGTTCAAAATAACGCAGACCAGAACCCAGAGTATAAGCAAAGCGCTCTTCCTCTGCCAGACAGACACGGCTGATGTATGACAAACCGGACATCAGCTCCGGATAGGCATCTTTCATGATATCGACCACAGTGCTGACCAGACGGTAAAGAAAGGGTTTTTCCAGACCCAGCAGGTTTCCCCGACGGTAAGCCCTCCGGATCAACCTTCTTAAAACATAGCCCCGTCCCTCGTTGGACGGATTTACTCCATCTCCGATGAGAAAAGTAATAGCCCGGATATGGTCAGAAATAATCCGGATGTAAACATCCGATTCCCCGCCCGATGGATATTCCTGGTCTGATTCCCGACAGATGGCCCTGACCAGCGGAGAAAACAGGTCACTGTCAAAATTACTCGTTTTTTGCTGCACAACAGCAGCCATTCTTTCCAGACCCATACCGGTATCGATTGACGGTCTGGGCAAGGGATGAATCTTTCCCTTTTCATCCTGGAATTTTTCCATAAAGACCAGATTCCAGAGTTCTACGAACCGGTTGCTGCCCTTTTCAATTAAATCATAGGCAGAGCCGCTTTCTACTTCCTCTCCAAGGTCATAATGAATTTCCGAGCAAGGACCGCAGGGACCCGTCTCTCCCATTGCCCAAAAATTATCCTCTTTGCCAAAGCGAAAAATTCTCGACGTTTTCAGTCCGATTTCTTTTTCCCAGATTTTGAAGGCTTCTCCGTCTTCTTCATAAACAGTGACATAGAGCCTTTGCTCCGGAAGCCGGAAAACCTGTGTGACCAGTTCCCAGGCATAGATAATGGCTTCCTGTTTAAAATAATCCCCGAACGAAAAATTCCCGAGCATCTCAAAAAAAGTGTGGTGTTTGGAGGTTCGGCCGACCTGCTCCAGGTCATTATGTTTGCCGCTAACCCTGAGACATTTCTGGACAGTGGCCGCCCGGCTGTAGGTACGTTTTTCCAGCCCAAGAAATAAATTCTTGAACTGGTTCATTCCGGCGTTGGTAAAAAGTAAAGTCGGGTCGTCCTTCGGGATTAATGAAGAGCTCGAAACAACTTTATGTTTTCTTTTCTCAAAAAACTCCAGGAAAACAGTTCTGATTTCATTTGCTTTCATATTCCTTTAACTTTCCTCTTCACTGCCTCCTTCGATCCTTTCTATCTTGACCATCTCTTTTTCCATTTGTTCAAGGGCGATATCCAGTGTAGATTGAACGCCCATGACTCTCAGTTTAAAAGCGTCAGGATTGGAAGAGTACTTGATACCCTGTTCAAAGGAAATATAACCATCGCGGTATAGCTGATAAATCGACTGGTCAAAGGTCTGCATCCCGTATTGAGAAACACCAGTGGCAATAGCATCGCGGATCAAACCGGTTCTATCCCGGTCAGCAATACATTCTTGAATGTAGGGCGTAGAAATCATGACTTCAACCGCCGGCACTCGCCCCTGTTCATCCATCCTCGGAACCAGTCGCATAGAAATGACGGCCTTAAGAACGCTGGCCAGCTGCAGCCTTACCTGCCGCTGGTGATGGGGCGGAAAAGCTGAAATAATTCTGTTGACGGTTTCCGGTGCATCCAGGGTATGAAGGGTACTCAAAACCAGATGGCCGGTCTCAGCAGCCAGTAAGGCTGTTTCTATGGTTTCAAGGTCACGCATTTCTCCGACCAGGATAACATCAGGGTCTTCACGCAAACAGGCTCTCAGGCCCCGGGCGAAACCCATAACGTCCATACCTACTTCCCTCTGACTGATAGTGCTCTTTTTATCCTTATGAAGATATTCAATCGGGTCTTCGATGGTAATGATATTTTCTCTTCTATAAGTATTTATGTAATCGATCATTGCCGCCAGGGTGGTGGTCTTACCGCTTCCAGTGGTTCCGGTCACCAGAACCAGGCCCCGGGGATAAAAGGAGATTTTTTCCAGAACTTCAGGAAGAAGGAGCTCTCTTATTGACCTCACTTCCATCGGAATAATTCTCAGTGAAATGGCCAGGGAATTCCTCTGATAATAGATGCTTCCCCTGAAGCGACCGAACCCGGACAGGCTGTAGGCCAGGTCCACATCAAACTCTTCTTTTAATTTTTTCTTTTGATAATCGGTCATAATCTGATGTGCCATATTCTCGGTATCCTCAGGGCTCAACCGTGGAAAGCCCACGAGCGGCGTCAGGGTGCCATGGACCCTGATCATCGGGTGGTTGCCGGCTTTAAGATGCAAGTCGGAAGCATCCCTTTCAATGGCTATTTTTAAAAGATCATCTACAATCATTACGACCTCCCCTTTTTAATCAAACATATATAATGAGACACTCAGGCTGATTTTTCTGCCGTTAAGACAGAAACCAATCAGCCTTTCTTTAAAGCCCATGATCAGCTCATCAGAAATCATTCTCTCTTTATGCCCTGCTCAACAGAGATTCAACCTCAAATTTAGTTTAATAATATATCAGTGACGACCCAAAGTCAATTTTAATAAGCTCCAGATGAACGACCTCAGATATTTTCTCCACAATAGGGACAGACCCTGGCTTTATAAGGTAGCGGCCGGCGGCAATTCCAGCAGAGGTCAGACTGCCTCTGTTCTCTGGCCTTGATGCGAGCGAAGATGTCTTCAAGCTCGGTTGATTTTTCTTCTTTTCCTTTAAATTGAGAAAGAGCTCTAACAATTTCCGAAGCAGCCTGAATGCGGTCCTCAACCCTGGCCGCCAGACATCTCATGATAAGAATATCGATTTCTTTTGGTACCCGCATGTTTTTTAAACGCGGTGGGGTAACTTTGCCCTGTTGAGCTTTTTCCAGAATCTTGAAAGGGTCAGGATCAAAAATGGGCGGCCGGCCGATTATCATCTCATAAAACATGCAGCCAATCGAGTAAAGATCAGAAGAATAAGAGGCCTTACCCTGGAACTGTTCTGGAGCCATATAGGGCGGAGAGCCAATTCTGGTCGAAGCGTATTGAGATGAGTTCAACCAGGCTGAGGTTCCAAAATCAGTAATCTTGACCGTGCCCCCTTCGGAAATCAGGATGTTTGAAGGTCTGAGGTCCCGGTGAATTATTTTGTTCTTGTGGGCGTGGTCAACACCATAGGCAATCTGTTTAACGATATCAACAGCCCGGTCACACTCAAGAATTTTTTCCTTTTCCAGAATCTTCTCCAGAGATTTTCCCTTGACATATTCCATGACCATGAAGAAGACATCTTTCTCTTTCTCAGCCGCCAGAACTCTGACGATGTTGGGATGATTCAGGGCTGCCTGAAGGCGCGGCTCTTTGAGGAGCTTATAGAGTTCAGTTGATTGTTTGTGAGGAACCTTGATGGCCACCTTGATATCCAGCCAGGTGTCGCGAGCCAGATAAACAGCGCCAAAGCCCCCGCTGCCAAGGGAACGAAGAATTTCGTACTTGCCAACCTTTTGTCCCTGGAAAAACATGCTACCAGTTCCAGTAATGCGATATCAGACTTAAAGCCCCGATGATTGCCGTTTCAGTTCTCAGAACTCTGCCGCCAAGGGTCAGGCCTTTAACGTCATATCTCTCCATTATTTCCGTCTCTTCCTCAGCCCAGCCACCTTCTGGACCCACTAACAGAGTAACTGACTGCGGTGAGGCTATGTTCAGTATATCACGAAAATAAACCTGGCTGTTCTGGTTTAGATAAAATTTTAGCTCAGTTCGAGCTTTTATGACAGCCTCCTTCAACGGCATGGGCTGACGGATAACGGGCAGAACTGCGCCCTTAGATTGTTTCAACGCCTCGCGTGATATCCGCTGCCAGCGTTTAAGCTTGGTTTCCATTTTGTCTCGCTCCAGAGAGAACGACCTCCGAGTAATTAAGGGAAGAATCTCAGCTACTCCGAGCTCCGTCGCTTTCTGGATAATAAAGTCCATGGTTTGGGGTTTGGTAATTCCGGATCCGAGAACAAGGCCTGTTCTTAAAGATTCTTCAACTCGTTCTAAAGGCAAGAGCCAGGTTTTATCAGGACCAATCTTTTCTACCTCAGCCAGCAACCTGCGACTTCGACCATCGGTCAGCCAGATACGGTCTCCTTTTTTTATCCTGGACACCTTACAGAGATGATAATGTTCTTTTCCCTCAAGAAAAAAGCGGCCTTTTCCTTCAGGCAAACTTTCGATGAAAAACTGATTACCGGTCACTTTCCCTGTTTCCAGAAAGGTTTTTGTATCTTTCTAACAGAGACTGGTCGACTTCTTCAAGCTTCTCACCTCTTAACTGCCCCAGGCGAGAGAGCAGGGCTCGTTGTTCTTTGTCGAGTTTCTCTGGCGTCCTGATCAATACCCTGACATAAAGGTCTCCCTGACGATGACCGGCCAGTTCCTTGAGCCCGGCATTTTTTATTTTAAAGACTTCTCCAGATTGAACCCCGCCTGGAATCTTCAGAACTTCATAACCCTGGTTTAATAAGGGTATGGCCACTCTGGCTCCCAGAGCAGCCTGAGAAAAACTTATGGGAACCTCACAGTAGAGGTCTTTCCCTTTCCTCTCGAAAAAAGGATGTTTCTTAACTCTGATGATTATATACAGGTCGCCCCTGGGCATTTCCTGGTCGCCAGCCTCACCTTCAGCCGCGATTCTTAACCTGGTGCCATCATCCACACCCTGGGGAATTTTTATCTTGAGCTGTCTTTTCTGCTTGATTTTTCCTGTTCCCTGACATTCGTCGCATGGAGTGGCTATGATTTCTCCGCTGCCATCGCAATGAGAACAGGTCCGGGTTATGGTAAAAAAACCTTGTTGATAGCGAAGCTGGCCGCGTCCATGACAGGCAGGACAAACTGACTTTTTCGTTCCCGGTCTTAACCTGGAACCCTGACAGACCGGGCAGAGTTCATGCCGGGTTATTTTGAGTTCTTTTTCGCTTCCTTCAGCCACTTCTTCGAGACTTATCTGTATCTCAAGAGCTAAGTCCCGCCCCCTCTGCGCACGGTATCTTTTTGAGGTCTCCTGACCGAAAAAATCAGAAAAGCTGAAACCAAAGAAGTTTCCGAGTATATCTTCAAAATCCTGGAAAATAGAGGAATCAAAACCGCTGAATCCCTGGTATCCCTGACCCGCGAGCCCCTGATGACCATAACGGTCATAAATCGCCCTTTTTTCGGGGTCAATCAACACGCTATAAGCTTCAGCTGCTTCTTTGAATCTTTCTTCAGCATCTTTATTCCCAGGGTTGCGGTCAGGATGGAATTTTAGAGCAGCCTGCCGGTAGGCCTTCTTTATCTCTTCAGGCTTAGCCTGTCTTGAGACTCCGAGTACTTCATAATAATCCTTCTTCATCATCTGTCTTCTTCACCTCCTTCTTCCGCCTGTCGATAATCTCCTGAACTTCTTCAGGAAGAAGGCCTGCTGCTGGTTTGATTTCAATTCTTTGTTCTTGCCCGGTGCTGACATCAAGCGCACTGACCCGGAGAATACCGTCAGCATCGATTTCAAAAGTGACATCAATCTGAGGAACCCCGGCCGGCGCCGGGTCAATCCCCACCAGGTCAAAAGTGGCCAGTGATTTGTTCATTTCTGCCCGCACATTCTCACCTTGAAGGACATGAATCCTCACCCGCCTTTGATTATTTTCCACTGTGGTAAAGGCCATGGTTTTGCGCGCAGGGATGGTGGTATTCCGTTCAATAATTTTTTGAAACCCTCCATTCTCGGTTTCTATTCCAAGCGAGAAAGGAGTGACGTCCAGAAGAAGAACCAGCTCCTTTAGCGCTCCCTTGATGATCCTGGCCTGGATGGCTGCTCCCATAGCCACGATTTCATCGGGATTGATACGCGCAGCCGGCTGACGGCCAAAGTATTCTGAAACCATTGTTCGCACGAGCGGCATCCTGGACTGTCCGCCCACCAGGATAACTTCGTCTATCTTAGAAGGTATCAGCCCGGCATCTTTCAGAGCCATTTCACAGATGATCAGCGTTCTCTCCACCAGATCGTGAGTCAGGTTTTCCAGAAAACTCCTGCTGATCCTTTTACGAACATGGAGTGAACCGCTATCAGTTGAAAAAATAAAAGGCAGATTGATTTCAGTTTCAGCAGTGAAGGACAATTCTCTTTTAGCTTTTTCTGCTGCTTCCTTTATCCTCTGAAGGGAAAATTTGTCCTGACTCAGGTCAACATTGTGTTCTTTACGGAATTCTTCAAGCAGCCAGCTAATCAACCTGTTGTCAAAGTCATCGCCACCAAGAAAAGTATCGCCGCTGGTTGAAAGCACGTGGAAAATACCCTCGCTAATTTCCAGGATCGTGATGTCGAAAGTCCCGCCGCCAAGGTCGTAAACCGCTACCAGGCCATTGTTTTTGTTGTTGAGTCCGTAGGCCAGACTGGCCGCTGTGGGCTCATTGATAATCCTTAAAGCCTTAAGGCCACAAATGGCCGCCGCATCCTTAGTTGCCTGTCTCTGATGGTCGTTAAAATAAGCCGGAACAGTAATGACAGCTTCTTCGACTTCAGTTCCCAGGTAATTCTCAGCACATTCCTTGAGATAACCCAGAATAAAGGCCGATATTTCCTGAGGTGTATATAGTTCCGACTCAATTTCGATCAGAATATCGCCGTTTGGAGCCTCGATTATGTTATAAGGAAGTTTTTTCCTGATCATCTCCATTTCTGGAGACCCGAATTTCTTCCCGATTAATCTTTTTACAGAATAAACAGTGTTGGCCGGATTGGTCAGAGCCTGTCTTTGAGCCGGCAAACCGACCAGTCTCTGACCGTTAGAAATAAAAGAAACTACCGAAGGAGTAGTGTTATTACCTTCAAGATTGGGGATGACCACAGGATCGTCGCCGCTTAGACAGGCTAAACAACTGTAGGTAGTCCCTAGGTCGATCCCGATTACTTCTCCCATGCTCAGTTCTTCTTAGGAACTATTACTTTTACCATAGTCGGTCTGAGAAGTCTATTGTGAATCAGATAACCTTTCTGAAGTTCTTCTTTTATTTCCGGTTCGCTCACATCCTCAGACTCTTCTGAAGCCAGAGCGTGATGAATCGAGGGGTCGAATTTTTTATCCTGAACTTCAATCGGTTTTACACCATGTTTTCTCAGAAGATTCAACAGCATTCTGTAAATCAATTCCACTCCTTCCTTAAAAGTCTTCCCGTTGGTTTCTGAGTCGGGTGTCTTCAGGGCCCTTTCAAAATTGTCAATGATGGGAAGAATTTCCTGCAAAAGCTCGGTCAAAGCAAATAGATAATAATCTTCTTTTTCTTTTTCTACTCTTTTCCTGACGTTCTCCAGCTCAGCTAAGCTGCGGAGAAACTTATCCTTGAGTTCCTCCAGCTGATTCTTCAAGCGGCCAAGCTCTTTTTCTTTGCCTTCGAGCTCCGCTCTCAATTCAGCTATTATTTTTTCGCCTTCTTTTTCTCCCGTGGTCTCAGGTTTTTCTGCAACCTCGCAGGTCTCTGGTTTACCTTCAGCTCCGAGTTCGAGGTACTCAATTTCCTCCTGCTCGCTGACTTCAAAGGGCGATTCCTTTTTCCCCTGGCTTATTTCCTCTTTTTCTTTTTCCGTAACCTTGTGTTCAGCATCATCCTTTTCTTTCTTTTCGCTTTTTTGCTTCTCAGATTTTTTTCCGGTCATAACTCGACTCCTTTCTCCAGGATGGTGATCGTCCTGGTGAGGTACCTGGCAACATTATCAACCAGGGGAATTATCTTTTCGTAAGGCAATCTTTTGGGTCCGATTATCCCCAGAGAGCCAAGAATCTGATTTCTGAATCCATAATTCGAAAGAATCAAAGAACAATCAGCAATCCCGGGCAGCTCAAGCTCTGATCCAACGATTACCTTAACTCTTTCCAGGCTGATCAGGTCTGAAAGCAGCCGGGCCAGAGCTGCCTTTTCTTCAAAGTTCTGAAAAAGAGATTTAAGCTTCCGAAAATCAAACAGCTCGGCTTTGTCCAGTAGTCTGGCTGTGCCCTGCAAAAATATCTTTCCTTCTTCTTTTTCCGGTAAGGGATAACTCTGGAGCAGAGTTATAACTTTTTCTACCAGGTCTTCATATTTCAATTTAAGTCTGGGCAGCTCGCGGAAAAGGTAGTCCCTGATAAAGCCTAGATTTTTGCCCCTGAAATTCTGATTGATGTATTGAGTTGCCCGGTCCAGCTCGTTCTGGGTAAAAAGGGTCTGGGTCTCAAAGATCTCAGTCTGAACCAGGCTAAAAGTGGAAAGCAGGACAATCATCACCTTATTATCTTTGAGCTTGACAAACTTAACCTGGTCAAAATTTACCTGGGAAATGTGCGGGGAGATAACGAAGGCCAGATTATCCGAATTATTGGCAAGAATCTGACTGACCTGAAGAAGAAGCGTATCAAGCTCGCCCGAATCAACTGATAGTTCCTCCGGGCAGATTTTGGCTGACTCAGAAGTGGCATACAAAGTCTCTTCCAAAAGGCTGTCCACATAAAAACGAATTCCTTCATCATTAGGAATCCTGCCCGCTGAAGTATGCGGCTGCCGTAGATACCCTTCCTGTTCCAGGCTGGCCATCACATTACGGATTGTGGCCGGAGAGACGGTGTAATTCAGCCTCTGGGCCAGATAGCCGGAGCTTACTGGTCTTCCTGTCTGAAGATAGACCTCGACCGTAAGATTCAGAACGATTCTTTCTTTATTTTCTAATCTGGAGTAAGACATCTAATGTTTTTTCTTTTTTTTACCGCAAAAGACCAGTTTTGTCAATCTGAAGTCCGGAGTGCTACTAACTGATCAACAGGCCAGCATATCCAACCACTTCCCTGTAATCTCCTGTCCTGTCGCCAGAAGTGTTATATCTGATGAGCTTTCCCTGGCTGGCCCCCATTGATTTAGCTGCTACCAGGAGGGCCGTGGTCGGCTGGAAGCCACACATGGATATACCGTATGAAGTCACTACCTCATACAGGCCCTTTGGGTCAACCTTTTCGATAAAGGAAATAGCCTTATGGTCAAGCTCTTCTGCCACTCTCTGGCTAACATAATGGCTCATGTCAGTGCTGGCAACCAAAAGCACATTTTCTTTAAACTCGGCCACAGACTCAGCCACCGCTTTACCCAGCTCGTTAAGGTTCTCATAATCAGCTTCCGCTGAAACCAGAATTGGAACTATTGATAGATTTTTTTGAAAATATTGAAGAAATGGGATCTGAACCTCAATTGAATGCTCTTTCCGGTGAGCTTCCTGGTCTCGAGAGACCAGCTGTGTTTCTTTGATGACGAGCTCAGCCAACCTTTTCTCAACAGGCACCTCTCCAAGGGGCGTCAACCAGGTCCCAGAATCATATACTGCAAAAAGACTGCCGAGGTGATGGTGCGCTGGGGCTAAAATGATGACTTTTTCCGGGATTATCGCCGAGGAATAGACCGCACCGGCTACCGGACCTGAATACTCATAGCCGGCATGAGGAGAAACCAATCCAATGGCTTTATGTTTTTCAGCCCGTTTAGGGATAAAGGATTCGACAGTCTTTTTGAGAATTTCTGGCTGGTCGGGATAAAAATATCCGGCAACATAAGGTTGCCTTTTCATAGTTGACCTCCTGTCTGAGTCCTGACTCAGATAAAATTTCTTTCTTCTTTAAAAACAATCCCCAGAGCCCTCAATTCTTCCAGAATTGGATTGTAGATTTCAGGTGAAGTGGGAATGAGCACTCCTTTTAGATGTATTCGCTTTTCCAGAATGAGCTTAACTCCAATGGCCACAGGCAATCCAACACTCCTTGACATCGAACTGTGCCCATGAGGGATACCGAAATCAATCAGAGTGGAAGTGATTTTTCCCTGCCGGGCGCCCGGGTACTCAACAATTATCTCGTGTTGAAGCACAGTCATGTCTCTTTCGCCCTTTTTATACTTCAGTTTTTCCACCATAAGAGCAGTCAGAAGGTCAAGCGGAGATATTCTGGAAGCTGGTAAGGGCCGGTTACTGAAGAGACCGAGCCACTCAAGGCTCTTTACAACCTCTGAATCCGGTGTCAGTCCAAGTTTTTCCGAAATCTTCTCAATTAAAGCAGTCTCTGTTTCAAAGCCGAGCAACTCCCTCAGGAATCCAGCATAAGTTCTGGCTTTCCATTCTCTTTCAGCAATATCAAGTAGCCCGAGTTCTGCGATTTTTTCCAGTCTTAAACACCAGCCCGGATAACGCAAAGTGCCGCGAAGCATGGTTCTTGTTTCTGGGATGCCATAGGTCCCGATATATGAAACAGAGTTGCGATTCGGATAACCTTCAAAAACTCCAAGTCCGGAAAATTCTATCATCTGATAATGGGAAAACAATTGTTCGGCAGGAACGACCACTTCCCTGCCGTCCTTTAAATAGCGAGCCTCGTTGCGTCCGGCCAGTAGAACTCCCCTCGGACTCCAGGAGAACTTATACCCAAACGGATTGTCCCTGGCTTCCGGAGCTGGCAAACCGCCACAATAAGAAACAAAACTCTTTATCCGGCCACCTCTTGCCCTGGCTTCATGAATAAGCCTCATGGCTTCCATGTGGTCAATTCCAGGGTC
>Ga0172363_10002345_pt1 | contig 15263 bp, 13 predicted proteins | sample LakKivs2_kivu2a2_FD_114541 | JGI IMG/M metagenome (GOLD analysis project Ga0172363, IMG submission 114541) | Sediment microbial communities from Lake Kivu, Rwanda - Sediment s2_kivu2a2 | ecosystem: Environmental > Aquatic > Freshwater > Lake > Sediment | place: Rwanda: Western Province, Lake... | reverse complement strand
ATTGGGAATTGTTGATCCGAATTATTGAGAATATGACGACTGAAGCCGCAGTTTACAAATAAAAAGAAGCCCATTTTCGTGGGTTTACGATGCGATTAAATCTTTCGTGTGGTTAACGAGAATCTGGATTTTTTTATCGGGTATGATCAAGCCTATTTGTTTCGAGGTGTGAAGTGAAGTATTGCCCAGACCAACCCTGCCAGGAATAGAGCGATGCCCGCGACGGCTTGTAGGACGGTTTTCGGCTCCATACCGGGCATGACCACCTGGCCATCGCCATAGGATTGGAATAATTCGCCCCACTTGGTCTGTAAGGCGGCCTTCACACGCTGGCGGCCGATGAATGGGTACCAGTAAACATTATGGTAGAAGTTACTGGCGAAATAAGCCCAGGGGACAATCGGACTTCGGAGCAGCGGTTTTTCAAAGGTATGCAACCAGCCATGGTAGATCATATTCTGGCCGCGGCTGGCAAAGGTATCCTCCTGGACAAAACCCCAGCTGGTGTTGGCGAGCTCGGGCTCACCAAGGATCTCAATTTGAGATGGATCTCCAATGCCCATGCCCTTCTCATGAGCCAGGCGAATAAACGGGAGACTCAACGGGTCAAAACCTTGCAGCCTGGCACTTACTGCATCGATGGCCACCTGATCGGCAGAGGCAAGCAGCACGTCCGTCTCATGCCAGCGCATGGCACGCGGCCCAGGACCATCACCGGAGAAAGTGCCATCCATTACGGCGAAGATGCCAGGGTGGATATCCTGCTGGATTTGTAACAGATCTACCAGGGTCTCATGGATCAGACCATGGGTATAGTGGCGGTTGCGGCCGAGGAGACCACCAAAGGCATTTTTCATCGCCCCGGTAATGGTGGTAAACACGTGTGTTTTGACCGTGGGAAGCTGGATGATGTTTATGCCAAGCATAGGCTGAGGAATAAACAAGCCCTCCGGGTAGATTTTGTCCAGGACCAGGAAGGGCGTCTTGGGGTGGTACTGCACCCAATGCACTGAGGGGTCGTAGGTATAAATACAGGGGACATGGTATTGATCGGTAACCAGCTTGTGCTTGTTATTTTGTTCTCCATGGGCAGTATTCACCACCACTGTGTCGTTGTGGATGCCGATCAGGTCATCGTAGCCCGCACGTTGCAGGGCGCGGATGACGCCCTCGATTTGCCAGGGTGTAGATGAGCAGGCCGGGTACCAGGTTTGCCAGGAGATGTTAATTTTCAAGCCAGTGCGAATGCCATGTGGCAGGGCTTGCTCAAAACCTGCCAGCTGCATCAAGCGTTCGATATCATCGAGCACCGTAGCTGGGGTAGTTTTGATAAGAGCAACCTTACCTTTCCCATGAAAATCTGACATACCTTACCCATGCACCCTTTCGAGGTTAATTGTACCAATAATCAATGTATGGGTGAGTGGAACAATCGTGCTGACCTGGATCTGAGCAAGGCAAAATAAGCAAGCAACTTATTTATAGAGAATCACCCTAAAGAGGAAATATCCGGTAAAATATTCCTGCTCGCTAAATATAGAGGGAATCTATGATGAATGACATGATCGAGGCTCCTGATTTTCCCGTCCTGGTGATCGGCGCGGCAGGTTGGGACATGGTAGGTAAGGTAAAATCCAGCTTATTACCGCACACTTCCAACCCGTCGCAAATCAGGCTATCGTTCGGGGGCGCGGCGCGCAATGTGGCGGAAAACTTGCTCCACCTGGGCACGCCGGTGAACATGCTCACCGTGGTGGGTAACGATGAGTGGGGAGGCCGCCTTATCAAGGCAATCGCAGATGCAGGGGCGAATGTGGATGCCGTGATGTATTCCAGGCATTACCCGACTGGATCGTACCTGGCGGTTTTGGATGGTGAGGGGAGATTAGAATACGGCCTGGATGATATGCGTGTGCTGTCGGAATTGACCCCGGACTATATCCACGAGCATGAAGAGCTGTTCGAACAAGCCTCACTATTATTTCTTGATGCCAACCTGCCCCAAAAAACCCTGCGAACGATCGTATCGATTGCCAAACGGGCGCGCTTACCCATCTGTGCCGACCCTACTTCAGAGCTATTAGCACACAAATTAATCCCATACCTGCCCTACCTGCGCCTGACTGTACCCAATAGTGGGGAAGCCTCAGTCCTGTGTAATCGAAAATTCGCGCCGAGCACCCGGCGAGAAGCCATAAACGCAGCCAAGTGCATGGTGAGCCAGGGTGTGGAAATTGCGGTCATCACTATGGCTGAATTAGGAGTGTGCTACGCCACCTCAGAAACCAGTGGATTCGTGCCGCCGGTGCGCACTGAAATCATCGATCCTACAGGTGCAGGAGACGCGCTCACCGCAGCGGTTTTATTCGGGCTGCTGAACCAGATGCCAATCGATGATGCCATGCGGCTGGGGGTGGCTGCTGCATCTTTGACTTTAGCCTATCGAGGCGCAGTCGTACCTGACCTTTCGCTAGAGAAGATATATGACCAACTGGCATAGTGACCATCTCGTAATCCAACCTGAAGTCAATGAAGCGCTCGAAAAAGGCGCACCCATCGTGGCGTTAGAATCTGCGGTGATCACTCATGGATTGCCGTACCCAGATAATGAAAAGCTGGCGAATAACCTGGAAGAGATCATCAGGGGAAAAGATTGTATTCCTGCTACCATTGCCATCCTGAATGGAGTTATCCGGATCGGTTTGGATGGGGTGGAGCTTGGATGGCTGGCACAGGCAAAAGAAATGATCAAGATCAGCAGCCGCGACATTGCAGGCGCGGTGCTCCAGCGAAAAAGCGGCGGGACCACAGTTGCGGGGACGCTGGCGATTGCCAGGCAGGTAGGAATCAGGGTATTCGCCACCGGAGGTATTGGCGGAGTGCACCGGCAAGCGGCAATCGATGTATCTGCCGACCTGGGGCAACTGGCTGATGCTCAGCTGGTGGTGATTTGCGCAGGTGCAAAGGCCATCCTGGATATACCCGCTACCTTGGAGGTATTGGAAACCTATGGTGTGCCAGTGGTAGGTTATGGGACGGATGACTTTCCGGCTTTCTATTCGGTGAGCAGTGGGGAAAAGGTAAGCATAAGGCTGGATAATGCCAGGGAAGTGGCGCAACTGGCACGCCTGCATTGGGAAATAGGCAGGTTAAGTTCCATATTAGTGGTGGTAGCACCACCAAGAGAGGTAGCGCTGGAGTCACGAGTTGTAGAAGAAGCAATTCAGAAAGCGCTGGAAGAGGCCAGACAAGCTCATGTGAAGGGCCAAGCAGTCACGCCATATCTATTAGGAAGGGTGAACGCGATTAGCGGAGGAGCGAGCTTGCGGGCTAACCTGGGATTACTGCACAACAATGCCCGTGTGGCGGCTGAAATTGCACGCTACCTGCCATCTAAAAGGCGATAATTTAATGTCACGAATATAAGCCCCTGCATAACGCATACAATTAATGCAATATATGCGCATAGTCAACATTAAGGGGGGAGGCAGCTACGGCGATGGCGTAAGGGGGGTGTTGGTGAAGGTGGGGGCATGCGTGGCAGAGGGTGTGATGGGTGTGTTGGTGAATGTAGGCGCGTGGGTGTTGGGAGGTGTGAATGTTGGGGTGAAGTAAGTGGGGCGTGGAGTGGGGGTTTGCGTAGGCACCCTAGTATCAGTGGGTATAAGGCTGGGAGTGGCAGTGGGGGTAAGCGTTGATGTGTTACTAGGGACAGCGGTGGGTGGCTCACCTTCCACCGTGAAACGCCCCGAAGTCTTCCAACTATTACCGATAAAAATCTGGACCTCATATTCTCCAACCAGCCACTGGCTGGGATCTGGTTCCCAATCGGAATAACCAATGCCTCCGGTTCCACCATCCCAAGGGCTGGTTTCATAGTGTACCAGGTCAGTCCCATGGTACCAAAGGGCAGACCACTGGGCACCGGGAGTCATTTGATCATAAGTGAATTGAGCGTAAAGATGGCCGACTGGATTCTGGAATAATATCGCGGGTTCGACGGGCAAGAAATTTTCATCAAGGGCGGTGGCAAATTGCAAGGGACTGAAAACTGCCGAAGGGTTGGGTGTGGTGGTGCTGGTGAAAAGCTCTTCAACCACCAGAGGAACATGCGGGGTAGGTGTGATGGTGGGGGTATCGGAAACTGAAGGGGTGGGGGTGATGGTGGGGGTGAGCGTGATGGTGGGGGTAAGTGTGATGGTGGGCGTTATGGTGACGGTGGGTGTGAGTGTGGGGGTGATAGTGGGAGGAAAGAAATGATAGGCAACTGGCTCAGCAAATTGGCGGGCAAGCAAGGCGATAAAAACAAAAAGGAAGGATATCCCCAGCATTCTCCAGCCTGCCACCATGCGATCGCGGCGCATGCGGAAAAACTTGAGGCTGCGGGCTTTGCGAATCAGTCGGACTCCCGACCAAAAACCAATCACTGCCAGGACGAACAGCAATACTACAAAGGTGACAACCCCGGTGTGGATATCCAGATTCATAGGTTTATTACGCAGTTACCGGATTTCTTCAGCAACAAGATTGTGTAATTTACCAATGCCATCAATGGCTGCTTCAACAACATCACCAGCGTGCAATGGGCTAATCCCAGCAGGAGTGCCTGTCATGATGATATCGCCGATTTCAAGGGTCATTATCGAGGAAATAAAGGCGACAAGCTGATCAATGTGAAAAATCATATCTCTGGTGGAAGCCATCTGGCGAAGCTCGCCATTTACATGGCAGGTGATCATGGCGTCGGCGGGATTAAAATCAGTCTCAATCCAAGGACCAATTGGGCAGAAAGTGTCAAAGCCTTTACTGCGGGTCCATTGCCCATCTTTGTGCTGAAGATCGCGAGCTGTGATGTCATTGCCAACCGTATAACCGTATATATAGCTGGCAACATCGGAAGGTTGGATCCAACGGCCTTGCCTGCCGATGACCACAACCAGCTCAGCTTCGTGTTCAACCTGGTGGGACTGGGGCGGGAGATAAATGGTTTGTTCAGGGCCGATCACAGTGGATGGAGGCTTGAGGAATATGAGAGGCGTGGTGGGAATCTCAGCATTGGTTTCTTTGATATGTTCGGCGTAATTACGCCCAACGCAGATAATCTTGCCCGGCAGGACGGGGGCAAACAGTTGCACTGAACTCAGGGGGATGGAGGCCTCTGATCTCTGAAATTCTCCGAAAGGCGAGCCCACAAGGGTGCCGACTTGGGAATCATGCACCCAGCCGTACTGGACAGGCTCATTTACAACTTGGTAGCGGATCAGCTTCATAGAATGATGCTCTAACTCTCCGGTTCTTGGATACGATTGGCAAGTTCAGCAATGGCCTGTTCGGCACCGGAAAAACGCTGAGAGAATGACCAGTGAAGTGCTTCAACCAGGATGTAGATAATGGAACTGATCACAATCATACCACTGGTTGAAGAAGGGTGCTCGGATGCCGCAAGGACAACGCTTGCTGAACGAGCGGTTGGCAATGAAGCGGCGCCGACGATGGCAGCAGTGGGAATATTGCGGGCTTTCGCTTCGGCTAATGAACGGGCGATAAATGGAGCCTGGCCGGTGACGTCAATAGCCAGGAGGAGGTCTTGCGGTGAAGCAGTGTGTACAGTGCGGGCAAAGTCGATGATCCCTGGGCGGGCAATGTAGATGGGGAAGCCGCCCTGCTCTAGGAAGTACACCAGGTTGTAGGCAGCCGGCTGGGCAGGTGATTCGACCAGCAGGATGATACGCCGGGCTTTACCGATGGCATTCACCAGGTTCTCGATGGCGTTGATGTCGAGCATTAGGCGCATCTGGTCGAGCTCATGGCTCAAGTTATCCAGAGCGGCAGTGACCACTCCCGGCAGTGTATCAGGTGTGGTGGTGTCTTTTGGCTGGTAGAGAAGGTTTTGGCGGACTTTATCGCGGATTTCGCGTAGCAGCTCGGGGTAACCCTTATATCCCAGATGCTGAGAAAAACGAACGACGGTGGCTGCATCCAGGTTAAGCGTGTGGGCAAGCTCGCTGGCAGTCATAAAAGATGCCTGGATATAGGAGTCGAGCAAGAAATCAGCCAATTTGGCGAAGCTCTTCGACATGGATGGTCGATCGCGCCGTATGCGTTCTTCGTAAGTCATTATCTCCTCCTTCTCATCAATTATTAATACAAAGTGTATCATAAAAATGAGCAAAAATGCAAGCAAATTTGCGAATATTTAGCGGAAATGTCATGGAAAGGTGCAGAAAAACTAGGGTATAATCAGCCCGTCGGGCGGGTAGTTCAGTTGGTCAGAACGCTTCTCTTACACAGAAGAGGTCGTAGGTTCGAGTCCTATTCCGCCCACAGAGATGCCCCTATCATGGGGATTTTTTTTGTTTTACTATACTAGGGCTTCCTATATGGATGTACACAGCCAAAGATGGGAGGTTTCATCTTGGCTAGAGAATAGATTATAAAAGTGTATGTAAAATATAAACAGCTGCCTGAGAAGAGATCTACGAGATGGCAGCCATTGATTTGTTAATAAAGGATAATGTTCGGTCCCAGGCAAGCTGGGCGGCCCCGGGATTAAAGGCATCCGAGCGATCGTTCTCGAAGAACCAGTGGGTGGTTCCCGGGTAGGTGTAGAAGGTAACGGGGCGGCTGGCTGCTTTCAGATTGTTTTCCAAGGCCTGTATACCCGCAGCGGTTTCGTAGGGGTCATTTTCGGCGAAATGGCCCTGGAAGGCAGCCTTTGAGTGTTGATACTCCCCATCGCCCCCATCGCTACCATAGAACAGCACCACAGCCCGGAACATATCCGGTTTTTGCTGCGCCAGCCAAAGGGACCAGTATGCCCCCATTGAAAACCCAATGATACCCAGGCCTTGTTTACCAGCAGCAGCACGCGTGCTCAGCTCCTCCACCGCCGGAAGGATGATAGGTGGGACTGCGCCCGCCTCATCCCATTGAGACTGGTGGTGTTCCGCTTCCTGTATGGTGTGGGCGATCTCACCGGAAAACATATCCGGAGCATAGGCGACAAATCCCTGTTGTGCCAGACGGTCACAGAAACCACGAAAGAAGTCATTCAATCCCCACCAGGCGTGGAGAACTAATATTCCAGGTCCAATTCCGGAGGATGGCGTGGCGAGGTAACCCTGAGATTGTTTTGCATTCATTCGTTTTCTCCTTATTTATATTTTATATGGCATGAATAGGCGGATTGTTTACCTATCCCCGCTTAATGATAAATTCAGACAATTTCAATCTTAATTATAAGACGATGGTTGCCAAGCGTCAATATAAACAAGCAGCATGATGATACCTTGAACGAGAGATTTTTTATGCGAAAATGCTTTACAATATTGGTAAATATTCAATTGCTGGCGTGAAATTTTAATAATAATCCTTAAGAAATAACCGACTTCAGGATTTATGTATACATGACCTTGATCTGAAAGGAGCTCATTTATGACGGTAGTACCTGCTCGAAAATTAGGAAAATCCGGGATTGAAGTCAGCCCGATGGGAATGGGATGTTGGGCGATTGGGGGGCCATGGTTGTGGCTCGACGGGCCAGGTGGTTGGGGCGATACGGATGACCAAGAATCGATCCAAGCTATCCATGCAGCGCTGGATAACGGGATAAATTTCTTCGATACCGCAGCGAATTATGGAGCCGGTCACAGTGAACGAATCCTGGGGCAGGCCTTGAAGGGAAGAAGGGATAAGGTAACAATCGCCACCAAATTCGGTTTTATGGTGGATGAAGATGGAAAATGCGTTCATCGCTTCAGTCATGATGAAGATGTCATCAAGGATGCACGGGTTTCGTGTGAGAACAGTCTAAAGCGGCTGAGCACGGATTACATCGATTTATTCCAGCTGCACGTGTGGGATTACCCTGCTGAAGGCGCGATCGAGGTACGCGATGCCCTGGAAGGATTGGTGCGGGAAGGGAAAATTCGCGCGTATGGCTGGAGCACAGATGACCCAAAGCTAGCACAGGGATTCGCTGAAGGTGAGCACTGTGCAGCCATCCAACACGACCTGAACGTAATCGTGGATGCGCCTGGAATGCTAGCACTGTGCGAACGGGAGAGCCTGGCCAGTGTAAACCGTAGCCCACTGGCACGCGGCGCACTCACTGGAAAATACAGTAAGAATTCGCGCTTTGCTGAAAACGATGTGCGTATTGATAAATGGTCACACGAACATTTTTTCACGCCAACCCTGGAGAAGCTCGAAACGCTGCGCGGCATCCTTACCAGCGACGGGCGAACACTAGCCCAGGGGGCATTGAGTTGGATATTAACACGCAGTCAGATAACAATCCCCATTCCGGGTATCCGCACGGTGAAGCAGGCGGAAGAAAATGCCAGGGTGATGCAGATCGGACTATTTTCGCCCGACCAAATGCGGATCATCGAAGATTTAATGGATAGAGCATAATATCTCTGATACATAGGCAGGTATCAATGCAGGATAACAACCATCTACCCCACAGCACGCCCGAAGAACAAGGCATCAGCTCAGCGGCGATTATTAATTTTATTGATGAAGCAGAAAAATCCAGCATGGGCTTACACAGCCTCATGCTGGTGCGCCACGGACAGGTGGTGGCAGAGGGCTGGTGGAATCCGTGGAGACAGGACACTCCACACATGCTGTTTTCACTCAGCAAGAGTTTCACTTCCACTGCGGTGGGATTGGCCATCGCGGAGGGCAGGTTATCTGTGGATGACCAGGTGCTAGCATTTTTCCCCATGGACCGCCCTCGAAAAACCAGTCAAAACCTGGAAGCGATGAAAGTCAGGCACCTGCTTTCAATGTCCACGGGGCATGACCAGGATACAACCGAACGCACCTTTCGATCCAGGAATCCCATCAAGACCTTCCTTTCTTTACCTGTAGAGCATATCCCTGGTACACATTTCGTCTACAACTCTGCAGCCAGTTACGTATTATCTGCCATTGTGCAAAAGCTCAGCGGGCAGACCCTTTTGGAATACCTGAAGCCCAGGTTATTCGAGCCGCTGGGAATTGACGGGGCTACATGGGAGAGCCACCCGAATGGGATCAACTTTGGCGGCTGGGGGTTAAGCGTCAAGACGGAGGATATCGCAAAGTTGGGCCAATTATATTTACAAAAAGGCCAATGGAAAAATCAGCGAGTTTTACCGGACTGGTGGACTGACGAAGCTACCAGGAAACAAGTTCCTAATGGAGACGACCCGAACAGTGATTGGGCACAAGGTTACGGATTCCAATTCTGGCGCTGCCGGCATAATGCTTACCGTGGGGATGGGGCATTTGGGCAATTTTGCATCGTTATGCCCGACCAGCAGGTGGTGCTGGCGATCACTTCCGGGATTGGTGATATGCAAGGTGTGTTGAACCTGGTATGGGATAAGCTACTGCCAGGTATAAAAAATAATCCGCTACCATGCGATAAGAAAATACCACATTCATTGTCGAGTTATCTAAAAGAGCTGAGTGTTGCTCCCCCGCGAGGAGCAAGCAGTTCCACCATTGCACAGAAAGTGTCGGGAATCACTTACAATTTCATGCCGAATTATGAAACGCTACACAGCTTGAGCTTCGATTTTGGTGAGGGCGTTGGTGCCTTGAATTTCCGGTTATTAGGGGGAGGAATAAGGCGTGGCAAACATCGGTTGGAATTTGGGTATGGTGAGTGGCGTGAAGGAATGTCTGTGCTCAGGGCAATGCTGCCACTTAAGGTGGCTGCCAGTGGAGTATGGACCACAGATAATACCTTTACGCTTACCATGTGCCAGGTTGAAACGCCATTCGTGTTTTCCATCACCTGCAGGTTTGAGGGTGCGAAAATTTATTACGACTGCAAAGTGAATGTAGCGTTTGGACCGCTTGAAAACCAACAATTAGTGGGGTCGGCGTGAAATAACACTTTTACAGTCGGATTATTAATTACGATTTTGTGGTGCTATTTAACGATTACAGTTACACTAAACGAGCTTGAAGATAAAGATGTGGTTCCGACTGATGCAGAGCTGGCGAAAATTAGATGCAGAGTTGTATTTCCTGCTCCCACTGCAGTAAATTTAAGGGTGACAATCCCTCCAGCTGAGTTTTGACCGGTACCAGGTGTATACACTGGATTTCCATCTTGATGAAGAATACCTGTGTCTAAATTTCGAGCCTGCCATTCATACCCTGCGCTTGGAATGGTGGGTATTTGAAGCTCCAATGTGTCACCAACATTCAGTTCTGCAGTATTAGCATTAATGGCAGGGGTGACGATCACGGTTTTAATGTCTGATCCAGGACCTGTGCTTACGCAGGCCGCCAGGAAGGTGCATACTGCAGTCACAAGGATTAATATTCGAATTAATTTCATCTTAAACAGTACTCCGAAAGATTGGTTCTTTTTTTTGAATGCATCTGCTGAAAAAGGAAACCCATCCACGTATAAGCCATGAATACAAGAATTGCGCTTCATGTATGCGGTTTGATTTGCCTAAAACGATTATATGCCTCTTCTTGATTCGTTTATTCATGAAAATAATTCGTGCACAATTTTTTCGGCGTACTCATGAACAATGGCGAATTGCAAAGCCTACGAAATGGAGTAAAACTAAGTAATAATCGACATCGTCATGTGTATAATAACCGAAAATATTCCTGATCCTATTAGCCCAGGAGTAAAGCGTACCGCCAGTGGTCAGCTACTCATGCTGTGCATATTTATTATACGCGAGGAGAAGATATGCAGACAAGTAAGGAAAAAAAATCGAGACTTATAGGCATTCTATTAGGGACGATATTATTATTTTCACTTTACGGATTTCAGGGGAATGATGTATCCGCGCAAAATATCAATTCGGGAGGATCTGATACCCAACCTGGGTCTTCAAATACCACGATTGAAGTAATCAATCCATATTTCTCAATTGAACATAGGGTCACTTCGGATGGGGTAGACATCTCAGGGTATATCATCAATGGGCCATTTGAACCTCCTGCGGAATATAAAACTGAGCGCATTACATCTATCAAACCCACAACCAGCGCAACGATTTTGCCTAATTTTCCATCCTATGATTGGGTCTTCGGCTGCTCGGCAGTTTCGGGATCGATGATCGCTGCATATTTCGATCGAGGAGCGTATCCAAATATCTATACAGGCCCCACAAATGGTGGAGTGATGCCAATCACCGACACTTCATGGCCTTCATGGTCAGATGGATACAATACCTATGTGAATAATCCTTTGGTTGCATCTCATAATGGTGTGGATGGAAGAATAACACGCGGCTCAATCGATGATTACTGGGTCAAGTATGGAAGCACTGATAATGATCCATATATCACGAATGGTTGGGTACAACACACCTGGGGAACAGCTATAGGGGACTTTATGAAGACCAGCCAATCGGCTTCCCCATATAATAATATCGATGGGCAAACAAAATTTTATAACTTTTCTTATAGCAGCAACAAGCTTACCTGTAGTACCATGGAAGGTCTGGGGATTGAAGATGAGGATGGTACATATGGCAGAAAACTGTTTTATGAAGCGCGTGGTTATTCGGTTGGTGCTTGTTATAACCAAAGCACAGATAATATTGTAGCGGGAGGATTTTCATTAGCTAATTTCCAGGCAGAAATCAATGCCGGTAACCCCGTGTTGCTTAACCTGGAAGGTCATTCTATCGTTGGGTATGGTTATGATGGATCTACGATATACATTCGTGATACCTGGGATAGCGATCCGAACCATACTTATACCATGCCCTGGGGAGGTGTCTATCAAAACATGGAGCTGCTTTCAGTAAGCGTCGTGCATCTCAATACGCCAGGCCAAAGGAAGCCAGTATTTTTACCGCTGGTAAGCAGAACCATCCCACCGAATCAAAGACCTACGAACATTTTGCTCTCGAACAACATGATCCAGGAAAACCTACCCATTAACTCAGTGGTTGGTATTTTCACATCTATCGATCCGAACCCGGGTGATACATTTAGTTATAGCCTGGTACACGGCGATGGTGACACAGGGAATGTATATTTTAATATTTCAGGTAACCGGCTGCGAAGCTCAGCAGTCTTTGATTATGAGACACAGAACAATTACTCAATCCGCGTCCGCGCTACCGATCAGGGTAACCTTTACCTCGAAAAGATATTCACCATTCACATTACACCTGAATCAATAAAAAATCCTGATTTTGAGCTAGGTGCCATAAATTGGGAAGAATATTCAACCCATGGCTGGGATTTGATCCTTGAAGTCCCGGATCTTATGGTTACCCCATATCATGGATCCTGGGCAGTGTGGCTAGGCGGTGATTATGATGAAACTGCTTATATCCAACAGCAGGTGCTTATCCCAGCGAGCTACCCTTACCTGTCATACTGGCAATGGATTGCATCAGAAGATTTATGCGGTTATGATTTTGGAAAGGTGCTGATCAATAACACCATGGTGGATGAGTATGATCTTTGTAGCAACAATAATACCGACGGTTGGGTCCAGCATGTGGTTAATTTGAGCGCCTATGGGGGGACCACGGTCAATCTACAAATAAGGGCAGAGTGCGACGCAACACTGAATAGCAATCTTTTCGTTGATTTGCTGACATTTGAGGCAAATCCTGAAAACCTGAATCCGATAGCTGATCCTATCATCGATATTCAACCCGATAACCTGAAACAGGAAATTATTGGCCAGTAATCACGCCAAGCTACTGTTATAAAAACGCACAGGGTAACTTTAAAATTACCCCGGGTGTTATCCGTCCTGCGTATATTCACCTTCTTGCTGTAAATTTATGGTGCGGTTAGTGCACTTTCGGGTAACCAACCGACCATGCCATTGATGCTTACATACCACCAGTAAGCAGATTTGGCCAGTACGCCATTCAAGTCATTCATCTGGTTCACAACGATACCCGAGGTACCAGCAGGTAGAGAGACGAAGGTGGCATAGTTAGTTCCCGGTCCCAGGCGCATATTCGTGCTGGATTTTGTGATTATGGTATCGCCGGGGGTGAAAGTTGATGAATATTGTGAGGGTTGCACACTGACCATTAACATACCATTGGCCACGACACGTTCCAGGCCGGCGGGTGAGCGGATGATTTGTTCGTTGGCGGAGCGAGCCGGATTTAGCCGATCGCTATCATGCAAGGCCAGCGGAATATAAGTGGCATATTTCCACAAGCACGAATAGATGTTGCAATATGTGTTGTTGACTACCTGACCATCGATCACCATGGTGGAGGAGCCACCTCCATCTTCTGCCACACCCCATGTGGCGCCCAACACTTCGCGGCTGAATTCTCCCAGCTGCCCAATCGTCATGCCGATACTATGATATGGCTCACGTCCGTCTACGACGATGAAATATATATACTGGTCGTTATAAGCAATAGCGGTTCGCGGATCGGGACAGGTGGCACCAGGGTCGTCGGCATATTCGTTGATTTGACCATCTTGCAGGAATACAAAATGCCCTTGAATAGCGGCGTAAGTCTTTGTCCAGCTTTGAATGATCTCTCCTGGGCAGTCGGTGATTTCCTGTGAAATTTGAATCTCACTTCCCGGTTGAGCATTTTGGAGCAAGGTTTGGGCTGCTGTGCCGGAGGCGGATAAAACAATCGAGTTAAAAGGGATTAAGCTGTTCCCGGCATCTTGGCGTATCTGGCGTACATAGCCTGAGGCGTTGGCTGGCGAAGGCAGGATCATCGTGGCACGATTCATCTCGACCAAGACTTCGACCCCCGAGCTATCAGTACCCGTGCGGGAATTATATTGTGGTGTGTAGAGAACAAGCTCATTGGCGCCACGGGTGGTATTCACATGGCTGATTGATTGTGTGGTGCCTGTTGATTGATAGGTGATCAGCTGTTTAACGGGATTATGATATACGCATCCGCCAATGAAGGCACTGCGATCCAGCTTCCAGGCAAAGCCGCTGAAACCGCCCCAATCGTCATAACGCTTGGCATACCAGCCGGAATATACCTGCCCGCCCTGAGGAATAGCATCGTCTCCAAAGTATCCGCCATTGATGGCCACAAGCACCTGGTTTCGCTTGCCCCAGTCAGGAGGAATGGAGGAACCTCCCCAGAAATTCAATGCCTGGTCATAGCGGGCATACATCCCACTGACTGTTTCAGCCCCCTGGGATAATTTGCCTTGAGCGATGCTACTTTCAATGGTGAGGGTGACGATAGAGCGATCCATACGCGCCACAAACACATTGTTCGGGTCGGGCAGCTTGAATTTTCGGTAATCTATCCCCGGTGTGATCGTTTCCCACCCAAGATCTTGGGCAAAACCAATTGTTGAAAAGGAGCTGAAGGCGATCAAGAAAAATAAGATCAGCCTCAGTGCGGTTTTTTGCTGTCTCATGGAGTCTCGATCGTTCATGTGACAAATTTTGTTGAATTAATAGTCCAATCTGCAGCAATAATTATACACTTTATACGGACATAAATGTGTGCAAATACAAAGAGGATAGACCGGCGAGGATATACTACGATAAATAAGGCTCGAATCGATAGAAAGACCAGAAGAATTATCATCCCGTGAGGATTGGCGAGTAATATTCCAGTTAAACGAGAAAGGCAAACCAAGGAGAATCCAGTTTGCCTTGAAAGCTTATTATGGGTATATCGAAAATTCTAGCTGATTTTAGCTATCTTCTAACGATGAGAACCAGCGTATCCCCATATGATTGAGAGCCATAATAACCAATGATTACCGGCCTGGCCGGTCAATTGCCAGGGGGGGTAGACTGGCTATTTCTTGCTTGCTAAGTTTCAAATATACTGTCTCTTTTTCTATGTGATCAATCTCAGAAACAGGGGTCGAGATATCTTTTTTACCCCATAAATGCCCTTCTCGAAGAACCAGGTAGGTTATACAGCCTGTTTTTGGCTCTACCAAAAACTCACCCACCTGACCAACCCGGCCATTGGTTGCCATAACCGTTGTTCCGCGATGAATAGCCAGCTCATTTGTAGGAATACTTTCATGCTCTTCGGTTAACGTCCCCATGATCATCGCATATGGCAGAAGCATTTTAGTCGGGATTTCTTCATTACCACCATAAGGAGATGGAATGATAAAATCTGATTGGATAAATTCCGGCATAGTCACAAATGGCTTGACTGAAAAAACTGTACCTTAAGAATTGAAACACATGCTGAGCGAACCGTTTCGAAGCTATGTAATACTCAATAAGGGTAATCGAAGAGCTTATTTTGATAAAAGACAAGGATATCTTGGGGTCTTTATGCCGCCATTTCTCT
>Ga0172363_10002344_pt1 | contig 15263 bp, 13 predicted proteins | sample LakKivs2_kivu2a2_FD_114541 | JGI IMG/M metagenome (GOLD analysis project Ga0172363, IMG submission 114541) | Sediment microbial communities from Lake Kivu, Rwanda - Sediment s2_kivu2a2 | ecosystem: Environmental > Aquatic > Freshwater > Lake > Sediment | place: Rwanda: Western Province, Lake... | reverse complement strand
GGAGTGCTAGCGCTTTCCGCTCCAATTTCAACACCATAAGTTAATGGGTACTCCGGGGTTTTTAAGCCTATTGAATTACATGCATGCTAAGAGTTGGGGTGGTGTGTAGATGGAGGGGTGCTCGAAGGTTTTGGTGACTGGTGGGGCTGGTTTTGTTGGCAGTCATCTTGTTGATAGGTTGTTGGCTGAGGGGTTTGAGGTTTGGGTTTTGGATGATTTTTCTGCTGGGCGGATGGAGAATGTTTCGTGTCACAATGGTGTGAGGGGTTTTCATTTGGTGCGTGGGGATGTTAGGGATTTTGGTTTGGTTGAGAAGGTTGTTGATGGGGTTGATGCTGTTTTTCATGAGGCTGCTTTGGTGGATGTGGCGTTGTCGATTGAGAATCCGGTTTTGTTTAATGAGGTTAATGTTGTGGGGACGCTTAATCTGCTTAGGGCTTGTTTAGGTTCTAATGTTAAGAGGTTTGTGTTTGCTTCTTCGGCTGCGGTGTATGGAGATTCGAAGCCTGCGAGGAAGAGGGAGGATATGGTTCCTGAGCCGGTTTCGCCGTATGGGGTTTCGAAGTTGGCTGCGGAATGTTATGTTCGGGTTTTTAATAGGTTGTATGGGTTGGAGACTGTTTGTTTGCGGTATTTTAATGTGTATGGGTCTAGACAGGGTTTTGGGTCTGGTTATAGTGGGGTGATAACTGCGTTTGTAAGTCGGTTGTTGAAGGGTGAACCGCCTATTATTTATGGTGATGGGAAGCAGACTAGGGATTTTGTGCATGTGGATGATGTGGTTTCAGCGAGTATTCTTGCGTTAGAGAGCAAGAATGCGGTCGGCGAAGTTTTTAACATTGCCGGCGGCATTGCAGTTTCGGTGGGTGAATTGGCAAAGATTTTGCAGCGAATTACAGATACGGAGCGTTTGAAGCCAGTCTTTACCGAGCCGAGGGCAGGCGACATTAGACATTGCTCAGGTGACATTAGCAAAGCTCAAGAGCTTCTGGGTTTTCACCCAAAAATCCAGCTTGACGATGGTTTATCGAGGTTGGTTGAGTGGTATCTACACGCGATGCATAGTATTAAGCAATCTGTGTTGTAGAAGATATGGTGGTTTGTTATAGAATTTTTTTCCTTATCGGTTTAAGTATGACGGAAATAAGGGTTAACGTGTCTGAGAATTAACGGTGCTTCCGTTTTGGTGGAGAGAGTGGAGAAGGATAGTGGTTCTCCTTCAGTGTTAGCGGTAATCGCGGCGCTGAATGAGGAGGAAGGCATTGGTCCTACCTTAGCGGAGCTTAGAGAGGTTTTGATGGATTCGAGGTTTTTGGTTGTTGACGGCAACAGCACGGATGGGACGGTTGAAATCGCTAAGGAGATGGGGGCTGAAGTTTTGTTTCAGGAAAGTTTAGGTAAGGGAGATGCTATTGCACAGGCAATTAGACATGTTGACTCAGATGTGAAGTATGTGGTTTTCATTGATGCAGATTATACTTATCCGGCGGGGTATCTGGCTGAGATGATGAGGGTTTTGGAGGAAGACCCTCATGTGGGTATGGTGTGTGGGAACAGGTTTAACGCTCGCTTTCACTTGGGAGCGATGCACAACATGCTCTACATGGGCAATAGAATGTTGACCTTTGTACATAATTTATTGAATGGGGTGCAGATGCATGATCCGTTAACGGGTTTGAGGGTTGTCCGCTGGGAAATATTGAGAGATTGGAAGCCGAGGTCGAAAGGTTTCGACTTGGAGGTGGAATTGAACCATTATGTAGAAAGGAAAGGCTATGGCATAGTGGAGATCCCCATCCATTACAGGCCACGACTGGGAGAGAAGAAGCTGAAGGTTAAGCATGGATTTACAATTTTGAAAAAGATCTTGTTAGAGAGCACGTATTAGTTTTAAGTGTGCGTGTCGTGTTTCTTTTAGAAGTGGTAGTCCAGCGCTCTAGGAAAGAGCATGTGCTTAAGTGTTGTTGTTGATAGGGGGAGGGGGTCTACAACAACAAGTGCTCTTGAGATTATGAAGGAATTATCTGGTGTTGAAGAGTCATTGAAAATTTTGGTTGCTGCCTTGAATATTGCAGTTTGACTTGGCTCAATGAATATGTAAGAATTTGACTTGTTAACATCTTTCATTTGCTGTTAATCATAGCCAGTGAAGTTTTTGGAGAAAGTTTCTGTGGTGATTTCGACTTACTCTAAGGGCAGGTTGAGTTATCTTTTAGACTGTATAGAGTCCGTTAAGAAGCAATCGTTGAAGCCTCGTGAGATAATTCTGGTTTTAGATCCTGATACTGATTTGGTGGAATTTTACAATTCTCGTATAGCTAGCAATATGAAAATTGGTGTAGGTGAAGGATGCGGGCTTTCTAAGGCTGGAACGCGGACCATGAAAGCGAAGGAGAAATTATAGCTTTCATTAACGATCATGCTTAGAGTATGAAAACTGGCGCGTTAGGCAGTAATTTAACGAGGTGATGGTATTTTGATTGTGGAGATAACATCGGTGTTAGTTTCTGTTCTGTTCATCTTTTACTTCGGGTATTTCTTATTGATGTGGAGGAAATCCCGTGAGGGGAATTTTGGGCTTAGTCCCAGCGAGGCAAATTCAATTCCTTTCGTTTCAGTAATTGTTCCTGCGTATAATGAAGAGAAAACAATCGTTCGCAAATTAAGGGATTTGCTTGATCAAAGTTATCCTAATATGGAAGTCGTTGTTGTAAATGATGGATCAAATGACGATACTGCCAAAATTGTGCAAAGTTTTATAGATCAGAATTCGAGCCATGTTAAGGTTAAACTGTTTGCTCTTCCGAGACGGGAAGGAAAGGCGTCTGCCCTCAACTATGCATGTCAACACTGCAATGGAGAAATACTCGTCATATCGGATGCGGACACCATCTTAGGGGAGAACGCTATTAAACAGATAGTTCAAAACTTCGGTAACCCAAAAGTTGGTGCAGTAACTGGAAGACGTTCTATGGTTAACTATGAGCAATCTTCTGCATCAAAACTAGAGAAAAGTTACCGAAATGTCTTTGATATGCTTAGACTCGGTGAATCACACATGGACTCAACCCCTATTTTTAATGGTGCCTTGATGGCTTTACGAAAAAGTTTGTTTTACCAATTAAAATCAGATACTGTTGCAGAGGATACTGAAATATCTTTGAGGATCAGAGAAAAAGGATATAAAGCGATATTTGATCCTAGAGCAACAGTATATTCCTTCACACCGACAAGTTTCAAGTTCAGAATGAAACAAAAAATTAGGAGAGCACAGGGTATTATTCAGTCGCTTAATCGACATAAGGGGATTCTATTTAATCATGCTTATGGAAAGTATGGTCTCGTTATACTTCCATGCGAGTTTTTCATGCATATAATTTCGCCGATTCTGGTGATACTGACAGCGCTATTATTTTTATTGGCTTTACCATCTGCTCCCATTACATTGACACACATTCTAATCATTTTCTGTTTAGGAATAATTATTTTTGGGTTAACATCCGTAGCTTTAAGCTATACATCAAGAAATTGCGCTCTAATTAATCCGATAAAGATCTTATTGAATTTTTTGGAGCACCAAATATTCCTAATGTTAGGTCTATTCTTCTTACTTGTTAGAAAAGGTAATCCAAAGTGGGTGAAAATTAAAGATCAGTAGACTCAAACTCGTTTTACAGAAAGGGAAATATAAATGAAAATTGCTCAAGTATGTCAAAGATATCATCCATATATAGGTGGACTTGAAACTCATGTAAAAGAAATTAGCGAGAGGTTAGCAAGGAAAGGCTTCGAAGTAGAGGTCTTGACCACGGATCCCTTGGGAACACTGCCGAAAGAAGATATGATTAGTGGTTTAAGAATTAAGCGATTTAAATCTTGGGCACCTAACGAAGCTTACTATTTTTCTAAGAAGCTTAAGAAATATTTGGCAAAGCACACGAATGGCTATGACATTGTGCACTCTCATGGATACCACGCTTTTCCAGCTCTTTACGCGGCGCAGACTAAGGGTAAAAATAAGCTCATTTTCACTCCACATTATCATGGAAAGGGACATACTTTCTTCAGAAACCTTCTTCATATTCCCTATAAGTTTATAGCCCAAAAAATATTCAGGAGAGCCGACAGGATTATTTGCGTCTCAAACTACGAGAAAAGTTTGTTGACGAAAAATTTTAAGGTCAACGAGGAAAAGGTTTCGATAATTCCAAACGGAGTCAATTTAGAGGAGTTCGAAGGTTTAAGGAAGGAGAAGAAGGATCATAAGGTTATTTTGTGTGTGGCTCGGTTAGAGAAGTACAAGGGAATTGATTTTTTAGTTAAGGTTCTTCCAAAGTTGGAAAGCGATGTATGTTTAGAGATTGTTGGGAAAGGACCGTATGATAAAAATTTGATGAGATTGGTAGATAGGCTTAGAGTTAGAGACAGGGTTAGTTTTTATCAAGATTTGCCGAGAGAGGAGTTATTGCAAAGATATGTAAATAGTGATCTTTTCGTATTGCTGTCAAAATACGAAGCCTACGCTATTAGCGTAGCGGAGGCGCTGGCATCAAAAACCCCATGTATAGTATCTAACACTTCAGCTTTGGCTGAATGGGTTGATAATGAGAACTGTTTTGGGATATTTTACCCAGTAATCTTGGATGAGTTAGTAGCTCTCGTGAATAAGGTTATTGGAAAAAAAATAGAAGGGGTAAAGATACCAGACTGGAATGAAATTGCAGAGAAACTAGCAGAAGTCTATGAAAGTTGTTAGATTGTAGTGTTCTGTTCTTAGGAACATTATTAACTTTTTAATCTATTAGTGCACGCGCAAAAATTAAGAAGGCAAAAATCTTACTATGTGGAGGGGTTTGACCTTGAATATCCGTCCATTTTTAACTGAAAAAGACTCTAAGAGCTTAATTCTAATCATACTCAAGTCCCTTCTCATCATTTGTTTATTAATATATCCTTTATTCTTAAGATTGGACTTTACAAAATCAAATTTTGCATATTTTGACATTATTATGATGATAAATAATTATGCATGGATCTATTTAACAATAACTTGCTTAATTTTGTCCTTGATTATTGTTATTCAAGGAAAAGTGACTATTTTCGAAGTCCTGATTGTAAGTTTCTTAATGGTTGGTTTATATGTAATTTCACAATACCCTACAATAATAACTGGAGATGTTATTACTCATGGATTTAGTACCAAGGAAGTCATTTTAGAACACACAACAGACACCAAAATCTCTGACTATCCAGGATGGTGGCCGGGATCATCTATTATTTATGCATCACTTGTTGAAATTGCGGGTTTGGATTTATTTGATTCGAATATAATTTTAACTATTTTTTCTCTTGTTGTTTCTTCGCTATTTCTTTATCTTATCGCTATTAAGACATTAGGTCGAAGATGGGGAGGCTTAGGTGCGATATTGTACTTCGTCGCTTATGCCTACAGTTTTAGATATGCTGGTAGGGACCACTTCTCGCCTCAGACAGTAGGCTTCATGGGATATCTGATGCTGATGTATTTTTGGCTTTTTCATATCGCTCGTAAAGAAGGGAGTGGAACAAATGGAAGTAAAAAAAGAGTTATCATAACTTATATCATAACGGTTTTAATTGTGATTTCACATGGCTACTCATCATTTTGTGCAGTATTGTTCATTCTCGGGTTCATAATCTTTAATCATTTCATTAAACTGTATGATGTTAGAGTGAACTATCTGAGCGCAGTCTTGATTTTTATTAGTTGGTGGATATTCAAGGCGAGGGAAACTTTCAATTTGGGGATTTCATCACTTTCCTATCTCTTTGAACCTGAATTAACAAAGATCCATAGAGTTCTCTTATCGCCACTCTCAAGTGAATTTTTTAACCTTCCAAAAATAGGATTATTGCTTAGAGATTACTATTGGAAGCCGCTCCTATTAGTTATCCTCATTACATCTATTTTCACGGCTTGGAAGTATAGACTGGACAGGAAGGTGCATTTTCTTACTTGCGTGTTATTTGGTTCGTCTATCGCTATGTTGATAAGTCTCTTAACCCCTATTGAAAGCGGTATTCAGTTTTCTATTATGATGAGCTTTTTCCTCATTCCTGTATCCTACATGGCTTTATTCGGATTCTTCAGAATGAAAAGAAATTATCTTGTATCTCTTGTTATCGTTATGTTAATTGTTCCTTCTTTTTTTACTATGTTTACGATACATTCCGAATACTTAAGCTCCCTGAATAATTGGGAGATATCTGGCTTTCAATTTATCACGACAAAATCCTCTGATTCATCAGTTTTACTAGGTGAACCCTGGGACATATACAAACAGAGATACTTTGAAGAAGATCAATCCCATGACTACCTTTGGATCAATGGTAGATGGGAGAATATTTCAAAAGGTGATTTTCCAGTACCAGCAACTTACTCAAATAATGATTTCATTGTTATCAACTCCTTTAAGTCACGTTCCGCTGGCTCAATATGGGTAAGCCTAGAGAAAAGATCTGAAATTTTGAGGGAAAGTTCCGAACTCATGGCATTTTATGATAATGGAAAGTTTCAGTTATTTTATGCACGTGAAGGCACTTTTCAAGAATAAGCAAGAAACAGAAAGTTGTTCCAAACAATTTTTGTAGGCATAATATGAGGGATATGGCTCTGTTAAGTTGTAATTGACAAGCCCATAATCAGTTATGCTTTCATACGACTCGGCAAAAACAATATCAGAAGCAAACATTTAGCATAGAAATATGGGAACCAAAAGGAGAAAAAGTTCATGGAAGGTAGCTTTGACGATGTTAGTTTAAGATTAAGTGTCGTAGTTAACACTAGCGAAGATTCTTTTTCTTTTTTCAGGGTTCCACCATGGGTGGAAACAACAAACAATTTTTTTGAGAAACGTGGATATCGGATAAGTGTTTCAGCGTTTGGGAAAAACGAGTTATCTTATCATAAAAAAGGCTTTGAACAAAGAATATACAGGAAACTTTCTTTTTTCAAAGATCCCATTTCATTTCCGTTGTACTTCCACATGCTCAAAGATAATGCCAATCTCGCAATTGTCCATGGATTGCCCGACCTCACAACACTTATCGCTCTGATAATATATGGAATTAAAAGAATACCAGTTATTATTTTTGTGCACGGCGTGCATAGAGAAATAGACATATTGGATCATCTAAGAAACCTTCTTATAAGGGTATTTTTAAGGATCTTTCCAGCTCGTCTCGTGGTTTTAACGAAGTATGATAAAAAAGTTTTATTAGAAAAATGGAAATTGAGTGAAGCAAATATAGTACTGTCGAATGCTTGCTTGCTGTTAACGGAGAAAGAACGTGAGAAAATACATTTTTGGAAACGATACGTAAAGGAAAAAGAAAAAAGAAAAGGCGAAAAACAGTTTACTGTTCTTTATGTTGGCAGATTATCTTGGGAAAAAAGAGTCGACAGAGCGATTCAAGCTTTTAAGAGAATACAAGACAAAATGATTTCACCAAACATAAAACTAGTAATAGTAGGAGACGGGCCTCAAAAGAAATTGCTAATTTCTTTAGCTAGGAAGTATAATGTTGAAAAGTACATAGAGTTTAAGGGAGCAGTATCGAATGAGGAAGTCTGGAAGTACTATCTAATGTCTGATGTTTTGATCTTACCTTCAGAACAAGAAGGCTTTCCAAGGGTAATAATCGAAGCATTCGCATGTGGAAAGCCTGTTTTGGCCTCTAACATATGTGGTATACCTGAAATTGTTATACATAATACAAATGGAATGCTTATTAATAATCATGAAGAAATCGCAGACTGTATAATAAAATTATCTAGTGATCCCGATACATTAAAGAAGTTAGCTGAAAATGCCGAGAAAACATATAAGTCTCTTATGAGTGCCCGCGCGAAAAGCGATGAACCATTCGGAGAGATCGTAGATACTATCAAATGTTTATGTATAAATAAAAAGAGCGAAGTTTTGAGGGAAAGTTCCGAACTCATGGCATTTTATGATAATGGAAAGTTTCAGTTATTTTATGCACGTGAAGGCACTTTTCAAGAATAATAAACAAAATATAGACTGAAGTTGTATGTTTCTATGCCTTACGCAATAAATTATGATGCCTCTACAAATTGGAGGCATGTCGCATAACGCTCTAGTAGAAACCGAAAGTAACAATGTTAATGAAGTAAAACCGCGCGCGCGTTCCGTTTTTAACCTCCAGTTGCATATGCGATAAATTGCTTGTATGCGTAGTAGATCTGTCTTGGAGTCAAAGCATTATCTTTTACCAGTGTATATTCTAATTTGTCATCCCAAAGGCAAAAATAATGTATCTGTTTGATTGGCAGTTCTGGATGGGCCTCGAACCATTCAAGTTGTTGCCGAAGTCTATTTGCTGCCTCTGTTTCCCCTAATGTTGTGGATTTGTAACCGAACTCCGTGATATAGATTGGTTTAGTTGTTATCCCTAGAGAATTGAGTGCATTCCAATATTGGTTCCACGCCCAAGTTGAATATTCCTCTACAGAAGACTTTCCCCCAAGCGAGTCTGGTATGTAAGGATGTATGCCATAAGCATCGCAAACATCTGCTAAACCTTTATTAACATAGTCCTTTAGTCTTCCAGTGTCGAAAGGTTGAGAGTTGCCCCAAGTTGCAATCACTGTAATAGATGGATCTAATTCCTTTATTTTGTTATATCCAGCTTGATATAAAGCAATTAGTTCGTCAACAGTTCCTGGCCAAGTGGGATACGGTTCGCTCCATGTTTCTATGTACTTTGGATGCCATCTGTTTATCACTTCTTCGCAGTATTCGGCGAAATGTGGTGGTGCATCGGCAGGCGTTGTCCAAGTGGGCAACCATGGACCTAGCATGTAAACAATCTCGAAGCCGTTGGCTTTTAAGAGTGTGATAAGTTCTCCCGTTTTGCCCCAGTTATATGTGCCGTGAGTCCCTTCGATGCGTCTCCAAGAACAGTCCACTCGAACGCAGGTAACTCCTAAATCTTTAGCTGGAGCGTTTTGTTTAGTGTTATTCGTATAACCATGCCATATCTGTACACCAAATTCAAATTTTGCATATCTTATTGTACCCGTGGACATAATAATATTGGCGTCCTTGGATAGGCTGTAGGCAATGGGAGACTGAGGCATTATACTGACTAAGAAGAATACAAAGAAAGTCGCGGAAACTGCTTTAACTATTTTTAAGTTAACTAATTTCAATTTGTTCCAAATTATAGTATGTCTGAACCGTTTATTAAGAGTTACGATATGCTAAACCTGTTTACTAAATTTATGTAAATTCAGATAGATGACTTTAATGAAGAAAATATGCATTTTTTATTCCTCACCTTTGTCAAGTTGGGGAGGCGGTGCACAATCTTCGTTTCGATTAGCCAATTTGCTGTCAAAAAATAGATATCAAGTTACTCTATACTGTTATCCGCTGGAAAGCGAGGCCAAATTTGAAACTCTCAAGTGCACTAACGAGGCTGATTTAAGATATAAGTTAGCTCATCAGAAACTCTTTAAATATAGAGTGATGGATGTTTCAAGAATACCCTTGACTAAAAAGACTTCACTTATCGATTATCCTATAGAAGAGTTAGGCGGTTATGATCTATATATTGTCAATGGTATACGTATAGTATCTGTATTACCGTTTACTTTGTATAGGATCTTTGAGAAACACCCATGTATATTTAGGTATAATTTCCGTTCATTGTTATATCCAAGTTATGCGGTAAGAAAAGAGAAGCCTCTTTATTATCTTTATAGTCGCCTTTACTTACCACGCTTCGTCAAAGCCGCAGACGCTATTTGGGTGTTGAATGAAACCGACAAGATATATTTCAGCAAGCTTTGTAAGAAGGTTTACAAGATCATTAATTACGTAGATCTAGACTACTTTCGGCCAGCGGACAAACTAAAGCGGTTCACAGTATTGTTCGTAGGGCGGTTCACATACGAAAAGGGTCTAGAGACATTATTTAATGCAATCCATTTAATCAATAAGTTGAATAAAAAAATTGATTTTGTTTTCATCGGGAGTGGCACACAGCTATACGAGAATCAATTAAATAATCTAAGAACAAGTTATCGGAATGTCTATTGGGAAAAACCCATATTCGACAAAAGGCTAGTCGATTATTATGCTAAATCACATGTCTCAGTCATACCGTCGATCCTTGAAGGTTTACCTAATGTTGCACTCGAATCATTAGCATCAGGAACGCCCATAATATCCTCGGCTATTTCAGGGCTAAAAGATATAATTTTGCCTAGAAGCAAGAACTTTGACAACAGTACTAACTGCACAGGATCCGTTTTTCCTGCAAATGACGCTGTGGCTTTAACAAATGAAATCGTTGCTTGGTACAATCTGTGGCAAGAAAGAAGAACACAGTACCAAAGAATCTGTGAAAACGCACGTAACTATGCAGTTCAAAACTTAAATGAGACAAGATTCGCCAATGAAGTAAAATCGATGATAGAAGATGTGTTACAGGCTAAATAAGGCACTAGCGGAACATATTTGAGCATCTTTTCCTTGATTTGGATCTGCCGAGGCTGGATCAAAAATGATAAGAAAATATTTATCGTGGTGCTTGTTGCCAGAGAAGGCAAGGAACTACCTAAAATATCTAGAAAGGAGCCAGTGGTTCAGTCAAGACGAATTAGAAAAAATACAGCTTAAGAAGCTTTCCGCCCTATTGAACTATGCCTACTACAATGTTCCATTTTATCACCGCATATATAAGGCAAACGGTGTTCACCCTAGCGATTTAAGAGAGTTAGATGATATTACAAAGTTTCCTGTAATATCTAAGAGTGATTTTAAAAAAGTTTTTCCCAAAGAATGTTTGGGAAAAACCTACGGGCCAAAGGATGTTGTTTATGGGCAAACGTCCGGTTCAACTGGAAATCCTCTTGGTATGTTTGTTGGAAAAGATAAGATGTATGTTAGACAAGCAAGCAAACTAAGATTTGACCGGTGGGCTGGATTGAATCCGGGCGAAAGATTTGTTTTATTTTGGTTTCCAGGATATAAGAAAAGGTTGATTTCCAAGATCAAACAAAAAGTTGATGACGTGTTATCCAATCGATTGTCGGTGGGAATCCGCTATATCGATGAGTGTAAAATAATGACCGAAATAAAGCGGCTCCAGAGATTCAAAGCCAAAATATTCAGAGGATATCCTCAGTTCCTTTACATATTCGCAAAATATATTTCCGAGAACAATATAAACGGAATTAAACCTTCCGCAGTCATCTCGGAGGGTTTTCTTCTCTTAAATGGTGTAAGAAACTATATCGAAGAGGTTTTTGGCTGCAAGGTGTCCAATCACTATGGTTCCGTAGAAATAACATCCATAGCACAAGAATGTTCAGAACATGTTGGACTACACATAAACGCCGAAAACAGGTTTGTTGAAATTCTTAAAGATGGAGAAGTTGCTTCTTCAGGTGAACGAGGAGAGATCGTGGTAACCGATTTAGAAAACTATGCAATGCCATTCATCAGATATAGAATGGAAGATATAGCGACACCTACAGACGAGACCTGTGCATGTGGGCGCGGTCTTCCTTTAATAAAAAATATCGAGGGAAGAATCTTTGATTTCATCTTATACAAAGGCAAAATGTTCTATCCACCACATACCATATTTTATTCGCCGCAATATCTGAAATCCATACATAACTATCAGATTATTCAAAATTCTCCAGACGAAATTGAAATAAATCTAGTCGCAGACAATGAGTTAAACATAGATCCTATCATGAAAGTGTTCACTGAATCTTTTCCAGATATGAAAATAAGTATTAATTTTGTTTCATCGATTGCGCCTGCGCCTGGCGGAAAGCATCGATTTGTATACTCTAAGATTGCAGTGAATTAATGAATCATTATCAAGATTAGAAACTGAAGGAAGGGAAACCACATGGATATTTCTAAATTAGAGTATCTCGTTCTTAGTCTGATATCCTCTGTTTTCTTTCTTGTTCTTGCCTACAAGACCTAGTCTGATGGGTTTAGATATTGATGAAGGCAAATTCACAACTTCCACCATAATGTATTCAGACAGAGACAGTTAGGGGAACATTTACATTTTATGTGCAAACAAAAACTCTATAAAAGTATGGATGAAAGTGAAACCATTTTCGAAATCTATGATTTTGTAAAAGGAAAAAATGCCTTAAAAAAAGGAGTACGAGGAAGTTTCATTGATAACCGGGACTTAGTTGCTCTAACAGTTATAATAATGATAAAAATAAACAGTGGTAGGCGTAAATTTACTGAGGAGAAAGCTGCAAGTAAATTACTAATTTTGTTGTTCATAATAAATTTCGTTATTTCTTTCCCAACATATTATAAACTAGGCAATATCAAATTAAAGGCCAAAAAGCAAGGCAGTGTGACTTGATTGCACAAAATAGGAATTGTGGGTGGCGCTGGATATATCGGTTCAGCTTTGTCAGAGTATATGTGCAACACATTTAGGGTGAGAGTCATCGACAAAAGCCTTCCTCCAAGCAATTTGAAGAACAAAGTTGAATACCAAGAATGCGACATACGCGACTATGACGAACTGAAGAGAGGACTCAAGGATATTGATTTTGTTATTCACACTGCTATAGTGCAGATTCCTCTGATAAATGAGGCAAGAAAATTAGGTTATGAAGTTAACTTTCTAGGAACTCAAAACGTATGTAAAACAGTTGATGAATCTCCTTCGATAAAAGGCATGATCCTCTCAGGAACCTGGCATGTTTTCGGAGAACAAGACTTAAGTGGCTTAATAGATGAAGCATTCGGGTTCAGACCAGACAAGGTAGAGGAAAGAGCTCGTTTGTATTGCTTATCGAAAATAGCCCAAGAATGTATTGTGAGAATTTTCAATGAATTTTCAAGTAAAGTTTATACTATCATCCGAATGGGCACAGTTTTAGGCGAAGGCATGCCTGAAAAGACAGCCGCAAACATCTTCATAGAAAAAGGTCTAAAAGGAGAACCTTTAACACCTTACAAACACAGCATGCACAGACCCATGCTCTATGTGGATATAAAAGATGTCTGCAAGGCATATAAAAGACTCTTGGAAAGAATAATGGAGGGTTCTAGGCAAAACCATAAAAGAAACAGTCTAGATAATGTAATCAATCTGTTTTGGCCTAAGCCATTAACAATTCTTGAACTTTCACACATCATAAAAAACCTAATAGTCAAGTATACTAATGGGCAGATTGAACCACCTATTAAAATTTTAGATGTAGGATTGACAAGTCCTTATGATGAGCAAGGCAAAGAAAAACTTGAGGTAAATGTCAGCAAAGCAGAGCAACTACTTAATATGAAGCTTATTAACCCTAAAAGATCATTAGAAAGAATGATTAAGAAAAAACTTTCACTAGAACAGTAACTATAATGTTCTAGAAGTATTCTTAGTAAGCGTTTATAAAATAGCATGTAATAGAAACTCTATAGATTTAAGTTTCAGTTGTGATAAGTATGAAAGGACATTGGCGAAATTTAGTGAAACCTGCAATAGTCTGGTTTCTTATAGCCCAGATAGTCTTGAGCGTGGCTCCAATTCAATCCGTTACAGCATCTCCCCCCTTGACACTTAAGTGGACGAGAAACCTTGGAAGCCGCGCTGGAACCATGATTATGCCACTTGCAGCTGACCTCAACAAAGACGGCAAAATGGAGATAGTTATCGTGGGCGGCAGTACAACTGACGGAAAAGATGGTACTGTAACTGCCTTAAAAGGAGACACGGGAGAGACAATATGGCAAGTTTCCCCTGGCAACATAGGGGGCCATTGTCCTTTTGACATTGTTGACTTAAACAAAGATGGTCTTCCAGAGATAGTGATTTCCGCTTATTATCCGTTGGTTTTGCATGGCAACAATGGCAGTATATATTGGAGCGCTCCGAATGTTCCTGCAGATCACGTTTACCACGCGATTGCGGATATTGACGGCGACGGATATCCTGAGCTTTTCTTCAGTTCAGGCAACGGCCCCTACCAAGGCTACGATTATTTCACTTCCATGACTTATGACGGAAAAATCTTGCATCAAAATCCAACAAGCTGGCACCCGTGTTGGGGCGGACTGACAATTGGCGACGCTAATTTTGATGGAATATTTGAGCTCTATCAAGGAGATAGAAACTACGGGTATAGTACCAGTGACCCATATAAATACGGCGAGTGGGGACTCGGCTGCCTTGACCCATACACGTTGACGCGCGTGTGGAATCACTCTGATATTTTATGCAGCAGCCACTGTCCAATGCTTGCAGATGTCGATAAAGACGGAATACTGGACGTAATTGTCACTCATCAAGGCACCAGCAACAACGGCCTTGCAGTTTACAACGCTCTAACAGGAAGCGTCCTTACAACTGGCGGTAAATATAGAAGGATATATTCTGGCTACTCGGCAAGCCACTCACAACCGACAATCGCCGACATTGATGGCGATGGAAATCTCGAGATAATAGCCTGCCGAAGCACAAATCCGAAAATTTGGGATTTGTATGACTGGAAACTGGATGCGATTCTTCCCATTGTATGTGGCGAACCTCCCAAAGTTGGAAACGTGTATGGAGACGAAAGATTAGAAATAATAGCGGTGAGCGGCGCATCAATATATGTTTATGATGGAAACTACAATCAAGTAGATTACGTAACCGGATTAGTTGCGCCATTCTATTTCACGCTTGTACAAGATGTCGATGACGACGGCTACAACGAATTAATTGTTGGAAGCATGAAAGGATATGTGTACTGTTTTGACACGCCTGCGCTGGCGCCTTCTCCGAGAGCAAGATCAAACGTGCAATTCTATAGCGAACGTCACCTCGGGGTCGCTGAGTATGTGCCTCCTCCAGGGCCTCAAGCTCCGGCAGTGACTGACCCTTCACCTGTGAATGGAGAGATCGACGTTCCAGTGGCACTTTCGCAGCTGAGTTTCTCGCTCACAGACTTCCAAGGGGACCTTATGAGCTATACGGTTACCACTTCTCCGAATATTGGTTCAGGCAGCGGTACTAACGTGGGTAACGGGCGATATTCTGTTGCCATAAGTGGTCTTGAATATGGCAAAACCTACACTTGGTATGTTGATGTGACTGACGGTGTTAACTGGGCTCATAAAACCTTCACGTTTACAACAAAAAGCCTGCCGCCATGGTGGGACACAAAATGGCAATACCGCAAAACAATAACCATTGACCCATCACAGGTCAGCGGAGACCAAACT
>Ga0172363_10002341_pt1 | contig 15276 bp, 12 predicted proteins | sample LakKivs2_kivu2a2_FD_114541 | JGI IMG/M metagenome (GOLD analysis project Ga0172363, IMG submission 114541) | Sediment microbial communities from Lake Kivu, Rwanda - Sediment s2_kivu2a2 | ecosystem: Environmental > Aquatic > Freshwater > Lake > Sediment | place: Rwanda: Western Province, Lake... | reverse complement strand
TGGCCGAAACGTTCAATCGCACGGCCGACCTGCTGCAGCGGCAAATCGCCGTCCTCACTCAAAACAACAATGAACAGAAAGCCGTGCTGGCGAGCATGGCCGAGGGGGTATTGGCCGTCGACGATCAGGAGCGGATCATCAGCATGAACCGCGCCTCGGGCCGCTTGCTGGGTCTCGACCAGGCGCAAGTGCAAGGCCGCCGCTTGCAGGAAGTCGTCCGCAACGCCGATCTCAGCCGCTTCGTCAGCCGAGCGCTTACGAATCATGAAACCATCGCGGCCGACATCGTGCTCCTCGGCGAACGCGAACGCGTGATGCAGGCCCACGGCTCGGCCTTGCACGATGTCGACGGCCGGGCAATCGGCGCGGTAATCGTGCTCAACGATGTCACGGATTTCCGCAAGCTCGAAATGATCCGCCGCGACTTTGTGGCAAACGTTTCGCACGAGCTCAAGACCCCGGTCACTTCGATCAAGGGCTTCGTTGAGACCCTGCTCGACGGCGCGAAAGACGACCCCGTCGATTCCGAGCGGTTCCTGCGAATCGTCGCCAAGCAGGCCGATCGGCTGCACGCCATCATCGAAGATCTCCTGGCCCTCTCGAAAATCGAACAGAGCGAGGACAGCGAAGAACTGCAGGTCGAGTCAGCGCCGCTGCGGCCGCTGCTCGAAAGTGCGATCACCACCTGTGCCGCCACCGCCCGCGACAAGGAAATCGAAGTCATTCTCGACTGCCCGCCACACCTCTCGGGCAGGATCAACGCCCTGCTTCTGGAGCAGGCCATCGTCAACCTGCTGGACAACGCGATCAAGTACAGCGAACCCAGACGAAGCGTTCGCGTCTTGGCCGCGGCAAGCGGACGTGAACTGTCGATCTCCGTTGCCGACCAAGGCCCCGGCATCGCCGAGGAACACTTGCCGCGGATTTTCGAGCGGTTCTATCGCGTCGATCGCGCCCGTAGCCGCAAGCTGGGTGGCACCGGCCTGGGACTGGCGATCGTCAAGCACATCGCCCAGGCGCATCACGGCCGAGTCACCGTGGCCAGCACGGTCGGCGCCGGCACGACGTTCACGATTCACGTGCCGCTTTCCTAGATCGACCCCAAGCCTCAGGCCTGTGGCTGCCAGGGGTACTCTATGTACTTCGCCGCCCGCTCGGCGACCTCCTGTCCCAGCAGCTTCGCCACGACATGAAACGACATGTCGATGCCCGAGGCCACGCCCGCGGAAGTAATCACGCGGCCGTTATCGATCACCCGCACGTCGTCACGCACCGTGGCCTTGGGCCCAACTTCGCGCAACAAGTCCAGCGCCAGGTGATGCGTCGTGGCCTCCAGCCCATCGAGCAAACCGGCTTTCGCCAAGAGCAGTGACCCCGTGCAGACCGAAAGCACCAGTTCGCAAGCCGCCGCCTGTTCGTAAATCCAGGCAATCACATGCTCGTTCTGAATCAGCGGCCGGGTCCCCTGCCCTCCCGGAATCAGCACCATGTCGAGCGGCGGACAATCAGCGAAACCGTAGTCGGGAATCACCTTCAGCCCATTTCGGGCGGCCAGCGGTTCGGCCGTGTGACCGACCGTGAGCACACGAAACGAGCCGGGCTCGATTTGATGCCCCGTAACCGAGAAGACCTCAAACGGACCGCAGAAGTCGAGCACCTCGACGTCGGGAAAGATGAAGATGCCGAGCGTGCGGGACATAGGAGTGCTCGCCGAAGAGGATGCGATGATTCACGAAAACAAACAAACCCAGGGAAAGCATTCCCCTGGGCTTGAGTGTAGTGGAGTCTGGCAACGTTGGTCTATGAGATTCTCGTCGGGGGCAGGCTCAGTCCTTGTTGTGTTTGTCGCGAAGTTCGTCGATCTGATCGTGGAGCCGCTTGATGTCCTCGCTGATGTCCTTCAGCTGCTGTTCGATCTTTCTAAACTCGGCCCCATCCGAGACAGCAACTTGTCGAGCTGCTTTTGGAGCAACGGTGAATGCCTTGTGCTTGCCAGGCACAGGAACTCCAAACTCGCCCTCACTCGTGACCACTACCCCCGGCGGCACTGGAGCGGTGAACTTCACATTCGGTGAAAAACCAACTCCAATCGGCCCCCGTCCCAGCATGCGTTCGACGTGAGGCTTCAAATCCTCAGGCAGCTTGTCGAGCGATTCCTCGGTCACTTCCCACTTCTCCTCGCCACGCGAGACTTCAATCTTCGCCGGTTTGCCCCCTTCCTTGCGAACCGAGATCGAAACTCCCTCCGGCAGTTCAGCACGCTTCAGCAGCACGTCGTCTCGCATCACCTGACCAGGCCGAATCACGTGCATCCGCACGTCGACGCCGGCGCCTTTCAGCTTCTCGCGAATCTTCGATTCGAGCTTGATGATCTCTTCATCGATCTCGATCTTCGGGGAATCAAGGTTAATGGTGCCATTGAGAACGGCGAGGTTGAGTTGATCCGTGCTGCGTGGCTGGACGATGATCGCCACTTTCTCGCCGCCGCGAATGACGTCAAATTTCAGCTCTTTGCCCTCGGAATTGGCGAGCGTCTTGGACAGATCGGCCGGCGACTTGACTTCCTGCTCGGCCACCATGATGACAATATCGTGCGGCTTCAGGCCGGCCTTTTCTCCAGGCCCATCCTTTTCAACCACGTCGATCAAAATCCCTTTCCCCTCCAGCTTCAGTTGGGCTTCAAGGGCTTTTGAGACAGGCGCAACTTGCAGGCCGATCTGGTAGGGAGCGGGCGTGATGTTAAGTGTGCCTGTGAGTCTCGCCTTCTTGGCCGCTTCACTGGCAGCTTTGGTGACTTCTTTGACAACTTCCTCAGCCGCTTCGCGCGCCTGTTCGGCGGCCTCCGCCGCAATCTTGGCGGCCCTCTCCTGTGCCTCGGCCGCGGCTTCAGCGGCAATTGCCTTGGCCGCTTCGGCTGCCTTCTGGGCGACCTGCTGCACCGACTCGGTTACTTCAATCTCGACTTCCTCTTCGCGCGGCGGCTCATCCGCCAGGATCGCTCGCTGATTGAAAACCAGCGCCAGCGCCGCCGTGCCGGCACAAAGCCAAGGATGCTTCTTCCTCATGGTTCGATTCCCTCTCGAATGCGACCTTGATGGATAATTCCCCTAAAAACCGCTTCGCCCCCACCGCGGCTACAGCCGCTGAACCTCGGGCGATTGGATGTGCAGCTCCTCGACCGGCACCAGCACGCTGCGACCGTCCGGCAATTCGACGGGCCAATACTGTTGTTGCCGATCCACCACGAACCCGTCGCGCTGAAATTGCTGCGCGAGCGAGCCAGAAACCGCCGACGATCGCCCCGCCGCATGGATGGCCGCATCGTCCGAGTCGACAAGCGGCAGCTCGATCGAGTCGTCCCCGCCATAGGGATGCAAGGTGACGCTGGTGAGCTTGCGAGCATTTGCAGGATCGGCGGCGTCAACCTGGGCCAGCGCCGCCAGACCGTCGCCCAACTCAGGGTGCGTGGTCTCGCTTGTCACTGCACCACCGGCGATCTCAGGTGTTCGTCCGCTACGGTCAGCAAGCTGCTGTCCCATCAGGAAAGCGACCATCACGCTCGCCGCCAGAGTCAGCGGCCAGGCGAACCAGCCGAGCCGGCGAGTCGGCGTAGGCGCTCGACTGAGCGATGCCTCTTGAGCGACGATCGGTTCATTCGCCGCTCGCGAAAGCTGCCAGCCAAACGACTGGGCCTCGACAAACGCCAGCGCGCACTGCCGCCAGGCGCCGGGCTCATCATCGAGCACGGCCAGCAGCGCCCGACGATCGTCAACGCCCAACTCGCCATCGACCATTCGGTCGAGAACTTGCTGCGGCTGGCTGCGAAACTGTTGTGCGATGTTCATGCTTCCACGATTCATGCTTCCCCCCTCTCTCATGCTTCGACTCCGGCGCCGCTGAGCACGGCCAATTCGCGCCGCAAGCGGGCTCGTGCCCGATGCAGCCGGCTCTCAACGGCGCTTTCCGTAATGCCCAGATGTTGGGCCAGTTGTTCGTAACTCCAATGTTCGGTGTACTTGAGCAGCAGCATTTCGGCTTCGCGGCGCGGAATTCTGCGAATCGCCGCCCTCACCAGCGACTGCCGCTCATCGGCCAACAGCCAATCGAGCGGATCGAGCACCCGGACGTCCTCTTCCATGGGCCGCTCGCGCTCGGCATAGCGATTGGTCAGTTTGCGGAACCGCCCCTGCCTGCGGCGGTAAAGCAGCGATTGCCGGATCGCCAGCCGGTAGAGCCAGGGCCCGGCTTTGCCCGCATCCACGAGCGGTGCCTGCTGCTTGATCGCGGCCATGGCCACTTCTTGCATCACTTCGTCCACAGCCGCACTCTCACCCACGCGTGCATACACTACGGTGCGCAGCCAGCGGTCGTGTTGACGGAGCAGGTTGAGCCAGTTCGCTTGCGGCATCGGTTGCTTTTCGAATTAGCCCTGGTGCCCAATCGCCTGCGAATGCTCATTTAATCTCGTGGGCGACACGGAATAGTTACCGCCGGCGCAGTTATCTTTCGCGCAATCTTGCGAAAACTTGGCCTCGCTCCTCCCGGCCTTCGGCGAGGCTGATTATAAGTCCTTATCGAGGGCCCGTTTTCAGCCGCGGCCAGGCACTCTAAAATGCCCGCAGGAAGATTCCACGACTGGCCCCACGCACAGGCACTCCGTCCATGTCCGCAAAACCTCAGTATTGGCTCGTCAAAAGCGAGCCGGACTGTTTTTCGATTCAGCACCTGGCCGCCAGCCCCAAGCAAACCACGTCCTGGAGCGGCGTACGCAATTACCAGGCACGCAACTTCATGAAGGCCATGCACGTGGGCGACCGCGTGCTGTACTACCACTCAAGCTGCGATCCGCCGGCCGTGGCAGGCATCGCCGTCGTCACGAAAGAGGCCTACGCCGACCACACGGCCCTCGACCCCCAGGACGACCACTACGATCCCAAGGCCACGAAAGACAAACCGATCTGGGAGATGGTCGATCTGAAGCTCGAGCGTATTTTCGATGAGCCGGTGCCGATCGGCGTGCTGCGGGGAGTGAAATCCCTGGCCGCGATGGAACTGCTCAAGACCGGCTCGCGGCTCAGCGTGCAACCCGTCCGGCCGAACGAGTTCGCCACCGTGCTTGAGTTGGCAGACTTGCCGCAACCCCCGGCGAAGGCCAAACAACCAACGGCGTCCAAGCCATTGAAGAACACGACCGTCAAAAAACCAGCGTCCGCCACCAAGAAACTCGCCAAGAAAAAGGCCGCGCGTGTCAAATGATCCCAGCGCCGCCGAAGGCGCCATTCTCAACGCAACGGATCCGCTCGACTGGCTCGAGGGCGAACTTCGCTCTCTCGCTGAGCGATCACTCTTGCGCAGGCTCGCCACGCACGAAGGTCCGCAGCAGGCCGAACTCACGATCGATGGCCGGACGTACGTCAATTTCGGCTCGAACGACTACTTGGGCCTGGCGGCCGATCCACGTCTGGCTGCCGCTGCCACGTTGGCCATTGCCGCGGAAGGAACCGGCGCAGGCGCCAGCCCGCTGGTCACGGGCCACAGTTCCCGGCATCAAGCGCTGGAGCAGAAAATTGCGGCCTTTGAAGGCACCGAAGCCGCGCTGGTATTCAGCTCGGGCTATGCCGCGAACGTGAGCGCCATCACGGCGCTCGTCGAACGGGGCGATGCGATCTATTCCGACTCGAAGAATCATGCCAGCATGATCGATGGCTGCCGCCTGTCGCGCGCCGCCGTGCACGTGTATTCGCATTGCGAGGCCAGTTCGCTGGCAGAACGACTCGCCGCCACAGCCGCGCAGTACCGCCGGCGGATGATCATCACCGAGAGCGTGTTCAGCATGGACGGCGATCTCGCGCCGCTCGTCGAACTGGCCGGTCTGGCGGAGCGCTTTGACTGCATGCTCGTCGTCGACGAAGCGCACGCCACCGGCATCTTTGGCGCTCGCGGTCGCGGCGTCTGCGAGCAGCTCGGGATCGAAGATCGCGTCCATGTCCGGATCGGCACCCTCAGCAAAGCCCTCGGTTCGGCCGGTGGCTTTGTCAGTGGCAGCCGCCAGCTCATCGAGTGGCTCGTGAACCGCGCTCGGCCGTACGTGTTTTCCACGGCCCTGCCCCCGGCCACCTGTGCCGCGGCAGCCGCAGCCCTGGATATTGTCGAGCGAGAACCCCACCTCCGCGAGCGGCTGCTGGCCCAGGCTGAAAGCCTGCGGTGTCGCTTGCGCGAGATCGGCCCCAGTGTCGGCCAGAGCGCCAGCCAGATCATTCCGCTGATCGTGGGAAATCCCGAGCGGGCAGTGCAACTTTCAGCCCGGCTGCGCGAAGCAGGTTTGCTCGTCCCGGCAATTCGCCCACCTTCGGTGCCACCGGGCGAATCGCTGCTGCGGATCAGCCTTTCGGCCACCCACAATGAGTCGCATTTGGATCGCTTGCTTACGGCTTTGGCGAACCGGTCGTAGCGGTTGTGCCAGCGAGCAAAAGCCCTTGTGCGGCAGGAATTTGCGGCTGCGTGCAGCGGGCCCGTAAAACTTGACAGGCGCGCCGGGGCCATTTAGTATCGATATTTACCCAGGACGCCCCGAGCAAAGCGACCTAAGTCCCATCTCTGCTCGGAAATACGTGCAGTCGGCGCGAGCGAGGACGCGAGCCGGCAAACGACTCTTCTCACGACCGGTAACAGTCTCGCCCCGTAACAGCGCGAAGCGGCTTCGATGGCATATGTGCTCCTAGGCATCCTGGTGCTCGGCCTTGCGGCGTCGATCTACATCGCCGTCATGAGTTCCAAGACGTGGCCGATCTATCAGACCGTACTCGTCGTGTTCGTGTTCATCGCCTTGATGGCGTTCTTCTATCTGGGCGCGCGAACGCTGAAGACGCACCAGGCCTGGCGCGAATCGTACAATCGCAATGTGGCCCAAGCCGAACAGCTTGAATCGCAAATCCTGCCGCTAGCTGGCGGAATGGATCCGCAGGGCATAAGCGTCGCGGGCGACATTCCGCGACTGAAGCACGAGCTTTCGATGGCGGTTCGATCACGTGGCGGCGGCGTGTTCTACAACGTCAAAGCGACTGTCCTCGCTGATGGTGTGCTGAGCGTCACGCTGGCTCCGCCAGGCAGCTTGCCGCCGGTGGAAAAGCCCGTCGCAACTCCTGGCGAACCTGGTGAGGAAGGCGCGGTGGAAGACCCCGCAGTCGCCGAGGAGCCGCCTGCGGAAGAAGCAGCACCCGCCGCTGAGGGTGGTCAGCCACCGGCATTCGCACATGGCCTCGTGCCGAACAGCATCGTGTTTGCCTTTGAGCAGAAACCCATCTCGGCCGGCGGCCACTACCTGGGCGAGTTCAAGGTCACCGAAGGCGCGGGCGATAATCCCAACATCAAGCTCGCGGCGAACCTACCGCTCACCGAGGCCCAGGCCAAACAATTGGAAGCGGCCGCGGCCGAAACGCTCGTCCTGTTCACGACGATGCCGCCTGACGATGCAACGCTGTTCGCTACGCTCGAGCCGGCCCAGCGAGCCGCGCTGCTGCCCGCCGAAGTGGCCGAGGAGTTTGCCAGCGCTGACCGGCCCCTGCGCGACTACCTCCAGTTCTTCCACGAGGACTATGTCCAGCGGGGACTGATCGCCGACTCGATCTCGCAAACCACGAGCAACATCCAGCGCACCGAAGCTGCCGCGGCCGAAGCCGCCAAGGAAGCCGCCTTCCGCGAGGCCGAGAAAACGAACCTCGCCGCGGAACTTGCCGGCTTCCAACGCGAGGCGCAGGCCATCGCGGCGTACAAGAAATCGCTGGAGGACCTGCTGGCGCAAACCCGCAACCAGCTCAAGGCCACGTACGTCGAAATCCGCAACGCGGCGGCCACGCTGACCCGGGCCCAGCTCGAAGCGGCCGATGAGATCAACCGCCGGACGAATCTCGCGGCTCAGTAGCAAGTCCCACTCCCTTGGGGACTGCGCCCGGCAAAGCTTTCCAGAGACTGCTGCACTTTCCGCGGCCCCCCCGGCGCGATATCTTTCTTAGCAGCACGGCATGGCCGCACGTTCTGGTGCACGACTGCCACTCTTCTCCAAGCACGAGCGCCGAATGGGCATCTACGATCGACCGTACCTGCAAGAGGAAGAATACGGCGGCGGCAGCAATTGGAGCCCCGGTCGCTCGATGGTCGTCACCCTGATCATCGCGAACACGGTGATCTGGATCGCCAACGGCCTGTTCGAAGATCAGCTCAATCCCTGGCTGGCACTCGTGGTCGATGAGGGCGCCCAGCCCTGGCAAGTGTGGAGACTTGCTACGTATGGATTTGCCCACTTCAACTTCATGCACATCCTGTTCAACATGATCGGCCTGTTCATTTTCGGGCGCGAAATTGAAGGAATCTACGGGCGTTTCGAGTTTTTGCGAATCTATCTGGCCGCCATCGTCCTCGCCGGACTGGTTTGGCTCGCGATGCAGCTTGTCTCGGGAAGGCCCGCCGCACTCATGGGTGCTTCCGGCGGCGTGTTGGCCATCGTGATGCTGTGGATCCTGCATTTCCCAATGCGGATGATCTATATCTGGGGCGTACTGCCGGTTCGGGCCTGGATCCTGGGAACCATCTACATAGCCAGCGATCTGCTCGGTCTGCTCGGTGTCACCCGGGGCAACGAACAGGGCCCCCAGGTAGCCAACATTGCTCACTTGACCGGCGTCGCGTTCGCCTACGCCTATTACCGCGGCAAATTGAACCTGGGTCGGCTGATTCCTGCACGGCTGAGCGACCTCAAATTGCCCGGCTTTCGACCGAAGCTGCGAATCCACGACCCTGACAAGAAGTCGAAGGACCTGAACCGCGAGGTCGATGCCATCCTGGAGAAGATCAGTCGCGAGGGGGAAGGCAGCCTGACCCGCAAGGAACGCAAGACCCTGGAAGAAGCCAGCCGGCAGTACCAGCGGCGCAAGCAGCCCTAGCCGGCGGTCTAGATTGGCTCGTCCTTCCAGGCACCCAAGTCGCGCCCAGGAGGGTCCGGTTTTCCCGCATTCTGCGCCGGGGACTTGACGCTATCACCGCCCTGTCTTAGGCTTTCGGGCACACGGTGCAAGTGATCTTGTCTCGACAAGACCGACTTCTATAATCCGTTGACCCCAAGCTTGTCGGCAGAATCCCTGCTTGCGGGTGGTGGACCGTACAAGCGGGCGTAGCTCAGTTGGTAGAGCACGACGTTGCCAACGTCGTTGTCGTGGGTTCGAATCCCATCGCCCGCTCTTGTTGTGTTTCTCCGATTTTGCGCGTGGGCCGAAAGTTAAGTCCGCATGTTTAGCGGGCCCGCGCGGCACGGCGAGGAGCGCAAGCGAAGCCATTTCGTAAGCGGAGCCGCAGGTGCACATTGATGCGGCCCCACGCGAGCATGCCGCCGCGTTGACATTGTAATCCAAGAAAGCCCCCGACCAATTCCATGATGGCAGCCCCTGAGAATCCGTCCGTCGAAGACGAAGCCGCCGAAGGCGAAGTCACGAAGCTAAACCTCTCGATCAAGGTCGACAGCCCCTCGGCCTGCGAGCGTCACGTGACCGTGACCGTTCCGCGCGACGAGATCGAGCGCTACTACGACAAGGCGTACACCGAGCTGATGCCCAGCGCCGCGATTCCCGGCTTCCGCGCCGGCCGCGCCCCGCGCAAGCTCGTCGAATCGCGGTTCCGCAAGGACGTCGCCGAACAGGTCAAAGGCTCGCTGCTGCTCGACAGCATGACGCAGGTCACCGAGGACGAGAAGTTCTCGGCGATCAGCGAACCCGACTTCGATCCCAAGGCCGTCACGATTCCCGACGACGGACCGATGACCTTCGAGTTCGACATCGAAGTTCGCCCGGAGTTCGATCTGCCCAAGTGGGAAGGCCTGAAGGTCGAACGGTCGGTGCGCGACTTCGCGGCCGCCGACATCGACAAGCAGCTCGAACGAATCCTGGCCCGGCACGGTCGCCTGGTGCCGCACGACGGTCCCGCTTCGAGCGGCGACTACATCAGCTGCAATCTCGCGTTCAAGAACGGCGCGGTCGAGCTCTCCAGCTCGAAGGAAGAAGTCATCCGCCTGCGTCCGGTGCTGAGCTTCCGCGACGGCAAGATCGAGGATTTTGACAAGGCTCTCAAAGGCGTGAAAGCCGGCGAGACGCGCGAAGCCACGGCCAAGATTTCGGCCGACGCTCCCAACGAATCGCTGCGGAACCAAGAGATCACCGCCGTTTTCGAAGTGCTCGAAGTCAAGAAGCTCGAGCTGCCGAAGCTCGACGAAGCATTGCTCGAATCTCTCGGTGGATTTGCCAATGAAGGCGAGCTTCGCGACGCGATCAAGGAAGACCTGGCCCGCCAGCTCGAGTATCACCAGCAGCAGGAAGCCCGCCGGCAGATTACCGGCCTGCTCACGGCCAGCGCCACCTGGGAACTGCCGCCGGACCTGCTGCGTCGGCAGTCGCGCCGCGAGCTGGAACGAGCCGTGCTCGAACTTCGTCGCAACGGCTTCAGCGATCAGGAAATCCGCGCCTACGAGAACGATCTGCGTCAGAACAGCATGGCCTCCACCGCCAAGGCGCTCAAAGAGCATTTCATTCTCGAACGGATTGCTGAAGACCAGAGCATCGAAGCCGAGGCCGACGACTACGATGACGAAGTCCGCCTGATCGCCCAGCAGAGCGGCGAAAGCGCGCGGCGCGTGCGGGCTCGCCTGGAGAAAGGCGGCCTGATGGATGCCCTGCGAAATCAGATCATCGAACGCAAGGTGATCGAGCTCGTGCTTTCCAAAGCCACGTTCAAGGATGTGCCGTACAAGCCCGAGGGAGTCGAGACCGAAGCCATCGAGCAGTCGGCTGGTGGTGACGAGCCGGAAATTCCCGAGGCCACCAGCGCCGGCGAGGCCGAGCCGCTGAAGCAAGCGAAGGACCGAGAATAATTATTAACCGCGGCGCACCCGCGTCAGCCCAGGCCGCACGGAGGCGGTTGTCGATGCGATTCATTTGCCCGACCTCGACCGCCGCGGGTCGGGTGCGATAATTCCCGAAGTGGAGCCCCGCTGAGTGCGACAGCGCGCAGCGGCCGTTCCGCCGGATAAGCGAAACTGAGGATCAACGCAACATGTCATATCGCGACTACCAGCGCCAGCGGCAGATGACGCTTGGCGATCTGCTGCTGGAGAATCGCATCATCCTGCTGCAGGGCGAGATTCACGACGGCAACGCCAACGAGCTCGTCATGAAGCTGCTCTACTTGCAGAGCGAAAACCGCCGCAAGCCCATTCACTTCTACATCAACTCACCAGGCGGCAGCGTCACGGCCACGCTCGCCATCTATGACACGATGCAGATCTGCTCGTGCGAAGTGGCGACGTACTGCGTCGGCCTGGCTGCCAGCGGCGGCGCCGTGCTGCTGGCCGGCGGAGCCAAGGGCAAGCGGTTCGCCCTGCCCCACGCCAAGGTGATGATCCACCAGCCGTATGGCCAGGTGGGCGGACAGGTTTCGGATATCGAAATTCAAGCCGACGAAATCATCAAGACCCGCGAAGTGCTCAACAAGGTGCTGGCCGATCACACCGGCCAGCCGATCGAACGGATCGCCAAGGACACGAATCGCGACTACTACATGAACTCGCAAGAGGCGAAGGCCTATGGCGTCGTCGACGAAATCCTGACCAAGGCCCCGGTCACCACTCCGGACGAAGAGAAAGATTAACCACCGCTGCGGCGCCGCGACACCCACCGCGCGACGCGCGAGGAGATAAAGCTGCTATGCCCCTGATTCCCTACGTCATCGAAAAGAGCGGCCGCGAAGAGCGGGCCATGGACATCTATAGCCGGCTGCTGAAAGACCGGATCGTCTTTCTCGGCACGCAGGTCAACGATGAAGTGGCCAACGCCATCGTCGCCCAGCTCTTGTTCCTGCAGTCGGAAGATCCCAAGGCCGACGTCCATCTGTACATCAACTCGCCGGGCGGCAGCGTCACGGCGGGCATGGCCATTTACGACACCATGCAGTTCATCACCTGCGACGTGGCTACCTACTGCATCGGCCAGGCCGCTTCGATGGGCGCCGTGTTGCTCACGGCCGGCGCGCAGGGCAAGCGGCACGCTCTGCCGAGCGCACGAATCATGATCCACCAGCCGCTCGCCGGCATGGAAGGCACCGCCGAAGAAATCATGATTCACGCCACGGAGTTCAAGAAGGTCAAAGCCAAGCTGAATCAGATCCTGATTAAGCACACCGGCCATCCAATCGACCAGATCGAGCGGGATACAGATCGCGACCGCTTCATGACGGCCGAAGAAGCGATGGAGTACAAGTTGATCGACCGTGTGATCGAGCACATGGAAGACAAGCCGGCCGGCACGCAAGCCGCCCAGTAGAGTTGGTAGTTTCTCGAGATTGTAGGTCGAAGAGAACCGCTTCAGGAGGAAGCGTTCTCGCCGGTAATGCGACGCCTCACTTCCCGCATTGGGCGTCGTGGCCGAACCGTGTTTTAAAGTTCAAATCCGCTCCGCACGCTTTTCTGTCGCATGAGGCGAACATGAGAGCGTTGCCCTTGGCCTTTGCCCTGGCGCTCGTCGCCGCTGCGCTCGGCTGCCGCACCAACACCAACGAGTTCCTCCTGGAACAAGAGTCGCGGATGTTCGAGGACGAAGTCTACGCCCTCGAAGCCGAGCTCGACGCCTGCTGCCAGGAAAAAAACTCGCTCCAGCGCGAGAACGAGGAACTGCGGCGACAAGTTGCCGGCGGTGGTGGCGGCAACAGCTATCGCGCGCCAGCGTCGGTCACCGCGCCGGCCCAATCGGGCTCGCGCGCTCCGCTGACCGAAGCGCCCCGGCTCGAAGCTCCCTCGATTGAACTTCCAGAACCAAGCAGCACACCTCCCGATACGCTACTGCCCGGCGATCAGGAACCGGCACTCCCCGGCCCAGGTGCCGGATCGGCGCTGCGCCGCCAACCGGTCGAACTCGCCATCAATCGCCGCATGACGGGCGGCATGGACCGCGACCGGGCCGATGGAGACGAAGGCCTCATGGTGTTCGTTGAGCCGCGCGACGACGAGGGTCGCCTCACGCGCACGCCAGGCGCGGTTTCTGTCGTCGTGATGGATCCCTCGAAGACTGGCAAGGAATCGCGGGTAGCCCGTTGGGATTTCCAGGCCAACGAATTCTCGAAGCACTTCAAGAAGTCCGCCCTTGGTGAAGGACTTGTGTACGAGCTGGATTGGCCGAATGGCCCGCCGGCAAGTCGCGACCTGATGCTGTTCGTGCGTTATATCACGCCCGAAGGAGCCAAGCTCACCAGCGATGCGCCGCTGAACATTCGTCTGGCCGGCGATTACCCGCGCGAAACGGTGGATGCGATTGCCGAAACCAAACCGCAACCGGCATCGCCACAGCCCGCGATCGAGCCGCAAGCCGAACTCGCTGCCGAACCAACGAGCGATGCATCCAAGAATGTCAGGGTCGCTGGCCAGGCCGAACCGCGCTCACGAGCGCTGATTGGTCCGCGCGAAGCCAAAGCGAATCGCCCCGAGTGGAAGCCATTCCGCTAAGGGCGGTGAGCACTGTGGATCGGTGCCGCCGGTGGCCGTACTCGGCTCACCGGTGCTCGCTCCATTAACTCTCTGCTCCCCTGCCCTGCCTTCTTGCCTCTGATCCTTCGTGGCTCTGTGTTAAAACCCTTCCCTTTTTCCTCGCGGCTTTGCGTCTCCGCGTCTTTGCGTCTCTTCGACCCCGCTCAGTGCACCCGCTGCCCCGGCTTCGCCCCGCTGTCCGGGTTGAGCAGATAGATCTCCGTGCCGCCGGCGCCTGCCGCCACGACCATCCCTTCGCTCACGCCGAACGTCATCTGTCGCGGGGCGAGGTTCGCAACCATGATCACCAACCGGCCAATCAACTTCTCCGGCTCGTAGGCGCTCTTGATGCCCGCGAACACGGTGCGGGTGTTATCACCGCCCAGCGAAAGCGTCAGCTTCACCAGCTTCTTCGCTTTCGGCACTTCCTCGGCGTTCACCACCCGGGCCACGCGCAGATCGACCTTCGTAAAGTCGTCGATCGAGATCACGTCCGTCACGAGCGGTTCAGCTTCGAGCGCGGCGCCGCTATCAGCTTCGGGTGCCGCGGGAGCCGTGTCGCTCGTCGGCTGAGATTGAGCATCGGTCACTTTCGGTTCCTCTTTACTGGCTTCAATCATTGCTTCGAGCTGCGAGGGCTCGACGCGCTTGATCATGTGTTTGAACTGGTTGATTTTCACTCCCACGAGCGGCTTGCCCACGTCATCCCAGTGGCTGACGCCCTGCCCTAGCAGTTCTTCGGTCTGGTTTCTCAGGCTCGGCAGCACTGGCGCCAGGTAGATCACGAGTTGCCGAAACAGGTTCAGCGAAATCGTGCAGGCGTTCTGCAGTTCCACGGCTCGGGCTGGATCGTTCTTGAGCTTCCACGGCGCGGCGTTGTCGACGTATTGGTTCGCCTTGTCCGCCAGCGCCATGATCAGCCGCATCGCCCGGTTGTAGTCGCACGCTTCATAAGCTGCGGCGATCGCGTCGCCTTCGGCGGCTGCTGCGGCGAACAGGCCGCCGTCATCCGGATATGTCGGCGACAGGCCCACGTCCTGAACGAACTTGGCCGTCCGGCTGGCGAGGTTCACCACCTTGCCCACGATGTCGGAATTTACCTTCGTGACGAACTCTTCGCGGTTCAGGTCCAGGTCGTCGAGCCCCGGGCCGAGCTTCGAGGCGTAGTAGTACCGCAAGTACACCGGATCGAGATGGTCGGCATACGTCGCGCCGCGGACGAACGTCCCCTTCGACTTCGACATCTTCTCGCCGTCAACGGTCAGGAACCCGTGCACGTGAATTTTCGTCGGCAGGTTGAACTCCGCCGTCTTGAGCATCGCAGGCCAGAACAACGTATGGAAATACGTGATGTCCTTGCCGATGAAGTGGTGCACCTCGGCCTTCCCGCCGCGCCACCAGTCGTCGAGCTTCTGCCCGTGCTTCTTGCACCACTGGGCTGTCGAAGCGACGTACCCGATCGGCGCGTCGAACCACACGTACCAGTAGTTGCCCGGGCTGTCAGGAATCTCGAACCCAAAGTAGGGGGCAGGCCGCGAGACGTCCCAATCTCGCAGTGGGTCGCCCAAAAAGTGACCGGCCAGGTAATTCGCAATCTCGCGCTGCAGGTGTTCGCCAGACTGCGTCCAGTCCTGCAGGAATCCATGCAACTGCTCGATCTGTACGAACAAGTGATCGGCCGACCGCATCTCGGGCGTGGTGCCCGTGAGCGTGCTCTTGGG
>Ga0172363_10002339_pt1 | contig 15286 bp, 18 predicted proteins | sample LakKivs2_kivu2a2_FD_114541 | JGI IMG/M metagenome (GOLD analysis project Ga0172363, IMG submission 114541) | Sediment microbial communities from Lake Kivu, Rwanda - Sediment s2_kivu2a2 | ecosystem: Environmental > Aquatic > Freshwater > Lake > Sediment | place: Rwanda: Western Province, Lake... | reverse complement strand
GGACAGAGATGTGGTGGTATCTGATGGAAAGGATATTAAAAAGAGAAATAGATTTTATGATTGACCCGGAGTTAAGACGGCAATTGACTTCTACCCGGTATAAAGTAGTTAACTCAAATGGGCAGATTAAACTTGAGCCGAAAGAAGAAACCAAGAAACGATTAGAGAGAAGCCCAGACCGCGCGGATGCCTTTGTTTATGGCATCTGGGGATGCAGGGATATAGTTGAGCAGGATTATTACAATGTAGGCGAAGTTGATTTTAGCGGGATGATGGCGGGGGGCAGGAGTGGATACTAAACTTGTGGAGCGGACAGTAGAGGTTCATTTCGGGAAGATTAAGAAGTTTTATTGCACCACAAAAGATTTATGTTTCTACAAGCAGGAATGGGTCAATCAAAGATGTTTTGCGCCATATACCGTAAGGTCAACTTGCAGATATTTAGCAGATAAAGAAAGAGCCGAGCAATTAGCGAAGAAATGATATGGATAAGGATACCCTTTTAATTCATTTGCAAGAATGTATCACGAGCGGTGAGAGCTACCGGGATAAATTTAAGCCTGTATGGGAAGAGGTTGAAGAACAGATAAGATGCGAGCCGCCTTCTGCCTGGGATAAGAAAGAGGATTGGCAGACTAAGATATTTATTCCCTTGCAAGCCAAGACAGAGGAAATAGCGATTGCTTATTTAAATAAAATGATATTCGGCAAGCGCAGATTTTTTGACATCTTAGGGGTTGAGAAGGCAGACCATGAAGATGCGCAGCAGTTGACTAATCTTATTGATGGGTTATTGGAATTGGGTAAGTTTAGAAAAGATAATAATTTTATCTTAACTGAGGCTATAGGTTCGCCAGGTACTTCATTTAATAAGGTTTTGTTAGGCAAGGACGGTTTAATCAAATTTAATTGGCGTTCGCCTTACAATGTCTTAATTGACCCGGAATGCGGGCATGATTTGAGCAAGGCAAGATTTATTATTGATTGCTATAAGAAAGATATTGCTTACATCATAGCACAAGGAAAGAAAGGTGGGCTTTATGAAAAAGGCACTGAGGAGATAGCCCGGTTCTTGAATGATAAAAAGTTAGAGGCAAAATCATTAGAGGAAAAGACGGGAAGAGGTTCTACTGGAGCATCAGAGTCAATGATGACCATTAAGGGTATAGATGGCACGGAGGACATTGAGATTCCCGCAAAATACAAAACTGTTGATGTCCATGAATGCTGGGTTGAAGTTCCTAAAGACGATGGTACTTATGAGGAACGGCTTTGTACGGTGCTAAATCAGCGTTATCTCTTGCGTGATGAGGAGAATATCTACGGCATTAAGATGTTTGTGGGCTGCCGGACAAAACCAAGGAAATATGACTATTACGGCAGAGGATTTTTAGAGAATTGCCGGGGTTTGCAAGAGTTGTCTAACTCAATAGTCAACTTAGGATTTGATAGTGCCAAGATAAGCGCAATGGATATTATTATTTTAGACGATACAAAGGTTAAGGATTCGACTACGATTAAGTATAAACCTCTTGCGGTATGGAAGATGAAGGATGTCAATGCGGTTAAGATACAACGGCAACCCATATCTGCGATTATGGATATTATCAAAGGTTTGCAGTTGATAGACCAAATTCATCAAGAGGCAACAGGAAGTATGCGGCAGTTGCAGAGTGCGCCGGAGTTAGGCGGAGAGAGCGATACCGGCAAGACTTTAGGCGAGTATCAACTAAAATTGCAGGCGATAGACCAGCGTTTCCTTGATATCGGCAGATTCATTGAGACCGATTATATCATTCCCTTGATAAGGATGATATTCAAGATAATCGTCAATCCTAAATTATTCGACCAGGCGAAGGTGGACAGGATCCTAGGGATGAAAGAGATTGACGACATTCAACCTGTCCAGGAATTGGACCCTATGACACAGCAACCAACTACAATTCAAAAAGTGGTGGGGCGCAAGGAAATATCGAAACTTGATTTAGAGAAAATCAGGAAACAGGGCGAGATGGCTTTTGATTTTAAGGCGGTAGGCATAACACAATTCAGCGAGAGACTGGAAACCCTGCAGAAACTCAAAGAAGGGCTTATGGCGGCATTGTCTAATCCAACTTTAACCGCTATGACAAAGGTTGACTTGCTTTGGAAGAAGTTATGGCAGGTTTCCGAAATAGATGATTATGATGAGTTTTTAAGGACAAAAGACGAGGTCAAGCAACTGCTTACTGAACAAATGCAAATGATGCCCCCGCCGGGTATGCCCGGTCTACAAGGAGGACAACCCAATGCCGTTTAAATCAGAGGCGCAAAGAAGATTTATGTATGCCAAACATCCAAAGATTGCCAAGCGCTGGTCCAAAAAATATGGAAAGCAAAAGAATTTGCCGGAAAAAATTGGCAATGATGAAAAGGATTATGTTAAAAGCCATTACGCAAAGCGTAAGCGGACAAGATTAAATTAAGGAGGGTGATATGTCAGCAGCAGCACAGACTTGGACCCTTATAAATACGGCTTAAAGATGGATGAACAGGCAAGGTTAAATCTAATTAAGCAATCTCAGGAAGGTATGGCCCTATCGGAATTAAAGAGCCATAACGGTTACAAGGAACTTATCGATATCTTTAAAAGCCTTTATGTCAGTGCATTGGAAGAATTAGAAAATGCCGATGATTTAGAAGCGAGAGCAACTATTAAGGTTGTCAAGGATATCGTTTCTATCATAGATGACAAAATAAAACTTGGCGATCAGGCCAGGGAAGAACTAAGGGAAGAAACATTCAAAAACCAGATGTAAGCCACCGGGCAACCGAGCTTACTAACGGAAAGGAGATATAAAATGGAAAAGGCCACGCAGGATAAAGAAGTAAAGGCTGGGAATCCGCCGGATAACCCCGACCCTAATCCTAATCCGCAACCAGACCCCGCCGAGGAGCTTAAGGCGCAAAATGAACAGCTCAAAAAACAATTAGCAGACAAGGACAGGTTTATCACCGACTTAAACTCGGAGAAAGCCACCTTAGAAACACGTTTATCGCAACGAGATGCTCCTACACAGCAGGTAAGCGAGGATATCCAAGTTGAGGCTAAGCAGATATTGGAAAAAGCTCAACTTGACCCCGAAGCCGCAGGCAAGGATTTGGCCAATCTAATCAAAAGGACGACCGATACGGCACAACAGAATATCCTGAAGAACTTACAGGATAATCTGCAACCGGCGATTGAGAACAATGTCTATGTCGCGGAGGTCAAGGCTAAAAATAAGGAGATACTTGATTTCTTTGGGGAAGATTTCTTGGCTATTAAAGTCAACCAAAAACTGCAAACTAAGCAGTCTGCCACATTTAAAGATGCGGTAGATAGCGTAGTAAAGGAGTATCGTGCAAAAATGGAAAGTTTAAAATCAAATGTCCCTCCCACACCACCGCCTCCAGAATCGCAAGCGGAAGGCGGGGGAAACAAACCACCGGAACATATTTCCCCTCCTAAGGTCGAAACGCAGGAAGAGGAAATAGAACGCCGGAAAAGGGAGAGGCAACAAAGGGGTTTATGATAAGGAGTCAATCAGATGGCAGCTTCAGGACAATTATGGGTTACTGGTTCACTTGGCGGCTCCCTCACTAATAACAGTTTGTCTAAATCCATCCGTAAACAAAATGACCCGCTTTGGGTTTATAGGCAATTCTGCGATGTGAAGGAGGATCCAGGCAAAAAAAAGGGCGATACCGTTTATTTCGATAAACTCTTACGCCTTGATACTAAAGGCGGGACTTTGTCAGAAACAGCGACTATCCCCGAAAACAAATGGAAGGTCGTAAAGGACAGCGTTGTGCTTACGGAATTAGGCAACTCTGTTCCCTACACAGAGAAACTGGAAACATTGGCGGAGTTTGACCCTCAGGACATATCAAGTAAGGCGTTGAAGTCTGATATGCTTGAGGTTATTGATTCCCTGATTGCCGCACAGTTTGATGATACCGATTACGTGGCAGTATGCACCAGTACATCTTCAACGGTATTCACAACCGGCGGGTCAGCAACGGCTACCGCAGGTTGTAATATGTCAGATAAGAATGTCCGGGATATTGTTGATATGATGAAGAAAAAGTGGATACCTGCTTACGCAGATGGCAACTACAGAGGGATTGTTTCTGTAAACAGCCAACGCGGTATCTATGACTATCTTCAGGCTATAGCACAATATACCAAGCCGGAGTATATGCACAATTCCGAGGTCGGATTGTATTATAACTGCCGATTCGTCTGTGACAATTACGGCGGAGCGCTTTCCGATTCAATCGGCACTGGTTCAATCTACGGCGAAGCGTTTATGTTCGGCCAAGAAGCAGTTATGGAAGCAGTAGCGGCCCTGGAAGAAGTCAGGATGAAGATTCCCACCGATTATGGCAGATCGAAGGGCGTTGCCTGGGTAGGAACGATGAACTGGAAGAAAATGTGGGATGTGAGTGATGACTTGAATGGAGTCGATAAAGGCATCACCCGAATCTACAAAATAACTTCCCAGTAATCAAATGGGGATAGAGTAATATCTATTCCCTTTTTTAAAAAAGGATAAGGAGCATTCTTCAGATGAGTAAACAATATGATGACTCAAGATACGGAGTAACGAAAATCCTTACCTTTCCTGGCCATTGCGATTTGACTGCTGTCGCCGGTAATGTATCCCATGTGGTTTTTGATGAGGATATCATCCTGACAGAGTTTGGAGTAGTCATTACTGAATATGTTACTGGTGTGGCGACTGCCACTGTTCAGTTGAGAGAAAGTTCTACCGTATTAGGCGAAATAACCGTTCCTTCATTGAGCATAATCGGGACTGTTCTTTCTACGACTACCCTGACAACTACCGCAATCAACAGTGGTGATACCTTGATATTCTATAAGAATTTGTCCAATATCACTACAGGCGAATGCGACGGTTATATCAAATACAAGGAAAGGTTTGTGAGCGGTTAAAAAGGAGAGATTGTAAGATGAGTAAAACATACGACGATCCAAGGTTTGCGGTGTCAAAGCTTCTCACCTTTCCCGGACACTGTGATAGCGTATCAGCGGCAGGAAACCCCGGCGGGACTGTTTCTCATATAGTATTGCCGGAGGATATAGTCTTGACGGAATTTGGTGTTGTTATCACAGAGATTTACACCAATGGTGGAGCATTATGCACGGTAATCTTGAAGAAGGGGTCAACTCAAATAGGGACAATTACCATCCCCAGTGCCTCGGCTGTCGGCACAGTGCTTTCCACTACTACTCTCACCACTTCAGCTGATTCGGGTGATGCTCTGCATTTTTATAATGGGCTTACCTCTATCACCCTTGGTGAATGTGATGGGTATGTGAAATATCGGGAAAGATTCAAGAGCGGTTAAACAAACGGGGAGAGGCCTTAGGGCTTCTCCCCTAATTTTTATAATCATGCATAATTGGAGTTTTGTAAGGCCGTCGTTCTTATATCTGCTTAACTCATATCCTGAAGGGAAAATTTTAGGCGTAGAAATCGGGACAGATGAAGGTGAGAATGCGGCGAAGATGTTGAAACATTGCAGTAGGATAAAGTTAATTTTGGTAGATATCGTGGATAAGCCAAGGATGCACAAGGCGATTGAACCATACGCAGAAAGGGTTAACTTTATACACAAGGCTTCAGTAGAAGCAGCGAAACAATTCCCGGATAAGTTCTTTGATTATATCTACATAGATGGGGCGCATGATTACGATAATGTAATCAATGACCTTACTGCCTGGTATCCGAAGATTAAAACCGGCGGTATCTTTAGTGGCCATGATTGGTGGTATTCCGATGTCAGGCGGGCGGTGTGGGATTTTTTTAAGGATAAGCCACCGCAAAGGATATATACGGTTCAGGAGCAATATATCGGGATATTCCCCCCTTCCGATGCGGAGATGATGGATTGGTGGTTTAAAGAAAGCAATGGAAAGATTACTGCTGATAATCCTTCTTAATTTAGCCTATTATTTTAAGGCTTTGCGGTTTGGCTATGTATCTGATGACTTGCAGACCGCCGATTACAATTTTAAAGGTTCTTTATGGCAAAGGATTAAATTCAGCATTTCGGGCAAGAAATGGACTGACCCGCAGTCGGAGCATTTCATAAGCTTAATAGTCCATACGATAAACTGCTCTTTGATATATTGGGTATTCGGCGCAAATCAGGCATCATTCTTCGCCGCCTTGCTGTTTAGCGTCAATCCAATAACATTATTCGGTTCCTGCTGGATTTCGGGCAGGGGATATGCCATATCTCTTATGCTGGGGCTTCTATTCTATAAATTCGGGGTTTGGGGCATCCCTTTCTATCTTAGTGGAGTATTTTTTGGGTTTACTCTTGCCCCTTTGCCATTGGTATTCTTGAACCCATTGTCATTGGTTATCTTAGTTTATATTTTATTATTTTTTAGAGGGAATAACCTAAAATCGGTAAAGCGCAGGGCAAGTCTGATAAACAACGAGAATAAGAAAATCTCCGTCAGGAAGTTAATCCTGGCAGTTAAGACCTATGCCTATTATTTTTTGCATTGCTTATTCCCCAGGCGGATAGGGATGTATCACACTTTCCTGTTTACTTACGGCTTGTTAGAATCCGATATCAAACATTGGGTAAGGCTGGATAAATGGTTCTGGGGCGGGTTAGTGCTGGCTTCTTCGGCAATCTATATTTTGATAACCGATTTTTACGGGTTGAGATTTCCCTTGTTGTGGTTTAGTTGTTGCATCGGATTATGGCTTAATATCTATATGATAAACCAGACCATTGCCGATAGGCAGGCGTATGTGGCTTGCGCGGGACTGATGTTATTATTGGGGAAGTTGATATCGCCGACAGTATTTTTTATTATTTTTACTTATTACATCACAAGGAATTGGCTTCATATCAATGCGTTTAAAAACGACAGTTTATTCCTTGACTACAATATCTATGATATCAATTATCCAGATCAAATATTCGTTTGGACTTTAAAAGGGGATAAGGAAAGGGCATTGTTGCGGCCCTTTATGGCATTGGAGAGTTGGGCTAAAGGACTGAGTTACCGGCCCCAAGACACAAGATTACATTTTTTTATCGCCAAGACTCTTGCCGAAATGGGATTTTGTAAAGAAGCAAAATCGCATTTGGACGAGATGGAAAGAAATCCTTTCACCAGCGATGTCCCTAATGGCATAACCTGTGCGATACCGGCATTAAAAGAGTTTATCCGAAAGAGGCAGGATGATAAAGCAAAACTTCATTGATAAGGATTTAAACGGCCAAGAGATTCAACAGAGAGCCAAAGACTCCAAATCCGTTGAGATTGATGGCAATAGCAGGTTCACAGGGCATAGGTTTCTTCTTAAGACAAAATTGTACGGGGATAAGCGTTGTGTCTATTGCGGTAAATGGTTCCATTGGAAAGATACTGACAGCTTGACATGGCTAAGAATGGGAAATATAAATACCGGCAATATGGATAATGTGTTAGAACCTTTGCATTGCGGGTCCCTGCATTGCCAGGAATTTCATCATCTTTGGATTAAGGAGATAGAAAGGCGCAGACAGTTGGCGATGGAAAATCAGGGTTGGAGATTATTTCGAGATTTATTACACAAGAGGGTCGTTAAATGAACGTAAGGCTATTAAGTGTTAATTTCGGAGTAGGCAAGGCAGGGCTTTCTACTGTTGGATATGCGATATATAACAAGAGCGGTTCGGTGAAATCCGCGAATACCACAACCGGGGTAGCGGAATTGGGGACATCCACCGGCATATATTACGCCAATGTCACTTTAGACGATAACTTTGATGGAATAGTGCTTTGGACGACAGGAGAAGCAAGTCCCAGGTATGGGTTAGAGCCGACATTGGCGCAACTAAACTCAATCCAGGATGAAACTGACCATATCAGGCTTATATGGAATACCCTGCGTAACCAGGGAGACTTATACCAGCAGTTATTGAAGGCATTGGATAAGCTAAAGGGAGCCAAGCCTAAGGAATATGATAAGGAATTTTCAACAGTCCACGCATTATTAAAACAGATTGACGGAAAAAAATTCCCGGAGTTTCCCGCTATCCCCGCGCCAATAGTCAATATCCCGGAAACCAAGATACCCGACTATACGAATATCCTGGCGGAATTAAAGAATATAGCAGTCGGGATTGATACAACGGTCAAAAGAATACCGCAGCAGCATAAGGATTATACCTCTGATTTATTATCCATTACCGTTAATTTGGAACGGGTATTAGATAGTCTGGAAACCAAGTTGGAAACAGTATCTTCTAATTTGGATAAAAAAATAAATGTAGTCGCGAAATCGGATGAATTAAAGGGCAATATCGGCAACCTGCATTATGAAATAGAGAAGTTAAAAAAGGCCATTAACGATGCACAGAATAAACTTAATGCCGTTGATGCCAATATCACTAACACTATGAAGCCTGCTAAATTCCTGCAGGACATATATCAGATAATTAAACAATCGGAGAATTTAAAACAAGTTACCGAACAATACACAAATAAGATAAATAACCTAAAATTAGCGGGGTTCTGATGGCTAAACAAAACGCATTGCAATTAGTAAACAAGGTCTTGGAAAACTTGGGAGAAACCTCAAACCTTACGGTGTTGACTTCCTTATCAGGATTGTCGTTGATGGTTTTTAATACCCTTAATGAGGTCTTATATGAGATAGCATTTGAGGATAGATATACTTGCTTGGAAGAGGATGGCACAATAACTTTATCCACAGGAGTTTCCTCCACCGCTATCGCCTCGGATATGTATGCTTTTGATAAAGATAGTTTTCGTTATAACGAGGAATCGCAAGTCTCTTATTATACCCCACAAAGACTTGACAGGGAATACAAGACCCAGACTGATACTGGGATACCCGATAAGTTAATCAAATGGAAAGAGTGTTGGAAGCCTTACCCTATCCCATCATCTTCCGCTAATACTAAGACCATAAAATATCGTTATTGGAAACTTCCCACAATATTGGCCACCGCCACACCTACGGGAACATGCTGGATACCAGAAGGTTTTGATTTGACTTTACTTGCTGACTGGGTGACTTTCAAGATTCTGCATTATAAACACAATGAGGAAGCGGTTGTCTATTATGGCAAAGTCTGGGGCGATGGAAAAGATAATGAGGGAAACCTGGCTACATTCAAAAGATTATACCGCAGCCCGGATATAATTGACGAAAATATAATGGTTGAGCCGATGTGATGTTAAAAACACTTATTCTAAAAGACTGGCGGGGGCTAAACAGGATATCAGACCGGCTGAATATGCCTCCAGACTTCCTTTATGACCTGCAGAACGGGTATGTCAAGAAGGATGTCAAAAGCAATGTCGGGGTAATTACCCAACGGGATGGTTGCGAAAAGTTTAACTCCGTAACTTTAGATACCGGCGGATATGGAACCACTACTAAAATTAAGGTTGTCTATGAGGCAAAATGGAACGCGGGGGGGACGGATATAATCATAAGAGCTGGGACAGCTTGGGGTAAGTACGATAGCAGCGATTCTTTTGACACTATAGACGGCGCGAGGACTAATGACGCTTCCGGGCAATGTGTGATGTTCAAGAATAACCTTATCATGGTTGATGGCGGTGTTCCCCGCAAGATGGATTCTGCCTATACGGTATCTAAGTTATCCGAAGATAACGATATGCCCCAGAAGTCAGATTGTGTTTGGGTGCATCGGGACAAGGTTTGGCTTAACGATACCGATAACCCGATGGTGGCGCATTTCTGTACTACCAATTCAGCCTTTGGCACAGGTTCATGGTCAGGGGCTACCGATGCCGGGACAATAGACTTATCAACCGTTTTGCCCGAAGGCGATAAGATACTCGGCTTTAGGACTTATGGCGGGATAGATAGCGGATTGGTTGCGATAGTCTGTCAGAAATATACAGTTATATATTCGGCAGGCTCAAATGTCTATGATTTCACCTTTATACAGTACTTTCCCACAACCTGCCTGTCGATGCAATCCTGCGCTTATGTGGGGACGGATTTAGTCTATGCTTCGCGTAACTCTGTTACCTCTATAACCTCTTCGCAGACAAACCAGCAACTTGAGATTAATCCCTTATCAAAATATATAGAGTTGATGTACAGGGATTATATTGAGTTATTAGGTTCGGCAAGCGAACCTTTAATAAGTGGGGTATTTCATAAGAAGTTAAATCATTATTATCTGACTATTCCTATAACTGGCAACGCCCAGACGCTTGTTTATTCTCTGGACATAGGCAATTTTGTGGGAGGTTGGACTTATCCTTTTACCATATATTCTTGGTGTGAAAGATTAAGCGGGGTTTTATTGGCAGGTGGTGATGGCTATGTATATACGATGAATAGCGGGAATAATGACGATGGTACGGCTATTACCTGGAAGGCATCTTTTCCGGCGTTGTATTTTAAAGAACCGATGCGGTATAAAAAGCCGGTCAGTTTAGAGGCTTTAATTTATGCGGAAACCGCCGACCCTTCCTTAAGCGTTGATTATTGGTATGGTGGAGTGGGGACTTTGGTTGCCACTAATCTTACAAAGGCAATAGCATTAGCTGCGGGCAGTATCCTTTATTATTGGGATAATGCCGCTTCTTTATGGGATGAATCTTATTGGGCAGAAACATCGGCAAGTTATCTTTATCGCACTTCTGATTTATTAGGCAGGGGCAGGTTTATGTTCTTGGATATAAGCCATTCTACAGATACCGCTAAAGTTACTCTTGCACATTTAGCGATTGGATATGTATTAGAGGGAGAAAACTAATGTCAACGGCAATAGCAAGAAGTTATAACTGGGTTACAGATAAAAATGCGGGAACGCCGATTACTGCTTCCCGTATGGATACGGAATTTGATGCCATTATTACCAAACTAAATCAGAAGGTTATTATTGCGGCTTCTGCTCCTTCGGGGCCGATTGCCGGTATGCTTTGGTTGGATTCTACCAATAAACTCTTAAAACAATACCGCAACTCTGAATGGGTAGTAATGGGGTGTGTCCATATCGCAACGGCAGCGCCGACAACGGCCCAAGAAGGCGATTTATTCTTCAATACCACAACGCACAAGATATATGTTTACTCTACCTCTACGGCATTTCAGGAAATAATCACTTCTGCGAATTGGGGAACTTTAGGACAAATGTTAGTATCAAGTGGCGGCGCGGGAACCGCGCCTACATCGCTTGGCTTTGGGACAATAAATCAATTTCTTACTTCACAGGGAATAGGAAGCGCCCCGCAATTCAAGGCTTTTGCTAATGTATTAGGAACTGCCTATGTCAAGAATACGGATTTAAAGACCGCAACGGGAGAAGTGGTATCAACTTTCGCAGAGATGCAGGACTTTGCTTTACCAGGCGGGGAATATGGTTTTTATCCTCAATGCAAAACAAGCGATGGAGGGGATGCAAGAGTAGGGATAGTAGCAAATGGGACGCAATTTACTACCTTAGGGAAAACTTATGTAACTACTATATCTTTCCACACTAATAGTTCGGGGACGCTTTACGCCCAGCAACGCTATGTAACCGCATCGGGACAAGACCATTGGTTATTCCTGTTAGTGGATAAAAGCACTAAGAGCGTTTTGGCGGTTTATTCCGCGCCGGATCATCCCGCTTATGGCAATGGCGGAGATTTCGGCAAGATGCCTCATCCCTTCGGCAATGCTTATGATAATAGTAAACATGAAATAGTCCTGATTGACCAGGATACTGTTGAGGAATTAGAAAAGAGGGTAACTTTTGAAAAATCTTTGGCAACGGTAGTTATGGAAGAATATAAAGTTGACATGGATGCGGAGCAACTTTATGCGCCTTTGCATTCCGGCAAATACCTAACTAAAGATAATGAACAAATAAGGCAAATGATAAACACCATTCCTGATTATATCAAGGTCAGGAAAATGTTGAAAATCCCAGAACCGACAGAACAGGATAAGTTAGAAAGAAAGCAACGGATAGAACAAAGGAATTTGGAGAAGCAACGACAAGAGGATATGAAACGGAATAAGATAAAACAAAAACTGGGGTTAAGCGACCAAGAGTTAGCAGAGTTGAGGGAAATATTGAAATGATTTGGATATTGTTACTTACGGTTATCGCATTCTCTTATTGTATCAGGTGCGGGTTCGTCTCTGATGATACAGACCAAATGGCAAATGCAAGACCGCAGAAAGTTGATTTACAGCATTGGTTTGTTCACGGGCTTGATTGGTTGTGGTTTAAATTATTTAAAAATCACCCTGTCAAATGGCATCTGGTAGTGTTGGGCTATCATTTAATAACAATATCCTTATTTTACCTGTTTTGCAATATCTTCTTTGGCAGACAAGTTGCCATAATCGCCGCATCGTTGTTCGCCATACATCCTTGCACTAATCAGGGAGCGATTTGGCTATCCGGCAGGCATTATGCTATCTTAGGGTGGTTGACGCTTTCCTGCTTGATATTATGGAAATGGCCGGTTATATTCCTGCCCTTATTGGCTACCGCCTGCTTTGTGCATCCTCAAGGCGCGGTTATACCCTTGATATTAGGCTTCTTTAAGCCAAATTGGACTACTGGGGCCTACATCCTGATTATTGCGGCCTTTATTCCTTACTACCTTAAAACCCTCAAAGCCAGGCTTAAAATGTGCGGCTGGCCAAAAGAAAATACCGCCTGGAAATCAGGCAGGTTGAATATGCTTATCAAGGTAGTTAATTATTATCTCTTTATGGCCTTGATACCTTTCTGGCTCGGGTTTTTTCATTCCAATCTGTACGGGTATAAGAAAGGTCTGGATAAGTTTAATTTAAAGACCGCATTAGGGGTAGCATCACTTATGATATTCGCCGTTTTAATCCTTGCGTATCGGGATACTTTGCCGGCGTTTTCGCTTGGGGCTTTTTGGTTCTTTGTAACATTGTTACCTTGCTTAAATATTATCCATAGCAATATGCTCTTTTCGGAACGATATATGTATATTCCCTTACTCGGATTTTGTTTGGCATCGGCACAGATCATATCGTTAATTCCCTATTGGCAGATAATCCTTGCTGTCATATTAACACTCTATTTTGTCAGGACTGCGTCTTATTCATTGGCTTACAGGGATAATATTGCTCTTTATACTGTTAATACTAAAAATCAACCTCAATCGGCAGAGGCATTTGTCAACTTGGGCGACCAATGGATTAAGATTAACCGATCCGATGTGGCATTGCCTTTATTAGAAAAAGCGATTGCGCTTGACCCGGAAATGGATATGGGTTGGTTCAACTTAGGTGTAGCACAATACAATACAGGCTTTATCAAAAAGGCTAAACAATCTTGGGAAATGGCATTAAAAATAAATCCTAAATATATAAACCCAAGATTTAATCTTTTGCGCTTGGAAAAGAAAGTTTCTGAAATGCAAAAGCAGGGACAATGGCGTGAATTGGCAGAAGTGGGATTGGTATAACTTTTGGGAAGTAATAATCGTAGGGGCGTTTGTGTTAGCTATTATCCCCATTATATATTATTTCAGGATGATTGTAGATGAATGACAATATAATCTATGGCAAAAAGGTCGTTTTGTTCCCGCTTGAGCCGGTGGATCTACCGCATTTTATAAAGTTGCACCGGGAGGATAAGAAAGGAAATTTGCAAGAATTATGCCTGCGGGCGATGTCGGAAGAGGAAGCCGAAAAATATGTGCGAGCTTTGCTTCTTACGGGACAGATAAAGGCTTGGTCGGTATATACTAAAGATGTCAGGAACTCACATAGAATAGGATTTATCTATCTTTATGATATGACCTCTTTTTCAACTGGTATAGCCGGGGTAATGGACAGCGAAATGGTGAAAGGGTTGGGCAAGGTTATCCGTAATGGCAAATATACTTATTCCGAAGATACCTCCAGGGTAATGATAGGTTACTGTTTTCATAGATTAAATCTGCACCGGGTGGAAACTTCCGTTTTGGAAAATAACCGCAGGGCATTATTGCTTGATAAAAAAGTTGGTTGGCAAATAGAGGGCAAGGCAAGAGACGCCATCAAAATAGATGAGGATTATAAAGATCTCATCCTAATGGGGATTTTAGACAAGGACTGGAAAAATGGGAAAGAGTAAAGGTTCATCAATAGAATTACCTGCGCCCCCGTCGGCGCAACAATTTAGCCTTCCGGGTTTTGGTACAACTAATTTTGCTAACAATATATGGGGATTTAGCGAAGATCCTACTCAACAGGCATATCGCCAACAGTTAGAAACCATGAGGGCATCTATATTAAAGGGTTTGGGGATAACTGCTCCCGAAAGAGAGGCTTCTCTTAACCAATGGCAAGATATTTTTACGAAAGAAGCTTTGCGGACTTCCATGCCGCAATTAGAGCAGACTTTATTTTCCAGGGGCATGGGTGGGTCTAAATTATATCAGGATGCGATTACTGATTTATTAAGCAAGGTCGCTACACAAGGGGTATTGAATAGAGAACAATTATCGCAAGCTGACGAAGCATTAAAATTGAACCAATTAGCCAGTATCCTCGGAGCAGGGCAAACTAACTTAAGCAATATGTCGGATTTGATGGGTGGGGCGGTTGACCAGACTAACCAAATCTGGAATCAATGGTATCAAATGCTACCTTATTTAGCAAAAGTTAAAGCGGGTTCATCAAGTCCTTGGGGAACAATAGGTTCTTTGTTAGGAACAGCCGCAGGATTTGCTTTGGGAGGTCCAGTAGGCGCTGGTATTGGTAGTAGTTTAGGCGGTGGCGTAGGTGGTATGATAGGTGGAAGCCCAAGTCAATTAGATTTATCTTGGTTAGCGATGTTGGGTGGTTCACCCCAAACTGCAAATGTGGCAGGTTTGGGTAGAGTTCCAATTGCCCCTGCTAATTATTATAAATCCGCCCTGGGGGTGTTCTAATGGCAGACCAGAACAATACCCTGCAAAACCTTGCTACGATGGCATTACTCTCAACCAAAAACGCCGGTCAACCTCAACCCATAGAAACCGCCAATATCGGAGGGAATAATCTATTAGTCAACAGGCCTACAGGATTTAATGAACGGCTTGGCGCGGGGATAGCACCTCTGCAAGCCCTTGCTACTAATTTTCTACTGATGCAAAAGATGAAAAGGCAACAGGATTTTGCATCTCAAATCAACACTATTATGGGTTCCGATATGCCATTAGAGGATGCAACAGAAGGCGGTAAACCATCCGAAGGCAAATTAAGCAAGATGTATAAGT
>Ga0172363_10002337_pt1 | contig 15293 bp, 14 predicted proteins | sample LakKivs2_kivu2a2_FD_114541 | JGI IMG/M metagenome (GOLD analysis project Ga0172363, IMG submission 114541) | Sediment microbial communities from Lake Kivu, Rwanda - Sediment s2_kivu2a2 | ecosystem: Environmental > Aquatic > Freshwater > Lake > Sediment | place: Rwanda: Western Province, Lake... | reverse complement strand
TAATTCAGCACCCACAAAACAGAAACATGCAACAGCATGTCCAACAAAGCCTCCATCAAAAGTGAAAAAAATAGTTGGTAATGGAGGATCAAGTATAAAATATCCTACAAATCCTAGTAAAAAATAAGAGCAGAAAAGTCCAACAAAATCGATATCTGGTAAATCTCCTTCTTCAGCCCTTAAATATCCTAATAAACCAACGTGAAATTGAAATAAATCAATACTTCGTAATAAATACCATGTAATCTGAAGAAAACCACTAAGACCATTGATATAGCCCGTGATGAACGAGGAACCGCCCAAGATTCTGAATCCCCCTCCTATCCATCCACCAACATTACAACGAAAATTTTTATAAATTCGTTGAAAAAGGGAATTATTGTTTTTCCAATGTGATATTTTACTTTGTATTTTTTCAATTTCAGGTTGAAACCTCAGTGCTTTTTCTTCCATTCCTTGACGAAGCGTCTCGTCGGTGACATTTTGAGGTATGAGTTTATATTTTTTGTACAGTGATAATCGAGAATCCAAATCGTTAATATCTTTTAGTTCTGATTTATAATCTATTGCTTGTCTATATGACATCTTTACAACAGATTTCTCGATGGTTCCATCAGGTTTGTATTCTAAAACAGTGATGGATACCATTTTCTCTTTCGCAGGGATTGAAAAAATCTTAGATGCCACAACATCATCATTTGCACTAATTACTGGTGCTGCTGCTAACCCAACGAACAAGAGAATGATTCCAACCGCCAACCATTTCCTTTTCATAGATTAAAACCTAGGAAATGACAGAGTATGGGGAATGCATTTGGAAATCTCTCATGGAATTTCATCCAGAATTGTATAAATGGAAATGTATATGAGAGTGGCATGGTGACCTCTAATGTTGCCCAATCGCTATTTTTACCATATTCATCGTGAGCTCTGACTTTTATCTGATAGGTTCCTTTAATATCCCATGTGTGATTAAGAACGATTTCTTCTCCTGATTCAAAAAAATCAGTCATAGTTGTGGTATTATCACCCCATTCAATGAAATATTGTACATTGTCTTGGTCAGGGTCGGTTGTGACAATGGTATAGTCATACGAAGTGCGAACGTGTCCGTGTTTCTTTCCAGTGATAGTTGGTATGTTCGGAGCAGTGGTCCAGATACTGAAGTTGGCATCATCAAAACGAAGTTCATTCATTGGGTCAGGTTCACCATTTAAATCATACCATAGTCCAACTTCTAGTTTTACATACTTTGTAGTATCATAATGTGTGATGGTACCAAAGTCGATCCATTCGGTGTTAGTTATACCACCAAAACCAACTCCGGTGGTTCCAATAATTTGATGACTGTTATCATATTCATGGATACGCATCATTACGAAATGACATTCTGGTGGTACTTCTATGAATCTGAACCATACTGAGAATAAATAGGAATACACTGCACACTCAACTGAGATAAAATCTAGTGTGGACCAAGATAAATATGAGGAATTACTATTGTTTGTTAGATTTAAAATCCCAATTGATTTCTCACCAGAATGAGCATAATTGGTATCCCAATGATATATGCCAGTAGTATTAGTGTCATACATCCATCCTACTGGCGTTGTATCTCCTTCTTCAAAAGACGGATTAGGTGCTAAATTAGGTCCTACAACATTTCCATGAGGAATGTCATTTATTGTATGAGTGCTAAAAAAAGTGTACACTGCATCTTCTTGATTGAGCATTTTTATAGAAGGATAAGATCCTGTTTTTTTCATTGTTGTTATTTTCGCTTCTGGAAATCCAAGAACTGTTGATATATTTACAACAAACAGCAAACAAATAACAATTCCAATCAGAGGTTTCTTATCCACTTGCTTTCCCCCTTTATCATATTTTACATCAAGGTTCTCCTATAAAAAGAATATCTTCCAGAAGGGAAGCATCGACACGGTTTATTTCCTATGTTAGGATTGATGGAAACGCGGTGTACAATTGAGGTTTTGTCAGATCGTATAATGAAGTCCCTAAAGAAGAGTTGGAATGTCGAATTACCAAATATCACTCGACATCAACAGAGTTATCCCATGTAGTATTCAGCGGGGTACGGCTCCGGTTTGAGGCCTTTGCGCTCCCGGACTTTTTTAACCACATCATCCCGGAGGTTCCGTGGTAACGGTTCGAATCCCATGTTTTCCGTATTCCAGAGTACGCGACCACCTGTGGCTGACCGGATCGCGGAGGCGAACCCAAACATTTCTGCAACAGGTGCTTTTGCTTCGATTTCAACGGAGTCTCCGACTGTTTTCATGTCTTTGACTTCGGAGCGTCGGGAGTTCAGTTCTCGTGACGCATCACCCATGATCTCCTGGGGTGTGCTGATAAAGACTTTTTGCATTGGCTCTAGCAAGGTCGGCTCAGAGATCGTAATCGCCCCGTAGATCGCGTTTCTCGCAGCTGGGATGACCTGTGCGGGTCCTCGATGGATTGCATCCTCATGGAGTTTTGCATCGACGAGTTTTACTAAGATGCCTTGACAGGGTTCTGAGATGGTCGGTCCGCTTTTCATTACCTCCACAAAGGCTTCCATAATTAGATCTCTGGTTTCAAACAAATGCTGTATCCCTTTGGTAGTATCCGTAATAAGGTTGAGTCCATGGACGCCGAACACGCCTTTTGCTACCTCTTTGTCCATTCCAAGGTCCTGGAGGATCTTCGCTGTTTCCTTTTTGTATTTCTTGACGTTCTCAGGGAGTTCGTTATTGTAAATGGCTTTGACAATGTTTTCCGGGAGGGGCTCTACCTCGATGTAGAAGCGGTTGTGTTTGTTTGGTGATTTTCCTTCGAATTTGTAGGGGCTTGATTTGCCTACTGTTTCTCGATAGACCACGATGGGTTCTGAGCAGATGATCTCCATTTTATGATCATTGCGGATTCGATACTCGGTGATCTCAAGGTGGAGTTCCCCCATTCCTGACATCAGGTTCTCACCTGTTTCTTGGTTGATCTGTACTTGGATACTTGGATCTGCTTTGGATATTAATCGTAATACCTCAACGAGTTTCGGAAGGTCTTTCATGTTTTTGGCTTCGACTGCGACCGTGACAACAGGCTCTGAGACATGGACGATACGCTCAAACGGCTCAGCCTCAGGGTTATCGGTCACGGTGCATCCCGCGATCGCGTCACGGATACCGGTTGCTGCAACTATATTTCCTGCACTCACATGCTCAATTGGGATACGGTCAGGTCCAACCATGACGTTGACCTGCTGGACACGATTCTTGTTGGGCATGCCAATGACGTATAATTCCTGTCCACGCTGGATTTTTCCGCTGAACATTCGACCAATCGCAACCTCACCGGCATGAGGGTCAAGGATAATCTTTGTAACCATCAACGCTAACGGCCCATTCTCGTTACATTCGACCATGCTTTTCCCAAGAGAGCCGGTCAGATCCCCTCGCCAGATATGTGGAATCCTATATTTTTGTGCAATATTCGGTGGTGGGAGATGAGCAATAACCATGTCCAAGACAACTTCATGGATAGGGGATCGTTTCGCTAATGTTTTTTGATCATTGTTCTTACAGTAATTATAGACATCTTTGAATCCTAAATTGGTTTTTTTCATACGGGGGACAGAGACCGCCCAATTGTGGAATGCGGAGCCAAACGCAACAGTTCCGTTTTCAACTTTAACGTTCCATTTCCCTTTGAACTCCTCAGGGATAACGCGGTCAAGGAGTTCATTGAATCTACTGATGATTTTTACGAAACGATTCTGCATCTCCTCAGGAGTGACCCGTAGTTCGTTAATAAGTCGGTCGACTTTGTTGATGAATAGTACTGGTTTTACTTTTTCACGGATCGCTTGACGAATCACCGTTTCGGTTTGTGGCATCGCGCCTTCTACGGCGCAGACGACAATGATGCAACCATCAACTGCTCGCATCGCACGGGTAACATCACCTCCAAAATCAACATGTCCGGGGGTATCAATTAAGTTAATCAGGTAATCTTGTCCTTCAACGTTATGGACCATGGATGCTGATGCCGCGTTTATCGTAATACCTCGGGCTTGCTCCTGCTCATCGTAATCCAAAACGAGTTGTTTTCCGGCAAGGTCCTCGCTCATCATCCCACATCCGGCGATGAGGTTATCTGAAAACGTGGTTTTCCCATGATCAATATGCGCAGCAATCCCGATGTTCCGAATATGATCTAATTTATTCATCAGCGCTGTTGCTTTTTCAATATTCTCTTCTTTTCGCCCCATTTGTTACACACCTTCAAAAGTCCATATCTTATTTCTTTATCGAGCTGCTTTGGCGACCCGTTCAAGATCGTTTTTCTTTGCTACCGCAAAAGATGCAGGATCATTCTTGCTGGCTTTGAGGAGCTCGTCAGCAAGACATGCTTCGACTCGCTTCTTGTTTTTATGGCTCGCGGTCATGGTGCCTGTGCAGATGTTCCGCAGCGCGATGTCCAGTCTGCGTTGCGGGGAGATATCCACCGCTTTTGGAACCATGATGCCGCCGAACCGTAATCTGGTTGTTTCTTCTTTTGGTGCGGCATTTTGTAACGCATCGACCAGGACTTGTACCGGGTTGGTCTTCGTCCGTTTGTCGATGATGTCAAAGGCTTTGCGTACCGTGTTGTACGCCTTGGTTTTCTGCCCGGTGTACATCTCGGTTTTCATAAGGATGTTGATGAGTCGTTCGATGATGGAGAGGTTCGATTTCCCAAACATCTTATTCGCATGAGGTGCCCCTAGGAAGAAATCCTTGTTTTCGAGGTTGATGTAGCGTTGCAGTCCGAGGTCTTCGATTTTTACGGTGCTGATGTCGTATTTTGAGAACATGGGAAAAAATGCAGTACTGGGTTGTGGTTCTTTCTTTTCACTCATAGTTATCGTCTCATTGGTTTCTCAATTTTTCCTTTCACCAGCTGATCTAAGGAGACATCGTTTACCTTAATGACTTTGAAACGGACGCCAGGGATATCGCCGTAACTGCGCCCCATTCGACCGCCGATGCCTTCGACGACGACCTCGTCGTGTTCATCGATGAATCCGATCGCATGGTTTCCAGGAGCAAATGCAGTGATCTGCCGGCCGTTCTTAATGAGTTGGATTTTGACGCATTTCCGGATTGCTGAGTTCGGTTGTTTTGCCTCGATACCGACCTTTTCGATAACAATGCCTCGGGCTTGGGGAACGCCTTCGAGTGGATCTGATTTCTCTTTGAGATGAAGGATGCGTTTTTTGAAGTACCGATCGTTCCACATCTGGTTCTTTCGTGCTTTTTTGAGTTGACGTGCGGCATTGATTCCTTTACCCATAGTACACCTATTTTCTCTGGTAGAAGTGAGGCAGTATACAGCTTTTAATATTTAAATTCTCTCTTAAGCAACAGAAGATTTGTAAGGAAAGAATCCCTTATTGCTTGGCGAATTTATTATAAAAAAATTTAAATAATATGGCATCCTATAATTCACAAGGAAATCAACATTAATATAGTCGAATTTGATTCGCTACTACCACGGGGATACCATATGAAGAACATCCAGAGAAAAAAATTCGTTGTAGGTGGAATATTCCTTCTTTTTCTTACCTCTGGTGTACTGCCAGCGGTGGGCCAAGAAGAAACTCCCGTAGTTGATACCATCAGAGAACATGTTGAGTTTTCGACACCAATACTCGTACAAAATGATGAGGGAAGCTCCATCATCCTTGACGAGGCAACCGGAATCCTCTCTGCCGAGGGAAGTCCCGTACTACCGATGCTTTCAAAGACGTTTGAGTTCCCCCTTGGCACCCAGATCGTCTCCGTGGAAGTATCACCAGCAACAATCGAAACCATGCTTGTGGAAAAACGAATCAGACCCGCCCCAACAAAACAAAAAATCAACAATCAACTCATACCACTTGGGGGAATTTACAACTCAGAGGTGTATGATAGTGCAGATCTATACCCAGCATCTTGGTTCACACTCAACCTGGGGGTCGGGTTAAACAAGCAAAATGACCATACGCTCTTTGTCACGGTTCATCTCACCCCCGTGCGATATGCCCCAAATGCCAACGTTCTCTCCTACAGTACCGATTTCACCATAGAGATATTTTATAAAGAAGCATCACCTGCTCAGACGAAATCTGACCGGTATTCACTGGTGATCCTCGCCCCTGCTGCGTTTTCGGAACCCCTCCAACCGCTCGTTGAGCATAAAAACACTCACGGCCTTTCAACACTGCTTGTTCCTCTTGAGGAGATCTACGAGGCGTATTATGGGAGAGATGAAGCAGAACAAATCAAATACTTTGTCCATCATGCGGTGGAACAGTGGGATACTCAGTATATCCTCTTGGTTGGTGATATGAAGAAACTCCCAATCCGTGTCACCCATGCGTCGTGGTGGGAACCTGATCTTCTCTCGGACCTGTATTATGCAGACATTTATGATGCCACGGGAGCGTTTTGCTCCTGGGATTCAAATGAGAACGATCGGTTCAGTGAAATCGATCATGATGGGAATGACCTTGATGGTGTTGATTTATACGCGGATGTGCATCTTGGGAGACTTGCCTGTGCAGACGTCACAGAAGTGTCAATCGTCGTAGAAAAAATCATCACCTACGAAGAAGAAACCTCTAATCAAATCTGGTTTAAACGCCTTGTTCTTGCGGGGGGAGACACCTTCCCGGTCAGTATGGGTGCACCACCCAATGTCTTCGAAGGGGAGATTACGAACATTAAAGTAGGTCAAACCATGCCTGATTTTGAACAGAAATTCCTCTGGACCTCAAAAGGCAACCTCCATCCGACGAATTTCAATCGGGCAATCAACGCAGGTGCTGGGTTTGTCAGCTATGCAGGTCATGGGTTTGAACATGGATGGGGGACCTATCGACCAAACGCGTTAACAAAACTGAAAATTTTTTACTATACCCCTTACATCAACGGATTGAAGAATGACAATAAACTCCCTATCATTTTCTTTGATGCGTGTCTTACGGCAAAGCTTGACTTTAATGTCAGCGACCTGCAAAGATATTATCCAGGACTCATTCAGCTCTTGGTCCGCATCTTCAGCCTCTCTTCAGATCCCTCTGATTTTTATCAGTGTTTCGCCTGGAGTTTTCTTGCGAAAGAAACCGGTGGAGCGATAGCGACCGTCGGATCAACCCGAACCGCGTACACCTGGGTGGATGCGTCAGGAGTCTATGGGGGAGCCGGTTATTTAGACGTGCATTTTTTCGATGCCTACGAAGAAGGAACCACTGTTGGCCAGATGCTGACAAGGTCGCAGAATGATTATATCCAATACGTCGGAGCGGATTATTTCACGCTTGAAGAGTTCATCCTCCTCGGCGATCCAAGTCTGAGAACGGGAGGATACCCATAAAAGAATCTCTTGCACTTGGTTTTTCTTGTGTAAGAGAGCCATTTTTTCGTCTCTAATAATGCTCCCTATCAATACGAGATTTGATGGAAGAGAAAAGTATTTATTTTCAGAGTTTATTTGTTTTTGGGGGACACTGTAACCATTGGGGAGGCTGCTTTAGGTATCTGCTTTCCACTAAAGGCTTTTTCCTCCCATCCAATGCATCCCGTCCCCCACCTTTCTACGTTCGATAAAGGAAAAAATGGAGTCTGGGTGTTTAGAACTCGAAAAGATATACTCTATCAAAAGATAAATGAAAAAAAACAAAAAGAAAGGGGGTTGTATGCTGACAACCTCTGCATTTTTAGTCAAACAATGCGCTAAGTCCTGCTGCTGCTTCGTCTTGAGAAACTTCTTCTTTCTTTTCTTCTTTCTTTTTCTCTTTCTTTTCAGCAGGTGCTGCGGCTGCGGCAGGCGCGGCTGCGACTGGGACGGCGGCGGCTGATTTGATCGCCTCGTCAATATTGACGCCTTCAAGGGAAGCGACTAACGCTTTTACTCGTGCGGCATCAGTTTTTACACCAGCGGCAGTGAGAACCTTCTTCACATTATCTTCGTTAATGGGTTGGCCTGCGGAATGCAGAAGCATCGCACTATATACATACTCCATAGCTTGTTCCTCCTACTAGGTTGGGGTTTTTTCGCCCTCTTTACTAACAGGTTTCACCTGTGATGAAACAGACAGCATCGAGCTGTGTGCCTTGGCAAGAAGCGTCTTCATGGTATCCTTGGTGTAAATGTTTTTTTCCACCGCAAGAGTATATGCGCTCCGATACGCCTTTGCTAACAGAGGACGAATCGTCTGGGTATTTGCCCAGCCCGTCTCCATCGCGAGGCCTACTGCAGTAAATGATGCTGTTCGTAACTGGCCCATGAACCGGTCCATGTCGATATCAAGGACATCGGATCGGTAGATATCGCCGTTCTCAAAAACGGCGTTTAATTTCAATCCAAGTTCAATTGGGAAAATATCAATACGAGAAAGCATTTGAGCAAGCTCACGGGGGATCTTTTGTCCTGCTTCAACCAAGACTTTGTCGCTTTTTATGACGACTTTCCCTTCTGAGATAGCAGCCGGGATCCCTACTTTTTGAAGTTCTCCGACAATCGGACCAGGTTTGAAAGGGGTGTCCCCCGCCTGGACCTCGATATCATGGGAAGCAGTTTCGCCTCCTTTTGCAGGGGCGTTCTGTCGTGTCGCTTTAATCTCTTTATACAAAGCGAACGGGTTTATGTCCGTGGCAATCACCGCGGCTTGGCCATGGACCTCATTTTTCAAGGCACTAATGCCTTTTTTTTGTTTCTCTGCTTCGTCTAACGCTTTTAAAATCAGGGTGTTTTTCGATGCGCGAATCTGGGCTTTTGCCCGGATACCTCCTCGCATCTGCTGAAGCTGTGGAGCTGGAATACCTCCAATATCAAGGATGCCGATGATTTTATGGTCCGTCATCAGAGAAGCGATCTCTGAGACCTCCCCATGTTTCCATGATGCGACATGCGCCATAACGCTTACCCCTTTATACGATTCGCATTGGTGGCCCCATACTTGTTTTCACATATACCGAGCCGATATTCATTTTCCCGCGTTCCAGTTTCCCCTCCAGTCGTTTCAAGATAGCGTCAATGTTCTCTGCGATCTGTTCCGTTTTCATCTCTTCTTGGCCAACCGTTGCATGGATGGTCTTAGATGTCTTTGATCGAACCTTTATCGTCTTCCGCAGGTTTTTTGCTATCCCGGTGATATCGATGGTGGGTGGTACTGGTTTGGGCATTTTCCCCCGAGGACCAAGGATGATACCAAGTGTTTTTCCAATCGTGGGCATTAATGGTGCTTCCGCGATGAAAAAATCATATTCATCTGCGATCTTTTTGAACTTTTTCTTGTCTTTTGCGAGTTCCTCTATTTCCTCAGGTTTAATTAATAAATCAACGTGATTTTTTGATTTCAAGGCTAAATCCCCGCTAGCGAAGATAGCGAGTTTGGCTTCCGTCCCTCGACCATGAGGTAACATCACTTCATCTTCGATTCGGTTCTTAGCATCGTTCATGTCGATGTTTTTGAGGTTGATGACGACGTCTACTGATTGTTTGAATTTTCGCTCCAGTTTTTTGGATTCTTCAAGTGCTTTTTGAACTGCTTCCACAGTTTTGCTGTCGGTCATGGTTTATCATCGACACTTTTCGGTGTAGTTGTTACTCCAGAGGGTAACGTAGTTCTCGGGAATAAGAATCTTATTTATAAAAGTTTGTGTTCGAGGATTGATCGTCAGTCAGAGGTGATTCTTTCGAGAATTAATGTAAAGACATCCTCAGGGTCATGGATTTTTCGTAACTCCTTTTTCCCGATAATCGGGGTTCCCTCCAGGTTCTTTTTATCGAGCGCTTTATCGGTAAAGACTACGGCATGTTTTTTGGTGATCTTCGAAATACTACTGATGAAATGGGCTTTCTCCGCAAGTTTTTTGTTGTATTCTTGGACACAGGTGAGAAGGATTTTTTCCTTTTCTTTACTGAGGGCTTCAAAGGGACAGCGATCCATGGGGATAACCCGATAACCGATGTTTTGAAGGAGCGTAAAGATTTCAGATTGAAGTTCTTTTGTCGGTCCTTGATTCTTTTTATAAAAAGGTAACAGGTTGGTTTCCATGAGCAGGGGTTTGAGTAAATCAATCGGCGTGGTCACCGTTTGTTCAAACATGTCCTCAATCCGGTCAGCGATATCGATGCGTGCGCTCATCCCATCCTCATACATCCGAACCGTGCGCCGTGAGACGCGAACATGATGTGCGAAACTGCCCAGGGAAATATTTTTCTCCTGACGCAGTCTTCGTATTTTTTCCGGGTCGAGATTCACGTATAACCCACCAGGTGCTGCATAGGCTCGCACGGGGATTTCCTCAAGCAGATGGTTCCGTAAGGTGACCGTGGTGACTGTTTGAATGCCGAACCGGAAATACACTACATCATCTTCAAGAACGTTCATTCCATTCTTTTCACCGATAAGCAAAGGTGTTGCCTTCAGAAGATAAGCAAGTGCACGGAGCTCGTTGGCGACATCCTCTGAAAGTCCATCGATATTCGACAGGGCTTTGATGATAAGAAGAGTTTCTCCTCGGCGTGCCACGAGGTCGAAGCCAGGGAGACGTAAGGTGCATGGGTCAGAGACGGAAAAACCCGCGTCACCCAAAAACTCTCTGATGTAGGTAAGTAGTTCGATTCTATCCATAGGTAATGAAGCTTAAAGTACGACCTCTCTAATAACGTTTTTGGTGAAACATCATCTGGATAGGCGTCGATGACACCGACTCAGTAGGTGGTGGATGTACCACGTATGTGGCACGGACCATCATTCAGCAAATCATGCAAGACTATCAACTCATTGGGTATCCACGGCTCGTCCGTTTGAACCCTAACATCCCCTGGAAGACTCGAGGAAATGGAGCGTTGTGCATCCAGGTTGGGACTGCCCAGGAAGGCCCAAGACAGAAAATTGGGGAAATCAACGGACAAGAGATGTTCTGTTCACCTACTCCTTTTACTGAATTGACGCAACGTGAGCAGAAAGATGTGGAAATGATCGTAAAAGAAACCGTGGAGACACAAGCCCGGGTCGATGATGAGAATACCAATCCAGGTTATGTGCTGCTCTTAGAAAAACCGGATGATGGGTTATATTGGAAGGCGGTGACAACGCTTGTTTCGTTTCAGGAGACTCAAAGTCTTTTAAAGAAACATCATGCAGTATTTCAAGGGTACAAGAATAGTCGAGGGTTGATTGGGGCAACCGCAGCGATCTGTTGGGAGCCTGGTGACAAGACGTTTGAGCTGATTACGTATAGATTTCCACAACGGTGGGGCTCAAAACGACAGGTTGATACGGAATCGGTTCAGCAAATGGATGCGCAGTATCCAAGCACCTTTGATAATTATGATCGGGTGAATCATCACAACCGTATCGTCCCGAACTCACCCTGTCCGATTCTGTATGGGATACGGGGGGATGACCCGAGCATTCTTGAGATTGCTTCAAATCAGATAAAATCTGAATCAGTCGATAGCTGGATGCTCTTTGAGACGAATCAGGGAACCGATGATCATCTCCAGCGAAAAACGATTGGACAAGTCATCTCTTTTGAATCGGCGATTGTTCAAGGCTCTGTTGTTACTCCTCCATTCACAATTCAAGGAGGTCATGTCCTTTTCGTCATACAGGATTCCACCAGGACGATCCATTGTGCAGCGTATGAACCAACAAAAGAATTTCGAAATGTCATCCGAGGATTGTCTGTTGGAGATCTCGTGGAAGTCTATGGAGGTGTTCGTGACCAACCGCTGACGATCAATCTTGAAAAAATCTCCGTCAAACGCCTCACATCTATTACCATGAAAACAGAAAACCCAGTGTGTCCCGGGTGTGGGAAGCATATGAAATCAAAAGGAACTGCTCAAGGTTATAAATGTAGAAAGTGTGGGACAACTAGTACGCAACCCAGCATCCAAGAAAAACCACGGTCGATAAAACCCGGTTTTTATGAAGTTCCGGTCTGCGCCAGACGACATCTCAGCAAGCCTCTGAAACGAATGAGGCAACAATCCACGGTCGCTTTTATCGGAACCTCAAATACTCCATGATGGATACACAATCCACTGTTTCCACATGGCCATCGACGAGAATCGTCCCAGAGCATCGGACATGGTACCGCCAGTAATTGATAAACCCGAACATCTCGGTATGGTCCACGCTAAGAACATCCATATTTATCACAAGAAAAACATGCTCGTTGACGGTCTCGATGTTGAAAAATCTAGGAATCCAACGACGATGATCAAGAGTAAGCTTATCGATGGAAAACCAGATAGTTTCTGCGGGTATCTCAAGATATCCATCGTCTTTTATGTTCACTACCATCATCGGAATTTGACTCATCCGCGTTGTTCGTATCTCCGCCCATGTAATCATGTAAGTCGAGGAACTACAAGTTCCCCAGAACCATCCAAAATGCAATACGACTCGTGGACCGACTCCCCAGTTGTGGTCATGGTAGCCGACCCCAGTCACATTGAAGGTTGTCTGACCAAGGGTAATTGTTCCAGTGACATCTGCACAAGGGAGCATCACTACCCACCAATCACCGGTTTGTTGTTGACGTTTCCAACCATCCGTACGTCCCACATAACGCAAGGACACGGAACACTCCGGAAGCTTCATAGTCACGTCAAAGATAAAACAATTCTTTACTGCATCATATGATCCGAGAATCACTTGGCTTCCTTGGATCAAAATAGATGGCTGTTCAGAGGATGCAGAAAAATCTCTGAATGAATATCTCTCATAGTTCTCAATGACAAGAGAATCCGCATGATACAAGGTCAACCGCGTCGATACAATGCCTCTGGCAAAGAGATTAAGAACATGCACCCCAAAAACAAAAGAGTATCCATTGTCAAGTTTTGCATCAAAGTACCACCATTCGATGAAGGGGAGTTGCCCTCGGCCATGGAACGCATCATCTCGTAAGGTGACCTCTTCAATCGATGAATTTTGTTGGACATTAGCGATGGAGGTACCTGCAGTAGTTATGCATTGGACTAAGCAAATAAGAACAACGGAAAGAACCATGACCAATCGCTGCATAACTATCATAGCTCCATTCACCTATGGTATTTATATCATTGCTCCAATATTTATAGATACTGCTGGAAAAACAAAACGTCGATGACGAATATCTCAGCGTAATACTTTTTAAGGGATGATTGCTTCTCTGTCTCGACCATCAGGTTACGCGGGTGTAGTGTAGTCTGGTATCACTTAAGCTTGCCAAGCTTAAAACTCGGGTTCAAATCCCGGCGCCCGCACTCAGAGTGTTCACTGTAGTTCGAGAAGAAAGAAATAAATAGTATAAGACCTAATTTTTTCTTTGGTACGTTACTTGCATACACACCAGGATAAAGAGATACTGATGCAAGCAGTCGTGCAAGTGCATATGCAGGGAGGTATCCGACAGCGAATACTTTATTAAAAGAGGTACTATTCGTTTTTTCAGCAGGTACGATGGGATGCTAGAACAAACGACAATAGACCGTTCTATCGAGATTAAACGATCCGTGGCAATTCGGGCACTCCGGCGGAGTAACATACGACGGAAAGTGACAGAATACCTCTGTGAGATCAGTCCCAATTGTAGTTATACTTCTGAAATAGCATATAATATTGGTGCGACATCATCTAACGTCATCGGCGCGTTACGAGGGATCGAAACACGGTATCGTGAGGAAGAATCTCTTATCGGACTGAACATGGTCGAAGAACGATCCGGTGGGAAGAATGTGCGACTCTATGGGGTTACTGATTTTGGGAAAGAAATCATTCAGACCATGAAAACACGACGATAACCATTGATTATATTTTTTCATTCTTTAAGAGACGTAAAGGAAAAAATTCTTATAAAAAAACTAACAATAGGAAGGAAGAATAGAGGGGGGAAAAGAGGGTATAAAAGTCTAAGATCTTCCTTTCCGTATTGTCGTTTGAGAAGATATCACGTGGCCTTTTTATGAGCATTTTTCGCAGATGAACATGTACATGGATATGCACCTACAGGGACGGAGTCCTTACGGAAGAAGTGACAGGATTTCTTCACGGAGCTGTTCTATTCCAGCCCCAGTCGTACAGGAGATCTTCCTGTTCGCAGACCCCGTGTCTTTGATGTCGACTTTGTTTTCAACGATGAGGAAGGGGACGTCGTTGAACAGTTTCTGGATTCTTTCCAACATCAGTTGTTGCTTACTCATCTGATACCCACTGGTCTCTGATGGATCAAAGATAAAGACGATAAGGTCGGCAAGATGTCGCAATGCGGCAATCGCCTGTCGTTCGATGGCATTCCGCTCTCCAAGAGGTCTATCCAGGAGCCCGGGGGTGTCGATGATTTGATAGCGTTTTTTCTCATAGCGAACTGTTTTTACCATATGGCCGACAAAAATCTGTTTTGTGGTAAACGGGTACTGGGCGACCTCTGGTTTTGCGGCGGACAGTTGTCTGATAAGCGATGATTTTCCCACATTTGGATACCCGGCGATTACTACCGTGGGAACATCCTCAAGGTCAGGGAATTGTCGGAGTATCTTTTGGGCGTCTGCGAGAAAAAGGAGGTTTTTATCAACTTGTTTCACGATGGAAGACACCCTACCATAGATCTCTTTTTGTTTTTGTTTGAGAAACTCGATATTGCCTGTTTTGGTCAACGCAGCGCTCTGGGTCGAGTAGACCATCATTATTGTTTTTCGAGCCCAGTCGACCGCACCGAGAGATTTCTTTAGTTTATTCATGTCAATCTTAATGTCAATAATCTCCTGATAGAACAAGGGGAGTTTGTCTAGCGTTGGGAAGTTTTTCACATACGATTCCAAGCTTGTTGTCAGGTCAGTGATGAACGTTTCCGTTCGTGCGATGACGAGTTTTTTTATCTGATAGCGTTTATCTCGATCATGTATCTGTATTTTTTTAGTCCGGCGGATCGATTGATCAAGGAGTTGTTTCGCAGGAAGAATCTGAGGAATGTTTCGAAACATAAGTTTGAAAAGGTTTATGTGATACCATTAAATTAAGCTGTTGGTACACCTATGGATGAAGGATTTATCCTGGCAAACAAATTCAGGCGAGTGATCTTTGACGAACTCGCTGCTGGAGAAAACGACATTAACCGTATCGCGAAAAAAAATCGTATGATACCTCGAGTCGCCCAACGCATCATCGATGAATTTATCACAGGAGGTATCGTCGAAAAAAAAGGGAATAGGTACATGTTTACCGATGAAGGGAAAAAACTTGTTGAAACGATCGGAAAATAAACAGACAG
>Ga0172363_10002336_pt1 | contig 15304 bp, 10 predicted proteins | sample LakKivs2_kivu2a2_FD_114541 | JGI IMG/M metagenome (GOLD analysis project Ga0172363, IMG submission 114541) | Sediment microbial communities from Lake Kivu, Rwanda - Sediment s2_kivu2a2 | ecosystem: Environmental > Aquatic > Freshwater > Lake > Sediment | place: Rwanda: Western Province, Lake... | reverse complement strand
GTCAAATTATTTCTCAAAACAAAGAAAAAATTGTTTTCAAAGCTGGCTCAAAACAAGGTTGTTACAGCAAGGCAATCAAGGTTTTGGCTAAATTCCAAGAACTAACTGATTTTGCCTATGCATATATTTGCATTGCTTCTATAGACGAGCAAACTGACTGGTTTTTGAAACCAAGTTTTTATCATCTAAATATGTATTTGGACGAAGGGATTAAGGTATTCTTTTACCCCTATGCCATTATTCAAAAAGGACAAGCCGCTTACTCTGATAAGGTCAAAGTTAATATCACTTTAACTGATGAATCTGCGGGTACAATTGTTCAAACGGGAAATGATTGGGTTATTTTTAAACCCGCTAAAGAAGGCTGCTTCCCCAATTTATTTAAAGGAGAATTTGATTATTATGGCCAAACTCATACTGCTTTTGCTGGTGTTAATGTCGCTCCTAAGGACCCGCTATCTAGCATGGCTCAATATGCGCCGAAGATTGATTTTGTAACTTTACAGAAATTTTCAGTAATCAATAAAGACAAAGTGACACAATTTGTTCCTCAAATTTTTGATCCTCTTTCTCGCCGTATTCCTTTAATTTCCCCATACTTTTCTTTTGATGGATCAGGTAATCCAGTTTGGATTCCCTCAATTTATAGATTTACTCTTAATAAATCAGAATTAGGCTCAATTTCTTCGCAAGGGTTTTTAGATGTTAAGGAAGGAGTGCAAGCTGGCGATTATTCTCAAGCGATTAATTTAAGCTATTCGCACCGAGGAGAAGTCTACAATAACACTTGGGATTTGAAGGTTCTAGCTGATTACCCGGCTTGGTATATTTCTCCTCTACCTGACAAATTAAAACTACCGCCTAATACTATTTTCTACTTATTCCACCCTCAAGACGAATATCAGGATGCATTTTCAGATTACAATTTTGGTTATTATGAAGTTGATGCTGATCCAAGTGCTCTTTATCAATATCAGCCATTTCTAGCTGTTTTCAAAACTGGAAATGTGGCTGGCACTTATGAAAAGGCAATTACTTTGGAAGGAACTTATTCTTCGGGAGGCAAAAGAGAAATTTCTTTGGAAATTGACCCTCAAATGAGCTTAGATGCTTGCGCAGGAGGAATTGTGATTCCACCCAATCTCCCTACTCCTCCTAAGAAAATTGACGTTTGGCCAAAAGTTGTCGGAACATTAGCTTCTTTCTTCCAAAAACCATTTAATAATTTCTGGCTCACTGCTTTAGCCTTACTTCTTCCTATCCCTGCCTTAATCAATTTACTCAATCGTCTCTTTGCTAAATATCCTCATTGGCTCAGTCAATTAGGTTTACCAGCAGTGCCTCAAGCCAGAATTCATGGTAAGATCCTCGCCTATGACTATGATTCTAAAAAACCTCTCGCTTTAGCTAAGCTCTTAGTCTATTCCTATCCAGACAGACATTTAGTTTCTCAAACATTATCTAATAACAAAGGAGAATTTATTCTCTCTATTCCTCAAGGCAATTACTTCTTAAATGTCCAAAAAGGAGGTTACAAACCCTTAGAAATCATTAGATTAGATGCTAAAAGTACCTTTGTTCAAGGTCGTTCTGATGGCTACTATGATGATATCTACTATCCAGAAGAAATTGTCTCTATCAAACCTAAGGAAAAACAAGCTCTGTCTTTATCCATGCCTATGGTTTTAGAGAAGAAATCTAAAATCAAAGGTCTTGGGAAAACCTTGGTTGGTTTTCTGAGAAAATACAGTTTGGTCTTTTTAATCATTGGCACAGTCTTATCTTTAGCTGCTTTTCTTTCCAGTCCTCATCAACTCTTTAACAACATTATTCTTTTCTACTATATGGTCCTTTGGGCTTTTGAGGTCTATTTCTTTGTTTTTGTGGGCACAGGCATTGCTAAAGTGGTAGATAAATCTGGTAAACCCATACCTTTAGTCTTAGCTCGAGCCTTTGATTTAAAGAACAATTTGGCAGAAATTGCAGTTTCTGACCAAAATGGACTGCTGCAGTTCTCTCTTTCTCCAGGCCAATACATCTTTAAATTCAAAAAACCTGGATTTGGAATGAAAGTCTTACCACTTGAGTTTAAATCTCTTAAACAATTAGGTGATATGGAAATTGTGATGGAAGAGAAGAAACGATAATTTCTATCACTTCGATCATCGATGAAGAATTTTTGTTATTCACCCCGTTAAATAACGCCCAGATTTAGCTGGGGTTGACAGATAAAAACGTTTTGTCTATACTTATTATAGGTTGGCTGGTGCCAGCCGATTTTAAAAGATACTCATAAATCTATGACTAAAATTGAAACTTCTGAATTTTTAGCCGCTATTAAACAAATTTGTGCTGAACGGGACTTGCCTGAGAATAGGGTTTTCGAAGTGGTAGAGGGAGCTTTGGCTTCAGCCTATAGGAAAGAATATCTTTCTCCTGAAACTAAAGTAGAATGTGTTCTAGATGAAAAAGCTTTGGAGCCTAAATATTATCAAATTTTTGAAGTAATAAAAAAAGTAGAGCATCCTGAAAATCAAATTTCCCTAAAAGAAGCAAAAAAAATTGATAAAGCTGCAAAATTAGAAGGGGAAGTCAAGAAGAAATTGCCAAGCAAAACTTTTTTTGGCCGCATTGCTGCTCAAACTGCCAAACAGATTATTGTACAGAAAATAAGAGAAATTGAAAAAGAGGAAGCTTTAATTGAATATCAAGACAAAGTTGGCCGTGTTCTTTCGGGCACAGTGCAGCAAATTGAAGGTAAAAATGTTTTAGTTGATCTTGGTAAAGCAGTAGCAATCTTACCACCTCAAGAACAAAATTCCACTGAACAATATCTAGTAGGCAAAAGAATGAAAGTTTTAATCAAATCTGTTGAAAGTACTATTAAAGGACCTTCAATTTTAGTTTCTCGAGCTGCCCCTGAATTAATTGAGGCGATGTTTAGAACTGAAGTGCCAGAAATTGAAGCCTCAGTTGTTAAAATTCATGGCATTGTTAGAGAAGCAGGTTTTAGAACTAAAATGGCAGTTGAGGCTTTAGAAGAAGGAGTGGATCCAGTTGGTTCTTGCGTAGGTCAACGTGGGACAAGAGTGCAGACTGTTTTGAATGAGATTGGCGGCGAAGAAAAAATCGATATAGTTTTGTGGGATAAGGAATCAAAAAAATATATCACTAATGCTTTATCACCAGCTAAAATTAAACAAATTAAAATTGATGAAAAGAAAAAACATGCTGAAGTTCTAGTTGATCCAGATCAGCTGTCGCTGGCCATTGGCAAGCAAGGCAGAAATGTTCGCTTGGCCTCAAAGTTGACTGGCTACGAAATTGATGTGTATGCTCAGGAAGGTGGCAAGAAAATAGAAAAAAGCAAAGCTAAAAAAGAATTAAGAGGTGAGAAAGAAAACAAAGATAAAAGTAAAGAAGTCAAGAAAGAAATTCACTCCGAGGAACGATCTATTGAAGCTCCGGAAGAAAAATTTAAGGAAGTGTCGAAAGGATCTGGAAAAAAAGAAGAGAAGAAAAAGGAATAATTCAAGATTAGATAACCTTGTTTTAACTTGACAGTTCTGCTATAATATGAATGTAAATATTGGATAATATATTTATTATGCTAGAAGATTTTAGTTTACGTTTTTCTCCTGATGCTAAAGATGTCCTGCTTAAAGCAGAACGAATCGCTATTTCTCTAAAAGAAATGGTTAATTCTAATCATTTACTTTTAGCCATTGTGACCATGAAAGAAACGATAGCCTCTGAAATTTTAGAAGATTTAGGTGTAACTTTAAGTTCTTTAAATTCTGCTTTTGAAATTACCCCTAAAAATAAAAATGACCAAGCAGGTTTACCATCGCAGGAGCTAAAAGAACTCTTAAAACAAAGTTTCAGTTTAGCTTTTCAGTCAAGATCTAACGAAATAAATCCTATTCATTTGCTTTTGGCCATGGCACAAAACCCTCGATTCTTAGCTCATTTGACTTTACGAAAAGTTTTTATAGATATGGAGAAGTTCAAAAAATTACTTTTTGCCCAGATTGAGCCCAAGGAAGAAAAAGAAGTTAGTCCTCAAACTTCAGAATCAATGATGCCAGATTTACCTTTTTTAGATTCTGATGATACGTTATTTTCAGATTTCCCCTTTCAGGATTTATTAAAAGGTTTTACTGGAGGAGAAAAACAACCAAGTGCTCCCTCTTCTAAAACCCCGACTTTAGATCTTTTTTCTACTGATTTAACTAAAAAAGCTCGTAACAATGAATTGGATCCAGTTATCGGTCGCGAAAAAGAAATAGAACGGGTAATCCAAATTCTTAACCGTCGCAAAAAAAATAATCCTGTTCTGATTGGTGAGCCTGGCGTAGGCAAAACTGCAATTGTTGAAGGATTGGCTCAATTAGTAACTCAAGGTAAAGTACCAATGAATTTAGCTAATAAGAGAATTTTGGCTCTAGACTTAGGTCTTTTGGTTGCTGGCACAAAATATAGGGGCGAATTTGAAAAAAGAATTAAGAAAATTGTTGAGGAAATTCGCGAAGACAAAAATATCATTCTTTTTATTGATGAAGTCCACACTGTGGTTGGTGCAGGTGCAGCTGAAGGTTCAATTGATGCAGCTAATATCATAAAACCGCCATTAGCTCGAGGCGAATTGCGCCTGATTGGCGCTACTACTCTAGATGAATACCGTCAACATATTGAGAAGGATGCGGCTTTTGAACGTAGACTACAACCAGTGCTCGTTGAAGAACCAGCTACAGAAGAAAATTTAAAAATACTAAAAGGAGTAAAAAACCGTTATGAAAAATTCCATAAAGTAAAAATTGCAGAGGATGCTCTAGAAGCAGCAGTGGAATTTGGCCAAAAATATATTCACGATCGCTATTTCCCTGATAAAGCGATAGATTTAATTGATGAAGCTGCTTCAGCCAAAGCAGTGGAGCTGCAAACAACTGATTTTAATAAAAAAACTCTTGATTTAGAAAAAGAGTTTAAAAAGATCAAAATGGCTAAAGAGAAAGCAGTTAAAAATCAAGATTTTGATCAAGCGGCTAAACTTAAAGATAAAGAAGACGACATTAAAACTAGAATTGAAAAAAATGAGATCAAAACAAAGAACAAGAAGTTCTTGGGCTCTATAAAAAGAAAAGATATAGCTAAAGTGGTGTCGCTCTGGACAGGTATCCCTATTGCTGAATTGGCACTTAAGGAAAAAATCAAATATCAGGAATTGGAAAATAAAATGAAAGGAAAGATTATCGGGCAATCCGAAGCAGTACAAGAATTGGTCCGAGCTATAAAACGTTCTTCTACAGGAGTGAGATCAGAAGACAGACCAATCGGTTCATTTATATTCTTAGGACCTACAGGTGTGGGTAAAACTGAAACAGCAAGAGTTCTAGCTGAAGTATTATTTGGTTCAAAAGAGGCATTAGTAAAAATCGATATGTCAGAATTTTCTGAAAAACATAACGTCTCAAGATTAGTAGGTGCTCCTCCTGGATATGTGGGTTATGAAGAAGGCGGAAAACTAACTGAACAAATTAGAAGAAAACCATATGCTGTAGTTTTGTTTGATGAAATTGAAAAAGCCCATCCTGAATTTTTCAATATTTTACTTCAGGTTTTAGAAGATGGATCTCTAACCGACGCTCAAGGCCGAAAAGTAAGTTTCAAAAATACAGTTATTATTATGACTTCCAATCTGGGTGTAAAGGAACTTAATGAAGAAGCAAGTCTGGGTTTTAGTTTGTTGACCAAATCAAGAAATTCTAAAGATAATTTTCTTAAAAAATTTGCTAACGCGAAAAAGAGAATCATCTCAAAAGTAAAAGAATTCTTTCCGCCAGAATTTATTAATCGATTAGATAAAATTATTGTCTTTAATCCTTTAACTTTAGATGAGGTAAAACAAATTGTTCTAATTCAAATTGAAGAATTTAAAAAACGGCTATCTCAAAAAAAGATAGAAATCAAAATTGATCAAAAGGCAGTTAAATTTTTAGCCGAAAAAGGTTTCAATCCTCAATTTGGTGCCAGACCTATCAGACGATTAATCACACGAGAGATTGAAGATAAAATTTCTGAGGGATTACTTTTGGGTAAAATTAAAGAGAATAGTTCAATTTCAATTTTGAAACAAGTTGATAAAAAACATCTTGCTATAAAAATTGATCAAAAAGAGAAAGTCAAAATCTGAAAAAATATTTAATGTGGACTGATCTTTCAAAAAAACTTTCCTATCTTTCTAGAGAAGATAGGAAATTTGTTAAAAACGCTTTTGATCTAGCCCTAAAAGCTCATAGAGGACAAAAACGCTCTTCAGGAGTCCCTTATTTTTTCCATCCTTTTAAAGTGGCCTTATTTTTAGCCGAACATAAACTAGAAAAAGAAATTATAGCTGCTGGACTTCTCCATGATGTTTGCGAAGAGACAAATATTACCTTGGAAAATTTAAAGAAAGAATTTAATGAAGAAGTGACCTTGTTGGTAGATGGAGTTTCCGCAATTGGCAAAATCCAAAATCAAGCTAGCTTTAATTTCAAAAACCAAAATGAAAAACGACAGACCCTAAAGCTGCAAAAATTAATTTTAGCGTCCGCTAAAGATATAAGAGTAATATTTATAAGGGTTCTAGATCGTAAACACAATATGGAAGATTTGGAAGTTTTTTCTCGGAAAAAACAAATAAGAAAAGCCAAGGAAACTCTACAAATTTATGCACCTTTAGCCAAAAAGATTGGCATGTCTCAATTGGGATCAGAACTTGAAGACAGGGCTTTTCTTTATCTATATCCCAATTTATATAAGAAAATAAAGATTCTTCGAGAAAAAAATCTACCAGGAACCTTATATTTAATTGGAACGGTTAAACAAAAAATAATCAAGGAAGCCAAAAAAAGAAAAATAAAAGTTCTGGAAATTAATCATCGCACCAAAACCCTTTACAGTCTTTACAAAAAATTGAAACATCATGATATTTCTCGAGTATATGATCTGGTAGCCTTGCGTTTAATTGTTAGAAGCAAAAAGGAATGTTATGAAATACTTGGATTAGTTCACGGGTTATATAAGCCAATGATCGGTAGAATAAAAGATTTTATTGCCCATCCTAAATATAATGGTTATCAATCTTTACACACTACGGTTTTTATCAAGGGAGAAAAGCCGTTAGAAATTCAAATTAGAACTTTAAAGATGCATCATCATGCAGAATTTGGTCTAGCTGCCCATTGGATTTATAAAGAAGAATATTCAAAAAAAGATATCATCGAATGGATTAAAACTTTAAATTTAGCGCTCACTAAAAATTACAATCTGGAAGGATTCTTCAAAAATCAAATATTTATTTTTACTCCCAAAGGCAAAGTAATTGAATTACCTTCTGGTTCGACTGCTTTAGATTTTGCTTTTGCTGTTCACACAGAAATTGGGGAAAAGACAAAAATGGTTTTAGTTGATGGTCAAATTCAACCTTTGGATTACAGATTAAAAAATGGACAGGTGGTAGAGATCAAAACTGCGAAATTGCCCCAAGTGTCATCTTTGTGGCTAGAAAAAATTAAAACTGCTGAAGCAAGACATAAAATCCATTCATACTTGAGAAATCAAAATAAAGACCAAAAAATAAAAAAAGCTAAAGATGAATTTTTTAAAAAAATGACTTTCTTTGGTCAAAAGATTACAGAGTGGCAAAAACATTTACCGTTAATTTTAAACAAATTTAATTTTAAATCAGAGGAAGATTTGTTTTTACATCTTCATGATGGGGAAATCAAAATCGAAAGCATTCTAAATTTTATTATTCCTCAAAAACAAGTGCAAAAGAAAACTACTGCTCAAAGAACAAATGGAACCTCTATTTTGGTGGCTGGAGAACGGGGCTTAAAAATAAAAATAGCTTCATGTTGTCAACCCAAACCTAATCAAGCAATTTTGGGTTATATATCTAAAGAGAATCAAGCCTCCATTCATAGAAAAAATTGCCCCCTTGTCTCTAATTTTGATAAATCTCGAATAATTCCTGCCTGGTGGGAGGGTGAGAAAATGGAATTTGAAATTACTGCTTTAGATCGACCAGGATTACTAAGAGATATTACCTCAGTCTTTGCTCAAAAAAACATTAACATTCTAGCTATTCAAAGCGGCAATCGAGACGATGATTCAACCAAAATAAAGGTTGCTTTTGAAAAACCAATTATGTTAAACTATATGGGTATTGTCAAAAACTTAGAAAATATTTTTGGTGTAAAAAAAGTTATTCTTCCTCAATAATTAAATAGTTTGATGAAAAAAAATCCATCTTTGATCCAAGCACCTAAGGGTTTTAAGGATATTTTACCTGAAGAACAGAGATATTATGAGTTTGTCAAAGAAACTGGCATTAAACACCTAAGATTCTCAGGGTTTAAGAGAATTGATTTACCAACTTTGGAATATCAAAGCTTATATCAACATAGCTTGGGCGAAGAAACAGATATTGTGGAAAAAGAAATGTTTGTGATCGAAAGAAAATCTAGATCTGAAGAAAAAGAAGATTATGTATTGCGTCCCGAAGGAACAGCAGGCGTAGCCCGAGCTTATATTGAACACGGCATGCATACCAAAGTCCAACCAGTCATGCTTTACTATATTGGTCCTTTTTTTCGTTATGAACAACCCCAAGAAGGAAGATTCAGAGAACACTGGCAATTGGGAGCAGAAATCTTAGGCACTGCTAAACCAGCAGCGGATATTGAAATTATGCGTTTGGTTTGGAACATTGTAAAAGATTTGGGTATTGAAGATGCGGTTTTGTATATTAACAATATTGGTTGTGCTCATTGTCGACCAGGAATCAAAAAAGTTTTAGATGAATATTTCGGCTTACATAAAAATAAATTTTGTCCTGATTGCAAACGCCGCTATCAAAAAAATATCTTTAGAATTTTTGACTGTAAAAACGCTCGTTGCAAACAAATTGTAGCTGACGCGCCGCCAATTTTAGATAATCTTTGCATCTATTGCAAGAACCATTTTAAAAAGGTTCTAGAAATGTTGGATGATTTAAAAATTACTTATGATCTCGACCCAAGCTTGGTTAGAGGACTTGATTACTACACTCGAACTGTGTTTGAAATTGCTATCGGTGATGACAAAGAAAGGAAGAAAAGTATCGGTGGCGGCGGCAGATATGATGATTTGATTAAATTTTTGAGTGGACCAGAAACGCCTAGTGTGGGTTTCGGTTTAGGTATTGATCGCATTGCCGATGTTTTGAAGAAAAGAGAAATTGATGTCCCTGACTGGGAAAAACCCCAAATTTATCTTGCTCAATTAGGAGAGAGTGCAAAAAAAATTAGCTACCAAATTTTAAAAAAACTGCAGAATGAAGGTTTTCCAGTACAAGCTACACCTTTTAAAGATAGTCTGAAAGCGCAATTGCGTACTGCCAATCGACTAAAAGCTAAGTTAACTTTAATTTTGGGTCAAAAAGAAATTAGTGATAATACTATTATTGTACGAGACATGAAAGAAAGCGTCCAAGAAATTATTCCGCAGACAGAAATAATCACTTACTTAAAAGAAAAAATGAAAAAATAAACTCACCAATGAGTCTAACAGAACAGAAAGAAAGCGACATTGGAACAAAATGGTCCCAAGAGGACCAACAAAGGCTGGAAGAACTAAGCTTAAAAGGCGTAAATGGATTCTTGTCTCCTGCAGAGGAAAGAGAACTCCACCAATTAACCTTAAGTACGAGTTTAGCTGAAAAAGGGCTAAAAGAACTTTCTCCAGCGGAAAGGGAAAGAAACAATGAACTGGGTAGAAAAAGAACTGCTGAGCCACAATCTTGGACTGAGGAAGAGCAAGAAGAGTATGCTCAATTGCAACAAAGAATAGATGCCTCCAATTTATTTAGAAAGTAAGACTAAAAAAATAATTTTCTAAAAAGGAGAACCCGGCGCAGTCACGCCGGGTGTAGATCTACGAGAAAGAGAGACGGAGCCGCGGGGAGGATTCGAACCTCCACCTTTCTGGTGTTACCCAGCTGCTCTACCCTTAAGCCCCGCCTGCCGGCGGGCAGGTACCACGGCACCAGCTGGGGACCAACGACGGGATTCGAACCCGCATAACCAGGGGGGTAGTCCCCCTGGATGCTGCCATTACATCACGTTGGCCCCCAACCAAAGTAATAAATATATTATCTTCTCAAAATCAATTTGTCAATCTTTTGAGTTAAGACAAACAGAGCTATAATAAAAGAAGTGCAGGTATTAAAAAAAGATCTAAAACAAATTTCTGATTTTATTTGGGAAATTCCCAAAAGTTTTGATGCTCGCATGCAAGTCCCAGCTCGATTTTTGGTCGATAAAAAAAATTTGGAATTGGTTTTTAAGGATCGTTCGCTCATTCAACTTGTCAATACAGCCATGCTCAAAGGTGCTGTTTACCCCACTTGGGCTATGCCTGATATTCATGAAGGTTTTGGTCCGCCGATTGGCGGAGTGGTGGCCACAGAAATTCCAGACGGCGTTATTTCTCCTGGTGCCGTGGGTTTTGATATTAATTGTGGTGTTAGACTGTTAGTTTCAGAACTTAATTCAGAAGAGATAAAAGATAAAATACCCCAAATAATTTCTCGTTTTCAGAAAGAAATTCCTGCTGGACTGGGATCAAAAAGTGATATTAAATTAGAAGAAAAAGATTTAGATGAGGTCTTAAAAACCGGCGCTTCCTTTTGCCAGAAAAAGGGAATGACCGAAAAAGATGATCTTTTGCACATTGAAAGTGAAGGCAAAATTGAAGGTGCTGAAGGAGAAGCTTTATCACCACTAGCCAAAAAAAGAGGCCATAATCAACTAGGCAGCTTAGGTTCTGGTAATCATTTTATTGATATTTTAAAAACAGAAGAAATTTTTAATGAGCATCTGGCTCAAAAATGGGGTATCGTTCAGGATCAAATTGTGCTTCTCATTCATTCGGGTTCACGTGGGTCAGGTCATCAAATATGTTCTGACTTCTCAAAATTATTTCTGACCAAAGCAAGAGACTACAACATCAGTCTACCTGATCCGGGTTTAGCTGCTTTACCTTTTTCTTCCCAAGAAGGTCAAAATTATTTTAAAGCTATGGCAGGAGCTGCTAATTTTGCCTTTGCCAATCGTCAAGTGCTAACACATTTTGTCAGAAAAATCTGGCAGAAATTTTTTGGAAAAAGTTCTAGCCTAAAATTAGTTTATGATGTGGCTCACAATATCGCTAAAATTGAAAATTATAAGGGGAAAAAGATTTTGATCCATCGTAAAGGTGCTACCCGTGCTTTTCCACCTAATCATCAAGATTTAGCTCCAGAATTTCAAAAAACCGGCCAACCAGTAATTATCCCTGGCTCAATGGGCAGTTTATCTTATCTTTTAGTGGGAACTGAAACTGCAGAAAAAACTTTTTATAGTGTCTCCCATGGTGCAGGTAGAGCCATGTCTAGAACCCAAGCTCGAAAAATAATGAGCGGCCGAGATTTACAAGATCAGATGAAAAAAGAAGGCATTGTGGTTTTAGCTCAAACTTTTTCTGGCTTGGCTGAAGAAAATCCTCAGGCTTATAAAGAAATTGATACTGTGATTAAGCCCATTATCAAAGAAGGATTGGCTAAAAAAGTAGTTTCCTTCAAACCTTTAGGAGTGCTGATTGGCTAACTTTCCACAGAACAGGATACCTTGGCTTCAATTTTTTGCTATAATTAAACAAATTAACAAAATCTATGAGTCCAAAGATCATCGCTCTTATTTTAGCTCTAGCTACAACCTTAGGTGGTGGCAGTTGGTTTATTTATTACCAAAATGCTCATTTCAAAAAAGAGACCAAAAAACTAGAAGATCAAAAGGACACTCTCCAAAAAGAACTACAAGCTTTAAAAAAGCAAGTTCAAGAAAATGAAGAAGATGAATATGCAGGCTGGCAAACTTACACTAACTCAGACATCGGTTATACGTTAAAATATCCAGTGGGTTGGACTTTGAAAGAAACGAATCAACAAAGTGAAGTTACTGGCGGTATTGTCAAATATATCATTATCCACACCCCTGATAATCTTTATTTCTTTGATTTTGGCATTAAGGATGTCAATGGTAATTACTCAACTTCAGAAAGAACTGGTATTGGCGCAGGAGACTTTATAGCGGGCAAAAATTTAACAGTACTTGACACTACCATTACTTCTTATAAATTGGTTTTTGAAGGCAAAACTAAGGAGTTGTTTTATCCGAAAAACACAGCTAAAACTCCTGATAATAAATACGAATTTCGAGCTAATTTTTGCTATGACACAGGCGTTGATTTTGACAATTTAGATATGACTAATCTTGCTTATGTGAGCGATGTGGAAAAAATATTAGCCTCAATTGAATTGCTTTCCAAATAATTCAAATATGGATCAAAAACAAACACTACCACCAAAAACTCAAAAAGCTGTAACCTTAGATCCTAAACGTAAATTAAAAATAATTGTCTGGGTTTCAGTCTTTGTGATTTTGATCGCTGGAATCATCGGTTCCTATGTGTGGCTGGCAAAAAAATATAATCAACAAAGGAAAAATCTCCAAACAAGTATTAGCAGTCTGCAAAAAGAGATTAATGATTTAAAAACTAAGGAATCTGAAGAAACGACTGCTGAAGAAAGTGCGACTACTCCGGAAGAAACAGAACCGACCGAAGAACCTTGTACTCCTACCTTTACCAACGATGAGAAAGCCACTATGGCTCTGTGGAAAACTTTTACTAATGCTAACTACAACTATTCCTTTGAATATCCTGAAGATTGGACCTTAGATCATAATGAAAAAGATTATATTCTGTTTAAAAACAATGAGGCAGAACTGGAATTTTCTTGGAGAAGTGAAGCCATGGCCAATTTAGGCTTTGAGGGATACACAGAAAAATCCACTAAACCGATCATTGTTTCTTGCGAACAAGTCATTAGACACTATCTAGTGCCTGAAGGTGAACCAGAGGTGGGGTCAATTCATATGCTTTATACTCAAATCAGAAAAAATGGAAAAACTCATCTCATTATGATGAGTTTCAAGTATGTGGGCGCTTCAATTTCGGGTGATCTCATCGATGCCTATGACATGGTTTTAAAAAGCGTAGAGTTTAAATAATTCTTTTCTATATAAGATCTCAAAATTATTAATGGCAAAAAATATTTTAGTCTCTTTAAGCAGACGAGCTAAATATATTCGTTTGATGATATTGCCTTCTTGCAAAATAAGAATTACAGTTCCGTATTATCTTAGAAATAAAAATTATTGGATCTTTAAAGTTTTGCGAGAAAAGAAATCTTGGATTCAAAAAAACTTGAAAAAAATGGTTCGAAAAAAACAAAAAAAATTACCAAAATTTAAAATTATCAATTCTAGAAGAATAAAAGGAAAAGAATTAATTGAGTGGGCAAAAAAAGAAATAGAGAAAGAAACAAAAAAGATAGCTCAAAAAATAAATGTGAAATACAAAAAAATTTATATTCGTTCACAAAAAACTATTTGGGGGAGCTGCAGTCGCAAAGGTAATCTATCTCTTAATTATAAAATTACTTTACTTCCCAAAGATCTCTTTTCATATGTCATTACTCACGAACTATGTCATTTAACTCATCCCCACCATCAAAAAGATTTTTGGTCATGTCTTAAAAAAATTTATCCTGACTTGAGAGAAAAAAGAAAACAACTTAAAAAATATAGCCCTAAATAAAAAAATTTTAAGCACTAAACTCGAAATTCTAAACAATATCTAAATCCAAATTTTTTAATGTTCATCCATAGGGCTTTTTGTGATTCTATTGAGTTTAAAACATTCAAATTTTGATGATTCGAATTTGTTTAGAGTTTAGAGATTCGAATTTAGAATTTTTATAATTATGCTAGGCCTCTAGATTCGTACTTTTATATATTTCCATAAAGAAGAATATTCCACATTTCTTTATTTTTTATGTTATAATGAAAAAAATAAATTTTCTTATGATGTCCTTTAAAAAATCATTTTTCTTAACTATCGTTTTATTTTCGCTAATTTTAATTTTTCCGCTAGTAGCTTGTGCTCAGGATCAATTTATAATTGAAGCGTCAGAGACGAAATCCGATACCCAATTTATCTCTGCTTCCAATGTTTTTATTGAAGGAAAAGTTTTAGGCGATGTTTTTACTGTTAGTTCTGAATTAACTATCACTGGCGAAATTGACGGCAATTTATTTTTCCTTGGCTCAAGACTCAACATTGCCAAATCTGCTAAAATTTCTGGATCAGTTTTTGCTTTGGCAAGCAAAATTAGTTTAGCTGGCAAACTAGAAGGAAATGTTTATCTGGCTGGCAGTGAAATTTATACTACTAGGGATTTAGTCGCTCAAAATGAAGCCAATTTTGCCTCATCAAAAGCTGATTTAGAAGGCACGTTTGAAAAAACTGTCCGTGGTAGTGCGCCTGAAATCAATCTTAGTAATTCCAACTTTAAAAAAAGTTTAATTTTAGAAACTAAATATTTAAGCTATACACCTAAAACTACAGTTAAGGATCGCCTTGCCTATAGATCTCCTTACAAAGCCTTGCTGGCAGAAGAAAATTTAGGTGGAGCTCCTAATATCGGAGAGGAAAGATGGATCAAAGTTAAACTACCAACATATTGGGATAAATTTGGAAATCGGCTAATAAAAAGCCTAATTTCTTTCGGCTATCTCCTCATTTTTGGTTTTCTGTGGATCTGGCTGTGGCAAGAAAAATACAAAACTGTGGTTTTATCTTTACGTGAACACCTCTGGCCAGCCTTGGGTTGGGGAGTGGTTCTTGTTCTGGTCTTTCCATCTCTCTTCATTTTCTTATTGATCTCAATTTTAGGTATACCCATAGCTTTACTGCTTTTGGGTCTCCTAATATTTTGGGGCTATATGGCCACAGTTGTGGTGGGAGGATTCATAGGCGCTTATATTATGCAATTATTTGGCAAAGATAGTGAAAAAAGACCATATTTGGCTCTGTTTTTAGGGGTTTTATTTATGTTTATCCTGTATTCTTTACCTGGTATTGGCTGGGTCTTCAAAATGTTTGCCATACTTTTAGCTCTGGGTGTCTTAATTACCAGCAGAAAAACAATTCTGGGTGTTAATTTCTAAAGATCTTTATTAAAAAAGGATTAGTTTCTATATCTATCTCTGCCAACAATGTTTCTTGCTTAAATAAATTCTATCTTTAGATATCAATTTTTTAGATTGTCCTCTTCGTAACTGGGAATGTTGTGTGCAGAATTGCCTTTTCTTACCCTTTCGGTTCTTATTAATTT
>Ga0172363_10002335_pt1 | contig 15305 bp, 9 predicted proteins | sample LakKivs2_kivu2a2_FD_114541 | JGI IMG/M metagenome (GOLD analysis project Ga0172363, IMG submission 114541) | Sediment microbial communities from Lake Kivu, Rwanda - Sediment s2_kivu2a2 | ecosystem: Environmental > Aquatic > Freshwater > Lake > Sediment | place: Rwanda: Western Province, Lake... | reverse complement strand
GGCCCGTTGCGCAGTAGGGGTCGTCGCCGCTGACATAGGGCGGCATGCTCTTGATGTAGATCCTGTCAGAGGCGTTGTTGTCGATCCACACCACCTTGTTCGCGAACCCGCCCAGCCAGTACTTGGTGACCGCGCCTCCCACTGTCCGCTTCACCAGCAGGGTGTCCTCCTGGAGGATGAGCCTCGAGTTGTTAGGCATCGTCCCGTAGGGCGAGCCCACTCCGAAGTAGAGCCCTCCCGAGAGCGCCGCATCGCGGCAGTCCTGCCAGTTCACGTGATCCGATCCGAAGGGGATCGAGTCCGCACCCAGCTCGAAGTACGGCGCCCCCATCTGCATGCGCTCGGTGGGCTGGATGGTCAGGTTGCCGTAGATGGGAGTGGTGGCCGGGTTGGTTGCGCTTCCGGTGCTGTAGTAGTAGTGGTCGGCGGCGAGGCCGAAGGTGTAGAACCAGATGTCGTTCGTCGAGCTCACGCTCGGGCTCCAGAGGCACACGGTCCCGTTGCAGAAGAACGGGCCGTCGAACCTGTAGCCGTCGCCGTAGTACCCTCCGAAGACCGAGCCGTTCAGGAAGGTGGCGAAACGGCAGAAGTTCTCGGGGACCACCGCCGTCTCCATCCCGTAGATACTGTGGTTGCCCTCGGCGTCGGCCACCCTGCCCAGGGCCCTGATACCGTATGCGTCTCCTGTCCAGACCTCCGGGTTGTGGTCGCTCGGATCGACCCAGACGATGGCCTGGCCCAGGTCGTCCCCGGGGAGGTCGTACCACCCGGTGGCCGGGAGCACGGGCAGGAACTGCCTGGGGGTCAGGCCGTGAGGCACGTCCGCGCCGCCCATGATCATCTTCACGCTGAGGTTCTCCGCGGCCTCGGCCGTGTACCTGGCCTGTATCCTGTCCCTGTCCCACATGTGGCTCTGGACGTTGGCGCTGAACATCGTGTACACGGCGCCGGCGAGGACGGAGAGGACGAAGGCGAAGATCACGACCATCGCCAGTGCGACGCCCCTTCTGTCAGACTGCTTCATTTCCTTCCTCCCCTCTACTTTCCGTAGATCTGGATGTTGTCGAGGTTCCATCCGCCCCGCTCGGCGAACGGTCCGGAGAACAGGATGAATCTCAGGAAGTAGTAGGTGTGCCCCGCCGAGTAGGCATCCTGGAACTCCGGTATCGCCTTCACGTTCTCGTAGTCCCAGCTTATCATGTCGTCCCCTTCGTAGGTGCGGAGCAGGTGCCAGTCCGACGACATTGGAGTGGGCGGCGTCGTGTTGTCGCTGAAGCCGACGTACGTGTACCCCGCGTCGAGCGCCGACAGCCTGAGGCATCTGTAGTACCTGACGGTGATCGAGTCGTAGGTCGCCACGTCGGGCATGGGGTAGGCGGGCGAGATGAAGTAGGCCCATTCGTTCGAGTCGTACAGGCCGTCGTCGATGTTCAGGTCGTTCCCGGCCACGCTCACGCCGTTGGCGGCGGTGAGCGGGGGATCGACCATCAGGAACATCGGCGTCCCTATCTGCCAGTCGTCGTTCGTGCCGCCGTGGGTCCAGTTGCCCGTTCCCTCGGTGCCGAGCTCGGTCGGCAGGTAGATGGCCTCGAAGTCGTTGTACAGATTGCCGTTGTTCAAGGGCACCAGAGTCGTGGGTATGGTCCCCGTCACCTCGCTCAGCATGTCAGCGTTGGACATCAGCCGGATGGAGGGCCTGCGGTTGATGATGTTCAGCACGACGGGGTCCGACGCGTCGCTTGCCGCCTGGCGGCAGGTGTTGGAGATCCCGGTGTCCTGGGAGGTCCAGTCCGCCGTCATGCCAGAGGTTGCATCGTGCTGCTCCACCTTGAGGAGCAGGCTCTCCCCCGGCGGGAGCAGGTAGGAGTTGTCGAGGTGCAGGGTCACCCAGCCCGGCGCCGCCGCTGTGAGCGTGCCGGCTGTCACGACGTGACTCATCGTGTTCTTGTCCAGCTCGCCCGCTCCGGCGAACGACGAAGCCGTGGTGGCGGACATGTAGGCGTCTATGCTGTAGTCCCATGGCAGAGGGACCGAGTTGGCCTCGAACTGCACGTCCGTGACCTCGTAGCCCTGCTCGATGCCGAAGACCCTGAAGTTGTCCAGATGCCAGCCGGCACCGGTCCCCGAGGCGTCGGCCCCGAAGACGAACCTGAAGGCGACGGTGTGGCCGGAGTAGGGTGTGAGGTTCACGGTCTCGGTCTGCCAGCCCCGCGTGCCGGAGAAGATCGCTATGCCAGCGCCGGCCGGGAAGCCGAGGTAGGAGGTCACATTGTAGTTCAGCCCTGAGGCCGCGGTCAGCGTCTGCCAGGCTCCTCCGTCGACGGAGATCTGGACGAATCCACCGTCATACCCGACCTCGGTGCCGAAGGAGTGCGTGAACTGGAGCGCGGGGCTCGCCAGCCCCGCGGGCAGGGCGATAGTGGGGGTCGTGAGGTAGCAGTAGGTGTTGTCGGCGTAGCTCCCGCCGGAAGACTGCTGCGTGGTCCACGAGTAGCCCATGATCGGCAGGATCACCTTGGGGTTCCAGCTGTCGGGCCTGCCGACGCCCATCGGCGCGTGGCTCCAGCCGGGTATCGAGAGGATGTTCTGCAGCCTGGTGATCCTGAAGTCGTCCCACTGGATGCCTCCGGTCGGCACCGGGTCCGTGCCGTACTGGCTCAGCGAGATCTGGTAGTTGTGCCCGAACGGATAGCCGGCGGCGAAGGCCGCATCGTCGAGGTCGACCCTGATGGTCTCCCAGCCGGCGACCCCGGTCCCCGCCCCGATCCTGGTGTAGGTGGTGTCGGCCGTGACCACCAGGTTGTCGAATGAGAGGCCGTCGTTGTTGTCGAAGGCGGATGCCTGGTTGTTGTTGCAGGACCCGAAGATGACCGACAGGTTCGCCGGCATCGGGCTGGGGGCGAAGGTGTAGTACCTGCCGTACCAGGTGTTGTTGGCGTACAGGTCCGGGCGCAGGTCGCTCGCGTTGCTGACCGCCCCGCTCACACCGCCGGTTCCCCATCCGACGAAGTCACCGGTGGTCCCGCTGTCGTTGTCGTCGTGGTGGTCGTGGAAGCGATAGCCGACCGTGAGGGTCGTCCCCGCGGGATGTCCCCCCGTGCCGAAGGTCATCGCCATGCGGTTGGACACCGCTGCTCCGGAGTTGCGTCTGTCGTAGGTGATGAAGTTGCCGTCACCGCCCCAGTCCGCCGGGCTCTGGATCACCCGCCGCCCGTGACTCGGGACGGACTCCGTCACGCCCGCCGGCCGCGCTGTGCTCCCCTCGAAGTTGGCATGGAACAGCGTGTCGGCGTGCCCGAAGAACACGCCGTCCCTGCTGTCGAAGGCCCCCTCGTAGCTGCGGCACCTCACTGTCAGGGCGAGCTCGTCGGTAAGGTAGCTGTAGCCGGACAGGTCCACGGAGACCGAGGCTATGTTGCGCGTGGCGGCCCCGGCAGTGGCCCTGTCCATCTGGAGGACGCCGCTGTTCACGAGCACCTCCCCGCCGCCCAGGGGCCTGTAGGTCCACGTGAGCGCGGGCGAGGCGTTGAAAGGCTCGTAGTAGAGCTGTACGCTGTCCACCATCATGCTGGGGTTGTTGACGTTCTCCTCCCAGAGGGACACCTCGCGGCTGATTATGCCGGGGCCCTCGAAGCCCTCGAACTCGCCCAGCGGAGTCCCTATGTCCTCCTCCCCGCCCTGGTTCGAGGCATAGAAGATCAGCCGGTAGAAATAGGGCCAGCCCTCCTCCTCGTTGTATGCGGACGCATTCCACAGGCTGTAGTGGAACCTGCGCATGTTCTCCGACTCGCGGTTCATGACGCAGATGGCGCACTCGGTCTCGTCGTCGACGATAGTCAGGAGCAGAGGATTGGCGGTGGAGACCGTGTCCACGTCCTTCAGCACCGACTGGTAGCCGGTGGACGAGGTGTTGTAGACCTGCACCGGATCGCCCGTGGTCAGATCGTCGTTGATGTAGTCCTCGCGGAACGGGGTCACCGTGAGGCTGCTCTTCTCGTCCTGGCCCGTTCCCATCCCGAAGAGGACATAGGCATCCATGGCGCTCAGGGTGACTATGGGTACGGGCAGGCTCTGGTAGAACGCGGGGTCGGCGTGGCTGAGCGAGCCGCCCATGTGCCTCAGTATGAGGAGGCTGGTGTTGCTGTAGTCGTGACCCTCCAGGGCGTCGTCCGTCAGCTGGGTCACGGTCAGGCCCCAGAACTGGAGCCGGTCGGCCATCTCCTGCTCGTCCGCTGTCGGCATCGGGTTCAGCTCCGTGCCCCCGATGTTCACCACAACGTTGCCGACCAGAGGCTTCGGCGGGTAGAAGGCGGGGTTGATGTTGTGGTTCACGCCGAGGTTCCTCGGCGAGATGGTGGTGTGCAGGTTGGTCTGGTAGACGTCGCCGCCCCACTCCTGGCTCAGCTGCAGCGCGACCCGGATGTGTCTCGTCAGATCCCTGTCGGTCGGGGACAGCGGGGCCGGGAGGATGTTCCCGTCCTCGTCCAGGTACTCGAGGTCCATGCCCGTCACGTGCTGTCCGAGCGTTTCGGTGGTGCCTGCGCTGTCGGAGATCATCACCGAGCTGCCCACGAGGTAGACGGTCTTGTAGTCGGTCTGGTTGAGGGTTCCCCAGGGCTCGAAGTCGGCGTAGTACTCGAACTTGTGGTTCTCGCCGAGGACCACCGGATGCCACTCGTCGTTCGACCAGCCGCCCCTGGGCATGTACCCCGCCCAGATGATCTCGCTGGTCAGCCTGTCGAGGATCAGCCGGCCCTCCGTGTCGAGCTCGTTCTGCCTCCTTGCGAAGTTGAAGTGCTCGGTCCCGCTGACGAAGGTCAGGAAGATCGCCGCCGCGATCACGCCCAGGACGAGGATGACTATCGTGACCTCGACGAGGCTCATGCCGAGCCTTGAAGAGACAAGCTTCTTCATACCCACCACCTGCCTAGAAAACCGTGCTGAGCGTCAGGGTGTCCGGACCCGTGACGCCTGCCCACACGACCATGCTCTGCACGAGCCTGGCCTTGGAGTACTGCGGAAACGGAGAGCTGACGACTATGTACCGCGAGAACTGGTCCTGCGTCACCGGCCCGATCGTCCCGTCGGGGATGGTGCCGAAGTCCGTGGTCCTCATCTCCTCGAGACCCTGGCGGCAGAGCTCGAGGGCCTTGGTCCTGTCGTCCATGATCGTCGACTGCTTTATCATGTAGCCGAAGAAGAACCCTATGCCGATGATGATCACGGCAAGGATGACGCTCGCCAGAAGCACCTCGACCAGGGTGAAACCCGTCCGCCGTGGGCCCCCGTTCCTCAGTTCCGCCATCACATCCCTCCGTCCTGCGGATAGTACATTCTCACGAGTCCGACCTCCCCCGCTACGGGGGAGGAGACGCCGACCTCCAGGCGAAAGGCGCCCGAGGGTTCCTCGGACGCCACGGTCCGCACCCAGTAGGGCTCCCCGAGGAAACAGACGATGCGGGATGCCGTCATGGGCACGCCGGGCTGCTCCCGGCCCTCGTACGAGGATATCTCAGCGGCCGCCAGCGCCAGGGCCTCCTTCCGGGCCTCGACGCGGTTCCGGCCGTTCCAGTAGGCCTTCGCCGCGAGCCCCATGGCCCCCAGGACGAGCACGAGGATGGCCGAAGCCGCAACGCTCTCGACCAGTGTGAATCCCCGCCTCATCCCCTCTCCTCCAGCAGGCGCACCTTCCTTGCTCCGCCCTGCTCCGTGAACACCGCGAAGTGGTATGTGCCCGAGAGGAGGGCCTCATGGCCATCACCCGTGACCGCGGAGTAGCCGAGCCCCATCCCGCCTCCTTCGCCAGGATCGAGGACGAGCCGCAAGGCCCCGTCGGCGAAGCAGGCGGCGTCGATCGGGCCGCCGTCGAAGCCGTCCCACGCGACCGAGATGCATGGGCAGAGGGCGACCACGGGGCTTCCGCTGCATGAAGCCAGCGAGAGGCTGTCGGAAAGGATGCCGAGAACCAGGTTGGCGCCCGGCTCCACCCTTCCCCTCCAGGGCAGGAGCATGGCGCCCCACGCGGACGCAGTCTGGAAGCCGCTCCAGGACAGCCGGTCCCAGTTCCTCGCGCCATCGGCTCCCTGCCAGCAGCAGGCCAGGCCCTGGACCTGCGTCAGGACTCCCCATGCGCTGAGCGTGGAACCGGGGATCGAGTCGACGAGGACTCCGTCCCTCGAGGAGAGCCAGACCGTCATCGAGTGCGGGCAGGCCCAGGCCGCGTCGGGGTGGCCGTCGAGGTCGAAGTCGCCCGACATGGCATCCATCACGGGGCCTGGATCGGAGGCGCCGGGGCCGTCGCCGCGCGGCACGCAGAGGACCCGGCCGTCGAGCAGGACGGGCACGGTCCCGGGAAGAGGATCGAGGGGGGTCAGTGCGCCCGAATCGAGAGAGACCGTGAACGAGGAGCCGGCGCCCCCCAGGAGCATCACCGGAGAGCCCCCTGCCATGCCTGCCAGGGCGATGGGCCGGACAGGCACCGTGACGCCGGGGAGACTGAACGTCGAGACGCTGCCGTCGGTGTCGACCATGCAGACCCTCAGGCCGCCGGAGTCGTCCATCGCGATGGCGCAGGCGTGCCCGCCCGGGGCACTGCCAAAGCCGGCGACGACAGGTGCTCCGCCACCGGCAGGGATCTCCACCGGGAATCCGGCCGACTGGCACAGATCCGGCAGAGAGAGCAGACTCACGACAAGGCTGTCGTCGATGCTCTCCACGACGACGATTCCGCCGGGGCAGGCCGCCGGAGCGCATTGAGCCGATCGAAGACGCGACAGGTCGACCGTGAGGGGGGGGACCGCCGAGCGGCCGGCGGGGGTCACTTCGGTGATCAGCCCGCCTGTCTCCAGGCTGATCGGACCGTCCGGTATCTCGCCCGAGGCGAGCCGGAAGCGTATGAAATCGACTGCGCTTGCCTGTGACAGACGAGCCTGTGCAAGGGCCTCGAGCCTCCCCTGCGCCCTGAGGGTCCTGCCGAGGTAGCCGAGGAGAAGCGTCGCAGACAGAAGAACGACGGCAGATGCGGCAACCGCTACCATCAGTGCGGCTCCGGATCCTCCGCGCCTTGCATACCTTCCTGTCATGACAAGAGAGATACGCAAGATCCTTGCCGGATCCTTAGGCTTGATTATAGCCCCTGGCAGTTGGTCAAGTGGCTCCAGACTATGAACCGCTCTTCACACCTGTGCATCCGCGTTCATGCCGGAGGTCTGCGAGGCCAGCTCGAACACCTTGCCGGGCCTCTGGACGACCAGTCCCGAGATCTCCAGGTCGAGCAGCAGCCCGAGGAGATCCTGGGCACGGACCGGGGTCAGCCTGAGGAGATCGTCGAACTGCCGGGGGCCGGCGCACAATGCCGAGACCACCGCGGCCGCGGGACCTCCCACCGTCGGGGGAGCAGTCGCAGGGCCTGTCGGGGCCGCTGCGCCGATGGCGTCCAGTATGTCCTCCACGCATGTGACCACTCCGGCGCCTTCGCGCAGGAGCCTGTTGCTGCCCCTCGATCCGCATCGGAGGATCTCCCCGGGCACCGCAAGCACGTCCCGCCCCTGGGAAAGGGCCGCATCGACCGTGATCATCGTCCCGCTCCGGTCGCCCGCCTCGACCACGACCACGGCCCTCGAGAAGCCGCTGATCAACCTGTTCCTGCGCGGGAAGTTGTACGAATCCGGAGCCGTTCCCGGCAGGAACTCGGAGAGCAGGACGCCGCTTTCCGCGACATCCTCCGCCAGCTTCGCGTTCTCCGGAGGATAGATGACATCGAGCCCCGACCCCAGGATCGCGAGCGTTGCCCCGCCGCCGTCGAGGCATCCCCTGTGGGCCTCGGCGTCGATTCCCCTGGCAAGCCCGCTGACGACCCGGACCCCGGCCGCTGCAAGCCCCCTCCCCAGCATCCGGGCGACACCGAGGCCGTAGCGGGTGCATCTGCGGGAGCCCACGAGTGCGACTGCGGGCCTTTCCAGGAAGCCGCGCAGGTCGCCCCTGAAGAAGAGGGCGGCCGGCGGATCGGGTATCTCATCGATGCATGCGGGGAAGTCCGGGGATCCGGCATGGCACCACGAGGCCCGAAGGGCCGAGAGCGTGGCGGCGGCCTCGTCTATCCTCGCGGGGTCGGGCTCTCCGGATGGCCTCCGCTCCCGGAGGACGGCACAGGCTCCGGCAGGGGAGCCCGAGCGCAGAAGGGGATGGAGCGAGGCCCTGCCTACTCCCGTCCAGGCGCAGGCTGTGAGGAGGTCGCGGAGCTCCCGGCCTCCCTCACGGTCCTCCAGAGAGCATCCAGGAATGGGCCGACCCCCTCTCCGGTCACCGCGCTGAGGGCCATGGCGCCGGCCGGGAGGCTGGCAAGCGCCTCGCGGCAGTCGCCTTCGGTGAGCGTGTCCTTCTTGCTCAGTATAGACATGGAGGCTACCTCCGCAAGCCGGGGCTGGTAGTGCCCGAGCTCCCTCTTCAGCGTCTCGAGCTGGGCTGCGGGGGGGATGTCGAGATCAGGAGAGAGCACGAAGACGATGAGAGCGGTCCTCTCTATGTGACGCAGGAAGGTCAGCCCGAGGCCGACTCCCTCGGATGCCCCCTCGAGCAGTCCGGGCAGGTCGGCAAGCACGAAGCTGTTTCCCGGCCCCATGCGGACGACGCCGAGAAAGGGGTGCAGGGTGGTGAACGGGTAGTCCCCCACTCTCGGCCTGGCCGCGCTGACACGGGCGAGGAGGGTCGACTTCCCGGCGTTCGGGAACCCTACGAGTCCCGCATCCGCCATAAGCTTGAGGTCCAGCGCCACGCGCCGCTCCTCGCCCGGGCGTCCAGGGATGGAGAATCTGGGGGCCTGCCGCGTCGGCGTGGCGAACCCGGCATTGCCTCTGCCCGGGGCGCCTCCCCTTGCGACGAGAAGCGTCTCTCCCTCGGAGGTCAGATCTCCCAGGCTCTCTCCTGTCCCGAGGTCCGTCACGACCGTACCGGGAGGCACCTGGAGGACGAGGTCCTTCCCGGAGCGCCCCGTGCGCCTGTTGGGTCCGCCGGGCCTGCCGTCCTCCGCGCGGAAGAGGGTCCCGGTGGAGAAGTCCGCGAGTGTGGTCAGCCGCGAGTCGACCAGGAGGAAGACGCTTCCGCCACGGCCTCCGTCACCCCCGCTCGGCCCGCCCTTCGGGACGAACGCCTCCCGGCGGAATGCCACGAGGCCGTCGCCTCCCTTGCCGGCCCGCAGATCGATCACCACCCTGTCGACGAAGCGGCTTTCCAGGACCATCCTCCATGACGGACAACCCGCCCCTCGGGCCTCCACGGAGCAAGGGGCGGGCATCCGGCCGAGATTGCAGGGGGCTACTGGCTGTAGCGCCTGACCCTGTCGATCTTCTCTTCGCAGAGGCCGATGGCGGTCGTCGCGGCGGAGACCATCTGCTGTGCCTGGCCGGCCCTGTAGCCGGTGACCTGGTTCAGGTAGCCGATCGCGGCGTTCAGGTCGCTGATCGCGTCCTCCCACACCGGGATGTTGTCCATGACCATCTCGGAGACCTGAGCCTTGTGGGTCCCGCTCTGATAGTAGAAGGAACCGACCATGTAGTTGGCTATCGGGTCATTGGGGTATGCGCTCCGCAACCTCGAGAACACCGACTGCATCGAGCTGTACTGCCCGCTGTCGCGGTAGATGGTTGCAAGGAGTATGTACGCCTGCCTGTCGCCGGTGCTGGAGATGATCGACTCGAGCCTGTTGACGGCGTCAGTCGTCCTGCCGGCCTTGGCCTCCAGCTGTGCCGTGTAGAGCTTCAGCTGCTCGTTGTCCGGCTGCGAGGCCAGGACGATGATCGCGTTGTCTGCGGCATCCGCGTTCCTGCCTACCTTGGAGTAGGCCGATACCAGCTGGAGCCTCAGGTTCGTGAAGCCGGGGTTCGCCTCGAGGACGGACTCGATGTTGGGGATGGCGTGCTGGTAGTCCTCCTTCTGCATGTACAGAAGGCCCAGCGCGTACCTGGCCTGGAGGTTCTGCGGGTTCTGCGCCAGGGCGTTCTCGAAGCTGGACAGCGCCTGGTCGAGCATCCCGAGAGCGCTGTAGGAGGTGGCAAGGCCGATGTACGCCGACGAGTTGTCCGGATTGGCGGCGATGGCCTGGTCGAAGTAGTCCTTGGCCTGGTCCGGCTTGTCCTGGCGCAGAAGCACCTCGCCCATCCCGGCCAGGGCATCGGAGTTCTGAGGGTCGGAGGCCAGGATCGCGCCGTACTGCCCCGCCGCCGCGTCGAGCGAGTCGACCTGGGAGTTCATGTAGATCTGAGCGAGGTCGAGCCTTGCCTGGACCATCCCCGGATCGACCTGGAGGGCCTGCTTCAGCGACGCGATGGCCATCGGCCAGTTCTCGGAGCTCATGTGGTACTCGGCCATGTTCAGGGCGTCCTGGGCCCTCTGGCCGACCTGCTGGCCTATCGACTGGACCATCGAGGAGGCTGCGGCCGTGACCTGGCCGTTGTCCTTCGCCGACTCGAGCGGATCCGGGGTCACTATGCTCCCAGAGCCGACCACGCCGATGTTCCACAGGATCTGGTAGGTGCCCGGGGTCGCCGATGCGGCGACGATCCCGAAGACGACCAGATCGGCAGAGGCCGCGCCCGCGGCAGTGCATGCGATGTCCGGCGGGACTCCGTACTGGAAGTCGGAGGGGTTGAACCCCTGTGCCGAGAAGGCATCCTCGAGGTCACCCTTGTCCACGAACGAGTATTCGGCCGCATTGCCGATCGCCGACTTCAGCGCATCGTAGAGCTTGCCGCTGATCCAGCGGGAGTCGGAGTCGCTGTAGCCGAACGGCACGACGGCGACGCTGGTCGTACCCCCGGAGCCGCCGCCGGGCGACGCCACCGCCTGACCGCAGGCGAGGGCAACCAGGCAGAAGGACACGAGACCTACACGAGTCAAGACTGCCTCCTTCCGGAGATCAGGCGGTTCATCCCATACTCTTGGCAAGGCACGAGAATATGCGCCCGGCCTCCTGCCGAATCAACCGCCGCTCTCCTCTACCCCTCGATACACGCCCGGTTTCGGGCACCGAGCGGCTCTCCATCGGCGATCAGCGGCTTCCGTTCCGTATCGCGCGCATTCCGGACACCGGAGACGAACGGCAGGGGCCGGCGTCCGCGCAGGTGTCACGGGGCGCACCTCTCCCCTGCGCAGCGGGACGCGAATTCCATGGCTTCCCGCTCGTCGACCGGCCTGAAGGCCGGAAGCGACCTCAGGATCAGCGATCCGTAGGAGGCGGTCCGCACCCTCCTGTCGAGGAGGACCACAACTCCGCGATCCTCCTCCGATCTCAGCAGCCGGCCCACTCCCTGCCTCAGCCTGATGACGGCGCTGGGGAGGGTCAGCTCCCGGAACGGGTTCCCTCCCTCCCTGGCGATCCTCTCGAGCCTCGCCGCCGTGAGCGGATGCCCCGGGGACGGGAACGGGAGCCTGTCTATGACGACGGCCTGGAGCATGCTCCCGGGAAGGTCGACGCCCTCCCAGAAGGTCGCCGTTCCCAGCATCACCGCGGAGGGATCCGAGCGGAACGAGTCCAGCATCGCACCCCTGGACTGCTGCCCCTGCACGAGGACCCTGACACCCGGGATGGGCCTGGACACTGCCGCATCGGAGGCAAGCCCGAGGTTCCTGTTGCTCGTGAAGAGCGCGAGGGTCCTGCCGCCGAGCGTCCCGGCAAGGGTCGAGATCCACTTCCAGGCTATGTCGATGAGCCCCTGGTGGTCGTCGGGCTCTGGGAGATCCTCGGGCACGAGCAGTACGGCCTGAGCGCCGAAGTCGAAAGGGCTTCCGAAGTCGATCGCGGATGCGGCGTCACGCGCCCCAAGGCGGCCGGCGGAGTAGTCAAAGCTCCCGGCCACCGTGAGCGTGGCAGAGGTCATGATGCAGCAGTCGAACCTGGAGTAGACGGACTCCCTCAGGCTCCCGCCCAGGTCCAGTGGCACGGCCCTCAGCCTCGAGGACCTGCCCGCGCCCTCGAGGAAGACGCAGTACTCCATCGGATCGGCTCCGAGTATCCCCCTGGCTGCGTCCGCTGCCGATCCTGCGCAGCGGGAGGCCTGGAGGAGGTCTTCGTCATCCTCCGTGGCAGAGGCCAGCGACGAGGCGCAGTCGGCCACCAGCATCAGCAGATCGGCTTCGGGAGCGCTCCCTTCGGACCCTGCGGCCACAAGCCGCTCGATCAGTCCGGAGAGATCCCGCGCCTGCTGCAGAAGGCCGGCCTTCCGGTCGGGATCGATGCTGCTGAAGGCTATGCAGTCGAACACGGGCAGGATGCCGCCCGGTGAGATGGACCATCCGAGGCAGTCGGCAGCGGCGTCCTCCAGGCGGTGCCCTTCGTCGGCTATCAGGATCTCGGCCTCGGGAAGGAGCTCCTCGGCAGATAGGGCCGATACCAGGAGGTGGTGGTTCAGGATCAGGATGATCGCCTTCCTGGCCTCCGCCCTCGCCCTGAGGAAGTGGCACTCCCCCCTCCTCTGGCACCTTCCCGCCAGGCAGTCCGAGGCATCCGACCTCAGACGGGCCCAGATCGAGGGGTCGGGTTCCCCGGGGAGCTCCGAGACGTCGCCGGTCCGTGTGGCCGACGCCCACGAGGCGATCCCCGCGGCCTCGGCAACCCCGAGGAGGCGCTCCAGCTTCTTCAGGCAGAGATAGTTGCCTCTGCCCTTCAGCACGGCCCTCACGGGCGAGTAGCCAAGGACTCTGCAGAGCCAGGGCAAATCCCTCCCCGAGAGCTGATCCTGAAGGGTCCTCGTGGCCGTGGAAACGAACACCCTCCGTCCGGAGAGCATCGCCGGCACCAGGTAGGCCAGGCTCTTGCCCACCCCCGTGCCGGCCTCGAAGAGGTGGATGCCCGAGTCCTCCATGGCTCCCGCGACGGCCAGGGCCATCGAAGTCTGCCTCAGGCGGGGCCGATAGCCGGGGAACGCGTCCAAGCCACCGTTCGAGAACAGCAGGGCGGTGGCGTCCCTGATGCCGCCCATCAGCGAGACGGCCTGAGGTCCCGGAGATGGAGCGCGATCGAGTCGGGCCCCCTCCAGGTGTCCAGCCTCAGTGAGAAGGCGAGATCGTACCTGCCGGGAGCGTGGTCGTCCACCAGCCCTCCCATGCCGAAGCCGACGGCCCTCACGGAAGATGCACCTATCGTCGCCGTACAGCTCATGTGCCTGCCGCCGCCCATCCTCCTGAAGCCGTCGAGAGCGGCTCCCGAAGTTATCCAGACGGGTTCCTCGTTGCCCTCGCCGAACGGCTCCAGGTCGAGCAGGCTCCTTGCGAGGCCGGGTGTCAGGTCCTCCTCCCCGAGCCTTCCGTCCAGATACAGCACATGCCCGGCCGGGACGGGGGCGTAGACTGCGACTTCGTCCTCGAACCTCCCGGCGACCACTTCCAGATCGGAGGCCCTGAAGGAGAGCCCGGCGGCCTGGCTGTGCCCTCCGCCGGAGAGGAGGACGTCGGACATCGCCCCGAGCACTTCGTGCAGGGGAACGCCTGGAACGCTCCTGGCCGAACCTCTGGCCACCCCGTCCTCCTCCACCGCCGCAAGGGCCACCGGGATGCCCAGTTCGGAACTCAATCTGGACGCTGCGATCCCGAGCACGCCCCTGTGCCAGCCCTTGCGGGCGAGAAGCAGTCCGCGCCTCGCTCCCAGGCTCCGAGCCATGCTCGAAGCCTCTTCGGAGACCCGTCTGTCCAGGACCTTCCGCGTCCTGTTCATCTCCTCGATCCTGGCGCAGCGCTCCTCGAGCCCCTCGCGGGAGGATGCGGTCAGGAGGTCGAGGGCCTCGGACACGCTTCCTACCCGTCCGCATGCGTTGAGGCGCGGTCCTATGCGATAGGAGATGTCCTCCGAGCCCAGCCTGCTTCCGACGATGCCCGACGACTCGCAGAGGGCCGAAATGCCCGGCACGGCGCCGCGTGACAGCTCTGCGAGCCCGCAGGAGGCGAGCGTGCGGCTGTCGAGCCTCAGAGGCACTATGTCGCAAATGGTTCCGACGGCGGCAAGTCCGAGCGAGTGACCTGCGAGGTGATCGAGGCTCCCGGAGAGCTCTGCCAGCCCTCTGAAGGCGGCATGGCAGACGCCCGCGGCGGAGAGCGTCTTCCACGACTCTCCGGTCGAGGCGACCCAGGGATTCGCGATCAGGCAGTCCCTGGGAATCCGCCCTCCGGGCTCATGGTGGTCCAGCACGAGGACCTCCACTCCCATTTCATGCAGCGCGGCGATCTCCTCCACCGCGGTGGAGCCGCAGTCGACTGCAAGTAGGACCTGAGGCTCGACCAACCTGCAGAGCTCGATCACCGACGATCCGAGACCGTAGCCCTCGGTGAGCCTCTCCGGGATCTGCGTCCGCACTTCGGCCCCGAGGGAGACGAGAGCGGCGTGCATGATGGCTGCCGAAGTGAGCCCATCGGCGTCGTAGTCTCCCCAGACGAGTATCCTGCACCTGCTCCCGGCGCAGGCCAGGAGCCTGTCGACGATCGGCTCCAGTCCGGGCAGATCCCTCCATGGGGAGAGCATCGCCGGATCGGGATGCAGGAAGCCGGACGCGGGGGAAATGCCTCTGCGCGCGAGCAGCCGCGCGATCGGATCAGGCAGCATCCGGTCGAGCTGCGGTTCCGCCTCCCCGGCCCCGGGAGCGGGCCGCGCCAGCCATCTCTTCCTCATAGTCCTCCGGAGGCAGTCGGGTCGGGCTGTAAGCCGGGTTCTGTACCGCCTCCGGCCGGAAGCCGGGCGGCGGCGGCGGCCATTCGTCTGGAGCCCCGGTTGCCCGGGGCCTCGAGCGGCCTACCCGGAGGTCGGGGGGACGGGCAGCCCCCTCCCCGCCGAAGCGGGTCTCCCTCCCTATTGGGCCTTGCACCGGGCGAGGTTTGCCATGCGGGCCCGGTTACCCGGACCCCGGTGGGCTCTTGCCCCACCATTTCACCCTTGCCTCCGGGAGGGAGGCGGTGTCTTTTCTGTGGCACTTTCTCACCGTCACCGGTGCCGGGCGTTACCCGGCGCCCTGCCCTGTGGTGCCCGGACTTTCCTCCCGCCACGAGAGGCGGGCGGCCGCCCGCCCGGCCCGACTGCTTCTCACTCACCGTGAATGCTCTTCTCGAGGTCCGCCGAGCACACTACGAACCTGCCGCATATCGGGCAGTTGTACGTTGCACCCTGCTCGATCTCGACTGCGTTCTGCGGAGGCACATTCGTCATGCACCCGCCGCATGCGCCCCTCTGGAGGGACACGACCGCCATCCTCCTGCCCGCGCCCCTCAGCTGCTCGTATCTCCTGCCGAGCCGGACGCCGACCAGGGGGGCAAGCTCGGCGCGCCTT
>Ga0172363_10002333_pt1 | contig 15309 bp, 19 predicted proteins | sample LakKivs2_kivu2a2_FD_114541 | JGI IMG/M metagenome (GOLD analysis project Ga0172363, IMG submission 114541) | Sediment microbial communities from Lake Kivu, Rwanda - Sediment s2_kivu2a2 | ecosystem: Environmental > Aquatic > Freshwater > Lake > Sediment | place: Rwanda: Western Province, Lake... | reverse complement strand
CCGGTCTGGTGGACAGGAGCGTTGTGGGTGGACGCTTCAGGCACCCCCGCATAACACGGTAACCTCACTGTTACGAAGAGTGGTCAAGGAACCGACCGGGCCGTCGTCGTTCTCTGACCCTGAGAGTAACCTCTTATGCAGAAACTCACCCCTGAAGTTATCAGACAGCTGAACAACCTCGGGGGTGGGTTTCCGCCCGCGCCGAGCAGCTCAAACAACGAGCCGCAGAACACCGAGCAGTGGATTCTAGGCGATTGGACGTTTGAGTGTCGTGTGCGCCCTGGTGTCAGTGCGCTCGTTGACCTCCCGCCCGTCGACAACACCCTCGGTGACGTGCGCTTCGTCATCGGCCTCGGTGCTTGGTACTGGTGGGACGGCGCGGTCTGGCAATTGGCGTCAGCCGCGAGCCCAGCGACAAGCCAAGTGGTCACGTTTCCAACCACGGCGAGCGCACTGGGCACGACGCAATCGGAAGTAGGCTCCGTGAAGCTGCCGTTCGTTGTCGGCACAGGTGCGGTGGGTTGTGAGTGCTTGGTGTTTTCAGCGGCTCCGACGAGGGCACGCATCATCGTCACAGACGTAGGCACCGTGCCTATCTTCTACGGCAGCTTTGTAGAGAACACGCCAGCCACGGGTTTTCGCGTCGTCACGCCGTCTTCGTGGCCCGCGCCGCGAACGGGTTGGGTGCGCTTGGGTTTGGATCAGATTCATTCGCCGCTGGCACAAGTCAGTTTGCGCGGCGTCTCGTTCGTACCAAGCTGACACTGACCGCCCTTTGTGACGCGCGGTTGACGACTGAAAGAGGCTGATCATTCCCCAAGGACTGAACCGTGACTCCAGAGCAACTTCAGCAGATTTTTCCAAACCTCTCTGCTGCAAAAGCCCAAGCGATTCTTCCGGCCCTCGTAGAAACCTGCCGGTTTTGGGACATGACCACGAAACCCCGTGTTGCCGCGTTCTTGGCTCAATGCGGCCACGAGTCCGGCTTATTTCAGTTCTTCACCGAGTTTGCTTCCGGCGACGCCTACGAAGGCCGTGCGGACCTTGGCAACACACAGCCGGGGGACGGACGTCGGTACAAGGGACGGGGCGCTATCCAGCTTACGGGCAGAAACAACTACCGGCGCGCCGGGCAAGCTCTTGGACAGAACTTTGAAGCAAATCCAGAGATAGTAGCGCAGATGCCTTGGGCTATGCAGGTAAGCGGCTGGTTCTGGAGGCAGGGCTCGGCTCGAGGAGATCTCAACAAATTCGCCGACGGTGCCACAGTTTCAGTGACGCTGTCGGAGAAAGATCAGAATCGTTGGAACAACGAAAGGGCGCGAGTCGGCAGGGAAGGAAAAGACGTAAGCGCGTTCGACAAGCCTGCTATTGCTTTCGACTACTGCACCCTCGGGGTGAATGGCGGCTTTCGCGGAAAGCCAGAGCGCGACGCTATTTACGCACGCGCGCTTCAGTTTCTTCCTGAAAATCCACTTGAAGCTGGAGCGGGTGCCGGCGCGCCGCTGGCGCAAGTTGCTTCACGAGGAGCTTTCCGTCTGCAAAAAAAGAGGCAAGCAGAAGACCTCACTGTGCCGATCGTAGCTCTCGTAGGAAGTGTTGGTTTTCTGGTCTACAAGGTCTTGAAGCGTATGCGTTAGAGCTGACCTGACTCAAGCTCACCGATTTCACCTCTAGGACAAGATGATTCCCTTGTGGCTTTTCGCCTCGATGTTGAGCTAGAGTCGGCTCATGTCTGATCGCATGTCTGATCGCACGTCTGGTGCCTCGTACTTCCAGTTGAAGCGCCCCTCCAAGCGGTCGGGGAAGAAGTGGCAAGTCCGTGTTCCCACAAAGAATGGCAGGGGAAAGACGGTCATCTTCGGTGACGCGAAGATGGAAGACTACACCATTCACCACAACAAGGACCGACGCGCAAACTACCGGCGTCGGCACATGCACGACAGGATCAACGACCCTTACGCCGCCGGATTCTGGTCGTGGTGGTCGCTTTGGGGTGAGTCGACTGACTTGAAGAAGGCGCACGCCGCTGCTGTCGCCAAGGCGAAGAAGATTCTTGGCGTGAAGTCTGATGGAGCAGGAAATCTTGTGGCGACCAAGACCCCAAGCAACCCGCGTTCCTACGACCGCAAGAACCCGAATCCGCCAGGCACGCCCGCTCCGACGATGGCTGACGTTGCGCAAGTCGTAGTGTCGCTCAATGTGCCGAAGCACTTGCACACCGAGTTCATCCGGGGCTTTGCCGTCGAGTGGGAACACGCGCACACGGTCGGCTACTCTCTGAGCCCGAGAGTCCAAGCGCTGGTGCTCGTCGGCAACATCGTGCTCGACCACTTGGCCGAGGACCAGAACTACTACCGCAAGCTGCGTCGAGCACGGTTGAACCCAACGGACGACGCGGACGACGCGACTGAGCCGTTCGATCGCGTGCAATCTTGCTTCGATGCGCTCTTGTCGTTGGTGCAAGACCAGTATCCGAGCTTGCGCTGCTTCGTCGAGGTCGATGAAAGCGCAGGAGAAAGGGGCGGTGAAGCCTGTACGCGCGCCTACGCTTTCTGTGAAGACCTCGAGAATGGTTCGTTCAGGATCGCGGTCGCGGGCAAGATGAACGATGCCGACGACTCTCGGGTCGAAGGTCTGCTTCAGCATGAACTGGCACACGCCGTCCTGTTGCACACCGGCGATTTTGACCATACCGAGCGGGACGCTGACGAAGTAGCGGCGGCGTTGTTTGGCATGCCCATCTACTACGACGAAGAAGACGTGCAGACGACGGACCCGAGCGCGCCAGGAGCCAGGAAGCCGCGCCCGCACTACTTGGACGACGCTGACGGAAGGACGATGGACAGCGCGCACCCTGACGAGGCAGAGTTCGACGAAGAACGGGAGAACCCTATGCATCTCGAGACAATCGATGACGTGGTCGCTTTTTTGGATGACTGCGCGGTTAAAGGAGATGCCAAGGCTCCACGCATGCTCGCGAGCCAGTTCTCGCAGCAATCGATGGAAGCCACGGCCAAAAAGGCGCGTATGCTGACGACGTTGGCGCGCGCTGCTCGTAGTCGGGCAAACGCCATCGAGTCTCGGCTCGCGGGTAACATCGAGAGCGCGATTGCTTCGGAGAACGTGTCAGAGCGCGCTTTGGCCGACGCGAAAGACTCTCAAAGGTCGAACCCATCGTTCGCGCCTCGGCATAACCCTCGGCATCACGCGACGCACGCACGAGTCTCGCGCTCAGCCCGACATAACCCAGAGTGCCCCATCTGTCACGAGGACATGGGTCGGCATAACCCTGACTGTGTGTATTCTCGCAAGAATCGTGGAGTGTAGAGATGGCTTCGACTTGGCTTCCGGTTCGTCACACGCGAGAGAACGATCTACGAACCGTGACTTCGGTGAAGTGCCCGCGCAAAGGCCCCATTCCGTCCGAGATTAGCCTGCTCAAGTGCGGCCAGCTCTATGACGGGCATCCAGAACGCTGCGCGGAGTATCACTGCACGCAGGCACTCAAATACTCAGAGCAGCTTGCTGCTCTTCGAGGCGTCCAGCGGGGTATGAACCAGGGAAAAGTCGTCAAGTTTGCGAGCAGGCTTGCTCTCGCTCACACTTCTCCGGCCAGCGCAGCTTCGGTGAGTTCCCTGACTTCTTCGTCGGTACGGTCGTTTGAGTCGTCGGCTTCGGACACGGGCTCAAGCGAAATCGTGTGAGTCATGCGCTTGATCTCTTCAAGGTCACGTCGGGCTTGCGCGCGGATTTCACGGACCTTCTTGTTTTCCTCTTTGTCAGCAGCTTCGACCTTAGCCTGACGTTCTAGGATCTGCTTCTTCTTTTCCGTCGGCAGCATCGACCAAACGACCGGGCTCAGCTCGAGAGGATCGTTGGCGAGCGGAACCCCAGGCGGCGGCAACGGCGGGGGCTTCGACAGGTTGCCAGCCAAGCTGCGCCTTCCCTTTCCCTTGCTCTTCTTCCGCATCTTTTTCTGAAGCTCTTTCGGGGCGTCGGGGTACTCGGCGCGCGTCTCGCGCATGGCCGACCTGAAGTTCTCGGGCAGCGTCAGGATGATCCGGTCCTCTTGCCAGAGCACCAGCACCGCTGTCTTCTTTGCTTTGCCGACGAGATTCTCAAGCAGCGGGGCGATGGGTAGTCGAAGAATCCACTCGTCCGAGCTTTTGATGTACTGCGTCTGGTACAGCTTGCTCATGCCTTTCTTCGGGCGTTCCTTGCGACCGCGCGTTGTCTCCGTGCCTGTGTAGTTCTTCTTGAGGCACCAAGACTCCAGGAACGTCGTATCTCGACGAGCTTTGCGAAGCTCTTCGACCAGCGTCCGCATGTGGGCTCTCGACGGAGCCAGGTAGTCCAGAGCTTCGTGCAGCTCCAGCTCGCTCTTCGCCTTGAGGTACGCGAACAAAAGCGGCTTGAGGGGGTTCTGTCGAGCCATAAAGTACTTGATAGCACGCTTGAGTGAATGGTAAAGAGGGGTATGCCCTCTGACAGCATACCCAACTGCGCAAACTGCCGTCACCACCGCATTGAGATGCGCTTGCGCGTTCTCGACACGGCGTTCGACACCGTCGTCGCCTTCGACGACAGGGACGAGAAGGTCTACCTCTGCATGTCCAAGACGGGCTCCAAGGCGGGCAAGACGCTCGGCGTCGTTCCTGCTGTGTGTGAGGCGCACGAGCCGCCCAAGCGCACGTTGTCGGCGTTGGACGAGCTTCTGGCGAAGGCGGAAGCTCGTCTCTCGCAACGAGACGAACAAGAAGATGGAGGCAAGCAATGACGACGTTGCGTATTCCTACGGAGATCGAGACGAGGCTTTTAGACATGGTCGTCGCCGCGACGACGTTGTCGGACGTCGACGGGATCAACTTTGCGTCGGCTATGGTTGTTTGTCCTGACGTCGTGTGCCCGGACGTCGTGTGCCCGGACGTCGTGTGCCCGGACGTCGTGTGCCCCGGCGGCGAGGCCGAGGCCACATGAAGAAACCAGAAAAGCCAGAGATCCCTGATGGGATCGTAGATCCTGATGCTCTTCCGCCGCACTTTGCGAAAGCAGTCTTATCGGCAACCTTGTTCTTGCTCAACTTGAGCGACCACGCCGGCTCCGTCATCCAACGCAGCGACGGCAGCGCGATTTTCATCCTTCGCGACGCCGAAGCGACCTCGAAGTTTCTCGCCTTGTACCGCATGGTCTTCGAGGATGCTGGCGAGGTCGTACCCTTCATACGGTCGCAAGAGAACATGGACGGCGACTCCGAAGGCGACTCCGAAGGCGACTCCGAAGGCGACTCTGAAGGCGGCGACAACGCCGCCGTCGACGACGACGACGACGAAGACAACTTTACAGACCTGGAAAGCAACTGATGCCCACAAAGAAGATCACGAAGGCCGCGAAGAAGCAGCGGGAACAAGCTCGGTTCTCCGACGCCGCGACGTTCTCGGTGCGCCTGCGCGAAGCACGACAACGAGCGGGTTTCGACATCCCGGCGGTCGCCGATAAGTTCGGCACCACGAAGGAAGCCTACGCGCGCCTGGAACGCGGAGGGGCTCTTCCTCGCTCAGAGACGTTGTTGCGTATCGCCAGGCTGTTCGGAGTTTCGACGGACTGGTTGCTGGGCCTGACGGACTGACTTAGAGTAGGAGCGAGGATTAGAAAGTGAAACAGTGAAACAGAAGATTGAAGTCAAACTTACCGTTGATTTTGCTGACGACACGCTTCAGGCTGACGTAGACGAGGCGGTCGTCGACGCTGTGAAGAGCTTGAAGGGCATGCTCTCGTTCATTCCGTCGCTCAAGGGAAAGACTTTGAAAGGCAAGACCGTCGGATTCAAGCTGACTGACGTCGAGATTCGTTGATTGTTTCCTAGAATGAAAACAGCCCCCTTGCGGGGGCTGCCGTTTCACGAATCGCCGTCGAGCTGAAGCAAGTTCAGACGCGATCGCCGTTCGAGTCAACGAGGCCGGTGTCGGGGCGCGCGATCTTGCTCGGCTTGATAACGTGTTGAATGCGGCTCGCCGGAATCGCCATCTCGTCGCCCTTGATGGACAGCAGGACGATGCCGTCCTCGTGCACCTCGAGGATCTTGCCCTCGATGAGCGGGAACGTGATTCCGGTGCCGTCCTTGCCGGCAGGCATGGCAATAGCGAGTGCGACAATGACGTCAGTCTGCATGAAACGCGCGGGAATATTCTTCACGGACTTCTCCTTGTGCCCTTCTTAGGTGGGCGAAGGGTCTTCGCACGTCTTTGCTTGGTTGTCGAGGAGAAAGTTCACACGCACAGGGAGTGGACGCTTCGCTCGCACTCTACAACGCCGACAACAGTACCGTTGCTTGCCTAGACGAGGAACGAAAACTTTCGAGCAGTACGGGCATGCGATGGCTTTGGGGTGGTCGGCAAGAGTTTCAGGATGCTTTTGTGCCGATTCTTCGTTCTTGTAAACAAACGAAGGCCAAGCACGACGTCGTAGTCGCTGTTCTGGCGGGATGATCACGGGAAGCGTCGTGTCGATCTTCGCAGCCTGGGGTTTCTCGCCTCGGGCAAGGATGTCCAGACACTCGCGGCAAGTCTTTGTTGAACGGCGGTTTTTTGCTTGGAAGTCTCCGATGGGCCGCGTTTTGCGGCAGACCTTGCATATCTTGGCGAAAGCGAGAGAAGGGGGTCGTTTCATAGAAGGCTTGTGCTAGTGTTCGATAGTTTCTAACGAAAGGAAACCCCCATGAAGAAGCAAGTCATCTCGCACGTCGTCGCTCTCGTCCTCGGTCTGATCGGAGGCTTCCTCGGCAAAGACCTGAGCCTCTTCCAGAAGCCGGTCGAGCAAGCGGTCGACCACGCTGTCGACGCTGCGGTGCAGCACGCAGGCGACGCTGCGGCTAAGCCGGCTCCGGCTCCGGCTCCGGCTCCGGCTCCGGCCCCGGCTCCGGCTCCGGCCCCGGCTCCGGCCCACGGCCCCGGCTGACGCAAACCTGACGCAGACGCCGGAGCGTGACGCTGGTTCTTTCTCGCGTTCCTGGGTAGTCTCTCTGCATGGCCCTACGTCCACGTCCTATCCGCCGCAACGCGCGCATCGACGCTCACGTCCTCGAAGCCTTGTGGGCCGGAGAAGCGGCGCGGCAGAACCCTTACGACGCGGAGCGCGCTCGTCACAACCCAGCGAAGGGCAACATGTCGAAGAAGAACCGTCGGTTTCGTTTCAACCCCGACGAAGTTGCCGAGGCGCAAGCCGTGGCGCAGACCATCCAAGTCGAAGCGCCGGCGACGAAGGCCGAGGTGAAGGAGGCGCTCAAGGAAGCGGACTCCGTCACCGCCGAGGACGTCGCTGCGGTTGGCTACTACGCCCCGCTGGGCTCGTTGCGCTTCTCCGACTCCAAGGCCCAGAGCTTGTACGAAGCTCTGCGCGACGCTGATGTGAAGTTCCAGAAGAAGATCGCGCGAGTCGTCGAATTCCTCGAGCCGGTGTTTGGCGCGGTGCAGAAGGTGACGTTCGGCAAGATTAAAAAGGACGACCTCAAGAAGATCTTGGCGTTGAAGCTACCCACGGCGGGCACTGCGTTGTTTCTCGAGGTTGCTCTCGGGGGAAGACCGCTTGATGAGGGCGCTATCGCTGTGGCGAAGATGTTGCGGCGCGCGCTTGTGGCTGGTGCTTCGACGTTTGCGATCATCACGGGGCTTGCCGCCGCCGTGGACTTGGCGCTCTTGATCCCTAGTGCACAGTTCTTGGTGCCTGTCGCGGCTAAGTTGACGACGATGGCTGCGCTAGCGATTCCTGCGGGGCTTGCCTGCGGGTCGGTTGCCGCGCTGTTGGAATGTGTCATCGACAAGCGAATGCCGTCGAAGGAAGAGCTTGGCACCGTCTTGCAGGTGACTTCGAAGCTGGCGAAGCGCCCAGCCCCGTCGCAAGCGCAGATCGACCTCGCTTACCAAGCCTACGGGGAGCAGACTGGTGCTATGACCGTGCGAAAGAACCCTCGGCGAAAGAAGAACAACGGGCGCAAGAACCCCGTGAAGCGCGTGCCCATCGAGGGCGCTTCGGTGGGAGAGAAGGGCTACACGCGCTTGGTCTTCGCCGACGGCGGTGCTCATTGGATCGCCGAGCACACGCATCCCATCTACGAAACCGGGCAGCGCAGGCTCTTCACCCCCGAAGAGATTACAACGCAATCAGAATACAGCGTACCAGGAGACACAGGTACTTACTTCGACACGTTCGTCTACGCCGACGTGCCGGAAGAACCGAGAGAGCGGTTGGCTGGAAGCCACTATCAGCGGCGCAAGCAGCTCAAGGAATTGCTGAACGACGTCGTGCAGATCAACTACGGGGCGCGTTCAGCAGACATCGGCACCGTGTTCGTACAGGGATCGCTCTTCGTTGCCGAAGACGAACTCAAAGCGATCGAGAATCGACTGAATGAGCTGGTAGATGAGCTTCGTGAGAAGGCCGAAGAGCTTTACACGGAAAAGTCAGACACAATCCCCAATTTCTTTCACAACTCTTTTATGGAGTTCTTAAACAACCTGAAGCACGAAGACACCTACTTCAGTAACAACGTCGAGGCAGCAATAGCTGAAGCGGTCGACGCCGGCGTCTCTGACGAGGTTATCAACGACATTCTCAGCGATTCTTCGTACTGGGGTGACCTCGAGGAAGGCAGCATCGGCGACTTCCATGAGAGAATTGACGATTGGGAAATTAATTTCTCTCCCAGTAACGATTCTGATGTGGAATACATCATCGACACGGCCAAAGAGCTGTTTGAAAAAACGCTACCAGAAGATGTAGCAGCGCAGGCTTTGGACCTCTGGGTTATCGAGGCGCTGGACCCGACAGCATGGACAGTGGAGAGAAACGGAGACTGGAGGGCTTCGACCGTGATCGAAGCCTGCGCACGACTTCGAGAAACTCGTGTTGTCGACGCTTTGGAAGCTCTGGCCCAAGAGTACCGGGATGAAGCGGGCGAAGAAGAGGACGAAGAAGAGGACGAGGACGAGGACGCGAGTGAAGCACCCGCGACGGGGCAGTACGAACGCCGTCCCTACGTCCCGCCCACGACGAGCGATCTCCTCGAGCACATCACGCTTCCTCACGACTACGCCGTCTACAACGTGTCGTGGGAAGAGTTTCGAAGCATCGGCGAGAACATGAAAATCTGCGTCGGTGGGCACGGCTACGCAGAGCGTGTTCAGCGAGGCGAAATCCAAATCTGGGTCGTTCGCGATCCCAACGGAGTCAATCTCTTCTGCCTCGAAGTACACTTCGCGGACCCCGAGCACCTGAACCCGCAACACTTCGTCCAGGTGAAGGGTCTGCGCAACCGCTGCCCTGGCTGGTCAGAAAAGGACTTCTACGCCTACGGCAGCGAGCCGTACTCGCCGCTGCGGACGCGCGCCAAAAACCCCATCAACGTCGACACGGCGCTGACGAAGCGGGAGCTGGGTGAAGCGCAGCCAGTTCCCGACGGCGAGGTCGCGCTCTGCAAGGCGCTTTGCGAACAGGTCAACCTCGACCCGTACTTGCAGCCCGACTTGTTGTGCGGCCTCTACGCGAAGGAACGCTTCGAGGTCTTCGACGCGCGTGAGCCGCAGTACCGTGAAGCCCTTGCGCGCGCTCAGAAAGGGCTTCGTGCTAACCCGCACGGCGCCGGTCGTCGTCACGCCAAGCGCAAAAACCCGATGGAGCTTCGTTGGCCGCACGGTACGAGCTTTGCCGTCGAGTATTGGCACGACGAGTACGCTGACGCTGACACCGACGGCGAAGACGGCGACGAGTTCGTCTACGAGGACGAGTACGAGCGTGGCAATCCGCCGACTCGACCGCTGCACGCGCCTGCTCGACCGGAGCCGCTGGCGGAAGGGGCGACGTACAAGGCGCTGTGGATCGGAGGCCCGCCAGGGCAGACGATGGTGAAGCTCAAGAAGAAGCTCGCCGCGCAGAGCATCGACGTGCAGCGTCAGGTGATGGACGAGAAGATCCCGCCCATGCGGCCCTACGACATCGTGCTGTTCAACATCGAGCACGCCAGCCACGGGGACTTCTACACGGCGAAAGAGATGGCGAAAGACGCCGGCGTTCCCTTCATCCTTGCCGGGCACTCGTGGGCAAAGACCCACCAGAACCTCAAGGAAGCAGGTTTCATCCGACGCAATCCTCGGCGCTGATCTCGACGACAACCGTCGGATCCGAAGGCTTACCTTAAGTTTTTGCTTGCTCATCCTACGCTCTCAGCGTAGGATGAGCGCATGCTTCGCGCAGCGCCCTCACGAACCGACTTGCCGTACCCCGTCCTGTCCGAGACAGGCAATGATGAGGTCGCGGGAGCTACGCGACAGCTCTTTCGCATCATCGAAGCTAACTTGGGCGAGAAGGCTCCCGAGGACGTCGAGGTCTTCGACCTGTTCAACAATTCCGTCATTCGCGAGGTGTTTCTCAAGGCGTTTGCGCTTCAGGCAGAAGTCGAAGATCCGCGAACTTTGCCGTCCAGCGTGTTCAGCAGCATCTCAGCGCAGCAATCGTGGCAGCACTTGGTCTGGAGGCTGAACGGGCGTCGCGTCTACGACTTGTCTTCGCAGCTTACGGCGAGCCTCTTGCAAACGTCCCTTGCGAGGCTCTCTGGTACAGACGTCCCAATCCCCGTGCCCAGCTTCTACTTGCGAGTCGCTGACAGCGACAAACTTGGCCTCACGGTGTGGAACGCGCAGACCGGCGAGCACAAGCTCGATGGGTTCTATGTCTCTGCGCGAGCGAACCGGCTCTTTGTCCTCGCTACGGGTTTGCCCCACGAGGGGGCGCAAAAGGGTGACGACGCGCTGTGCACCTACACCATAGACCTTGATATTCCCGACCTGGAAGAAGCCACAGAAAACTTCCTTTTGCTGAACGAAAAAAAACTCGAACAAAATACGAACCGCGCACATGACTGGCTGCGAATCATCTTGGGGTTCTGCCTCTACCTGACGTGCGAAGACGCCGACGTCGAGAAGCGAAGGCTTGGCCCAACGGACGCCGTTCGCGCTCGCGCAAAGAAGCTCGGCGGCAAGGCAGGCAAAAAGCTCTTGGAGCAGGCGACGCTACCCGTGCACTACCTCCGCGTCGGCTATCGCGAGCAGCAAAGCGTGGAGCTGGAGAACGTCGCTGGCGCCAGCGACGAGGTCAAGAAGCTCACCAAGCGGTTCGTCGTGCGAGGGCATTTTCGACAACAGGCGCATGGGCCAAACAGAACCCTACGCAAGACGATCTTCGTTCGGTCCTTCTGGAAAGGACCGCCGTGGGGCGAGCTTGCAACTTCGATCACGCGCGTTCGTTCGACTACGGAGTAATGATGCCCGCAGAACAAGAGCCAGAGAACGACCCTGTTTCAGACGCGCTTCCAGCAGCACCTTCACCAGCCGGGACTCCCGCCGAGGACGCGCAGTTCGGCGAACGCCTGCGCTCGTTTCGCGAGAAGATGGGGCTCAAGCAAGCGGACATCGCCAAGATGGCGAACATCGCGTCGGAAACCTACGCGCGCTTGGAGCGGGGCTACAGCCTGCCGCGCATCGAGACGCTGAAAGACCTGGCGAGGATTTTCTCGACGAGCACCGACGCGCTGGTTGGCTTGGACAAGGAGAAGAACTTCGAGGTCGAGGCGTTGAGCGCTGACTTGCGCCGCTTGATCAAAGCTGCGCGCAAGCTCGGGCCGCGCGAGCTGAACCTGACTGCTCAGCTTGCTGAAGAACTTGGGAGAAAGAGCGTGAACGAAGGAAGAGAGCCGATCGACGGCGCCATCGACGGCGCCATCGACAGCGCCATCGACGGCGCCATCGACAGCGCCATCGACGGCGCCATCGCCGCTCAGAGCGGCACGCCACACTGGGACCGCCTACGCGAGCCGCTCATTGACGGGAAGAAGGCTCCGATAAAGAAGGCCCCGACAAAGAAGGCCCCGACAAAGGTGCGCACATGACCTCGACGAAGAACAAAGCCGATGTGCTCAAGGAAGTGTTCTGCGAGATCGACCCTGACTTGATGTTCGTCGACGGCTTCGAGGACGCTATAGTTGGTGTCGCCGAACGCTGTTCGACCCCTCCTGTTGTTGTCTACGATCGCGAGAAGTGCCTGGAGATTCTCGTCGCGGGGGGCTTGACCTACGAGGAAGCCGTCGAATACTTTGAGTTCAACGTGGCAGGCGCTTGGTTTGGCGATAGGACGCCGTTTTTCCTGACTTCGATGGCTGAGTTCGACAGCTAGACTTGGAAAGCCATAGGCGTTAGGCTCGGGCCATGAGCTACATCTCCATCGGCGCCGTCGACTCCGACTCTCTGGACCCTCGTGCTCCTACGCTTCCCGGCTCGCCGCCGGATACGTTAAGCGGGCTTTCTCCACGGGCGCCGTCGATGTCCGGCATGTCGGGAGCGCCACGCTCATCGGCAGCCACGCCGTCGCTTCCGCCGCGACAGCCACCGCGTCGCGGGGGGCTTTCTCCAGCCCAAGCAAAGAGCCGGGCGCAAAGCGCCGTAGCTCGTGAAAACTCGGTTCGCACGACGACACAGAACGCGGCGCGTTCGACGCAGGTTGCCACGCAGCAGGCCAAGGCAAAGGCCAATGCTTCGATCGCTGCGTCGAAGACAGCGAAGCAGGCTGCTGCGAAGGCGCATCAAAAAACACTCGAGGCTCGTCGACGAGTCGAAGCTGACAAGGAACAAGTCAAGCAGCGAACGAAGGCGTATGCTGATAAGGTCGCCGCCGTCGAGCGGAAGCGCCAAGCGGGCATCCAGGCGGTCATTCGCGCCGCTGTTTCCAACTTCCTTCGAAGCGCCATGCAGCAACGGGTTGATTCCGCGACTCTTACCGAGAAGGTCAAGCAGCTCGTAGCGCAGCTTCGCGCGAAGTACGCGAACGCTCCTCTTTCCGTGATCGTGCGAGACATGCCGCCGGTGCCTGTGCCGATGCCTCCGGCGCCGCCCTCTGTCGTCGCGGTTGTTCCGCCGGAGCCGCCGCCGGACACCACGAAGGCCGCTTTGGCTCAAGCGCAAGCAGAACTCGACGCTGCGCGTGCGGCTCAAGCCGCTGCCGAGGCCCAGGCCAAGGCCGCTGCCGATGCTGCTGCCGCCGAAGTAGCTGCGGCCAAGAAGGAAGCCGAGGCGGCTGCGGTGCAAGCGGCAGCTCAGACGCGAGCCGCCGTCGACGCGCAGAAAGCGCTTGCTGACATGCAGCAACAGCTCGAGGCACTTCGCAAGGAGCTGGAGGCGGCGAAGGCGGAAACGAAGCAGGAAACCGTCGCCGCTGTGCAGGACGGCGTTCCCCCGGCTGAAGTCCCGGCGCCGCCGTCAGAGCAGCCGGCGGTCGCCGCTGTGGACCAGCAAGTCGCGGAGGTTTCCGCCGAAGGCGCGCAAACCGTCCAACAGACCGAAGCCGTGAAGCAGGAAGCTGCCCAGGCTACGCAGCAGGTTGCCGAGGCAGCGCAAGAAGCGGCGTCGGTGGCTGTCGCGGCGGCAGACGCCGTCGCCCAGGGTGTGCAACAAGGCTTGAACGAGGCGACGGGCCAGAAAAAGGGCAGCGTTCTGCCGCTGCTCGCCGTCGCTGGCGTGGTTCTGTTCCTAGTGATGCGGAAGTGAGGCTTCTGTGACCGTCGCAGATCGTTTCAAAGAAGAGTTGCTGGTTCTTTCGAGGGCCAAAGCCATTGATCAAATCGACCCAAGAAAGCTGGATGCGGCTTTTCCGTCGAGCATGTCGGCAGAACAAATCAAGGCTGTAATTGAAGCTAAAGCCGCAGAAAAAGCTGCTAGTAAGGAAAACTTGTCTGCTTTACCCTTGTTTATTGCAGCTCTAAACAGGGCTGTTGAAGCAGACAAGAAGGACCAGATGATGAAGATGGCGGCTTTTGCCGCCGTCGCTAGCGTGGTCCTGTTCCTGGTGCTGCGGAAGTAGGCGTATCCCACCTACCGAGCTTTGAGCGCCCCGGCTGGAAAGTTGGGGCGTTTTTCTTCTTGACAGGAGACTGGACAGCGTTTCGCAGTACGGCTAGTCTCGCTTCCATGCACTACGACACCCACGGCACCCTCGCACTCTCCGGCATCAAGCATTATGACTCGCTCGGCGAAATGCCGTCGGGGATGAACGACAAGGACAAGGATCGCCTTCGCAAGTCGTACTACTACCTCTACACGCTGGCGACGATGGAGCCGGTGTTCCGCAAGCAAGCGGGCATCTCGACCGCCGTCGGTGTTGCGGGTGTTGTGTCTTCGATTGTCACGGGCGGCTTGGGGCTGATCGCGACCGGCGTTGCTGGCGCTGCGGGGCTAGCGATGGCGGCGGGCACCGAGAACTGTGTCGTGGAGACGACGGCGTTTTGGACGAAGAGCAAGAGGGCGCGTGACGAGTTCATCGCTCGCGCGATGGTGGGTGGCGATGTCAAGCAAATGCTGCAAAAGGCAGCGCGTCGCATGGACTCTGTGGTGGCGCAGGCCAAGTCGAGGCAGGCGCGGCACGCAGCTCGCGCTCGCGCTTACTTCCTGGACTTCATCGCTGTCGGTTCGCAGAAAAACCTGAAGAGTCAGCTCAATGAAGCCCAACAGGCGGCGTTCGGCGCCGCGTATCTGAGTGCTCTTGGCAACAAGAAGAAGGTTGCGGACTGCATGGTTGCCGGTGCCAACGCGGCGACGGCGATCGCCAACCAGCAGGCTCGGCGCGAGCATGTTCGCGGCACCGTCGCGGCGGCAAAGGTGAAGGCCAAGGCGAAGAGGGATGCCGTTGTCGCTGCGGCCAAGGCCAAGGCCAGGGCTGAGATCGAGTTGAAGGCTGTTCAAGCCAAGGGGACTGTGCCTGGTGGGTCGGCCCCGGCGCAGATCAGGCAGGCGCAGGCGCAGTTGCAGACGGCTTCTGCGGCGCTTCAACAGGCCGAAGCCGCTTCTGTCTCGGCTGATCGTGAGGTGTCTGTTGCGGTTGCCCAACAAGAGCAGGCTCTTGCCCCGCCGCCCGAGCAGGCTGCAAGCGTCGCCGAGCAATCGTCGTCCGAGGAAGACAAGGCCGTCGAGGCTGCCAACCCGCAGGCGGCTGCTGCGGAAAACGCTGCTGTCGCTGCGGGCGCGTCTCCCGACGCCGCTGTCGCTGCTGGTGACGCCGTGGCTGCTGGCGCTGCTCCGGCTGCCGCTGCCGCTGCTGCGGTCGCGCAGACGGCGGCAGGTGCCGACGGTGAGAAGGGCGGTTTCCCGGTCGTCCCGGTCCTCGCCGTCGCTGGCATCGCCGCGTTCCTGCTGATGCGGAAGAAGTGAGTGGCGCGCGTGCATTCGTTTGGTTCCAAGAAGAAGGTCAAGACGACCAAGCGCTCGAAGCGCT
>Ga0172363_10002330_pt1 | contig 15311 bp, 12 predicted proteins | sample LakKivs2_kivu2a2_FD_114541 | JGI IMG/M metagenome (GOLD analysis project Ga0172363, IMG submission 114541) | Sediment microbial communities from Lake Kivu, Rwanda - Sediment s2_kivu2a2 | ecosystem: Environmental > Aquatic > Freshwater > Lake > Sediment | place: Rwanda: Western Province, Lake... | reverse complement strand
GATTGCCTCACGTGATCACAGCAGCCCAAGTGGCCGCCCCACAACGGCAACAACCATCAAACTCCCTTCTCAACAGTCGCATGGTGAGAAATCCGGGCTAGTAATGTGGCCAGGATTTCAGATAGGGTAAGGTCACGACAACAGGTAGAGACCACATCATGTTCAAGGCCAATGCCCGCACTGCTGAGAACCTGGCGAAGCCACGCGGCCCACGCGCCCACGCTCGGGCCCCGCAAAGCCTTTGCCGAGTCGGGTGTGTGCGCCCGAAACATCATTTGCACGAAAACTTCAGCGCACACGCGCGCAAAATGGGAACGCAAAATACCGCCGGGGAAATAATCAGTGTGAAGTTTTCAGTTTTCAGTTTTCAGCACAAAGGAAGAGTTATTTCATCTTCGCTGAACACTGAACACTGAAAACTTCCTCACTCCCCGCAAGCTCTTTGAAAATTCGACCCTCGGCAGCTCCCCTCTGCCTTCCTCCTCTGCGACCCTCTGCGCCCTCGGCGGTTCATCTTTCCGCCCTCCGCGCGCGAAGTCGCCGCTAGCACGCGCACGGTCCGCGAATCCGGAAAAGTCGCCGGATTCGCTGCATTTCGCCAGCCCGCCGCGCCGATCTGATAGACGGCCCAAAACCCTTTGGGCATCAGGGGTTTGCTAGCACTTCGATGCACGGACGAACGGCCATGTGGTGCAAAAACTGTCGTCAGGATACGCCCGGCATTCGCGCGGCCGATAAGCCGGGAATGCGTTGCGGACGCTGCGGCAATGCCCTCGGGGCAGAACCCACGGGCGGCGCCCGAGCAGCGCACGACGCCAGCCATCCGGCCGAGATCGGACTCGACCTCGGCGGAGCGCGGGCCACGGCCACCAGTTTCGAAGACTGGCAGCTTGACCAGAATGTGCGTTCGCTGGAAGCTCGGCTCGGCACGCATCGCCGCCGCGATTCCGGTCCGCACTTCACGCCGCCGGCCAGTCGCGAGCCGGTATATCGTTTCGACGCCGCGCACACGCGCGTGCCCGAACCGCTGGGCTACCGCCGCCGGATGCGAGTCGATCGGCCGGCGCGTCGCTCGGGTCTCGTCGCTCAAGTAGCGATCTGGTTCGGACTAGTAGCGCTGGCCGCGGGCGGCGGACTGTTCGCCTGGTCGGCCATCACCGACGAGTTCGCCCTGGGCCGCATCGGAGTGCTCGTTGCCATGGCCGGCGGGGCTGTGTTCCTCGTGGGCCTGGTGCTGATGCTCGAACGTATCTGGCGCAACAGCCGCTTTGCGGTGCAGAAGCTCCGCCAGCTCGACGGGCAAATCCGCCAGCTCGAACAAGCGACGACCATGATGGGCGTCGCGCACGGCTCGCCGTCGCAGGCGTTCTATTCGCACATGGCCGACGGCGCGAATCCGCACTTGCTGCTGGCCGATCTGAAAGGTCAGATCGACATGCTGGCGATGAACTTCGCCCGGCGGTAGTTCGCCCGCGAGTCGTGGCTACAGCTCCAGCGGGAACGGCGTGAGCAGCTCGACGCCGGTGGCCGTGACCAGGTAGTTGTTCTCCAACCGGATGCCCGCCCGCAGATCGTCGGCATACAGGCCCGGCTCGACGGCGAACACCTCGCCTTCCTGGAACGTGTCGTCCCAAGCTGGACTCAGATGCGGCGCTTCGTGCGGGAACAGCCCGATGCCGTGACCCAGGTGATGCTCGAACTCCCAGCGTTTGGTGTTCAAGTGTGCGTGCACCTGCTTGAATAGCTCGACGCAGCTTTTGCCGGGCTTCACCTGCTCTTCGACCATCTGGAACACGGGCAGGATGTGCTGCCAGGCTTCAAGCTGGGCATCGGTCGGCTTGCCGCCCACGGCGATCACCCGCGTGTTGTCGGCGAAGTAGCCACGATAAGCCGGGCCGAGATCGAGAATGTACAGTTCCCCCGCTTCGATCCGCCGATCGCGCGGCGGACCGCCGCGCTCGCCGCAGGCGTAGTCGTTGCCCGTGCCGGTGAGCATTTCGCCGTACTCGCGGACGGCCGCGGACTGTAGCTCATTAAAGACGTGCAATTCGTTGACGCCCGGTTCGACGATCTCGCGAGCCCGCTCGTGCATGGCCCGGGTGCCGGCGATGGCCTTTCGCAGGCGAGCGATCTCATCAGGATCTTTCCGCCGCCGCATGAAGTAGATGTCCGGCTCGATGTCGACGAGCTCGCCCGCGAGCCGCTGCGTGATTTCGCTACTGGCGCTCGAGCCTTCGACGCCGACGCGTTTGGCCTTGGCGCGAGCGCCGAGAGCGTCGAACAGCACGGCGGTTGATTTTTCTCGCTGATCGTTACGGAGGGTGGAGAAATAGGATTGAGCTTCAAAGGGTCGCACGTCATCGGCCGCAGCTTCGGTTTGCACGAGCTCGGGCCGGATGAGCGTGACATGGCCATCGGCCGAAATGGCAGCGGCTGGAGCGAAGGTCCAGCCAAATCGTGGTCCGACGAAATACTGGAGGTTCACATGTTGCGTCAGAATTACCAGATCGAGCTGATTTTGCTGCATCAGCGCCAGCAGGCGTTTTTGCCGGTTGCGGACCGCGGCCAGGTCCATCGCACAGGGATCGGACATCGTCGAAGAGGCCTCAGATGATGAGAATCGTGTTCAGAGGCTCCATTGTGGCGTGTTGCCCCCGGCGTGCAACGGGCAACTCACCGGGTTGCGAGCTCCTGCACGGGAAACGAGAATAGCGAGCTATTAACTTGCCCCGCACCGCGAATTCCGCCCGCTTGAATTGGGAGTTTTTCATGAGAACTAGCAACTTCCGCCAGATGGCATCCCTGCTGCTCGCGCTTGCCATCCTACCTCTAGCCACGCTCGTCGCTGAGGAAACCACACAGAAAGCCCGCGGCACGGTGTATCTGGACGCGAACGGCAATGAGAAGTTTGACGAAGGCGAAAAGCCGCTGGCGGGAATCAAGGTTTCCAACGGCCGCGAGATCGTGACGACCAGCGATGCCGGCAAGTATGAAATCGCGGTGGATGACGACGACATCGTGTTCGTGCTCAAGCCGCGCGGCTATCGGACGCCGCTATCCGAGGACAAGCTGCCGCGATTCTATTACATCCACAAGCCGAAGGGCTCGCCGCCGTCGAAGTTTCCTGGCGTCGCACCGACGGGTCCGCTACCGGCCGAGATTAATTTCGCGCTTTACGAGCAGCCAGAGCCGGATCATTTCAAGGCAATCCTGTTCGGCGATCCGCAGCCGCGCAATCAGCAGGAGGTCGAGTACATCGGCCACGACGTGGTGCAAGAGCTGATTGGAACCGACGCTTCGTTTGGCGTCACGCTTGGTGATATTGCTTTCAACAACCTGGATACTTTCGAGACGCTGAACAAGACGATCGCGCTGATCGGCATTCCCTGGTACAACGTGATTGGCAATCACGACATCAATTTCGAAGCCAAGCATGACGGGCATAGTGACGAAACATTCGAGCGCGTGTACGGTCCACCGTACTACTCGTTCGACTTCGGTCAGGTGCACTTTATCGTGCTCGACGACATCGAATGGTACATCCCGCGGGAGAATGGCGAAGGCGAGTATCGCGGCGGGCTGGGGGACGAACAGATCCAGTTCATCAAGAACGATCTGGCTATGATTCCCCAGGAGCAAATGGTGGTGCTGATGATGCACATTCCGATCGTGGGCGTCCGCGACCGCGAGCAGGTTTACCGCCTGATTGAGAAGCGGCCATTTTGTATCTCCATCTCAGGCCATACACACCATCACGAGCATCGTTACATCAAAAAGAAGGACGGCTGGTTGGGGCCCGAGCCGCATCACCACATTATCAATGTGACGGTCTGTGGCGGCTGGTGGAGCGGCGCGCCCGACGAACGCGGTATTCCGCACGCGAACATGGCGGACGGCGCTCCGAACGGCTATTCGATCATCAGCTTCGACGGCACGAAATACACGCTCGACTACAAAGCCGCCGGGCGACCGGCCGACTATCAGATGGAGATCGTCGCTCCGAACGCGGTGCCCGCAGCAGACCTCGCTAATACGATGGTGTATGTCGATCTGTTCAATGGGAGTGAAAGGTCGCGCGTCGAGATTTCTCTCGACGGCGAAACCTGGCAGCCGCTCGAGCGTTCGGTCGAGATTGACCCAGGTCAACAGGCCGTGGCCGATCGCGAAGCGGCAATTCTGGCTAAATCGCCAGATGCCTTTCGCCAGCAGCCGCGGCCGAAGCCGTCGACGCACTTGTGGAAAGGCACACTTTCAGCGCAAGGCAACTTGCCGCCGGGAATTCATCTGCTCCGTGTGCGCGGTACGGACGTGAACGGCAAGGAACATAAAGCCCAGCGAGCGATCAGGATTCTGGCGCCGCAGCAGGCGGCCGGGTAGCCTGAGAGATCAATCGTTCGATGCAAGTCGCTTGGCATGCACATCGGCCACATTCCACATGTAGTGGCCGATGCGGTGCGAACGGGCCAAGCCGATATGCTTCTTGGCCAACATGCGATCGCCTGATACTTCGTAATACAACCCAAGGTACAGATGTGCGTAAAACCGTCGAGCGTTGAGTTCCTCGGGCGATGGCGAACCCCCTTCGACGGCAGTCAGAACGTCGTCGGATTTCAGGCGGCCAGCATACAGCTCATAGATTTCCATCATTGGCACGCGCGGATCGCGGCGAATCTTGAGCATGTCGACCCGAGCTGCTTCGATGCCAGACTTCCGAGCCATGCAGAGGAACCGCCACACGGCGTTCTCGACATCGTTATCGTCGACCGACTGGTAGCCTTCGAACTGCCGGCGACCGTCATCCCATCGCTCAGCGTAGTAGTACGAAATGCCACGTTTCCAATGCCAGGGCTCTTCATCCGGCTTGAGTTTGATCGCTCGATCGAAGTCTTCGATGGACGCATCAATGTTACCGAACTTAAAATATTCGCCGCCACGTGCGTCGAAGAGTGCGGCCGTAGGCTCGCCAAGCCCTAGGGCGTGGTCATAGTCGGCGATTGAACTTGCCGAATCGCCAAGAGCAGCGTGCACCGCAGCCCGCTGAGCCAGGAGCTTTGCGTCACGTGGAGCAGCGACAATTGCGCTGTCGAGCCGCTTCAGCTCGGCGCGGAGCGACGATTTTCGCGAGTCAGGCTGGGCTACAGCAACTGAGCAAATTGTGATGCCAAGTAATGCAACGCAAAGCAGCCTGGCCATGATTCACCCCGCGAGCAGAATGGAAAAGATGATCCGCAGAATGCCGCCATTCTAGGAGCGAACAGAAGCTGCCGCATCCGGCAGCGAAACGATCCGCTGGCTCAACGCGGCAGCCGCGGAGCCTCGCGAACATTCTGCAGCGCCAGGTCGATAAACCGGCGAAGCGGTTTGCGGCGAATGCGAACTCGAGCTTCCTCGGCGAGGCACCATAGCCGGCGATGACTTTTCTGCTTGGGCCACGCTTCGAGCGCATCTTCGACCCGCATCAGAAAGCCGATCATGCTGCGAGTCTCATTCTTTCGCGAGGCCACGAACGAGCCGATCTGCTCGACCGAGATTTGACCAACAAGTCCGGCCATTTTGGCCGCGGCGTCGCGCACCTTGTCCGGTACGTCATTCCGTCCCAGCTTGATCTTGGGAAATTCCCAGCGGTTCTCGGCATTAGGCGTAACGAGGCAGAACTCCGGGCCGTAAGCCGTTATCCGGTAAGGGACTACGCAGCACTCGTTGAGTTGTGTCTCGGTATTTGCCATGGCTTTCAGTATATTTCGGCCTCGGAACGTGTAAATGCACGCTTTGGGATTTTGCATATAAAATATGGCAATTACAAATCGCTGCGTTTACTAGGACTTATTGCCACTCCAAACCGTCTCGTTTTCAGACGGACTTCTAAATTCGAGATGCCAGCAGCGGCGCCACGGACGCCCGAGCAGCGGCGACAAGTTATCGCAAATCATTGCTATTAGGGTAGTTGCAGATCTTCCTTAGTGGTTTTCCTCTCGCTCAACTGCCTTTGGCACCCCACGTGCTTTTCCGGGCAATCAACAAACCGCATGATTCGCCAGCTCAGTGAAGTTGGGGCGGGACACTCATTCAGAAGTGGGTCATCCAGGAAGGAAGCACAGCCATGCTCGTACTCAGTCGCAAAATCGGTGAAAAGGTGGTGATCGGAGATGGGATCGTTCTTGTGGTCAAACGAATCCTGGGGCAGCGTGTCACATTTGGAATCGAGGCCCCGGAAGAAGTGCGCATCGTTCGCGGCGAGTTGCCGCGGTTTGATGAGGCGCCCGAAAAGAAGGTCCCCAGTCCGAAACGGTTGCGAAACGAGCTGTGGGCTGCCCGTCCGCGTTAAGCTGGCCGACTCACGTCATCGGCGATTGCCGGCGGAATCGAATGCAGGCTGACCTGGCTAACGGTGATGCATCCCGCAAAGCAATGCTCAACATCGCAACCCGGCTCACGGCGCCGATCTTGATAGCGGGCCTTGTAGTGCAGCTTGCCATCGCGAGTTTCATACGCAACTGGCAGGGGGTGTGGATCGATGTCACAGAAAACGCAGTCCGGAACATCGTCCGCGGGGGCATCGGGATCGGGCAAGTTCACGTTCCAGAACGTGCCCGGTTCTGGCGGAAGTATAAACAGCATCTGCAATACGTGGCGCGTCCAGCGAGCGGCCCGCTTCCAATCGGCGGGTCGCCGCTTCATGTATTGGCTGATCGCAATCGCAGGCTTGCCTAAGAGACATGCCTCGCGCGCGGCTGCCACGGTGCCGGACAGGTAAACGTCGGTGCCAAGATTGCCCCCTTCATTAATGCCTGAGAGTACCCACTGCACACTCGGAGCCACTTGGTAAAGTCCGATCCGAGTGCAATCCACGGGTGATCCATCGACTGCGTAGCGGTTTTCTCCATGCCTGCTCAGAAAGAGTCCTCGGCTTGTGGTCGCCATGTGACTGCACCCGGACTGGTGTTCAGCGGGTGCCACGACTACGTGCAGTCCGAACTCAGCACAAGCTTCGGCCAGCGCCGCGATGCCTGGTGCATCGAACCCGTCGTCGTTGGTTAGCAGCAACTTCACCCCACGTCCTTCCCATTCAAGTCGCTCCGAATGAGGGAAAACAATACGGCGTCGTGCTGCAGGTCGCCTTTGCGCAATCGCTTGCGGGCAATTCCTTCTCGGATTGCACCAACCCGGATCGCCACCCGCTGGCTGGCAACGTTGTCGATCGCGGCAACAATCTCGATCCGCTCGAGCTGGAGCGCATGAAAAGCCCAGCGAGCGACCATCAGAGTCGCTTCTGTCGCGTAGCCGTTTCCCGTGGCGTCCGTTCGCAACCAGTACCCGAGATTGGCCCGGCGGCCATTCCGATCCAGTTGGTTGACACCGCTTGCGCCGAGAAACCGCCCCGTTTTCAGATCCAGAATCGCAAAGGCATGCTCTCCCAGATCGCGGTATGCAGTCCCCCGTTGATTCAAAAACTCTTGTGTTTCGGCGCGACTGTAGTCGGCATGACACCAGGGTAACCAGCGAGACAGCTCCGGCATCGATTGCCTAACCGCGTCGAAGATTGTGTCCACGTCATCCGGCTGAAACGCCCGGAACAACAGCCGGTCGCTAGTGAGTCGAACTTCGTGGTCGCACATAAGGTCGATGGTCATGGCGGTGGCAGGCGTAAGCTACCAAGGATAATCGCTCAGCGGCTGCTAGCGATAGAGCAGCCAGCCCCACCACGATTTCGGCTCAACTGTAGAATTCACGCATTCTAGCGAAGCCAGCAACCGCAAAGCGGCATTGCCCGCCGGATGCCGAGATTCTATCGTTCGCCGCCCGGCGGTCGGCCTGCGCGCAAGCGCAATTGGCGAACCGGGTAAGCCGCCACCACACTACCCCTTTCGGTCCGCTCGAAGATGCGATCGATTGCCTACGCAGATCGACGCCGCCACCGCACAGCGCTTCGTCGCGCGGAGTGGGCATATGCGCTGATTGTGGTGGCACTGAGTCTCGGCTGCGCCCAACAGAAATGGGTGCGGGTACGGGAAGTACCGGCCAATCCGTTGTCCGGCCCACTTCAACTTCTCTCCCCGTCGGGTCCGAAACCAACTGATCGCACAAAGCTGCTGGCGCGGCGCTACGACCTGGAAGAAGATCTCACTCCGGCTGGCAGTGAAGTCCTGGTAACACTCGCGCAGTACAACGAGTTTGAGCCGTCCACAGACAAACTGTATGCGCTGGCCGAACTTTCTTACCTGGCCGGCAAACACTCGGAGGCGCGTAGCCGCAAAAAGGCACTCGAGTATCACGGTTTGGCGGTCGTGCATGCCTATCAATACTTGTTTGACGAGCGTTTCGGTCGCTACCGAAATCCCTACGATCCCGAATTTCGGGGCGCGTGTGATTTGTACAACGGAGCGCTTGAGAGCGTTCTTCGCATCGTACAAAAGCAGGGTAAGCTCGTCCCGGGATCGACGCAAACGATCGAAACGGCGAATCGCACCGTCGAAATCACTACGGTGATCCGCAGTCATCTTTGGCGTGCCGAGGACTTCGAAGAGTTTCGGTTCGTGAGTGACTATGAGATTCGCGGCCTCCGGAACCAATACCACAACTATGGCCTCGGCGTACCTCTGATCGCGGTGCGAAAACATCACGAGAATGCAAGTCCGGAAGAGAAGTTCTATCCGCCAGGAATGAGCTTCCCCGTAACGGCATTCTTAAGGTGCATGCCAAGCAGTGATCCTCGTACGGGTCGGCACGTGGTCCATCTGGAACTTTACGATCCGCTGAACACGTCTGAGATCAATGTGAACAGTCGTCGGGTTCCGCTGGAAAGTGATCTAACGACTCCACTGGCTTACGCGCTGAACCAGAAGCAGCTTGAGAATCTTGACTCGTCAACCATCGGCCTGTTGAACCCGGCACAAACGGCGAAGTTGCAAGGCCTCTATATGCTTGAGCCCTATCAGCCGGGAAAGATTCCCGTGTTGATGGTGCACGGCCTATGGTCGAGCCCCATCACCTGGATGGAAATGTTTAACGATCTGCGTGGCTCGCCTGCAATTCGCGATCGCTATCAGTTCTGGTTTTACCTGTATCCGACGGGGCAACCATTCTGGCTCAGCGCGTCCCAACTTCGTCGCGATCTTGCCGAAGCACGTGCGATTATTGATCCACAACATCGCCAGCCGGCAATCGATCAGATGGTGCTGGTTGGACACAGTATGGGCGGGCTACTATCGCGAATGCAGACCGTCGAAAGCGGTCAGCAATTCTGGCAAGTTGTTAGCGAGAAACCTTTCGAGCAGCTATCCGCGACTGAGCAAACTCGCAATGAGCTGGCGGCAACCTTCTTCTTTCATCCAGTACCCGAAGTGCGCCGAGTTATCACGATCGCCACGCCGTTTCGCGGCAGCGAGTTTTCCAACGATGCCACGCGCTGGCTGGGGAGCAAGTTGATCCGCATTCCGAAAATGCTGATTAGCGAGCGGCAGGCACTCTATCGAGAGAATCCTGATTTCTTCCGCAAGGACAATCTCCTGGATGTGAACACCAGCATCGATTCACTCGCTCCGGATTCTCAGATTCTGCCCGTGCTTTTGTCAGCTCCGGCGCCACAGAGCGTTCACTATCACAACATCGTTGGTCGGTTGGGGGAAAAAGGCCTGCTTAGACGCGTGACCGGGGACGGGGACGGAGTGGTTTCGGTGACCAGCGCGCATTTCGAGCGGGCCTCGTCCGAAATCACGGTTGACGCGGATCACTCGTCGATTCATCGCCATCCCCTGACGGTGCTCGAGGTCGAACGGGTGCTGTTGGAACACCTGCGCGAAGTTGACGCTCCGCCACCCAGTAAGCTCCAGCGACTACCGTGGACCGCCTCGGCCGTCGATGGCCACGCGTATGGAGCGAGATTGGCGCCGCCGCCCGTCGTTATCGGGCCATTAGAATCTGCCGAGGCCACCCAAGCCCGGTGATTGACGCGGGCGCTGCGTGCATTCAGAATTGAGCCAGCAGGTAACGTGCTCAGCGTCAATTGCGGGCGTTGCGTTACCCGCCCCGCATGCATTCCCTCCCCGAACTGCGCCCGGAGACCCGAGCATCATGTCGCTGCACATTGAACGTCGCGAATTCCTTAAGCAGGCAATTCTGGCTGGCACGGCCACCGCAAGCCTTGGCAGCTTCGGGCAGCTGCGACCGGCGTTAGCAACGCAGAAGTCGCCCAACGAGAAGCTGAATCTGGCGTTCGTCGGAGTGGCCAATAAGGGGGCGCATAACCTTGATCAATTGACCCATGAGAACATCGTGGCGCTGTGCGATGTCGACGAAGTACACTTGGGTCCCATGGCAGAGCGGTTTCCGAAGGCCTCGACGTACGCCGACTTCCGCCAGATGTTCGACAAAGAGAAGAGTCTCGACGCGGTTGTCGTTTCAACTCCCGACCACACACATGCTATCCCGGTGATGTGGGCCTTGCGCCGCGACCTTGATGTGTATTGCGAGAAGCCGCTGGCCCATTCCGTGCACGAAGTTCGCGAGATGCGAAAACTCGCCGCCGAGAAGAAAGCCGTCACCCAGATGGGAACGCAGATCCATGCTGGCGACAACTATCGCCGTGTGGTCGAGATCGTGCAATCGGGACAACTTGGCCCAGTCGCACGCGTGCATGTCTGGCAGGGGAACACCAATCGACCTGGAGTGCGCGTGGCTCAGGGAACACCTCCAGCCACGGTCGACTACGACTTGTGGATCGGCCCCGCGCCAATGCGGCCTTATCACCCGTCGCATTTTCATTTCAACTGGCGCTACTGGTGGGATTTCGGCAACGGCACGCTCGGTGACTTCGGTTGCCACTACATGGATCTGCCGTTCTGGGCGCTGGATTTACGGGATCCCACTTCGATCGAGGCCAAGGGCGAGAAAACGGTCGGCGGTGACAATGAAGTCCCCGATAGCATGCGGGTTGACTACCAGTTCGCGGCCAAGGGTGACCGACCGGCCGTGCATCTCACCTGGTATCACGGTGACTGGCGTCCTCAGTGGGCAACCGAGTACGACAAGGCCGGAGCCGTGCTCTTCGAAGGCACGAAGGGGCGCCTGTTGGCCGACTACGGCACGCTCAAGTACTTCATGAATGAAGGGGACGTCCCCGCTGCGCCGCCGCAAACAATTCCCAATTCCGTAGGTCACTGGAAAGAATGGACTGACGCGATCCGCTCGCGTGGCGCGACTACCTGCAATTTCGACTACTCCGGAGCGCTAGCCGAGGCGGTGCTGCTGGGGAACGTGGCCTATCGAGCCGGCCAGGCCAAGATCTCCTGGGATGCCGAGGCATTCAAAACCGACACCGCGGCGGCCGACCAGTACCTGCAGCGGGAGTATCGCAAGAGCTGGACGCTGTAGGATTCACGGAAACCGTACATGATTTTTTCCTGGCTGCGCGAGTGGCGACGAAGGAAGCTGCTCGCTCGGCCGTTTCCACCCGAGTGGCAAGCGTTCCTCGAACGCAACCTCGCGCACTACCGATACCTGTCGGCCACTGAACAGGCAACGCTTCGTGATCGCACACGGATCTTCATGGCCGAGAAGAACTGGGAGGGATGTAACGGCCTGACCGTCACCGACGAAATGAAGGTGACGATCGCCTCGCATGCCTCGCTGATGACCTTGGGCCTCGCGGGTGACCCGTTTAGCGGCTTGCTCTCGGTGCTAATCTATCCGGCCGGCTATCGCGTGCCGGAGGAGCGCTGGCAAAGCGGCTTCTCGATCTACGGCCAATCGAGTCGCCTGGGTGAATCGTGGTATCGGGGGCCCGTGATTCTGTCTTGGGGTGAAATCCAGTACGACGCCAGGCACCCTGGCTATGGCAGTAACCTGGTGTGGCACGAGTTTGCTCACCAAATCGACATGCTCGATCGAAGTACGAATGGCACGCCGCCTTTGGAAACGCAGGAGGCACGCCGCCTTTGGCACGAAGTGATGACCAGCGAATTCGAGCAACTCAAGCGAGATGCTCACGCAGGCCGCGAAACACTGCTCGATACTTACGGTGCCGAAAGTGAAGCCGAGTTCTTCGCCGTCACAACCGAGTGTTTTTTTGACGCACCGGTTGAGCTGCGCGAGACACATCCGCGGCTGTATGAACTCCTGGCGGGATACTATCGGCAGGACCCGGCGGCGCGAATCGAAAACGCGTCTGACATTCCGCGAGAGCGCTAACTGATATCCAGTACGCGGTTCATCCGTTCGGCAATTTCCATCAGCTCCTTCTGACCGCCGCCGGCGACTTCACTAGTAGCCCAGCCGTTGTAGCCAACTTCGCTAAGCGCTTTGAGGATCTCCGGCCAATCCTCGTCCCCTTCGCCAATGGGCACCCATTGCCGCTCGTGGCTATAGCCTTTGAAGTCGAACTTGAGCATCCGCTTGTTGAGCTGGCGAATCCAAGTGGCCGCTGGTACGCCGTACTTCAGCATATTGCTGCAATCGAAGTAGGCGCCCACGGTCGGCGTGCCGAAATCGTCGACATACTGAACCAATTGTTCGGGCTTCGTGATGAAATCGTTCCAGACTACCTCGATGGCGATTTTCACGTCCGCGTCATCCGCCTGCGGGAGCACTTTGCGAATCTCTTCTTGCGAGCGAGACCAGCATTGGTCAAAGTTCTCCGTCTCAGGATCCGATACCTTGCCGGGCACAAGCAGCACCGTATCAGCGCCAAAAAACTTCGCATCTTCGATCGCGGTGCGCAGGGCCTCGACCCCTTTAGCCCGCACTTGAGAATCCGGATCGGAGAGGCGGATGCGCCAGTGAACCGAGTCGATGACTCCGTGAATCTTGATACCAGTGGCCTCCTGTGCCCGGAGCGCCTCATCGCGATTAAGATCGCTAGGGCTGTCAACCTCTACGCCTTCGAAACCGAGCAGCTTGATGACATTGAATTTCTCCTCGATCGAAACGCCCGGCATCTTGATCATGCCGTACTTCACGGCTTTTTTAAGCTTGGGCCTTGCCTCCCCTGCGAGAAGCCGCCCAGCCAGTGGGCCACTCAGTGCGGTGCCGATCGCGAGCGATTTCAGAAACATTCGGCGGCTGGAAGCAGTCAGTTCAAACATGGTGGCACACTTTTTTCGCAAGGAAGGGAGGTGCGATCGCCCCGATTTTGGCGCGATGTTCCGTCGAATTATAGTTGGCCGACACGATGATCGCCAATGTTTGATTCGCGCCGGCATCCGTCGCTGGAATGCGATCTGCTCCGCGGGTAAGCTTGAACCCATTCCTGCCAGGCCGCTTCCTACCAATCCGCGGATTCACCATGCTTGCTATACGATTCTTCGCCGTCATCCTGACTTTGCTGGGCTTGGCGACGGTAGCGAACGCCGAGGCGCTGCCAGGAACCCAGCCACTCGAACTCAAGGGCGATCTGGCCGATCAAATGGTCGCGGGAATTGATCGCTTTCTGCTTCGCGAAACCGATGAATCCATCGCCAGGCGCGATCGCCACTGGAAACGCGACCTCACCAGCGTTGACGCCTATAACTCTTCGGTTGCTCCCAATCGCGCACGATTGGCGAAGATCATCGGAGCCCTAGACAAAAGAACCGAAGTTTTTGATCTCGAACTAATCCAGTCGTCGTCGCAACCGCCGGTCGTCGCAACCGCCGATCGCTTTGCCGTCCTGGCAGTGCGCTGGCCGGTCGTGCGTGGAGTGCAGGGCGAGGGGCTACTCTTGTATCCAGATTCCTCCGATGCACCGCTCGTCGCTAACGTGGTGCTAGTTCCGGATGCAGATCAAACACCCGAGCAATTGGCAGGGCTTGTCCCGGGAATTCCACCCGCGCGTCAGTTCGCACGGAGGCTAGCCGAAAGCGGTTGTGTGGTGCTCGTTCCCGCTGTTATCAATCGGTGCGACGAACTGTCCGCGATTGGAGAACGTAAGACGAATCAGCCGCATCGCGAGTTCCTCTATCGCCCAGCATTCGAGATGGGGCGGCACATTATTGGGTACGAAGTTCAAACGGTACTTGCTGCCGTCGACTGGTTCGCCCATCAGGCGCAGGTGCAAAAGGGAGCGGTGAACTACTTCTCCGACAACCTCGAAGCCTGGAATCAGCCGCGTCCAATCGGAATTGTGGGTTATGGAGAAGGCGGACTGGTCGCGTTCTATGCCGCGGCGCTCGACACCCGTATCGAAGCAACACTCGTCAGCGGCTATTTCGCCAATCGCCAGCAGCTCTGGCAAGAGCCAATTTATCGCAATTTGTTCGGGCTACTCGACCAGTTCGGCGATGCGGAGTTGGCCAGCCTGGTGATGCCCAGAGCGCTCATCGTCGAAGCCTGTCGAGCTCCCGAAGTCTCTGGTCCGCCGGCTGCCCGCGATGGCCGGAACAACTCGGCTGCTCCGGGAGCACTGAGGACGCCTCCGGCCAGCGCGGCACAGACCGAACTCGATCGGGCGCTGTCGCTCGTGTCAGGCCTTAAGCTCGATCATCCGCCGAAACTGGTTGTTAGCGGTGACGGTAGCGGGCCGGAAGGAAGTCCCGAGGCGTTGGACGCGTTCCTCTCAGCCCTCTCCGCCGATGCAAAGGTGAGATCGATCGGCTCCGCGCCACAGCTCATTCGTAAAGATCTCGATCCCACCGTGCGGCACAAACGGCTGTTCGATGCGATCAATGCCGACACGCAGCGGATGCTTCGTGAAAGCGAGCAAGTTCGCAATGATTTTCTGGCCAAGGTCGATCGGACTTCCCGCGATCCTGTCAAGTTCGCCGCGTCGACGGAACAATATCGGCAGCATTTCTATGACGAAGTCATTGGACGTTTCGATGACGAACCCCTTCCTGCCAACCCTCGTGCGCGGCAGGTCTACGACGAAACCCTCTACACCGGCTACGAAGTCGTGCTCGACGTCTTTCCTGACGTCTTCGCGTACGGCATCCTGCTGGTGCCAAAAGGCATCCAACCCGGCGAGCGGCGCCCCGTCGTCGTCTGTCAGCATGGCCTCGAAGGGCGGCCGACCGATGTCGCTGATCCGGACAAATTCAACGCCGCTTACAACCAGTACGCGTGCCGGCTCGCCGAACGTGGATTCATCACTTTTGCTCCGCAAAACCCTTACATCTTCACCGATCGCTTTCGCAGCCTGCAGCGCAAGGCAAATCCGCTAGGCAAGACGTTGTTCTCGATCATCGTCCCGCAGCATCAGCAGATCGTTAACTGGCTCGCAACGCTGCCGATGGTCGATCCCGATCGCATCGCCTTCTACGGCCTCTCCTATGGCGGCAAGACCGCGATGCGTGTGCCGGCCCTCGTGCCCCAGTATTGCCTCTCGATTTGCTCAGCCGATT
>Ga0172363_10002329_pt1 | contig 15312 bp, 9 predicted proteins | sample LakKivs2_kivu2a2_FD_114541 | JGI IMG/M metagenome (GOLD analysis project Ga0172363, IMG submission 114541) | Sediment microbial communities from Lake Kivu, Rwanda - Sediment s2_kivu2a2 | ecosystem: Environmental > Aquatic > Freshwater > Lake > Sediment | place: Rwanda: Western Province, Lake... | reverse complement strand
TGAACCCGCAGCTACCGCCGGAGTTCCGAGAGCAATCCAAGGGCGCGGCGGCGAAGTATGCGGATATGGTCATGAACCTCTCCCTGGCCTATTTCAAAGCCTCTCACGGCATTGGAAACGCCAACGACGCCTACGCCGCCCTCAGGGGCGGAGGGGTCAAGGGCCTGACCGACTGGATGCAGGAGAACGGGATCAACTGGCGGACCACGCAGCAAGAGACGGGGACGACGGGGAGGACGAAGATGACAGAAGAGAACAAGATCGCCGGCGAGCGCCGGAAGGGCTATGTCGATCTCGTCCAGGCGTCGAAGGTCTGGCTTTCGAGCCAGGGCGTCATCGGCGAGTCGCTCACGGGCGATGTCAGGATCTTCATGGAGAACAAGACCCTGAACCCCGTTGACAAGAAAGACCAGTCCTACGCGCTCTCGATGCTCACGGAGATCGAAATGCAGCTCCTCGACCAGGGCCCGGACTCGCTGACTCCGGGGCAGAAGAAGTTTATCTCCAACTCCTGGAACGCCTGGGGCATGAACGAGGCGAGGCTGGGGATGGGCGCCGGAGCGGCGCCAGGAGCTGCGCCCGGAGCCGCCGCTACCCCTGGCGCGGCTCCGCCGGCCGGCCGGCAGGGAGCGATCAACGCCGAGACAGGCATGACCCCCCAGGAAGAGAGGACGCTCTATACCGCGATGCGGAAGAACCTCTACGCGACGAAGCTCGCAGAGGCGATCAGAATGACCTACGGAGCCGGCTACAGTCCGACGCCGCAGGAGCTCCGAGAGATAAAGAAGGCGATAAAAAAGTATGTCGATCAGCGCATCGGTCCGAGCCTCTGGAAGAACTGGGGCCTCCTCATGAACGAGCCCATCGAGTAGGACAAGACCATGGCAGACCAGGTCCCCGTCGTCGACAATCGTGGCGTCTACACGAACCTCGGCAAAGACGAGGAGAGATTCCTTCGCTGGTATAAAGAATGGGCGAAGGAGGCGGGCCTGAGCGCCGATCCGAACCCCGATCTTCATTTCTACGACTACAGGGCAGCCTACCTGGCCGGAGAATACCCGAAGAAAGGACCGGATGGGGCCTATCATTGGAACTCGCGTTTCAAATACACCAAGGAGAAGCAGGGCGTCGATCATCCCAACCGGTTCGTCGAAGGCCACGACACGACAACCTGGAAAGAGGACGATGTCTGGCCTCCCGAGGAAGAGGAGGATGTCGAGGAGGTCAAGGCGCCGCCGCCGGAAGAGCAGCGCCCCGGAGAAAATGTCTTCGATCCGGGCCTCGCGGCCTTCCTCCAGGAAGAGGGCTTGATCGATGTCGTCAAGCAAGAGAAATACATCAAGGGCCTCAAGCCCATGCCCGAGGGCCAGGCCGGCCCCGGCGACCCCGTATGGGGACTGAGGAATGTCCCAATCAATGTCGCGGAGGACATGCAGAAGGACCTGGCCAGCTTCCTCAAGATGGAGGGCTGGTCGCTCGTCAACGACCCGCTCCCGCCCATGCAGAGGGGAGAGGCCGAGGATCTCGCGAGGCGCACGGCTCAGGAATACCGAGACCTCATGATCCGTCGATTCGGAGCCACGATCGGGCCGATGACTCCTGAGCAGGAGGATAAGGCGGCAAGGATGCCGATCATATCTCCGACCGCGACAGCCAGACGAGCGGGCGTCCCAACGATCGGCCCGGCTACAGGTAGAGAGAGGGTCATATCGAACGAAGAGCTGGCCGATCTTTCGGGAAGATACAAGGAGCCCTATTTCAAGGCCCTGATGGGCTTCTATGAGTATCTCTACAAGCAGCCAAAGAAGGCCCTCCTTGAAATGGCGCCTGTCAAGTTCTCCAGGATCGCAAACGAGTTCTTTAAGGGCATGACGCTGAACCAGGTCGACCTGGACTACGGATTAAAATGGATCGCGAACAAGCTAGGTGTCCCCAACCTTTATCCCGGACTCGATGTCCTTGAGGCCCAGGTCAACAAAGACATCCGAAAGACCCTGGGCGGACGCGACATCGGAAACCTCTGGAATGTGCAGAGGCAGATTTCGAGATTCGGTGGCGCCTTCGTGCCTATCGGGAAGATCCTCGGCGGCGCAGCCGAGACCGTTAATATCCTGCGAGCGAGTTCAACAGGACTCCTGAAAGAAGTCCTCGAAACCCCCATCGGACAAAGGATAGCGACCGATTCCCTGACGGGCCTCATGCTCGGGATCATGACGAAGCCTGAAGGTCGCGAGGATACGATCGAGAACCGCCTCAAACAGGTCCCGGCGGAAGTCGCGTTCTTTACAGTCATGGGTGCGGCCCTTCTTTCAGCGGAACAGATCTCGTCGATCATCGAATGGAACCGGCAGTTTAAGGCGATAATGGACGAGACCGGAGGGGTCTATGGGGAGCGCTTCACGCGCTTCACCTACGAGGTCCCAGGACGACAAGCCCGCGTAGAGCGGGCCCAGTTCTCGGCCCAAGAGGTCCGCGACCTTTTCAGAAAGATGGAGAGAAACCTGGCTGGCGCCAACGAGCCCTTCACGGAAGCGGAGAGAGCGGCCATGGAGGACTTCGCCAGGCCCCGCCCGGATCCGACAAGAACAGGCGCGACGACAAACGGATGGCGCGAAGCCATGCGCCGCGGATGGGTGGGAGAAAACATCACCATCGCCGCCGAGCCCCCGACTGTCTATCGCGGTTATACCGTGAGTCCCATGCGGGTCCCGCGCAAGCCGCAATATACGGACATCTTCCGCCGCGAGACCGTTCCCGTCGATGTCTTGATCTCAAGAGATCCGATACTTGAGTCGAATGGGAATACGATCGGATACCGAGAGGTCTGGTCGAAGCAGCGCCAGCCCAACCCAAAGATGCCATGGACGACAGTCGAGGACTATACCAGGACGGTGTGGCTGACGGCGGATGGACAACCGCCTCCGGGATACCAGCCGGCGCCTGGAGAAACTCCGCCTCCTCCTCCGGGCCCTGGAGCCCCTCCGCCGCCCGGACCCACGCCAGGAGCTGGACCAGGCCCAGAAAGGCCCGCGGGGGGCCAGCCAGGCCCAGAACCGCCCCCTTCTGCCGGCGCTCCCCCACCTGGATCTGCCCCTCCAGCCCCTCCTGGGGCCCCAGCAGCTGGCGGCGGAGCTCGTCAACAGGCTCCTCCGAGGACAGAGCCACCGCCACCGAGAACCGAGGTCCCGCCATCACAGGGAGCAGCTCCTCCTCCGCCCCCGCCGGCCGAGCGCCCGCCCATCATGACGCCTCCGCCTCCATCCGCCGAGGCCCGCGAGGCAATCAGGCGAGAGGGCATAGCCAAGAAGAAGAGAACGGAGGAGATCGACAAGGAGGTCTGGCCCCTCAATAATCCTAGGGGCCGGCTCACCGCGGCCCAGGAAGCGAAACGCAAAGCGCTCAACGACGAGAACTTTGAGATCCGGCGCTGGCTCACCGAGAACGACATCCCAACCGACGAGCCGGAGGCATTCCGCGGCGTCTACCCGAGGATCGGGCAGACCGTCTATTTCAACGGCCAGCCATACGGGAAAATCGTCGGGATCGGCAGCTCCAACATGGATATCGAGCGCTTCCCCGGAGTCCCCGATCGCCCAGGCGTCACGCCTGAGAACCAGGGTCTTATCTGGGCCGACGATTTCAACGACCCCGACGCTCCGTTCTCCATGGATCCGAACGAGCATGTCGGCATCATCTACAACCATCGCGACAACCGCGGCCATTGGCCGGAGCACGACGCCGACGCCGAGGGGACATGGAAGGATCCGACTCTGCCGACGGCCGAGAGGATCAAGCTCGTCGAGCAGGCCAGGAGAGATCTCGAAGCCGAGGTCGACAGGCTGGACAACGAGGAAGAGCAAAAGCGGTCCGAGTTCGAGAAGATCCAGAACCCGACCACGGAACAGAAGCTCAAGTATGAAGAGGAAATGAACGCGCTCTCGACCAAGCGCTTCATGACGCGCGGCCTGAGCATCGACGCCGACATCACGCTGAGAAGGCTCCGCCCCGGAGAGACGCTGCCGAGGACGGAGAACTGGCCCCCGAAGGACTGGGTGCCGGCCGACCCCGTGGACGACGAGCCCTGGGACTGGGAGGTCACGCTCGAAGAGTTCAAGAATAACCCGATGATGAAGGGCGAGGAACCAGACGCCATCGAGGACGCCTACTACGAGTCATTGGGCCAGGCCATCCAGGACGGCGACTACATCCCCGTCGAGGTGCTCGACTCCGAGAACGATTGGATCCAGGACTTCCTCTCCGAGGAGGAGAACTGGACGACCATAGACAAGCGGGGCGAGGTCATCACCGGACAGGGCGAGAAGGCCGCTCCGCTCGTCTACTACTACGATCGCAAGGGGCTGGGGACCAAGCCCAGATACCTCACCGAGGAACAGCTGGGCGAGGGCAAGGTCGTCACGCCCAAGGCCGCGGCGGAGAAGCCGCCGATCGTCACGCCGCCTCCGCAGGGAGCTCCTCCTCCGCCACGCGAAGAGCCGATCACAGAGCCGACTGTCAAGTTCAAGGTGACGCCCACGCCCGACGGCGGGGTCATCGTCGAGTCGCTCCCGAAGACGCCGCCGATCGAGGGTCCCCCGCCGACGAGCAAGATGAAGCCGCCCGAGGAGCCGCCGAAGGCCCCGGAGGGCGAAGGCGCACCGCCGGCGCCGGAGGTCCCACGGCCAGCCGTCAAGCCGGCCGACGAGAAGCCTCTCATCAAGCGCGACCAGGCGCTCCGCGATGCCGTCGAGAGGGTCAAGGCAGGGACCGCCACAGCCGCCGACATCGAATTGGTCACCCAGGCGGCTCTCAGATCGGAGCGTCTACGCGGCATTGCCGAAGGTTATAAGGGGCTGGCCCGCGTCGACTACCTCACAGGCGTAGGGTCGGAGGCGGCTCTCAGGAAGATCAAGAACTGGCAGGGCCGTCCCCAGATCCGCATCGATCTCAAGGGAGTCCGTTCCGCGAATGTCGATCCCGAGAGGGGACACGACTGGGCCGACGAAAACATCTTCAAGCCAGCCGGGGCCGTGTTCAAGCGCCACGGCAGAGGGCTCGCGTTCCGCAAGGGAGGGAACGCCGACGAGTTCGTCATTCTCGGGGAGAAGGGAGAGTCGGTCGAATCCCTCGTTGGCCGCGCCAATGTGATCCGCCGGGAGCTCGGAGACGCCAAGGTCGAGGCCAGGGTTGTCGTCGGCCAGAACGGGGCCGCGGCGGAAAAGCGACTCGCCCAGGTCAAGCAGAACGAGCTCGCCGCTGGCGAGGGGGCGGCTGCCGCTTCGGGCCAGAAGCCTCCGACGAAGATGGTCTCCGACATCCCTCTCGACGAATGGGTCGCGGCTCGGCCGGCCAACCAGACCGAAGCCCAGGCAAAGGCCATCCATCGCGGATGGGTCACGCGGGCTCTCAATGAGGGAAAGGTAGTCCCCGACTCCGTGCTGAAGGACTACCCGGACCTCGCCCCTTACAGGGTGAAACCTCAGACCGCGGCCGCGAAGAAGCGAGCCGAACAGCGGAGGCTCAAGGCCACCGAGACTCCCGAAGAGCATACGCGACGGATCGTAAAGAGCCGGCAGCAGGCGCAGAAGAAGAGGGGCAAGGTCGGCGTCCCGAAAGATCTGCTGGAGAACGACCAGCTCATCAAGGACATCTTCAGCCTGACCAGCGGCGTCAAGCCGATGCGGATCTCCGGAGACTACGCCCACGGACAGGGGAAGATCTCCGAGGAATACAAGGGCATCCCGAAATGGCTCAAGAACAAGCACGGGATGTCGATAGATGATCTCCAGGAGAGCCTCAACCGCATTGGTGAGGAACAGGGAGAGCCCAGGTATTCCTTCGGGCAACGCGGGAACCCCGATCTCATCGATGTTCTTCACGGCTACGCCAGGAGAGAGTATTGGGGCCAGGGACAGGGCGCCACGCCGGAGCGCGATGCTTCGGACTACGAGTCGATGAACAAGGAGCTCCAGGCCGAGAAGGCCAGGAAGGCTACCCTGGCCGAGGAATGGGGCCTGAAGTCCGCGGAAGAGACATTCGATCAGTTCATCGAGCGCATGGCCATCGAAGCCACGGAGGTCGGCCTCGGTGAGGATGAAGCCTGGACTTATGTCGAGGCTTCCATCCAGTCCAAGCGGGCCCTCCAGGACAAATACAAGCCCATCATGAACGAGGGCGAAACCTTCGGCAAGTTCCTTGAGAGGATGGAGAAGGAAGCTGTCGCGGCGGGGCTCGAGCCCAACGACGCCCTCGTCCACGCGGACCGGCTGCTGAGAAAAAAGACCGGCAGCGAGAACGGACCGATGTTCTCGGTCATCTACCCTCCTGTCAAGACGACCGGCGCCCCGAAAGGACCCGGCTGGTTCTCAGGCCTGGTCGACAGCAAGGGCAAGCCGATCATGGTCGCGGACCCCGAGCTCAAGGTCGTCATCCAGCCGGGAGTCGGCAACACGATCGACATGCTCTCCGGCCAGGCGCAGCTCGACCTCGACGAGAAGCAGGCCAGAGATCTCCCCGAATGGAAGATCCTCCTGGACCGCTGGTCGCGCGGTATCGACCCGTCGATCAGGGATTTCCTGGAGACCATCAAGAAGATCTATATGGAGACTGACGGCTACGGCCGGGGGCCGGCGAACAATATCTGGATCATGCCTCCACAGGCCATGCCGGTCATGATCGAGAAGAGCTACCGCGGGCACAAAGGCCTGCGCGACTTCCAGCTCAAATGGATCCTGGCCCACGACTTCGCGGCCAGGCTATTCCAGGTCCCCTGGGGGAATGTCCCCTTCTGGGGCACGGGTGTCCTCCATCAAAGTCGTTTCCCTCAGGGTCATCCGCTTGCGGGGTCGATCATCGGCGGGTTCCTCCAGCCTGGAACGGCCAGGATGTTCATCAACCCGCATTACATGTCGAACAATGTTCTGAGCGATCCATACAGGACTGCCCTTTGGATCCGCGACATCGTCGGCCATGAGCTGACCCATTACTTCGAGCCCATCCATAACGAGAAGTTCACCTCTCTGATGCTGGCTCACCAGGCCGAGGTGAACCACCTTTTCCCATACCTATTGCGCGTAGCCGAGCAGCTCACGGGCGTTAAGGCGAAGGTCGATCCGGGGCAGACTCCGATCTTCCTTGGCTCTGGACGAAGCGCGAAGGTCGACAACGCGGTCATCCAGAACGCCGGCGAAGAGACGGCGAAGAATATAGCAGAAGGAGAATTGAACGATGGCGACGACAAACTCTACACCGCAATCGGAACCCCGCCCCACGGAAGAAAGCGGGGCGGAGGACAGGGTGGGGGCGAACCTGGAGAGCCTGGCCCGTCAGGCCTGTTTGGAGCTGGGGGCGGACCTCAACTCACCAATCCACCAGGCGCTCCAGAAGCTGGCGCGGCGGGTCTGGGAGTTCGCTCAGGGCGCCCTGTAGTCCATCCGCCGACCTACTTCGCCAGGGTCAAGGGAGACGGATTCGATGTCTACCTGAGCAAGGTCAGGGAAACGGACACGACGATCCAGGGTATCGAGGTCAACAGGAAGGGCGACGAGGTCCGGCCGGCGGGATTCGAGAACCGGCTGCGGATCATCCAGAAGGCAGCGGCCACCTCGATCGAGCCTTACTACATGAACCCCAAGTATGCGGAGCTCGAACCCGAGGGCGCTCCGCTGACCTTGGCCCCGACTGTCGAAGCTCCGCCTCCATTCAAGCCCACGGAGCTCATCGGGGAGCAGAGGATCCTTCCGCTGGAGGCCCCAGGAGAGCTCTTCGACAAGGTCCCGGCCGAGGGCGAGGCCGAGAAGAAGAAGCAGGGCAATCTATTCCTGGTGTCGCAGAAGCCCAAGCAGTTCTCCGGCGCGGCCCCGAAGAGATCGGTCCAGCAGATGGTCGATTTCTGGGACAACATCTGGAGGCTCACCACGGGAGACGGGTTCCCTCGCGAATGGATGGGGAAGCCGTATGGCGAGATCGAAGCGAACCGCCAGGCCCTGGCCAGGTATGTCCAGGAGAACTGGACTCCTCAATGGGGGCCCATCGAAGATTTCGTCAACCGCGCCAAGGGCTACGCCAGGGGCGGAGAAATGCGGAGCTACCGACTTCCCGAATACGAGGGGGAGCCTGCCGCCCTGCCTCTGCCGAAGAAGGCCCAGCCCATTCCGCCCCCGAAGGGCATGGGCTTCGAGCTCAACGAGCCCGAGGTCAACGCGACCGAGCCGAGGCCCAATGTGTTCGGCTCCGATGTCAACGAAGCCCGCCGCGCCCTCTACGAAGCGGCTGGGCGATATGTGAGGAGCCAGCCCAAGAGGCGCGGCGTAGATATTCTCACGGGGACGCGGGCCGGGGCGTGGATCCTCAGCGGGCGGATCCTCCAGAACCCGCCGGAGAGCTTCGAGTCCCTGTCCAAGAGGACGGGCTTGTCCGTGCCGATGGTCAAGGAGATCTACGAAGGGGCCATGAGGGAGATCGCCAAGGACGAGAAGCTCATGGCCAAGGTCAAGGACTGGATTTATACGCAGGCGAACCTCGGCCCGATCCCGAGCGAGGCGGACCTCAAGGCGCTGGCCAAGATGCTGAGGACATACTTCTCTTCCCGCCGCGGAGCCGACCAGGTCATCGACGAGCGGAACGACACGCGGATCGCCGGGCGCATGGCCGAGGTGTTCGGGCAGACGCTCGATTCGGCCATTCTCGACAAATGGATGCGCGAGCAGCCGGCCGGGACCGACACCTATGTCCACGGGCTCATGACCGGAGCCGTCAGCGGCAATGGCTACGACGACATCCGCAACTCGATGCTGCCGGACGACATCAAGAATGTCCTCCTTCGCATGAGGGAGAGGATCGACAGGCTGTCTGAGCTCATCATCGCGCACGGCGGGACCGCGGCCGAGACGCAGGCCGCTATCCGCCGGAACCTCGGCAAGTATCTGACCAGGGCCTACCGGCTCTGGGAGGACAAGCATTGGGACCCGACGCCGGCCGACCGCCAGGGCTTCAAGGACTTCCTCATGCAGCGCTACGGCCTCACGGATCCCCAGGCCGAGAACTTCATCGAGCAGGAGCTGGCCTACGCCCGCAACGACGAGGGCCTGCTGCCGCGCAAGAAGCGCAAGACGCGCCGCGTCCCGACCGAGCATTACATCCGTCGTAAGGAGCTCTCCCCGGAATGGAGGCGCTTCGCCGGCGAGATCGACAGGGTCTCCTGGCTCGCCCTCAAGACCGTGGCCAAGCAGGCCACCATGGCCTATAACGCCGAGTTCCTCGACTGGATCATGAGCTACCTCCCGGAGCATTGGACGGGATCCCTGCAGACGGCCCGCGAGCGCGGCTGGCAGAACTCCAAGTTCCCCGACAACTACGCCTACGGGAAGCTGGCCGGCAAATGGGTGGACCCCGAGCTCAACCGCTACATCCGCCAGGAGATCGACGCGGCCAGGTCGGACATCGAGGAGTTCGTCCAGAAGGTCCTGACCAACCCGTTCAAATGGACCAAGACAATCGGCAGCTACCCGACGCACCTTCGCAATTTCCTGGGCAACGCCGCCTTCTCCATGCTGGCCAATAACTCGATCCCCAACCCGCTCAATGCCAAATGGTATAAGGACGGGCTGGATCTCCTGGCCCGCAAGACGGGGGCCCGCCGCGGCGACTTCGAGAAGCTCATCGCCCAGGGCGTCACCGAGACGCAGTTCTACGGCAACGACATCCCATCGATCTACAAGGAGCTGATGAAGTTCGACGACCCCGAATGGTATGAGAAGCTCTACGACCGGCTCATCCGCCGGCCGATCGACAAGTTCGGGGAGATCTACAATTTCGAGGACGCTCTCTATCGTATCGCCGCCTACCTGAAGATGACCGCGCCGCGGTCGCGCGGCGGGATGGGCATGAGCCCGTCCGAGGCGCTCGAAGAGCTGAACTCGGCCATGCAGAACTACCGCAAGCTCCCCATCGCCGTCGACATCCTCCGCCGCTGGCCCGTGCTCGGGCCGTTCGTCTCGTTCAAATGGAATGTCGCGAAGATCGTGGGGCTGCAGGCCAAGAAGGGCATCGAGGAGCTGTTCTCCCCGCCGCCGCCTCCGCCCGGAGCTCCGCCCGGATGGACGCCAGGCCCCGGAGACGCGGCCCGCAGGAAATGGCGCGGCGCCCGCCGGCTCTGGAAGCTGGCCATGGTGCTGATGATCCCGATGATCCTGTCGGAGCTGTCGAAGGTCACGAACGATGTCGACGACGACGATGTCAAGGCGCTGGAGCGCTTCTACCCGGACTACCGCCGCAACGGCACATTCTTCTACTTCCGCGACAAGAACGGAGAGCTCAAGGTATTCGACTTCCAATACATCTGGCCCACGGGCGGCATCGAGCGCGGCATCCGCGCCCTCCTGAAGGGCGATGTGGCCAGCCTGACCGACGCGATGGACCTGTTCTCGCACCCGCTGTTCGACATCTGGTCGATCGTCGTCCAGGGCAAGGAGCCCGCGTTCGGGACCCCGGTCCGCCCCGGCGGTGGCCTGCCGCGCCAGATCTGGGACACGGCCAGGGCCGCGGCGAGCTACCTCTACCTCCCCGCTTCCATGCCGATCCCCAACCTCGAAGGCTTGCTCCAGGGCGACAAGTTCGCGCCGGCCATGATCCCCGAGTTCGACGCCCAAGGCCAGCCGACCGGCAAGATGATCCCCAACCCCGAGGGCGGGAACATCCGGCCGGGAGCGCTGACCGGCCAGCAGTTCAGGGCCATCATCGACGCCTACAACCAGGCGCCCGACCGATACGGCCGCGTCAAGGAGCTGCCCGAGGAGATCAAGAACTTCTTTACCGGCATCAAGACCTGGAGCGTCGAGCCGGCGAAGCTCCTGGCTCAGGCCGCGGTCATCCGCAACGCCCAGATCCGGGAGGCCCAGGCGAGGCTGTCGAGCTGGGTCTCGCGGAACATTTCCGCCCCGAAATGGGAGAAGGACCAGAAGATCAAACAATTCCAGGAAGAGATCGCCCAGCCCACGGCCGATCTCAAGGCCATCGGCGAGCTCCAGGATAAGCTCAAGGCCGGGACATTCGGCATCAGGAAGAGGCAATGAAGCCAGAGCTCCACAAGATCTTCTGCCAGGCGCAGAACAAATACCGCCTGCACCGCACCATCCTCAAGTCGATCGCCCAGGCCGAGTCGTCGTTCATGCCGAGGGCCTACCGCTTCGAGCCCGAGTTCTACAAGAGGCTCAAGGAGAAGGACGCCTACTGGGCGGACAAGGATCCGTCGATCGTCAGCGCATCCTACGGCTACATGCAAGTCCTCTTCACCACAGCCTGGGCGCTGGGGGCCAAGCCCTCCAACTGGAAGTCCATGAAACACCATGAGTTCCAGGCCCTGGCCGAGCGGCTCTACGATCCGGCGACGAACATCGGCTACGGAGCGCAACTCTGCCGGCAGCTCATCGACAGGATCTGGGCCGAGAACCTACCCTACAAGTTCGACGACCTGGCCGCATGGGACATCGCCCTGGCCCGATACAACGGCGGATCCTACCGCAACCCCGACGAGGCCGGCGCCCTGCGGAACCAGAAGTATGTCGACAAAGTCTGGCGGGCCTGGGCCGAGCTCAGGCTGAAAGAAGCTCCCTGTGAAATTACTCAACCTTGATCTGCGCGTCTCGATCAACTCCGGCCTCGCGCTCCTGATCTACCTCGTCGCCTTCTTCGGCGTCCTCGTCATGATGAAGGCGTCGGAGGCCGTCGCGGCCAACGCCGTGACGATCATGACGGCGCTCACCGGCGCCTTCGCGAGCTTCCTGGTGAAGCGGAACAGCGGCCGGAAGCAGGAGGCCGAGGTCGAGATCGTAAAGCTCAAGAACGGAAACGGGAAGGAGGACCCGCTCTCATGAAAAAGTATCTCATCGGGGCAGCGGCCGGCGCCATCCTCGCGCTCGCTGCCGGATGGCTTTGGAAGGGCCACGCGGTCTCGGAGCTCGCGACGGAGAACATGGTGCTTGAGGCCAAGCTCGAAGCCGCGACGGCCGAGCATCAGAAATGGCTTGAGGACGCGATGAAATATATCCAGGGGCAGGACGACCAGATCAACGAGCTCCAGGGCATGACCGATTCGCTCATGACCGTCAACGCGGACATGGAGGTCCAGATCCTAGCGCTCTCCCAATCCGCGGCCTCGGCTTCGGCCGAGGCGGAGGCGCTCAGGGCCGATGTCCAGCCGGCGATCGAAGCGAACCCGAAGCTCAAGACCTATGTGCTCCACCTGGAGAAGGTCATCAAGGACCAGTCGGCGGAGGTCGAACTCTACATGAAATACACCGCCAACTGGAAGGAGGCCTGGTCTAATTCAGAGAAGAAATATCAGGCTGCGGTCCGTATCTCTGATACTTATAAGCAGGCGCTCGACCGAGAAGCCGCGCTTCGCAAAGCGGTCGAAGAGCGATTGAGTCTGCAGGACAAGCGCATATCTCTGCTGGAGACACGAACAAGAAAGCTGAAATGGGGGACCGCTCTCGCAGCAGGCGCGGGAGTTCTCTTAGGCGCCATTCTGTCAGACTGAAGCGGACGAAGTCCTGGCCCTTGAGCGGCCGGCCGTAGATCTGCCAGCAGCCGGGGCAATCGAGATAGCCGACGGGCTCGTCCCTGGTCTCCGTCCCGATGACGGACGGCCAGGTGTGGCCGCAATGATCGCAGATCATCACGCCGACCCAAAAGTAGTAGGCAGGCAACTCTTCCCCCTCACGATCGAACATACCAGCCTCATGTTATCTGCCGTCATGTTGTAAATGTCAACCCTTTTGTCGGGCCGCTTGAGCCAGAGCTGGACATTGGTGTTGGGGGGCCACGGCACGGAGCGGAGGTCCTTCTCCTTGCGCTCGATGTGCTGGTCGGTGGTGCATTGGACCCAGATGATCGGGGCATCGGGCAGGACCCAGATCAGGTCGATGCAGCCGAAGATGTCGTTGCGCTGCGAGACCCAGCGGACCTCCCGCTTCTTCGTCTTGGGATCCACGATCGGGATCGCCTTGGCCACGGCCTTCTGGTTGTGACAGACGGAGCGCGGGTAATTCTTCATGATCCATTTGACGCACCAGTCCTGGAAGGCGTTTCCCTTTCTGGCCTTGTTCACGGCTCTTCTCCGGGAAGGATCCTGACATCGTGGAGCTCCCCGCCGAAGCTCTTGATGATGAGGTCGATGACCTGGATGTCCGCCTCGATCTCCAGCCTCTCTCCGAGGCCCTGGCAGTAGACCATCTCGCCCCGCGTTCGGAGCAGCCTGTGGCGGGCCCTGGTCAGCGTCTTGACGACATCGGCCGCAGAGACCGGCAGCTCGATCCCGTTAGGTTTGATCTTCCATTCCGTCTTGTTCATTCGTTAAACTCCATTCCGGCGACTTGCGCTTCCGCCGGATGAACATCTTGAAGAACTCCTGGAAGGTGGGGATCCCGTCGAGGTAGGCCTGGGCCGGGATCTCTTCGTGTGACTTCCATCCGTAGCGGGCCATGGCCGCCCGCAGCCTCTCTTCGTATTCCTTCTTCGCTTCGTCCTCGTATTTCACGACCTCCTCCGGCAGGATCGACAGGCTGCCGGACCCTCCGATCGGCCGCTTCCTCTTGATCGCCGGCTCGTTGGCGTAGCCCCAGAACTTTTCCGAATTGAACAGCGTCTCGGGCCGGATATACATTTCCATATCCTCGCGGCCCAGCCATTGGGCGCATTTGACATCGATGACATGGCGGAACTGCTCCTCCGTGGCACCCTCGTCGACGCGGGCTGAGTAATGGCGGAAGCTGGCGCGGCTCCCGACCTTGAAGTTCTTTCCGCTCACCTTGTTCAGGTAGATGATGACGCGCTTGTAGCCCTCGGCCTTCTCGATGCCGGCCTTGCGCTTGCGCTCCTCGTCCTCGGCGGTCCAGACCTTGAGCTCCGTGTCGCGGTTCGTCCGGCTCTGGAAGTAGCGCCCGCCGAAGCGCTCCCAGTTATTGATCTTGATGACATTCTGGGAGTCGACCTCGATCTTGTGGGCGACCTCCAGCTTGGCCTTGACCGTCTGCCAGACGGATATGTGGACCTTGAAGGCCTGGGCGAGCTGCTGGTCCGTGTAGCCGACATAGGGGGACTGACAGACGACGGGCTGGAACTCGGTCATGGCGCAGAGAGCCCGCAGGGCGATCCAGCACCAATGCTCGGCCGGCCCGAGCGCCTTGTGCGCGTTCCATCCGTCCGGGTCGATGTCCCCGAGGATCTCCGGCGCCCAGAGACGGAACCACCTCAGCTCGATCTTGCGGGGCATGGCCGGTCCCTACGCATACCAGAATGTGTTCTTGCCGACCAGGCCGTTGAGCGAAGCGATCGCGTCATTGGTCGTCATGTGGTCCTCCGTGCAGACCGATCCAGGCCAGCAGAGCGATGCAGGCCACGATCAGCCAGACGATGGCGATGTGCCAGAGTTTCATCGGACACCTCCATAGAAAACTCGGATTATCGTCCGTAGCGCGGGCCAAAAAATGACATTACAGGCCTCTCCCCTCCTTCGCGGCGAGGGCGGCCCAGAAAGCGTCCCACTCCTTGAACGCCCGCAACTCGGCGAGTTCGGCCTCGGCTTTCTCGGCGCGTTCTCTCTGATGGACGGCTTCTTTACACCAGTTGTCTACATCGTTTCTTGCCATTGCCAATATTCCGTGTAAATGTCCGCCCGCCGTATCTTTCCGTAGCCGCTCGTTTTCCGCTTGAAGATTCTCGATAATCTCTTTGTCTGTCACGCCGCCCCTCCATGCATTAGTTTCATATGATGCTTATGGCACAACCACCGGACATCGAGTTTCTTTGAGTAATCGCCGTGGTGTCCTTCGACACACATGGAACCACAGACTTCGCAGGGATGCTTTGAAACCACCCCTCGGCGAACGGCTTTATTGAGCGTGTTCCAGGCTCTTGACTTCTGTGGGGCCTCAGCCCTAGCAACCCGTTGATTTAGGGTTATCTTTTTTCTGTGCTTACGCCTATACTCCGCATCCCAATGGCGTCGTTGTTCTGGAGAGATGGTCTTACGATATTCTCTGTCCATCGCATTGGCACAGGTTTTACAATGAGCGCGGTGACCATCGGGCCTGTTCGCGTCTCGGCGAAATTCCCCAAGTGCCCTTTCCTCCCCGCAGATGGAACAGGTTTTCAACATTGCCATCTCCTCCACACTCACCTCACGCTCGGTGGTCATTTCCCCTCCTTCGCGGCGAGGGCGGCGTAGGCATAGTCCGTTGGCGGGTCCATCTTCTCTCCGCGAACATCTAGGGCGGCCTGTAGTAGTCGGCTAACATCTAGCGACGGCCCCTCCAC
>Ga0172363_10002328_pt1 | contig 15318 bp, 14 predicted proteins | sample LakKivs2_kivu2a2_FD_114541 | JGI IMG/M metagenome (GOLD analysis project Ga0172363, IMG submission 114541) | Sediment microbial communities from Lake Kivu, Rwanda - Sediment s2_kivu2a2 | ecosystem: Environmental > Aquatic > Freshwater > Lake > Sediment | place: Rwanda: Western Province, Lake... | reverse complement strand
CTTGTTCAAAAAATTAAAAAGTATAGATGCACTTAAAAAAATTCTAAATAAGAGAAATTAGATAAATTCTTTCTAAAACCTTAGGGCTCGAACCTGTTTGAGTATAGGCCCCTTCAGGCCCATTCAAGCAAGGGTTCGATTTTGTAGGAGAGTAAAAATTAGATACATTTTTGTTCTTGGAAGAGAAATATTGGATTATGAATAAAATAATGCTTTTATGTTTAATTTTATCTATCATTGTCTTATTACTACCTTCAAACATTCTTGCTGATGGAGGTATGTATAGACGTGTAATAACATACGAGAAGGATGAATGGGTTCCTATTGATCAAGATAAACAAGTTTGTGCGATAAGTTATGAAAATGGAAAAGAAAGTATGATTATTTCTGTAACTGGTGAATTAGAAGGAAGTGCAGTGGCATGGATCTTCCCTATTCCGGCTCAACCAGAAAAAACTAATATCGATATCATTAAGGAATTTCCAGAATTTAGCGGTTATGAAGTGAAAAGTAAAGTGGGGTACGAGATTCATGATAAAATTCCTATTTTTGCGCTAACTCAGGTATACCCAGTTGTTTACTATTTCTTTTCTGCTTATACATTTTCAGCAGGTTTGGGTGGTAAGGGTTATGGCACTGGGCTAGAAGAAGATACAGGAGTAACAATCCATGAACATTTGGAAAAAGCGGGTCTAGCAACAGAACTCGTAACAACAAAAGATGAGAATAAACTTAATGTTTATTTAAAAGAAAAGAATTTGGAGTTACCTTATGAGTCACTCTCTTTAATCAGAGAGTATATCGGAAAGGATTATTCATTTGTCGTTTCTTGGGTATCAGATATCATAAAATATAAAGAAGAAACTGGAGGGAATGTTTTAGGAATAAAAACAGAGTTTTCAACCAATGATATCTATTATCCATTAAAATTAACTTCAATATATGGAGAAAGAAAAATCCCTATTTTAATCTATGTTTCTGATCATGTTACTCCAAAAATTTATAATGAAATAGAAGATCGAACAAAGGTAAAATACTATAGTGGAGATAAAAAATATACCAAGATTGAGATAAATGCAAAATCAAATCTTTTTGTTGAGGATTTATGGATGAGTAGATTTTCTCCACCTGAAATCTTATTGGCAAATTTTATACTCGTTAATCCTACAATCTTTTTGATAATAGTTTTTGCTGTATGCTCTTGTATTGCAAGTATTTTTTCAGGTTTAATTATCTTTAGAAAAGAAGTTTCTTTGAAAAGATTTGCTTTACTTGGGTTTTCAAATTTCTTAAGTTTGATTGGTTTTTCAATAATCGCACACATGTATATCAAAGAAGATAAAAAGAAGACTGGTAAATTACACTCTAGAATTTTCTATTCTTTACTCGGTTTAACAACCTTATTTTTTATTTTAACATTCGTGTTTGAATCAGCAATGTTCTTATTACTTTCAGTTCTCGTTTTATTTTTATCTATAATAACAGGTGTATCTATATTTGCATCAGCAAGTCCTAAGAGATTCGGTTTTGTATTGCTTTTTAGTATCATATTTCTAATTTTTACAGGAGTATTTTATTCTTTCATTGAAGCTGCCTACCCTTATAAGGTATACTCATTTAGTCCACAGGAATGCAGAGCAAGAATGATTTCCTGGTGTACAACTTGCAAAGTTTTAAATTGGGTTGAAGGACCTGAATTTGGTGAAGACCTTGCACGATGCTCTATGAATTTTGGAATAGATTGGACAGCTGACAAAGATTGTACTGATGCCAGAGAAGTGTGTGAAATGGTCGGAGTTCCATCTTAGTGAGTTAATGGGTTTGAAACAATTCCTGAAGCCAGACTGGAGAAAGATCGTTTTGACTCTTATTATTATTTTAATTTTCCCTTTACCTTACTGGAATGGAACCCTATGTGAACGTTGTGAAAGTGAGCCTTGTCCACCGTGTCCAGATACTAATTTCGATCCTGCTTTAATAGGATGGTATTTTACTTGGAGAGGTAGTTTTTATGGTCATAGCAGAGTAATAGGTTGGCATAATCAAGCATTAAATGTTTTAGAAGGAATATTGATGAAACTTTTAATTATAGGGTTACCAATTTCATATCTCATTTCTTGTCTCATAGTCCGGTTTTACGATAAATTCAAGAAAAAATGACAAGTGATCTCCCCAGAAACTAGAGCCTTACTCTAAATCCCATACGGCCCATTGGTTAAGCACAACCTTCACAACCACCAGCTTTAAACACAGAAACATACCATATAAAAATGTAGATAATTGCAAAAATTATTAGAGCAATAAAAGTTAATATCCATTCTTTTTTACTCTGGTTTTCCTTGATTTTCTCGATTAAACTCATGTGACTATATTATCGCTAAGATTTAAAAAAGTTAACACTTGAAGAAAAGCCAGTTTTTTTCTCGCTCTTTAAATTTGATCAAACAATATCGACCTTTCAATTTATTTCCATTTATTCTAATAATTATTTCATCACCTCTTCTTCCTTCTAATTCATAAGTACCATTGTCCCATATTTCAACTTTTCCAGCTCCATACTGACCTTCTGGAATCACTCCTTCAAAATAGGCATAATCAACAGGATGATCTTCTACTTGAACTGCCAACCTTTTAACACCCTTCTCTGTTGGCGGACTTTTAGGAACAGCCCAACTCTTTAAAACACCATCCATCTCTAAACGCAAATCGAAATGCTTTCTTTTCGATTTATGAAGATGCAGAACATAAATTAATTTTCTCATTTTGCACCATCAACCCATTTGTACTCATAACACTTGACTGGAGATCTTTTAATAAAGTTAAGAAATTTTATAACTTCTGATTTTTTAATTGCAAGATCCCCATGTCCTTTTAAAGAAGGTGGGGTTACGAGTCTAAGAGAAATATCTACCTTTCTTTCTATAAGTTTCTTCAAAAATTTTACATCTTTTAATCTAAAACCACCTACACATAATCTTATTTCTTTGTAATGATTACCGTCACAAAGATAAAATTGTGAAAGACTATCTTGTGTAACTCTTACATCTTTTGGTATGATTTTCTTACCATCTTTTCCATACCATCTCTTCCTTACTGTTTCGAAAGTTCCATACCTTCTTGTTTGCAAAAAATATAATTTGTACCCCCCATTCTTGCATCTTGTATCTTTTATCCACCTGCCATTAATTGGACTAGTTTCAATTCCAAACGCTTTAAACCTTTTCCTTATGTATAAGAGATACACCTTATATTTACAGCCTTGAGTATAAGCTCTCGCCTCATATCTATGGCGTGGAATTGACCCATCGCCCAACAATAGACCATCAAGGAAAGCTACACATTTCTTGGTTAGTTTAAATTCTTTGGGTGGATAAAGAATTTTCTTTTGTTCTGTGCTAGATCTTACTGGAATTTTGAATTTTCTGAGATATCGTACGATAGTTCCCCTAAAGATACATAATTCTTGGGCTATTCTTTTTATGGATTTTTTGCGTTTGATGTAATTTTTTACAAGGAATTTCTTAGTTAATATTTTTTCGTACTTTAGACCAGACCCTTTAGAGGAAATTGCCGCTTGCTCTTTATGAGTTCTTAGTTTGATTTTATTATCCTGTGCATACCTTTTTATGGTACTCCAATCAATTCCAGTTTCTTTTGCGATTTGAGATATAGATTTTTGTTTTTTTATGTACTCTTTTAAGAGAAATTCTTTCGTTAAGATGAGCGTATACTTGAATTTTGAACACATATTTTTAATTTGTCATTAGTCCTATATAAATATATGTTTTATTAATTTCTTTTTTAAAAAAATCTTAATAAGATTACTGTACTATCTCTTTTATTGTATTCTTCAAGAAACATAATTTCATTTATCAATTCATTAAATAAAAGTAAATATCTTAGTTAAATGAACAATGTCAATGCTAAGTAGAAATCTACAGAAAAATAAAAAATCTAAACCTTCTTAAAGACCTGTCCATAGATGCTATAACCTATTACTCCTGCTATAAAGAAGGCAATTTGCGTTCCAAACCATGGAATTATTGAAAGTATCAATGTTACGATTGCTGTTATTATCAAAACTATTAACCAATTGATAAAATAGTTCCCTGTAAAAGCTTTCTTCGTTATTTTACTAAAGTTGAATGCTTCACTAAACTTCTTAGTGTTTAAATAGTTTAGAACTGCTATCGGTGTGAGATAGAGTGCTATTAGGAACAAAATGAAACCTAGTATCATTATAGGTGCTATTTGCATCAATGTGGGTAATGCCAAATACCAATTTTGCGATATTACTTGTGATGCAGTTTCCAATTCCTTTCCCATAAGTCCTGGCGAAGTGAAAGCATTCTGAGTTAAAGAGCCAATAGCAATCCCAGCTCCTAGGAAGAATACTAAAATAGCTGGAATAGCATATATCAGTAGTATTACATCTGATGTTAATCCTTTCATAAACAGATAACCCCAGTCTTTCCATTCTGGCATTTTTTTCGACGGTTTAGTTTTTCCAAGTCCTGAACTTTCTAATATGAAGCCTTTGGCCAACCAATGAATTATCGGAATGATACTTAATACGATGCCGATTATTAGTTTTGCTATGTCAGTAAAAGGTTTTTTTATGGCCTCTTCGTAGTCAACTTTAACCATTTTTAATAACCTCCTTATTCCATTTTTTAGTTTTCTGTTGTTTTATAAGTTTTTTGCTTGAGAAATAAGATAGATTTTTTTCTGAAACTATCAACTCAAATCAATAAAAGTAAAATAACCCCAACAAACCAGCAATAAACAGAAAACAAATAAAACTTCCCTTTCTGCAAAGTTTTGAACAAAAACTTCAAAGACAGATAACCCACTATAGCAGCTGTTACAGTTCCAACAACCATCGGTAACAAATCTACTTCTCCCAAAGTCTGATTCAATTCTAACAGATTACCCCCAATGACAGCAGGAACAGCTAGCAAGAAAGAAAACTTGAATATCGATTCTTTATCCAACCCTCTAAACAGACCTGTAGAAATAGTCGAACCACTCCTAGACAAACCAGGTATCAGAGCAAAGGTTTGAGCTATCCCAACCAGTATAGAGTCAAAGACGTTCAACTTTCTCCTACCTTTAGTGAATTTAGTTAAGAACAAGAGTATCCCAGTAACAATCAACGCTATTCCAACTACGAATAAGTTGCTGAATAAAGATTCAAAAACATCATGCAAGAAATAACCTGCTAATGCTACGGGTATGTTTCCGATTATTATATACAGACCCAACTTTCCATCTTGGGATTTGAAATCAAGCTTAAATAGGCTTTTGAGAATTTTTAGGATATCCTTCCAGAAGAAAGCAAATACAGCCAATACTGTTCCGAAATGAAGCATCACGTCGAACAGTAAAGGCACTTCTATCTTTAGTAATTCTTGCGCAATGACCAGATGTCCTGAACTAGAAATAGGTAACCATTCGGTCAACCCTTGAACTAATCCTAAAAATATTGATTCGAGTATCATAAGCATTATTTTAATTTTTAGTTTTTTAATATTCTTTTAACGTTAACTTTAATAAAAAGGATACTAAAATTAAACTTGATTGAATGACTAGACTGATTATTCTAACTTCTGGTAAGGGTGGTGTAGGTAAAACAACACTATCTTCTAATCTTGCTGCTGCATTGACTGATTTTGGTGAGAATGTAATTGTGATGGATACTAACTTAACAACACCTAATTTAGGGATACATCTTGGCATGCACTTAACCCCAAACACATTGCATGATGTTATCAAAGGTTATAGTAGATTGAAAGATGCGATTTATCCACATCCTTATGGTTTCAAAGTAATACCTGCTAGTTTAGGTTTAAACGATCTTAAAGGTGTTGATGTGGGTCGTTTACCAGAAATAACTCTAAATTTAATCGGAAAAGCCGATTACGTTATAATGGATTGTGCTGCTGGGTTGGGAAGGGAGGCTATTTGTGCTTTATCAGCATCAGATGAAACAATAATAATCACTAACCCAGATTTACCTTCGGTTACAGATGCGCTAAAAATAATTAGCATCGTTAAAGAATCAAAAATAAAAATAATCGGTGCTGTAATAAACAGAGTGAAAGGACACTCATTCGAACTGGCAAGAAATGAAGTAGAAAATCTTTTAAAAGTCCCGATAATAGCAGAAATACCAGAAGACCCAAATATTGCCTTGAGCATAGCTGCTAAGAAACCACTAATTGAAATTTATCCTTATTCTCCTGCTGCCGTTGAGATTAAAAAATTGGCTGCTAGTTTGAGTGGAAGAAAATATCAAAAGGAATTGATCGAAAAGAAGGACCTATTGAAAAAATTCGTTAATTGGTTGATTAGATAATTTTTTGAACTTTATTAAACAGTGCAATGTTGTTGGTAATCAAACGTTTTATCTCATCTACATACTTAAACAACCTTTTATCCCTTTCGTACTTCTCTCTTGGTCTCGGAATATCAATTTTTATATTGGCAATTATTCTCCCTGGTCTTGCAGAAAGGACTAAAACTCTATCTGCCATGAAAACAGCTTCTTCAATGGAATGAGTAACCATGATAAAAGTATTTGTAACGTTTGACTTATCATTCCAGATATCAAGTACTTCTTTTCTTAATGTTTCAGCAGTTAAAGCATCTAGAGAAGAAAATGGCTCATCCATCAAAAGAATCTCAGGTCCTAATGCTAAAGCCCTAGCAATTCCAACTCTTTGTTTCATGCCGCCTGAAAGGCCATACGGATAAGTATCTTTAAAATCTTTCAAACCAACATCTTTCACAAAATGCATAGCTCTCCTCCCCCTTTCTCTCAGACCCAAACCATGTATTTCCAAGGGAAGTTCAATATTCTCTAGAACAGTCTTCCAGGGCAACAATCCAAAATGTTGAAAAACCATAGTTATTTCAAGTGTAGGTGCGAGTATTGGTTTACCGTGAAAAAGTACATTACCAGAATCTGGAGTTTCAACACCAGCTATTATTCTCAGGAGAGTAGACTTTCCACAACCAGATGAACCTACTATCGCTAAAAATTCATCTTCATTTGCATCAAAACTGATATTTTTTAAGACCAGAATCTTCTTACTATTAATGAAACTTTTTGTTATATTCTTTACTTCTAACAGTGCCATACTCAAGCCTCTAATTCATATTTTTCAGTTTTTTTAAGTAATTTTCTCCAGACAAACTTTTCCATAAGTATAACAATACTTGATATAATGAAAAGTAGAAAGATAAGCAATATAGTGTTCCCTTCCTGATAACCTTGTTTATCAAGGAAAGAACCTAAGCCGGGGATAGAAAGAACTTCTTTCCCAGAAGACATATACTCTGAGAATATTACAGTGTTCCAACCAGTACCCCATGCAAGAATACTGCCAGTGACTATCGCTGGTAATATTGCAGGAAGGATTATATGTCTTATCCTTTCAATTCCTTTAAAACCATAAATTTTTGAGACTTCTTTTGTTTCTTTAGGCATATTTTTCACTGCAACAGTAATGTTAAGGAATATGTACCATATCATATCCAACACAAGCATAGTAATAGCAGTTACTTCAAGTCCCAACCTACCGCCAAGAGTCTGACTGAAGTATATGAACAATATCGGAAACAGAGCTAGTATTGGAACTGCTTGACCTATATCGTACAATGGATAAAATATCATTGCAAACTTCTTTTTCTCAGCTGCCAATATTCCCATGAAGATTGCTATCACCAAAGCAATTAAATAAGCGATAGTTAATCGGGACAGCGTAAACAATACGTACATCGGTAAATTAACGATTTCTGGAACAAATAACGATTTCTTGATGACTTCAATCGTAGGAATTTTTCTCATGATAAAAAAGATGGCTAAAATGAAAATAGCGATTACTACAATAAATGATATTATTCTTTGATTAATACTGTAAACTTTCATTATCGATTTTGGGAAAATATTATGCCTAAATTTGAATTGAAGTGAAAGACGTCTTTTCTTAAACTTCTTATTTACTGGTATACCAAAAAAACCCATTTTTATTAGAGGGGCATAACCACTGACTTTTTCTGTCAGCCTATGCCATGTCATATAATTAATAAAAAGAACGAGGAACGTGACCAATACTAGAACAGTTATAGATGAGGTGGTATCATTGTATAAAAAAGCAGATTTTGCTAAGAATGAACCCAACCCGGGTAATGATTGAACCTGTCCAGCGTAAGTTATATATTCAGCTGCTATCATGAAAAACCATCCATCACACCATGCTAAGAAACTTCCCGCAATAATAGCCGGCATAATTGCAGGTATCATCACATGTCTAATGAATTGAAAGCCTTTTATTCCGTATGATTTTGCTGCGTCGAGTATGTTTATGGGAATACTTTTTGCAGCTCCAACAACACCGAAAAATATTGCCCAGACCATTGAAGTAAATAAGAGAAAAATAGAAGCCAATTCTAATCCTATCATACCCGGTATCACTGCAATGATTATCATTATCGCTGCAGGGAAATAACCCAGTATAGGGATGGACTGAAATATATCGAATGTAGGAGTGATTATCGCTGAAAATTTTTTATTCGTTGAAGCCAGAATACCAAAAGATAGGCCAAAAGCAAGAGAAAGAACATAAGCTATTGTTATTCTAAACAAACTCCTGAAAGTATAATAAGGCAGGTTTACTATCTCTGGATTTTTTACAAAAGTCATCACAGAAGCGTATGAAATTATCAGTATAACAATACCAGCAATAAAACCAATCAAATATCTTTTCATAGAGTTTTTCATTAATAGTAAGTTGTTTTTCTTTCGGTTTATAATTTTCTCAATTATTTTTTTTCATGAAATCTTCTAGTTTGCCGAATGCCTCTTCCATTATTTCTATCGGAGGTAAAATAACAGAACGGAAATGATTTTTCCCATAAACAGGGTCAAAACCAGATCCGTAAGGAATTACTAAGCCAGTATTTTTAAGGACATCTAAGCAGAATTCTTTATCATCTTTCCATCTTCCCTTTAAATTAACTTTTGGAAATACGTAAAATGCACCTTCTGGTTTTTGTGTTCGTATGCCTTCTATCTCATTTAATCTCTTGAATGCAAATTCTGCCCTTTCTTTTAATTTTCTATTCATTTCCTTTATATGATCTTGGGGACCTTTGAAAACAACAGCACATGCCTTCATGATCGGTGTACAAGCGGATAATCTTTGTCTAGACTCTACGAAAATTGCTTCTTTCAATTCATTTAATTTATTTAAAGGATCATGGAAAAACATATAACCTAATCTCCATCCAGGAATCAAATAGGCTTTTGATAAACCATTAAATCCAATAACAGGAACATCTTTCGAAATTGAAGAAACTCCAGTATGTTGGGCATTACTGAAAATTAACTGGTCATATATTTCATCTGATATAAGGATTGTATCATTCTCTGCTGCTATATCTATTATTTCTTTTAGAGTAGACTTATCATAGACCACACCAGTAGGGTTGTTTGGATTTATTACACAGATTGCTCTGGTTTTTTCATTTACTTTTTTTCTTAAGTCATCAACATCTGGTTCCCACCCATCTTCTTCATTCTTTCTATACCCAACTGGTTTACCACCAAAAAACTTTATCCATTCAAGATAGGGTGGATATGACGGTCCAGGTAATAAAATTTCATCTCCTCTTCCATGCTCTATTAATGCCCCAAAGAGGAATATCAAACCTTCACTTATTCCCTGTGTGACTAGTACGTCTTCTCTTGTTAAATTCAGATTATTCTTTTTGTTTTCTCTTTCAACTAAAGCTTCTATTAAAGAAGGATCTCCCTGAGAATCTGAGTAGAATCCAGCTTTATCTTTTATGACTTTTATCAATTCTTCTTTAAGATAATCTGGTGTCTCAAAATCGAACTTGTTAGGATCACCAGTATTGAAATAATAAATCTTCTTTCCCCCAGTTTGTAATTTTTTGGCAATAACTACCATATCTCTTATTGGCGAATGAAGATTTCTGGAGCGATAACTGGGTTGCATAACATCTTTTTTTGAAAGGAATTATTTAAAATTGCTATTTCGAAAACCATTTGAATTTTACTCTCTAAATTATAATTGTATTTTTATGAGTGAAAAAGAGCTCCCTCTTTTGCCTAAATCCTTAATGGCTCAAAGTATGACTGGTTCTGCTGTAAGGAAAATAATGGATGAGATGACTATTTTTGAAAGAAAATTAGCTGAGGAGGCTTTAGATAAGAGAGATATAATCCGTTTGTATAAGATTGGTGGCGGCAATCCAACTCTACATCCAGATTCAGTTGAAATAATTAGAAATAACTTTAGAGCTGTCATAGATTCTGGTGAATTTCAAAAACTTTTAAGGTATGGCCCAACAAAAGGTCAAGCTTTCTATTTAGATACAGCAAGAAAATATTATGAAAAAATATTGAATAAAGACTTATCTGAAAAGAATATTATTGTTACACCAAGTTCTCAAATGGCCTTTTTTTATATAATTAATGGGATTGAGGGAAAAATCGCTATAGCTACACCAGATTATGTTGGCTATGATAGTGCAAATTTTGCAAGCGAATTTGTGTCAATACAAAAAAAACCAATTCCTAATGGCAATCATGAATTTCATTATGAATTTGATTTAAGTACTCTAGAGTCGGCTTTAGAATCAGACTCATCCATTAATAGGATCTTTTTATCAAACCCTAATAATCCTTCAGGTGAGGTACAGCCTCCCGAAATTGTGGAAAAAATATTAAAAATGACTAAAAGAAAAGCAGCTGTCTTTCTCGATACCCCCTATAGAGATATGGTCTTTGAAGGAGAGTATGAATTATTTATGGAGGGCAATTCAGCAATTGTAGATAGTTACTCTAAGCGTGGATTTGCTGGTCTTAGACATGCAGATGTTATAGCTCCTGAAGAGATTATTGAAAGAATTAAAGATTTACAAGGTGGAGCTTGTCTATCTCCACCAAATGATTCTCAATTTGTTCTTGCTAGAATGATGGAAAATGGTGACTTGAATAGAGTTTGTGATATCCAAAGAGATTTTTATAGAAAAAGAGTGAAATTGGCGGAAAAAATATTCAAACAAGAATGTAATGTTGATGAAGCTATGATGCATAGAACAATGGGTACATTTTTCACTTTCATGTATTGGAAGGATTTAACAAAACATGGATATGATTGTTATAAACTCCATAATGAACTCATGTATAATGATAGGATAGTTGAGGTTCCTGGTGCACCTTTCTTCTATGGAACTACTATCAATAAAGCTGATGGAAGACATCCTCTTGAAACTACAAGGTGTTCACTTTCTGATGTTCCAGATGATAAAAGTATAGAGGAATGTATAACTAAAGTAGCTTTAAAGATTAATAGTATTTATGGTAATACAAAATAATTAAGTTACAACAAATTCTAATCTTTGTTTTCCCTTGCCCTTACTTTCTCTTCTGATAATTTTTAATGTTCCAATCTCTTCCAAATTTTTAACATGCAAACCACCGCAAGGCAACTTAGGTAAATCGTCGATCTGAGTCCATCTAAAGTCTAACTTTACTTCATCCCACCAACACTTCACTAGAAGTTTCTTGTTTATCAACTCATTACATCTATCTTCCAATTTTTGTTTTATTTCTGGTGTTATCATCGATTCATAACCTAAATCTATCCTAGACTTGTCCTTATCTATGTTACTACCAACCCCTTTAATGCTTGGATTCAACAACATCTGACATACATTAAACAAAAGATGTGCAGTAGTATGCATTCTCATGAGTTTGTATCTTCTATCCCAATCTATTTTACACTTAACTTCTTGTTCAACTTTTAAATCCGGTTGAACTTCAAGAATATGGACTATTTCATCTCCTTCCTTCTGCGTATCTTTTACACGATAGTTTTCTATAAAACCAGTATCACTAGGTTCTCCACCAGCTTGAGGGTAAAAAATTGTTTTATCTAGAAAAACTTTATTCCCATTTGTTTTAACAATTTTAGAAATAATTTCTTTCTGATAAGATTCTTTGTAGAATAATTTTTCTGTCATTTAATCAATAATAGAAAAATAAATTATTATTAAATATACTTTGCTACAGAGATATGTGTTGCTGCTGACCAAAATGGATCATCCAAAAAACCATGACCAGAAATATTAGCGACCATAACTAATTCCTCCCCCTTTCTTTTTGCTTCTAACGATCGATCAATCATAGCCCTAACAGCATATGAAGATTCTGGTGCTATCAACCAACCCTCAGTTTGTAAAAAGATTTTTGCAGCCTCCATTATACTTTTTTCATCTGTTTCATACCATCTAGGTTTGATGTTTATCATTTTTTCATGTATAAGATGACTGATTTTTGGTGCAGCTCCATGATATCTCAAACCATCAGCCAGAATTGGAGGCATATCTACCTTATGACCAAGCGTATACATTTTTAACATGGGTGTTTGTTCTGCGACATCACCATAATCATATCTATATTCTCCACCTAGATTTGGTGCTGCTTTAGATTGAGCTGGGATGAACTCAATATCATCCCAATCCCTTTCTCCTCTTAAAACTTGCCCAGCAAACGGTAATGAAATTCCCCCGAAGTTTGAACCCCCACCTAGACAACCAATAATCACATTTGGTTCTTCATCAATTTTTTTAAATTGTTCGATAGTCTCCAATCCAATGATAGTTTGATGCATTAAGACATGATTAAGGACACTACCTAAAGAGTACTTTACACCTTCATTTTTTGACGCATACTCAAGTCCTTCAGATATTGCTATCCCTAAAGAGCCGGGATGCTTTTTATTTTTACCATAGGTTTTTTTAAATTCTTTTTGTATTTTCCTTCCAAATTCTGTTATTGAACTAGGGGATCTATGGATTATTGCCTCTTGGTTTTTCATATAGTCCAATCTACCTGGTTTTGAATCATATATATTTCCAACCCAGAAAACGACTAAGTCCAAATCCAATAGTCTTGTGGCATAAGATAAAGCAGAACCCCATTGTTCTGCACCTGTTTCTGTTGTAAGACCTTTTAAACCTTCTTCTTTAGCAAAATAGGCTTGAGGCAAGGCGGTATTGACTTTATGAGAACCAGTAGGTGAAAGATCTTCTCTTTTGTAATACAATCTTATGGTTGATGGCAACCGTAAATATTCTTCAAGTTTTAAAGCCCTCATTAAAGGCCTTGGTCTGCCAGCCTGTAAATATAATTCAACAACTCCCTCAGGCATTTTAATGAATTTTTCTTTAGAAACTTCCTGTTCCAAACATTTTCCTATCATCGTTTGACCTAAAAATTCCATTCTTTTTTTATCTGGATCTTCTGGTGGAGGAAGTGGTTTAGGAAAATCGGCTTGTATGTTATACCATTCTTTTGGGAGTTCGTCCACAGAAAGCAAAATTTGAGGATTTATCATAGCTTATATTTAGTTCGTTAGAAATTTATAATCAAGATTGGTTAAACTTAAAAATTTAACTATTTTATCAGATTAAAAAGTAAATCAACACAAATCTCACAAGCAGCAGCAGGCATCTCCAATTCCCAATTAGAAATTACTTCAGGATGAATTTCACCAAACCTACCCAAATCCCTATTTTTAATGACTATTTTAGCAGCCCTTCCAGGAATGAAACATGGCAAATTAGATTCTTCTAGTTTGTAATCGTTTATGTCTAAATTATTCAGAACACTTTCAACTAAAGATTTCATCTCGGAGAAGTTTGCTTTAGAATAACACATAATAATGCCAAGTCTTCTCATGGTTTTCGCTCCTGTCTCAGACAAAGGAGCTAATTCAATGACATCCCCAATCTCAAAAATATTTTGAGGATATTCTCTGTGTCTATTCCTCCAAAGAACTTCCATCAAACTCGGAAGTAACCAATTTCTTATGATGCAATACTCTTCTGTTTTCGGGTTAGCAGTTTCGATAACATCCTTTTCTTCCATCCTCATTTTTTTGTATAGATTCTCTTTATTTGTTAACATGAAAGTTACAACTTCTTGTAAACCATAACCAACTAAAAAATTTCTTAGAGTCTTTGTAAACATCTCTAATTCATCTTCTTCACCTATGGTGGATATGTTCGGAATTTCTGGGTTGAATCTGTCATATCTGTAGGCTATTGCAATATCTTCAACTAAATCCATAGCATGCATTATATCAGTCCTATAACAAGGAATAATTACTTGTAAATTTCCTTTACTTATTTCAACTGCATCATAACCCATACTCTGCAAGTATTCAATCATCTCATAAGTAGTCAGACTTAAACCAAGAAGTTTATTGACGTATGTTGGTTCTAAGTTCATCATCCTAGTTTCAAGCTTTGGAGTTTCAATTTCTCTCTCAGAATATTTTATTTTAATTGACTGGATTTTTCCTCCCCTATCAGCTAAAGTAGTGACAACTATATTCAGTACTTCATTGATCGTTTTTTCATCAGTCCCAGTTACATCGATAAAAAGATTCTTTGTCTTTTCTTCAACCATCGTATGAATAGAATTAATTATTGGAGGCATGGCCATGACTTTGTTGTCAGCACCTATTAAAATCGGATATTTATCTTCTTTCTTTAAAATCCATCCATAATCCTTGCCTTTTGGAGTATGTCTCAATATATTATCTAGAGTCATTTCTTTCTGTTCGCCTAAAGCGATAAATTTAAACGAAGGGTCTTTGGTCGTGTAAAAGATTGGAAATTTGGCTTTGTCTAAATCATGAACACCAATGGCAGCTTTCCTTCTTTTCCTGCAGTGAGTTATGTGTAATTTTTCTTGGATTTGCATTAATGATTTTATGAGTTCATCTGTCATCCTTATTCCAGTTACAGCAGCACAAACGATGTAAGGTCTGACTTTTTTCGTTGAAAGGTCCACTCTAACCATGTACAAGGATTTTTCAGCTTTGTATGTTTTTAAGCTGGTTTTAATATTCATGAAAGAAGAGAATGCCCTTGCCAGTCCTTCGACAGAAAGCATATCAGGTCTGTTCGGATTAACTTCGACTGAGAATTCATCCTTTTCTTTTCCCTCCCAACCCACTCCTAACATTGGCAAATTATCTTCAATAGCTTTCATATCCAAGTCTTTACCCAATAGTTTGCAGAAGTCATTTTTGTCAACAGTTATTACTGGCATTTTTTTCACCTTTTAAAATAGTGTTGTTCAATCATTTTTTTCGATGGGACATACATTTTTTCAGGAAGATTTTTTAGATCAAACCATTCCCATCTCTCTATCTCATCAGGCTCCATTGCTTTAGGTTCACCTTTTATAATCTTTGGCTTTAATCCAAAAGT
>Ga0172363_10002324_pt1 | contig 15320 bp, 12 predicted proteins | sample LakKivs2_kivu2a2_FD_114541 | JGI IMG/M metagenome (GOLD analysis project Ga0172363, IMG submission 114541) | Sediment microbial communities from Lake Kivu, Rwanda - Sediment s2_kivu2a2 | ecosystem: Environmental > Aquatic > Freshwater > Lake > Sediment | place: Rwanda: Western Province, Lake... | reverse complement strand
CTATATGGAAGGCGGGGTCCTACTCCCCCCCTATAGGGAAGGCGGGGTCCTACTCCCCCCCTATAGGGGGGGCAGGGGGGGTACGGCTGGCAGGCATCATCGGCCCCGGGCACGTGACCACCGTCATCGGCAGCCAGGCCTGGGAGTTCCTCCCGCGAGACTATGGTGTTCCCTGTGCTGTGGCCGGCTTTGAACCGCTGGACATCCTGCAGGCCGTGGCTGCACTGGTCGAGATGGCCGAAAGCGGCCAACCGGCAGTGGTCAACGCCTACTCCCGCAGCGTCCGGCCGGAGGGGAATCGCATCGCCCTGGACGTGATGGTTCGCGTGTTTGAGGTGGACGATGCGGAATGGCGAGGACTGGGCCGTGTACCCGCCAGTGGGCTCAAGTTGCGCTCCGAGTACGCCCGCTTCGACGCCGCGCTGGCCTTCCCGGTGGAGCCCGGCCCGGCCCGTGAAGCTGCTGGCTGTCGCTGCGGTGACGTGCTGCGGGGTACGCTGGAACCACCCGAGTGCCCCCTGTTCCGCCGCCTTTGCACTCCTGCGCGCCCTGTTGGCCCCTGCATGGTCTCTGCCGAGGGAGCCTGCGCGGCCTGGTACCGGTACGGTGAGGCCAATGTCTGACCAGATCCTGCTCGCTCACGGCTCCGGTGGCCAACTGAGCCACGAACTGGTGGAACGGCTGTTCCTCAAGTACTTCAACAATCCCGTCCTGGCGCAGTTGGACGACGCGGCGGTGGTGAGAGGAAGGATGGAGGATGGAGAATGGAGATTGGAGGTTGGAGGGTGGAAGTTGGAGGGTGGAGGGGCGGGTGTCCGGCTGGCGTTCACCACGGATTCGTATGTGGTGGATCCGATCTTTTTTCCTGGCGGCGACATCGGCAAGTTGGCCGTGTGCGGCACGGTCAACGACCTGGCGATGAGCGGGGCAGCGCCGCTCTACCTCAGCGCGGGCTTCATCCTCGAAGAGGGGCTGCCGCTGGCTGACCTGGAGCGGGTGGTTGCCTCGATGGCTGCTACGGCCCGGGCTGCGGGGGTACAGATCGTGACCGGGGACACGAAAGTCGTGGAGCGTGGCAAGGCCGATAAACTGTTCATCAACACGGCCGGCATCGGCACAGTGCCCGCGGGCGTGGAGTTGGGCAGCGCTCGAGTCCAGCCGGGTGACGCCGTCATTCTCAGCGGCACCGTCGGCGATCATGGCGTGACGATCATGAGCCAGCGGGAGGGGCTGCGCTTCGACGCGCCGCTGGTGAGCGACTGTGCGCCATTGCACAGGCTGGTGGCAAGCCTGTTGGAGGTCGCGCCTCAAGCGCTCCATTGCCTGCGCGACCCCACGCGCGGCGGGCTGGCAACTGTGTTGAACGAAGTGGCTGGTAAGTCGGGCGTAGGCATCGAGATTGAGGAGTGCGCTGTCCCTGTGCGTGACGCAGTGCGCGCCGTGTGCGAGCTGCTCGGGCTCGACCCATTGTACGCAGCCAACGAGGGCAAGTTGGTGGCGTTCGTTGCCTCCCCAGCAGCACATGAGATGCTGGCCGTTATGCGCGCCCACGAGTATGGGCAGGAGGCGGCGATCGTCGGACGGGTGACGGGCGAGCATGGAGGTCGCGTCGTGCTGCGCACCACACTGGGCGCGCGTCGCATTCTCGACATGCTGGCAGGTGAGCAACTGCCGCGCATCTGTTGATGGAGCTGCGCTCGTCACCCTGAGCGGAGCCGAAGGGTCTCGGCAAGGAGGCCAAGAGATGAAAGTAGCCGTTGCATCTATGGGAACCGTGCCGGAAGCGTGGGTGGGCACCCAGTTCGGTATGTGCTCCCAGTTCCTGGTGTTTGACCTGGACACGATGGAATGCGTCGTCGTGAGTGTTCCACCTCACCCCCCCCGCCCCCCCTATAGGGGGGGAGTAGAACCCCGCCCCCCCTATAGGGGGGGAGTAGAACCCCGCCCCCCCTATAGGGGGGGAGTAGAACCCCGCCCCCCCTATAGGGGGGGAGTAGGACCCCGCCCCCCCTATAGGGAGGGAGTAGAGGGGGTAGAGGGGGCGAGGGGGGGGGGAGAGGTGAGTCTGGCAGCCATCCGGGCGGTCGCCAGGCAGGGTGTTTCTGCCGTCATCACCGGGCAGATCAAAGACGTCTGCCGCCAGACCTTGCTCAACCTGGGTATCGAGGTCATTGACGGCGTGGAGGGCATGACCGTACAGGAAGCCATCGAGCGCTACAAAACTACCGGTCTGCAGGCGCCCGCAGCGCGCAAGGGCGTGCGCACGCGCGTGGCCGTCGTCTCCCAGGGCGAGGGACTGGAAGCATTCCTGGGAGTGCGCTTCGGCACTTGCTCTTCGTTCGTCGTCGTAGACCCGGCAACGATGGAGTGGGAAGTTGTGCGGGTGGAGCCGGACGGGCCAGCACCCCCCTACTCCCCCCCTATAGGGGGGGCAGGGGGGGTAGGGGGGGCAGGGGGGGTGAACCTGAAGGGCATCCGCGCGGTGGTTCGGAGCGGGGCTGACGTGCTCATCACCCCCCACATCCATCCCGAATGTTGTATGGCGCTGCAAGCGCTGGCGGTCACTGTCTACCTGGCCCCTGAGGAGCTCACCGTCCGCGAGGCGCTTGAGCGGTACAGGCAGGGGGAACTGGAGCCCTCGCTCACGGTGCCTTTCAGGGGCCTATAGTCTGTGCCAGCCACAGGCGAAATCCTGACCGTCCTCGTGATTCTGACTGTCGCCATCGTCCTGATGGTGACGGAGTGGCTACGCGCCGACCTGGTGGCACTGCTCCTGGCCCTCACGCTGGCGCTTACCGGCACCATCACGCCCCAGGAAGCCTTCTCTGGCTTCTCGCGCTCCGCTGTCATCACCATCCTCGCCCTCTTCATCATGACCCACGGCCTCTACCGGACGGGCATCACCGGTCGAATGGGGACAGCGCTGCACCGGGTCGCCGGGAACAGGCCAACGCTGCTCCTGTTCTTGACAATGTCAATCGGTGCGACGCTGTCACTCTTTATGAACAACATCGCGGCGGCAGCATTGTTGATGCCCGCTGTGATGGATGCAGCCCGGCGTACTCGTACCAGCCCATCCAGACTGCTGATGCCGCTGGCGTATGGCGTGATCCTGGGAGGAGCGGCCACACTGCTGACGACAAGCAACATTCTCGTCAGTGCTGTCCTGCGCGATCAGGGGTTAGCGCCGTTCAATCTGCTTGACTTTGCGCCAGTGGGACTGCCAATGGTAACGGTGGGCGTTTTCTACTTGCTTTTGGTCGGCCGCCGGTGGTTGCCCGCCATCAACACCGTCGAACAGTTCGAGAACACGCCACCCACATCCGGCGGACTGGCCGAGACATACTCGCTGGACGAGCGTCTAAGCGAAGTAAGCATTCCGTACGGTTCCCCATTGGCGGGCAAGACCCTTGGCGCCAGCCAGATCGGCGAAAAGCTAGGGCTGAGCATCCTGGCCATCCATCGCAATGGCCAACCGATACGCCTGGCGCCGGCGTCAGGTCAGACGCTCAGAGTGGGGGACACCCTGCTGGTGGCCGGGCGGCCCGAACGGGTGCAGCAACTGGCCGAACTGGGAGGCCAAGTCCTGAAAACCCTCACCTGGGCGCGTGGTCTCTTCACAGAGCAGGTCGTGCTGCTGGAAGTGATCCTCGCGCCGCGCAGCGCTGCCGCCGGGCGCACGTTGAAGGAACTGCGCTTCCGCGAGAAATATGGCCTGAGCGTCGTCGCGCTCTGGCGTGGGGGGCGTCCATATCGCACCGACGTGGGCAATATGAGCCTGCAGTTTGGCGACGCGCTGCTCGTTCACGGGTCGCGTGAGCGGATCGCCGTCCTGCAATCGGACCCCGATTTCCTGGTACTCGCGGAGCCGGAGGGCCCGCCGCGCGCGCGGAAAGGCTGGCTTGCTGCGGGAATCGCAGCGCTGGCGCTGCTCGCGGCGGCGCTCAAGGCGCTCCCCATCGCCGAAGCGACCATGCTGGGAGCGTTGGGCATGGTCATCACCGGCTGCCTGACGATGGACGAGGCCTACCGGGCTGTCGAGTGGCGGGCCATCTTCCTGATTGCCGGGATACTCCCGGCCAGCATCGCGCTGGCCAAGAGCGGGGCGACCGAGTGGCTGGGGCAATTGGCAGTCACGACGCTGGCCGGTTGGGGGCCGCTGGCGCTAGCCGGGGGGATGTTTCTCCTGGCGACGCTGCTGACGCAGGCGCTGTCGGGACAGGTGACGGCGGTGGTAGTGGCCCCAGTGGCCATTGCCGCCGCGCAGCAGATAGGTGCAGACCCGCGCGCCATGGCGATGGCTACGGCCCTGGGATGCTCAATGGCCTTCCTGACACCGACAAGCCATCCAGTGAATGTCTTCGTGATGGGGCCAGGCGGCTATCGCTTCCGCGATTTCTTGCGTGTGGGAATACCCCTGGCACTGTTAGAGTTCGTGACCGTGCTCTTCATACTGCCGCTTTTTTGGCCGCTCCAGTAATATGGTTCATTCGTACCGCAGTGCCTCCACAGGCCGCATACGTGTCGCCCGCCAGGCCGGGTAAAGGCCGCCCACCACGCCCGCGATTATCGCTACCACGACCGCCTGCACGAACAGCCGGGGCGTGTAGAGCGGCCCAATTGCTCCCCCCCATATCCCCACCGTGCCGATCAAGGCGCCCAATCCCAACCCTAAAGGGACACCACACACGCCGCCTACCGTGCCTAAGACCAGCGACTCCTTCAGAATCATTCCCAGTACTCGCCGCCGCCGCCAACCCAAGGAGCGCAGCACACCAATCTCTCGTGTCCGCTCCAAGACGCTCATCAACATCGTATTCAACATTCCTACCGCGCCGACGAACACTGCCAGCATCGAGATCTGATCCGCCATCTCTTGCATCACGCGAAAGTCGCTCGTGCTCTCGCCGAGCTCGGAGGTGAGGGAGAAATTAATTCCCGGGAACTCTGCCTCCAGGTCATCCCGTACCGCCTCGACCTGCCCGGGATCGCGCAGGCTGATGAGGTAGAACTGCACCTGGCGCGGCTTCCCGGTGAGGACCTGCGCCTCCCGCAGGCCGATGACTACCCCGGCGTCCTCGAAGGCCTGGCCCGTCTCGTAGATACCGACCACGCGAAAGTTGCTGTCCAGCATGCGGAACGTGTCGCCCACCTCCAGCCTCATCTGCTCTGCCGCCATCCGGCCGACGATGATCTGGCGGCGACCTGTCAGCGGCTGTCCCACAACGATGCGATAGCGGCGGATGGCGAACTCGCGCGGGTGGTAACCGTACACGATCAGCATGGGCATCTCGTCGGTGCTGGCGCCAGTCCAGAACATGCCGGAAACGGCGTCTACGTCAGGTCGGGCGGCGAGGCGCGCCCCTACCCGCTCGTCAATGGCGCTAAAGTCCATGTCAATGTCCGCCTCGGCGGCGAACAGGTCAGTCTGGCTGTCCCGCATCATCACGTTAAACGCCCCCAGCATGCCCCGGGCGATCCCTCCCAAAGCGACGACGGCAGCGATGCTCACACCGATGCTCAGCACGGTCAACGCAGTACGCGTTCGTCTGCGCCACAGGTTGCGGACAGTGGCAGGGATGCGTGATGCGTGAAACGTGAAACGTGATGCGTGATGCGTGATGCGTCTCCTTGTCTCCCGGTCTCCTTGTCTCCTTGTCATCCTGCCTCCTGCTCCGCCCTCATATTGCAATGCCTCCACCGGTTGCAAGCGGCTGGCCCACCAGGCCGGGTACGCCCCGCCCACCAGCCCCAGAACGAGCACAGTGACCAGGGCACGCGCAAAGAGCGCAGGGGTTAGCTGGGCTCCGAATATGCCCAATAAGGACCCGGAACTGCTGATCGCTACGAGGGCCAGTACCCCCAGGCTGCTGCCTGCTACCCCACCCAACAGGGCCAGGACGATGGCCTCTCCGAGGATCATCCCCATCACCTGCCGCCGCCGCCAGCCCAGGCTGCGCAGGACGCCGATCTCGCGCGTGCGCTCAAAGACTGACATAAAGAGCGTGTTGGTCATGCCGATCCCGCCGATGACGATGGCCAGACCCGCAACTGCCATCGCGATCCCATCCAATAACTCAAGCAACTGCTCTTGACTGGCGAATCCTGCCGACGTCGAGACGGTCAAATCCGAGAAGCGCCGTTCTATCCGCGCCTGCAATTGATCGGCCTTAGCGGGGTCCTTCAGTTTGATGTAAAGCATCGAGACACGGTGGGGCTGTAGAGCCAACACCTGCGCTTCTTGAAGCGGCATGACCGCTGCTGAATCTTCAAACCCGACCCCTGTCTCGTAGATGCCGACGACGCGAAAGGCGCTGCCTGTGATGCGGATCGCATCACCCACCTGCAAATCCAGGCGCTGCGCCGCCCGCCGGCCCAGGATGAGAGGCTTGCCGCGCACGCCGTGCGCCTCCGCCAGCGAGTGCCCCTCGCGGATGCGAAAGTGATCGATGGCAAATCCCTCGGGGTCGTGACCAAAGATGAAGAGATAACTCCTGTCGTCAATCAGGGCATTGGTGTAGAGCATGCCGTCAACGTCGGCCACCTCCGGCAGGGCGCGCACCTCGTCGGCCACAGCGTCGTCAACGCTGCTGATCAGGGCGCTCATCCCGCTGGCCTGGGTGAGCACCAGATCGGCCTGGCTGCCCTGGGTTAGCGCGGCGAAGCCAGTTCTTAGCCCCTTAGCCACCGCCCCCAGCGCGACGATGGCCGCTACGCCGATGGAAATACCCACCAGCGTGAGGAGCGTGCGTCCTTTGCGTCGAAAGAGATTCTTGAAAACCATTTCACTATTGAGAATAATTCGCATTTACAATTATACACGCTTGGCGTACCCTGTCAAGTTCATGAAACATTGGCAGAGCGTTAAGCTCTGCCAATGTTCACCTGCCGTAGGTTCCGGGGGTCCTGGTCAGAGACTCTCAGTCGCTCATCGTCCCAACTTCCGCCTCTCCTTCGACGAGCCGCACCTCAATTGCCTCGTCCAGTACATCGGCGTCGGTCTGGCACAGCTCGACCCCGGCGTCGCCAAAGACGTAGACTGGCCCCTTCCCCTTCAGGCTCTCCTTCAGCAGCACCACATCTGCCTTCTGCTCCACCAGCCACTCGGCTACCTGGATGCCCTTCGCCCGCTCCTCCTCCCGGTAGGGGTTGGCCAGGACCTGCTGTGCCTCGACGGCACCGTCGGCCAGGCGCACCTTGACCAGCGCGAAGTAGGGAGCCTCGCCGAAGTGGTCGCTGATGGTTCCGCCAGGGTCGGTCAGGGGGACCGCATAGCGCAAGTGTGTGCGCTCCATCGGCTCGGCGTGGAGCAGCACCCGCTCGACGTGCGGCACCCGCCGCCGGATCTCGACCTCAATACGCTGTGTGGCCGCTTCGGCCTTCTCCAGGTCGTGCACCCGCAGGGCGACCTCGGCCTCCACGAAGCGGAAGCGGCCCGCGCTGCGCCCGGTGACCCACTTGAGTGCAGACACCGCAGGCTCGGCCAGGATGACCTCTCGAATCTCCAGCAGCGTACCGGCATCCAATGAGGCATCCAGCAACACCCGCATGCCGTCTGCCAGCAGTTCCCAGCCCGTCTTGCCGATGGCGACGACGATGACCAGCGCAGCGACACGATCCAGAGGAAAGTTGAGCCACTGGCCTACCAGCGCGGCGAAGACGACGCCGGTGGTGAAGACGTGGGCGCGGTACTCTCGGGCGTTAGCGACCAGGGCCGGGGAATTGGCCGCTCGCCCGGCGCGCAATTCGAAATGGCTGAAAGTTAGGGGAATGATCGTGGCCACGACCACGCCGCCCAACATCCAGGCATTCACCGTGGCCTGGCGGGCAGTCTCCAGGAGTGCGCCGCGGGCGATCTCGTAGGCGGTGATGAACGTCATCACCGCCAGCACGACGGCGACCAGGTTCTCTAGTTTGTACAGCCCGTAGGGGAACTCCTTCGACTTGCGCGTCGAGAGTCTGAGCCCGATCAGCACGCCGATCGCCGAGAGTAGGTCCACCAGGTTGTGGACCATCTCCGCCTCTACGGCCAGGCTACCGGAGGCCAGGGCGATGCCCAGGTTGATGGCTGCCAGGACGACGTTGACAGCGATGGAATACCAGCCCCAGCGCTCGATGCCTGCCGCCTGTCCAGGCGGGGCTTGAGATGAGGAGCGATTGTCCTTCATCTTGGTCAATTGCTCAGTTCCTCCCTCGGAATAATGTCAGCAGGCGCAGCCCGCCTGCGCGCTTGATCTGTCGAAAGGTGGCTCCCTGGCCTACTGATCGCAGCACACGCTGCGGGTCAACGACGAGGGTCCCGCTTACAGCGTGCACCCCTGCCTCAAAGAGGACCGGTGAGAGCGGGGCGCTGGGGCCCAGAAGAAGCACGAAGGCGCCGGGCCGGCATAGGCGCATCAGATCATCGAACGTATGGTTGATCAGCGAAGTACCCGTAAGCGCCACCACGTCTGCACGCGGCAGGAATTGATCCACTTGCGCGGCCGGCACGTCTCCATGACGAGGATGCAGTTCGACGACCCAGCACTCCGCTGCTGCTCGCCGCACCCGCTCGACGAAGGGGAAGTGGCCCACGATCGCCACGCGTCGCCCGGTTCCTCGCTCCAAGATCACGTCGTCGGCGTTGACCTCGGCGCAGGCAGACTCGTCCACCTCCAGCAGCGCGTTGAATGCCGCCATGCCGACGCTAGCCTCCAGCATGCTGGTCGAACGGAGCAGTTGTGCCAGCTCTCGCCCGCTGCGCTCCGCCAGGTAGCCTGCCGCGCGCACCGGAAACTCCTCTTCCCCGTGCGTTTCGCCACGGAGGGTGGAGGCCAGGCCACAGCGAGGCGGGTCAGTGGCCAGCACGACCGCCGTCCAGAAGGCCCCCACCCCCCCCGCCCCCCCCTATAGGGGGGGAGTAGGGGGGGTGGGGGCGTCGGTGTTCAGACTTTCCAGCAACCTACCAATAGTGTCCACTCGCTCCCCCATACGTTGCGGCGCCAGGCTCCTAAGAGATCGTCTACCGGAAGTAAGTATATCACACTATGTGCGATTTGTCAATAGGTAAACAACATATAGTCGAGAGAGTTCCAACGAGCGCTACCGGCGGGGAGAGTTGGAGGAGTTGACCGTTCAACCCTCAGATCCGACCGTTCACCGCGGAATCGTTGCCTCGCCTGCCCCTCTCTGCTATCATAGTGTTGTAGAGTTCGAGGAGAAGGAGGACTGGAATGCAGAGAGCACCACTCTACGCGTGAGGAGAATGCCAAGATGAACGTGATTGCGATTGAAAAGCTGAGCAAACATTACGACGCTGTCAAAGCCGTGGACGGCATCAGCTTCGAGGTACAGAAGGGTGAGATCTTTGGCTTCCTGGGGCCCAACGGCGCCGGCAAGACCACCACCATCGAGTGCCTGGAGGGGTACAAGGCGCCCGACGATGGCCAGGTGAGCGTGCTGGGGCTCGACCCTCGCCAGGACGGCTACCAACTCAAAGAGCGCATCGGCATCATGCTCCAGGAGACGGCGCTTTACCCGGACCTGCGGGTGGGCGAGCTCCTGCGGCTGTTCGCCAGTTACTACTACCATGCGGCTGCCCCCGACGCGCTCCTGGAGATGATCGGCCTGGAGGAGAAGAAGCGCGCCTTCGTACGTGAGCTCTCGGGCGGGCAGCGGCAGCGGGTGGCCTTCGTCCTGGCGCTCGTGCACGATCCCGAACTCCTCTTCCTGGACGAGCCCACGGCCGGGCTCGATCCCCAGTCTCGGCGGGCCATCTGGGAGTGGATCCGCCTGGCCCGCGAGAAGGGCAAGACCGTCTTCCTGACCACCCACTACATCGAGGAGGCGGAGAGCCTGTGCGACCGGGTGGCCATCATGGACCACGGCAAGATCATCGCCCTCGACACCCCCAGGCGGCTGGTGGCCAACCTCTCGCTGGAGCAGCGGATCGAGTTCGTCGTCGAGGGCCCGCTCAACGCGGCCAGGCTGGGGGAGCTCCCTGGCGTGAACAAGGCGCTGGATGAGGGGGAGGGGGCGTTCACGATCTACGCCGCCGAGGTCCAGCCCGTCCTCAAGTCGCTGATCGAACTGGCCGAGGCGGACGGTTTCGCCCTGCGTGGGCTGAGGGTGGAGGGGGCCACGCTGGAGGACGTCTTCATCCAGTTGACAGGCAGGAGGATTCGAGCATGAACGCGCTGGCCGGCCAGTTACGGGCCGAACTCACGCTCTTCCTGCGCGACAAGGCGGTTGTCTTCTTCTCCCTCTTCTTCCCGCTGGTGACGGTGGCCTTCTTCGGCTATCTGAACCGGGGCGGGCAGGTGGACGGGGTTCCCTATCCCAGCTTCCTGATCGCCGGCGGGATCGGCATGGTGGTCGCCAGCGCTGCCTTCGAGAACCTGGGCACGGCGCTGGCCCGCCAGCGCGAGGCTGGCATCCTGAAGCGGCTGGGCGGCACGCCACTGCGGGCGTGGACGCTGGTGGGGGCGAAGGTGCTGGCCGCGGCGGCCGTCACCCTGGCACAGGCCGCCCTGATGACGGCCGCCAACGTCTTGCTCTTCGGAGCCGAGATCACCGGCAGCGTCTTCTGGGGCCTGGCGGTGCTGGCCGTGGGCATCCTGGCCTTTACGACGATGGGCATCGCCCTGGCCGGGCTGTGCCGCAACGCAGACGTGGCCGGTGCCGCCGGGATGGCACTCGCGCTGCCGATGCAATTCCTGTGTGGGACCCTCTTCCCGCTGGAGGAGATGCCGAACCTGCTGCGGCACATCGCCCGTGCGCTGCCGTTGACCTACCTGGTGGACGCGCTGCGGGGGGCCATGCTCGTCGGTGACGGACCGGCGGCGTACGTGGGGGATTGGGCAGTCTTGCTGGGCTGCCTGGCGGTCGCCTTCGTCGTGGCCATCAGGACCTTTCGGTGGGAGTAGGAGCGAATGAGCGAATCAGCGAATCAGCAAATCAGCAAACCGGCAAAAAAGTTAGTCGCGCAGACCGCCAGCCTTCTTCACCAGACGGTCGCCGAACTGGGGCTGTTCTGGCGCAGCCGGGAAGCGATCTACCTGAACTTTTCCGTGCCCATGTTGGGCATGGCGTTGTTCGTCTACCTGAACCGGGAGGGATTGCTGGGGCGGGTTTTCGGCCTCATGATGCGCGGCCTGGGGGCAGAGGAGATGGCCTCCCCTCTCCCCCTGGGAGAGGGGCCGGGGGTGAGGGCCTCCCCGATGGTGCTGGTGACGGTCGGCCTGATCACCTACTGCGCGATCACCACCGCCTTCGAAGGGCTGGTGCCCCGGCTGGTCAGGGAGCGCGACGCGGGCATCCTCAAACGCCTGGGAGGGACGCCCCTGCGCCGGTGGGTGTTCCTGGCGGGCAAGGCGCTGGGCGCCAGCGCGCTGGCCTTCGTCGAAGCCGCGTTGATCGTGGCCGTGGGGCTGGTCTCGGCTGACGTCGCCGTCGTGGGGAGCGCCTGGCTGCTGGCGGGCCTGCTGCTGGTTGGCACACTCACGCTGGCCGCGCTGGGCTTTATCGTCGGCAACCTGACGAGGAGCCCCGATGGGGCGGTGGTGGCCGTCCACGCGATCTACATTCCCATGCTGCTCCTGTGCGGGGCGTTCGTCCCCGTGGAGTTCTTGCCAGGCGCGTTGCGGGTCGTGGCGAGGATCTTCCCGCTCACCTACTTCGCCACTCCCTTCCGCGCCGTGCTGGTCGAGGGCGCAGGACTGGCCGCCATCGGCGGCGACGTGGTGGTCCTGCTGGCGTGGATGGTCGCAAGCTGGGCCGTCGCGATCAAGACGTTCCGCTGGGAATGAGGGCAATCACGAATCACGGATCACGAATGAGGTGCAAGAGCGCATCTTGACCAGCGTTCAGGCTCGCTAGCATGGTCAATCGTAACCTGCGGGAGGGTAGGCTGGGCAAGGGAGGAGGAAAGGATGGCACTGGTAAAAGTCGAGAACCTCACCAAGACCTATGGCGAAGTACACGCGGTGGCGGGCGTCAGTTTCGAGATCCGTGAGGGGGAGATCTTTGGCCTGTTGGGACCCAACGGGGCCGGGAAGACGACGACGATCCACGTGCTCTGCACGTACACCGAGCCGACAGGAGGAAACGTCACCGTCGCCGGCTGCAGTGTCACCGCCGAAGCAGAGACGGTCAAGCGGGCCATCGGCGTAGTGCCGCAGGAGATCGCACTCTACGCGGACCTGAACGCGGTGGAGAACATGCGCTTCTTCGGGCGGGTGTACGACGTTCCCGAGGCCAGGCTCAGGCAGCGCATCGGCGAACTGCTCCAACTGGTGGGCTTGACGGAGCACGCCCACAAGCGGGTCGAACACTACTCCGGCGGGATGAAACGACGGCTGAACCTGGCAGTAGGCCTGCTGAGTGAACCTCGCTTCCTGATGCTGGACGAGCCGACGGTAGGGGTGGATCCCCAGTCGCGCAACGCCATCTTTGAGAACATCCAGGCGCTCAATCGGCAGGGGCTGACGGTCCTCTACACCACCCACTACATGGAGGAGGCGCAGTTGCTGTGCGACCGGGTGGCGATCATGGACGAGGGACGGATCATCGCCCTGGATACACCCCAGAACCTGGTGCAAACGTTGGGCACGGGGCTGATTCGGATCGGGGTCAAGGACGGCGTGAGTGAGGAGATGCTGGCTCGCCTGCGGGCCCTGCCTCGGGTTCATGCCGTGACCCGCCACGACGACAGCCTGGCCTTCGAGACCGTGGATGCGCAGCGGGCCTTGCTGGACATCATCGCCCTGTTCAACGAGATGGACACACCGATGACCTCGCTGCACATCCTGGAGCCGAACCTGGAGAGCGTGTTCATCCAGTTGACGGGAAAACAGTTGCGGGACTGAAGCGTCCTCAGCGTGGGACGCTGGAAGGAGGGAGTGTAGATGAAGAAGATGCTCCTCATCGGTCTGAACGAACTATTGCTGCTGAGCAAGGACAGAATGGCGATCGTCTGGATGCTCATCGCGCCCCTGGGGTTGACGTTCATCGCCTGTCTGGTGTTCGGCGGCCCGGGTAGCACCAGTGAGGCGGTGGTGATGGACCTGCCGCTGGTGGATCACGACGGGGGCGAGATGGCTGCCGCGGTGTTGGACGTCCTGTCGCAGGCAGGCAACCTGTGCGTGGAGACAGGGTATGACGAAGAGACGGCGCGCAGACTGGTGGAGGATGGTGAGCGGGCTGGCGCGGTGATCGTCCCCACGGGGTTCAGTGAGGCCATCAGGTCCCGCCAACCCACGTCGCTGGAGCTGGTCGTCGTCCCCAGCGGGCAAACCGCCCCACTGCTGGAGGGGATGGTGCGCGGCGTCACCGGCGGCTTCGCCAACGTGCAGACGGTGGTCGAGGTGGCCGTCGGCGAAGCCCGGCGGGCCGCCGGAAGCCATTCCCCGGACTATGCGGATGAGTACATCCGAAAAGAGACCATAGAGCGGGCGGTAGCGACGGCCCTCGAGCGGCTGCACCATCCTCTGGTCGCCACCCGCGTGACGGTGGTCGGCGCCGACGATGAAAGGGAGTTCGACGCCGGCAGCCAGATCGTTCCAGGCTACGCGGTGATGTTCGCGATGTTCACCGTGCTGTCGGCGGCTGGAGGCATCCTGGAGGAGAAGGAGCGGGGCACCTTCAAACGGTTGCTGATTTCTCCCCTGCCCAAGTGGGCCCTGCTGGGTGGAAAACTCGTGGCCCAGTTCCTGGTGGGCGTGGCCCAGATCGCGCTGTTGTTCGTCTTTGGAGTGCTCGTCTTCCACCTCGACCTGGGGGATTCACCTCTGGGGCTGCTGCTGATTACGCTGGCCACCTGCTGGGCCACCACCAGCCTGGGTGTCCTGCTGGTGGCCGTGATCCGCTCGCGCAGGCAGATCCATCCGATCACGACTCTGGTTATTCTGGGCTCCTCAGCCCTGGGTGGTTCCTGGTATCCGCTCTTCCTGATGCCCAAGGTCGTACAACAGGTTGCTCGCATCACCCTGGTCTCCTGGGCCATGGAGGGGTACAACCGGCTGATGATCATGGGCGGAAGCCTGGCCGACGTGTGGGTGAACATTGGGGTGCTGATCCTCTATGGCGCGACCTGCTTCGCTATTGGACTGAAGCTGTTCAGGTTCAAGGAGACATAAGCACGGCCAGACAGCAGCGGTCCCGCTCGCGTCGCTGGTTCGACTTGACATCCTGGGCTCTTCCGCTTATTATGATGGGAGAAACACGCCAGGTGGGAGGTGGAAGGTGACCGGGCAGGAATCGAGCAGGCGCAGGCGCCCCAGTATGCGCACAGTCCTGGAGACTCTCCTGCCTCTCTTTGCTTTCACCCTGGGGTTTGGCCTGGCGACCGGGCATTTCCTGATCGCCCTCGTTACCGGCCTGGCCATGATGGCCTCGATCTCCGTCCTTTACAAGCTGGACGAGCGCTTCATCCGTCCCCGGTTGCGGACCCTGTCGCAGGACTGGCTGCAGTTGGGACTGGAGATGACCTTCTCGCTGTTCGAGCACATCCTGGGTGCAGTGCTGGCCCTGCTCGTCTGTAGCCGTATCTTTGACTTTGAGGCCATTACTCTCAGCACCTGGATCGCCCTGGGGGGGATGTTGGTCGCCTTTCCCCTCATCCACGGCACCGAGACCGCGCTGCGCTACTACCGCCAGTTGAGGGAGAAAGAGCGCCTGGAAGAACGGTTGCGGTCACTGGCAGCCCAGGCGGAACTAACAGCCCTCAAGGCGCAGATCAACCCCCATTTTCTCTTCAACACCCTGAACACCATCGCCCAACTGGTCCACAGCGATCCCGCACTGGCCGAGGCGACGGTGGAGCGGCTGGCCGGGCTGCTCCGCCACGTGCTGGCCGGCAGCGAGCGGGGCCTGGTGCCGCTGGAAGAGGAGCTGGCCTTCGTGGAGGGCTACCTGGAGATCGAGCGGGCTCGCTTCGGCGAGCGGCTGCGCGTCACCCACCAGGTCGCGCCGGAGGCGTTATCCGTGCCGGTGCCCAGCCTGCTCCTCCAGCCGCTGGTGGAGAACGCGGTCAAACACGGCCAGGGAGATAACGGCAGCATTACCCTCGACATCCGAGTCGAGTCCGCTGACGACGGAGTGAGCATCGCCGTCGCCGACCGAGGGCCAGGGATGCCAGCAGGCTATCGGATTGGCGACGGCTCTGGCCACGGGCTGCGCAACGTGGACGAGCGGCTGCGGAAGACGTATGGACGTGGGTTGGAGGTGGAGGAGAACGAGCCGAGGGGCACTGTGGTGACCATTCATATCCCGGTATAAGAGTGTGGGGGTGTGGGGGTGTGGGGGTGTGGGGGTGTGGGGGTGTGGGAGTGTGGGAGTATGTG
>Ga0172363_10002323_pt1 | contig 15320 bp, 10 predicted proteins | sample LakKivs2_kivu2a2_FD_114541 | JGI IMG/M metagenome (GOLD analysis project Ga0172363, IMG submission 114541) | Sediment microbial communities from Lake Kivu, Rwanda - Sediment s2_kivu2a2 | ecosystem: Environmental > Aquatic > Freshwater > Lake > Sediment | place: Rwanda: Western Province, Lake... | reverse complement strand
CGGATACACCCGCTTCAGCATGCGCGGGAAGGGGATTGTCTCGCGCAGGTGGTCCAGGCCACAGATCCAGGTCACGGTGCGCTCGACGCCCAGCCCGAAGCCGGAGTGTGGGGCTGAACCGTATCGCCGCAGGTCAATGTACCACTCGAACGCTTCGCGCGGCAGGCCCCACTCTTTGAGCCGCTCGAGCAGCAGGTCGAGGTCGGAGATGCGCTCCGAGCCACCGATGATCTCCCCATACCCTTCCGGGGCCAGGAGGTCGGCGCTTTTGGAGACCTCGGGGCGGCCCGGCCAGGGCTCCATGTAGAAGGCCTTGGCGCGCGTCGGATAGCCATAGACGAAGACGGGTTTCTCGAAGCGTTTGGTCAACTCCGTCTCGTGCGGCGAGCCCAGGTCGCTTCCCCACTCGATCCGCAACTGCTCCTTGAGCTCCTCGTCCTCCACCTGCTCCCGAATCTCCGCCAGCATCTCCAGTGCCCGGTCGTAGGAGATGCGCGGGAAGGGAGGCACTACCTTCTCCAGGTGGCTCGTGTCCCGCCCCAGGAGCGCCAATTCCTGCGCCCGCTCGCGCAGGCAGGTCTGGACGATGGTGGAGACGAATTGCTCGCCGATCTCCATCATAAGATCGAGGTCGCAGAAAGTGGCCTCCGGCTCGACCATCCAGAACTCGGTCAGGTGGCGGCGGGTCTTGGACTTTTCGGCGCGGAAGGTGGGGCCGAAGCAGTACACGCGGCCGAAGGCGTAGATGTCCGCCTCGTTGTAGAGTTGCCCCGACTGGGCCAGATAGGCCTTTTCGCCAAAGTAGTCGGTCTCGAACAGGGTGGTCGTGCCCTCGCAGGCGGCCGGGGTGAGGATGGGCGTGTCCATGTTGACAAAGCCGTGGCCGTCGAGCCAATCGCGGATGGCGCGGACGACGGCGGCGCGCACGCGCAGGATGGCCCACTGGCGCTGCGAGCGGATCCACAGGTGGCGGTTGTCCATCAGAAACTCGACGCCGTGCTCTTTGGGCTGAATGGGATAGTCCTGGGCCACCTGGAGCGCGAGCAGGTCGGTGACGCCCACTTCGTAGCCGCCGGGGAGACCGGGGGCGCGGGGATCCTGGCGGACGGTGCCGCTGACGACGAGCGACGATTCCTGGGTCAGGCTGCGGGCAGCCTCAAACACTTCTGGACTGACGTCCTTGCCGAAGACGACGCACTGGACGAAGCCGGTGCCGTCGCGCACCTGGAGAAACTGGAGCTTCCCCTTGTCGGTGCGGTTGTAGAGCCAGCCGTGGAGCGTGACGACCTCTCCCACGTGCTGGGCGATGTCCTGGATGCGGATTGGTTCAGGCATGGCGGATTCTCTCCCTCATGGTGCTTGGGGGGAGATTGTACCTGCAAATCGGCAAATCGGCAAATCGGCAAATCGGCGAGTCGGCGAGTCAGCGAATCAGCGAATCGCGAATGGCGAATGGCGAAGCGCGGAGGGGTCAGGGGGAGCGGGGGATGAGGCCGAGTTCGTAGCCAACGGCGACGGCAGCGGCCCGGTTGGGGACGTTGAGTTTGCCCAGGATGTTGCCGACGTGGTTCTTGGCGGTGCTTTCGGCGATGCCCAGTTTCTTGGCGATTTCTCTGTCCGTCTTGCCCCCAGCCAGCAACGCCAGGACCTCGCGCTCGCGCTCGGTGAGTTCCTCAACCGGAGGGGTAGGAGACGGGGTCGGGGGCGGCGCGAGTGGAGGCGAGGGCGGCAAGGCGTAGACGCTGCGGATCTCTTCGATCAACTGCCGCTTGGGAACCTCCTTGGTCAAGGCAGCCAGCGCACCTGCATTTCTGGCCGGCTCAATGAGGTGTGGATAGATCGTAATGGCAATGATTTTCGTCTCTGGCACTTCCCTGGCAAGCCGCCTGATCGCCTCAATGCCCGCTCGCTCGTCGTCGAACCACATGAGGTCCAGGATCAGGATGTCGGGGCACAATTCGCGCACTTTCCGAATGGTCTCGTGCAGTGTAGCGCCCTCGCCCACGATCTCCATATCCGCCTCTGCCGCCAGGATACGCGCCAGTCCTTCGCGGGCAATGTCGGTATCGTCTGCGATCACGATTCTCATGGTTCCCTCCATATCCTCTTCTCCTCTATCTCTAAACTGGTTTTCTCTGTAGCAGAGTAATAGCCGCACAAATTGTCGTGCCCTGTCCAGGCACCGAGTCAATGGTGAGCCCGCCGCCTATATCGTGCAGTATATCGCGGAGCCGGCGCAGGCCCCACTTGTGCGGGAGAGCCAGCACCGCATCCACGTCAAACCCCACGCCATTGTCCCTCACACAGAGTCTGACCTGCCCCTCGGCTCGCTCCAACTGTACTTCGATCTTCACGTTCGGATCGTCAACCACACCGCAGTGCTTGACCGCGTTGATCATCGCTTCTTGCCCGACCCGGTAGAGTATCCCCTCGACGTCCGTCGGCAAGCGCTCCTCGAAATCGCCGTGTACCACGATGTGTCCGTGCCCGATCAACTCTGCCCGGCTCTTCAACGCAACCAACAGCCCCTTCTGCTCCAGAGTGGGATCCCGCAGGTCCTCGAGCATGTAGCGCAAGTCGGTATAGGCACGGGTGAGCGCAGCCTGCAGTCTCGTCATGGCAACGGACGCTGCTGCGAGATCATTGCGTTCTATCTCGTCGGAGAGAATCTCCGCTTCCCATCGCACTCCAGTGGCGAGTATGTTCATTGCTTCGTGAAGGTCAGTCTCTAGCCGCTTTCTCTCCGCCCGAACGGCGTCCTGGCGAGCTTTCTCCAGGCCTCTGACTCGCTCGATCTCGGCCACGGCATTGGTCGCCAGTGTCTCAAGCAACACCTGATCGAACTCCGAGAAGCCATCCCGGCTCTCTGCATCCCGCGCAACCAGGACGACCGCGAGGCATCCGTCAGGCGCACACATAGGCACAGCCAGGATACTATGATCACGCTGCGGGTCGAAATCCCAACCCAACTTTGTCCAAATCTCCTCACGCCAAGATGGATGTCGCAGAATCTCATCTCCTACCAGCCGGATTGGCTGGCGCGTCTCCGCCACATGCGCAACCAGCCCACATCCGGGACCGATGTTGATCGTGGTGCCAATAGCAGAACCACCACAACGTGTTGGTACCACTGTAGCAACGAGCTTCAATGCGCCTCTATTCTCATCAGTGACGAGGAACAAGGCGCAATCACGTGCCGACAGAAACCTACGGCCAGCTTCAACGATGAACTCATACAGTCCGTCCAGGTTGTTATGTTGAGCCAGGCTGCTCGTTACAGTGGAAAAGCAATCCCACAACCGGGTTTCCTGGCGTTTCCTATCCGTGATGTCCGTAAAGACAGCCAATACACCCGTGAACAGACCTTCCTCAACAAGGGGCTTGGCACTGACGATGACGGGCACGCGCCGGCCCTCTCTGGTCAACAGCACCGTCTCGTACCGGCTGGCGATGCCAAAGGGCCGCTTGGCAGTCTCCCTTTCGATCTTCGGCACCTCCTCAGGAGCTGCGATGACTGTGGAGCGCTGGCCTATCAATTCCTCATAGGCATAGCCCAGCAGTTCCGCTGTCATGCGGTTGACAAAGGTAATGTGCGCACTTGCATCCTCGAGGAGGATACCTTCCTCCATGCTCTGCACGATGTTTTCGTTGAATGTCCGCAGCCTGCTGGTTTCCTCGTACAGCCGTGCATTCTCAATCGCGATAGCCGCGGCCGCAGCCAGCGGCTCGATCAACGTCAGATCTGTTGATTTGAAGCGACCGACTTCTGTGTCCACAACCTGGAGCACGCCGATCACGTCCTGCTTGACCCGCATGGGGACGCTGAGGATGGACCGCAACACCAGTCCAGTCCGCTCGTCCACCCCTGTGAAATGGCGCTCGTCGGCCTGTGCATCCGGCACGACGATGCTCTCACCGTGGCGAGCCACCCACCCGGCAATCCCTTCTCCTGATGCCAGCCGCCAGCCGCGCACCGTCTCCATTTGTGGACCAGTGGCTTGCCAGCAAACCAGTTCACCTGTTTCAGAATCAATTAGCCAGATCGAAGAGGCGACCACATTCAACAGACGGCGCACTTCTTCCAGCACGGCGACAAGCACCTGGTCCAGATCGAGAATGGAGCCGAATGCCTGACCGGCACGGTTGAGCAGTTCCAGTTCGCGGTTGCGCTGCCGCAATGCCTCTTCAGCTCGCTTGCGCTCAGCCAATTCTTGCTGGAGCGCTTCGTACAGGCGGGAGTTCTGGATGGCTGTAGCGGCTACGCTGGCCAGAATCTCCAGAGCCTGAACAGTGTCAAGGGAAGGAAGCCGCCGGTCGCCAGGGTCATCTACGGAGATGTAACCCAACAGTTGACGCTCCTGGGTCTGGATTGGCACGATCAACATATCCTCAGAGTGCCACTCGCCCAACTTACGCTCGCCCAGGTCAGGAGCAAACGTGTATTGATCAAGGCCAAGTATCTCAGGACAGTGGTCATGCCTGATGAAATAGGATCGGCTGATACGGAACTCGTCTCGAAGCAAAAGCGCAACTATGCCAAGCGGAATACGTATAGCTTCTAACTTGCGCTTGCCCTCTGGAGGTACCCCTGCCATCGCCCTCACCACGATCTCACCATTTGCTTCATCTACCAGATTCACAACGGCCATCTGGAAGCCACTACAGCGACACGTCTCTGCAGCGATAGTTTCCAATAACGTATCAAGCGGCTGATTCAGGCCAAATGCACGGCCGGCCTCCAGGATGTCCGAGATTTGTTGCCTGCGCCGTGTGTGAGTACCATAGAGTTCGGCATTAGCGAGGGCCGTGGCTCCTTGTGCAGCGAGCATGGTAAGGAAACGCTCGTCCCGCTCGTCGAATGCTTCCCTTCTGCCACTATGGACACTGATGGCACCTATGTTCTTATCACCTACGTACATGGGCGCGACGAGAAGCGACTTGAACGAGGTAAAAGACGGGCGCAGTTGAACGAATCGGCTATCCTCATTCACATCGGGTACATTAAGCGTCCGGCGGTCCTGAATGGCGTGGCCAGCAATCCCTACCCCAACCTTCATCGGCGTCCGCCCCAAGGTAGTGAGGACCAGATGAGAAGATCCCAACGGTACAAGTATCTGGCTGTCCTCGCTCTCCAGGAGATGAACGACCGCCGCATCCGACGCTGGAACCCCGGCCTTGGCCGCGTCGGCAAGCAGTTGGGCCAACTCTTTCCGGTCAAAGACTTGTATCAGTGCAGTAGCCGCCCCTAAAAGTGCACTCTCTTCGCGGAGCCGGGGGAAAAAGCGCACAAAGAGGTAGAGCACGACGGTCAGCAACCCCAGGATGACATCCTGGCCCACCATCGCTGCCAGGTCCAGTGACGCTACCCCGCCTTGAGCAAAAGTCACCAATAATATAGCAGCACAGACTTCCAGGTAGATCACCAGGGTCGGAATGGGACGGCCGAAATACCCCAGCGTGGCGAGTATCGGCATGGCAAAGAAGAACCACAGATAATTCGAAGCGGTTGACGGCGCCACTAACGCCAGGACCGTAATCATGGCCAGGTTGAAGTGAATGCGAAACAGACGAAAGAACGCGGCGTCGTACAACCGCCTGGCGGCCTTACCCAGAATCTCGAGAGCAAACAAGTAGAGCGTGTAGCAAGCGAGCCACGAGAGCACAATTGATCCTGCTGGCGTTGCTCTGGCCGGGAGCCAAACCACTGCAAACACAAAGCCTGAGAGGAGGAAACCCCAGTTGCGCACAATCAGGCGCACGACCGGGTGGATCCGGCGGTCAGCCTCCCCCTTCTCACCTACCAGTGTCTCCAGGGCTCTGTTTGCACCTACAGGACTTGCTTCGCTCATCATCGTCCTCCCTCCCCGACGTACATTGTACATCATTTCGCGATGCCTGTCATCAGTGAGAACGCTTCATTTCAAACCCCTCGAACGTACATAGATCCGCCAGATATGTAGGGAAAACGGTGGACATCGCAATCTGGACAACAAAAGTATTACCAGAGAGAATCATATTCCTTATTCAAAATGACCCTTTCGCCTGATGACAAAGAGGCTCAGCATGGAGTAGAATATGATCGAAATACGACGAGGCAACCGCGATGCTCTGGTATACAGAACGCGCAGAGGGGGTGAACGACATGATCAAGGGTCTGGGGACAGCGTTCATCGGGCCGATCCTCGTATTGGCCATTCTGGGCACTCTCCTGGGAGCCTCACTTGGCGACACCGAGTTATTCAACCCGGCCACCAGTGCGACCCAGGCAAAGATTATGGATGCCCAGTCGCAACTGGCAATCGCACAACGCCAGGCTGAGATCGTTGCTGAACAGGAGGCAGCCAAACTCGAACTCGAGCATCAAGCTGCAATCAACGCCGAGGAACAGTCACTTCTGCAACGCGGACACGAACTGGCACTACAACAGCAGCAACAGGCCTTTGACCGGGGAATGGCCTGGATGGAAATACAACAGCCCATACTCCTGGGAGTGGGGGTGGGCGCGATCCTCGTCGTCACCATCGCCGTGGCCTACTATCTCTACGCCTGTGGGCAGGCCAGGCTGTTACAGGCACAACGCGCCGAAAGGTATCACCAGGCGGCATCGCCCGAGAGAGGCCAGTCCATCCGGCCACCTGTCGGCGTCGTGCCGGGGAAGCCAACAGCACCACAGGACAGACGGGCGATACCCTTATACCAGGACCAGCCGGGCGGGAATGGACGGGGGCCACGTGTCCATTCATACGTTCAAAGATGAATTGATGACCTGTTCCCAATCCGGCATGGGGACGGCCGCAGCCTGCACCTGGGCAATCAACATTCACTACCAGGCAAGGCACGACGGCGCAGGGGGACACTTCTCCCACATCCCGGCGGAACCGGTTTCTGCGATGCTGGATATAGCCAAGTCAGTGTGAAATCCTGCCGAGAGATGAAAGGGCACTGCGCAGCGGGGCCGGCACCAGCGGCGCCAGCATCTCCCGCTCCTCGGGCGTGAGCGCGCGGAGGAGGATCAGGACGATGGGGTAGACGGCCAGGGCGGCCAGGAGCGCCAGCGGGCGGCTGTAGAGGGCCACCGCCCAGGCCGTCGCCCCCATCGCCAGCCCGGCCAGCGCCACCCGGCCCAGCAGCCGCCCCCACCCCAGCGGCCCGATCTGGCGACGCAGGTCGGCGTAGAACAAGAATACGAGCAACAACTCCCCGGCCACCAGGATCCACGCGGAGGCGACGTAGCTGAACGTGCGCACGAAGAGCAGGTTGGCCACGACGGTGAAGAGCACGCGCGCAGCGGAAGCCAGAAGCACGTAACGCTGGCGGTTGAGCGCGATGAGCACGTAATTCGTCAGGCTGTTGATCCAACCGCAGACGATGGACCAGATCAGCAGTTGCAGGGCTACCGCGCCGTGGGGCAGGAACTTGCCACCGCTGAGCAGCCCCACCAGTGTCGTCGCCAATAGTGTGACGAGTACAGCCACCGGCAGCGTGATCATCGTCAGCAGTTTGACGGACAGGCGATAGGAGCGCTGTAGCCCAGCGCGGTCCTGGGCGGCCTGGCGCGACATGACCGGGAAGACAGCCAGCGTGAAGAATTGCGGAACGATGTTGAGCGCGTCCACCCACTTGCGCGCGGCGTCGTACCAACCCAGCGCAGCGTCGCCCTGAAAGTTCTGGAGGAGCAGGGCATTGACGCCGGGGAAGAGCGCCTGCAGAAGCAGCGAGGCCATCAGCGGCCAGCTTTCAACCAGCATCGCGCGCTGCAAAGTCCACACGGCCCGCACCCGCGCGCGCGGAAGTCCAGGCCAGATCAGTCGCCGCGCCAGTATGGCCAGGAACGCCAGCGTTGCCACGTTCGTCAGGATCGAGGCGCCCGCCAGCCCCACGATCCCCATCCCGCTCACCAGCACCAACACCCCCAGTGTAACTCTGACGATGGTGGTCGCGGTCTGGATGGCGGCAGGGTACTCGTGTTTCTCGCAGGCGCGGAAGAGCGCCGACAGGCCGTTGGCGACGCTCCCCGGCAGCAGGCCCACGTACAGCAGCACGACCGCCCACACCGTCTCGGCCGCCAGCGGCTCGCCCAACGCCTGCCGCCCGGCCAGGAAGCCGGCCAGCACCGGCGTCACCGCCAGGAAGAGCAACAGGCGCAAGGCCGTCGTGTTGACAAATACCTGCCGCGCCCGGGCTCGATCACGGGCTGCCTCGCGCATCAAGACCATGTCCAGGCCGAAGTTGGTGACGATGTCGAACCAACCAAAGATGACCGTGGCGGCGGCATAGCGGCCGTTCCCCACCGGCCCCAGGATGCGGGCCATCAGCGCGGCGAAGGCCATGTCTATGATGGCCCGGTTGAACAGGTTGAGGACGATGGGGGCAATAGAGTTCTTGGCCACCCGGCGGACGGCGCTGGCATCGTCCTCTTCGCGGTAGAAGAAGCGCCACAGGTAGAAGCCGGTCAGGAAGAGCACGACCATGCCGGCGATGAAGGTGATGAAGGCGCCGATCTTGACGCTATCGGGGCTGTACTTGAAGCGCACCGTCCAGGCGCCGGACGACAACAGCACGCCGCGGAAGTTGCCGTCCACACGATAGAGCGTGACTTCCTGCTCGTCCTCTTCACCGGCCCCCTGCGGCCGCACGAACGCCTTCCAGCCGGGAAAGTAGGAGTCGGCCAGCACGAGCCAACTGGGCTCGGCAATCGCCGCGTCTACGACCACCTGGTTGATCGTGTGACTGGATACCGGTTGCTGGATGCTGGTTGCGGGTTGCGGGCCACCGATTGCCGACCATTCGCCCCCTACTCCCTGCTCCCTGCTCCCTACTCCCTGTTCCCTGATCCCTGATCCCTGATCACCACCACTATCCACGATCACGTACTGATGCACGTCATATTTCTGGACGGCGGCGGAAAAGTTGTCAGTTTGCACGGTCGCCGAGAGTGGGAGGGTGAAGGCGCGCGGCATTGCGCCCAGGTTCTCGTACACGCGCACCGCCGCGTCCTGGTAGACCAACCGGTATTTGGCAGGATTGGGGATCTCTACCTCGGTGATGACGTATTTGACGTTGAGCAAATCGGTGAGCGGGCTGTCCAGGCTCGACCATTGTCTGAAAGAGGCGATGCGGTTGTACTGGAGCTCGTCCTGCGCCTCGATGAGGCCCAGGTAGTCGGCGTACTGGCGGGAGAAGAGGGAATCGTACCCGGCCACCGCCTGCAGGTCATAGAACATCCCCACGTTGGGGTTCATAGTCTTGGTGGTGCCGGGCGGCGTGAAGGTGGCGTAGCGCCAGAGCGAGGTATCTTGCCGCAGGAACTCGACCACCGGCGGGACGTAATTCAGCAGCGCCGGGTCCACGGCCGGGTGGAAGCCTGCGCCGAAAGTGAGAAAGTCCAGCACGAGCAGTCCCACTGCCAGGAACTCCCACACCGGCCGGCGGACCTCACCCCACCCCCCCCGGCCCCCCCTCCCCTCTCCCCTCAGGAGAGAAGGGAGAGGGGGCAGGGTGATCGGGCAGCGGCTCACGCGCAGGACGATGCCGGTTCCCGCCAACAACAGCCCGAAGATCGCAATCCACCTGAACTCGTACGAGTAGAACGCGCGATGGTCAGGGAAGGCATCAGGGGCCTTGGCCAGCGACTGGAACGCCTGCGCTACCAGCGGTTCAATCTGCGCGAAGAAGGCCCGGCTGAGGAGCAGACTGGCCAACGTGGCCAACCCACCCCAAAAGGCCAGACTGGCGAGCAGGGTTACGAGAGAAGGAGAGGAGTTGAGTAGGAGAATGGAGAATGGAGAATGGCGAATGGCGAATGGCTTCCCACTTCTCGTCTCCTTGTCTCCTTGTCTCCTTGTCCCCTTGTCCCCTTGTCTCCTTGTCTCCTTGTCCCCTTGTCCCCTTGTCTCCTTGTCCCTCTCTCTCCCCTGCTCCCCTGCTTCCCTGCTCCTCCGCACTGCTTCGACGCCAAACCCGGCCAGGATGGCGACGGAGAGCGTGAGGGGAAAGATCCAGCGGAAAGGTGAGTGGGATTGCTTGAGCAACGGCAGCGCGTATACGAGCGCGTACAGCGGCGTGCCAAAGATGCAACCCAGCGAGAAAATGCTGAGCAGCGTAAAGAACGGCATATGGGGATGACGCAACCAACCCACGAATGGCGAATGGCGAATGGCGAATGGCGAATGGCGATCTGCGATTTGCAATTTGCAATTTGCAATTTGCTGATTCGCAGACAGAACCGCGATGAACGCCAGGAACAACGGCAACAGCCCCAGATATGCCCCACCTTCGACATAGTTCTTGATGCCCCAGTCAATGTACTGCCCGTCGGAGAAGGTCAGCGCGGGAGCCCAGCGCCAGGCAAAAAGGTCAAAGTAGCCGTGATGGGCCGGGTTGCCGAAAAAGTTCGGCACGCCAAAGGCAATCAGCCTGCGCCAGGGATAGGCCCAGCCCAGGACCTGTTGGAGGCTGGCGGCTGCTTCGCCGCCGCGGAAACTCGTGGCCACTACCTCAACCAGCGGCACGAACTGCACCGCCCCCAGGGCCAACCCCAGCGCCAGCATCAACACCAGCCAAAGCACAGGGCGCAAGGTTCCCCTTACCCTGCCCTTTTTTCCCCCATTCACTCCTCTACTCACCGCTGCGGAAAGGAGCCGCCATCCCGCATACACCCCCGTCACCAGCAGGGCAAAATACATGTTCTCCCCATGCCCCGCCAACACCAGGCAACCCAGACCCAATGCGCCCAGGAGCGCCCAGGGCAGCGTCGCCGGCCGCCGGCCGAGCGCCGGGCGCTGCTGCACGACCAACTCGATCATCGCCAGGATGAACGGCAGCCACGAGGCGCCCGCAATGACCATCGGGTGGACGACCGACACGACCATGAAGCCGCTGAACTGGAAAGTGATGCCGGCGACCAGCCCGCCCAGGCGGCGGATTGCCAGCACGCGGGCGAAGAGGTACGTAAAGAGGCCGGCCAGGCCCAATTGCAGCCAGGCGAAAACTCCATACGCCCGCCACAGCGGGAGAACGTAGAAGACCAGGCTCAGGGGATAGAGCGCCGAGTGTTGCCCATTGGCCAGAAAAGGGTGACCGGCGAAGACGAAGGGGTCCCAGAGCGGCAGTTCCCGGTTGCGAAGCGCCTCGACGAGGAAATGCTTCCAGGCGTAATTCTCCAGGATCAGGTCAGCCAGCAGGTGGTTGTGGGGATATGAGATTCCGAATGCGGCGGCGGCGGCCCGGTAAGGCTCGAACGAGAAGAGGACGTCGGCTGGCAACAGTGTCTTCGACCCCAGCGCCACCGGCGCAAACAGCAGAAGGGGCAACAGGAGCAGCAGAATGAGAATGCCCAGGTCAGGTAATAACTTGCGGATCATACGACCAATCGGTCAGCCGGCCGCAGGTGGCGGTGGCGAAAGCGCACCTCTAACACCCGTAACGCCGCCTCGACCTTGACCGGCATCGTCATCTTGGAATGGCCCACACGCCGGTCCTCGAAGTAGATGGGAATTTCGAACACGCGGTAGCCCAGGCGCTCGGCCACGTAGGCCATCTCGACCTGGAAGACGTAGCCCTGCGAACGGACGCGGCTCAGGTCAACGCCCTGCAGCGTCTCGCGCCGCCAACACTTGAAGCCCGCAGTGACGTCTCTCACTTTGCAGCCCAGGAGCAAGCGCGTGTAGACACTGTTGGCCCACCGGGAGAGCAGCCAGCGTCCCCAGCCCCAACGTTCGTCGGTCTTGCCGCCATGGACGTAGCGCGAGCCCACGACCACGTCGTAATCCCGTATGTGCTCCAGAAATTGGGGGATATAAGCGGGGGAGTGGGAAAAGTCGCAATCCATCTGGACGACGAAAGCGGCGCCGTGCTCCAGCGCCCAGCGGAAGCCGTCTACATAAGCACGTCCCAGGCCGCGCGGGCCTGTGCGATGGCGCACGTGCAACCGGCTCGGATACTGAGCAGCCAGCTCGTCGGCGATGCGGCCGGTGCCGTCGGGCGATGCATCGTCCACGATCAGGACATCGAGGCCGGGCAAGCCCAGACCCAACAGCGCTGCGGCCATCGGGCCGACGTTTTCGGCTTCATTGTAGGTAGGAATGACGACAGTCAGTTTTATCGGGGATTCCCCGGCTGAAGCCGGGCCTCCTGTCCATTGTGTGCCGGGCGCCAGTCTGCACGCCGGGCGTCTATGGATTTGCTTCCTGGCTGAAGCCGGGCCTCCTGTCCATTGTGTGCCGGGCGCCAGTCTGCACGCCGGGCGTCTATGGATTTGCTTCCTGGCTGAAGCCGGGCCTCCTGTCCCATTCTGTACCGGGCATCAAGTAGCGCGTTGAACGTCTATGATGGCCTGTCTCAAGTCCTCCAGGGTGGAAACAGGGCCGGCCGACGACGTGAGCACACCCAGCATGGCATCTATGTGCGGCAACTGTGTATGGGAGTTCGCCTGTCCAGCCTCCCAATCTGCGCGGGGGTAGAAAAAAGCCATCGCTTCGTTCAACCGCACTGTGAGCGCCTGCCGCACCTGCATCACCTTGTCCGGTGGAACGACGAGGAAGAAACTGACGTCGTCCAAATGACCCACGAACGCATCAGGGTCGTTGACCTCGCTGGTGACATGCTTCAGCATGAGCGCCACGGCGCGCAGCACATCGTCCCGCGCCACAAAGCCGTAGACTTCAGCAAAGGCCTTCAGGCCCCGCAACCCGACCGAGAGCACAGCCCAGTCTGGAGAGGCCAGCAGTTCACGCAGGCGCTCGTCCGCCAACGTCGCAGTTGGCAGGCCGGTGATAGGATGAGACAGGCGGTCCAGGCTGGAGCGGCGCAGCACGTTGCGCACTCTCAGGCGCAGTTCCTGGACGTCGAATGGCTTGGTGACATAGTCCACAGCGCCCATTTCCAAGCCCATTAGCCTGTCTCCGCGCTCCCGTTTCTCGGTCAGAAATATGATCGGGACGTGTTCGGTGCGCCGATGGGTACGCAGATGGCGGCATATTTCATAGCCGTCAATGTCCGGCAGACGTATGTCCAACATAATGAGGTCGGGGACGGTCTGCTCGATGAAGGCCAGAGCATCGTTTCCCCAACTCACCGAAGTGACCTCGTAGCCCTGCGCCTTGAAGTAGGAGGTCAACATTTCGGCCGTGTTGGCCTGGTCCTCCACGATGAGAATATGAGGAACTCCTGCCACGTTTTTACTCTCCACCCTCACAGGAGTGAGGGACAGGCTCGTGCAACACCTCTACCCGATCGGTTCCTTGTAGATGGCATACGTGCAGGCCGGCCCGCCCATGGCCACACATTCGATCTCTTCCACCCGAAACTTGCGCCCACCGCTGAGCCAATGCAAGCCTTCTTCCAGCAGTCCCTTTCCTGCAAAGCAGATCGGTCGGTCGGCCGTGCGCCCCCAACAGACAGGACAGGGGGACATGGCATACGTATAATACTCGCCACGGTCCTCGACCGTGCTCCTCTGGTCGCTGACCTGAGTGAAGACTTTCGCCATGGCCGGGATACCGGCCTTCAGCTTGGCAGTCAACGGGAGCACTTTGAACGCCAGATCGCCAACGCCGGAAAGAGCACCCAGGCCCTGGAGTCCCCTGGCGAACGAAGCCCGGCCAGCTCGCAACTGCAGCCCACGCCCACCACGCGGCCCATACATCTCTTCCAACGCCCCATTCAGCGCGGAGTAATCCGCAAATTCAAATTCCTTGTTCAGGTTAGTAGGCGGGTAATGGTCAATCAGGTGCGAAAGGCCAGACAGGTTCAGAATGGCGTTCAACCCGTTCTTACCCATGATCTCCTCCATCGCCTCGAGATAGACACGGGCGACGATGTTAGGGTAGTAATAACCACTTGGTGCAATTCGCGGCACTTCGGGTCCTCCTTCTGGTGTTGTGTCTATCAGGCTGCCAGGATGACCGCCAGGTCTTCGGACGCGCGGCGCATATCCAGAAAGAGCAGACCCAGTTTGGTCTGCTGGCGGGCCAGCACGGTCAAGACAGCCTCCTCGCCTACGGCACGAAGAACGACGTAGCCGTGCTCCCCTTTCACGTACACTTCGTCCAGCACACCACGTCCCAATTCACTGGCGATGCGCTCTCCCAGGGAGAGCATCGCGGCGGACATTGCGGATACCCGATCCTCTTCGACACCGGCGGGGAGAGAGGAGGCCATTGTCAACCCGTCCACACTCACAACGGCCATCGCTTCGACATCCGGCGTGTTCATCTGTAATTCCTGCAACCGCCTCACCAGGCGTTCAGTACGAGATCTTTCTGCCACTGCTGCCTCCTTGACGTTTACGTGGAGCTGACGTTCACCAGACTATACAAATGTGAGGGTACCACACATCATGCAAATTGTCAAGCACTTGTCACCTCTTTCCGCCGATGGTATAATCACGCCCTACATTACTGTTGCACAAGGGGGTCGCAGACAAGTGGAAGCGATTGAACAGGCTGTCGTTGCATTCCTGGAAATGGTCCTGCATACGATCCGCTGGCCCGGCGTGGTCATCATCATGGCACTGGAGAGCGCAAATATCCCGATTCCCAGTGAGGTGACGATGCCGCTGGCAGGTTGGATGCTGGTGCAGGAGCACGGTCTCAGTATCTGGCACGCTATCCTGGCAGGAGGGCTGTACGGCGCACTGGGTTGTACACTGGGGTCCATCGGCTCGTACGCGCTGGGCTACTATGGCGGGCGGCCCCTGTTGGAAAAGTATGGGCGTTATATTCTCGTCACTGAGCACGATCTGGAACAGGCTGACCAGTGGTTCGGTCGCTGGGGCGATTGGGCGGCCTTCATTTCGCGCCTGCTGCCCATCGTGCGCACGTTCATCTCCTTTCCTGCCGGCGTCGTGCAAGTCCCCCTGGCCCGCTTCACCATGCTGACGTTCGCGGGGTCCTTTATCTGGTGTGGGGCGCTGGCGGCAGCCGGCTACTGGTTCGGCTCCCAGTGGGAGCTCATCCGCACGTACATGCGCCCCTTCGACATTCCGATTGCCATTGTGCTGCTAGGGGGCCTGGCTTACTACGTCTACCGGCATATCAAACGAAGTCAACGGATAAGGAACGGATAAACGGATAGACCAGACTCCTCGCTCTCGCCGGACCGCAGTCCGGCGGGCCTGGCGCGGACTGTGGTCCGCGCCAGGCAGAGAATTCATTCAGGCCAGGTAGCGCTCAAAGAAACCGATGATCCGCTCGCGGTACTCGGCGGGCCGGCATTGATCCACTTGCCGGTGCCCGGCCTCGGGGACGCGCCACAGCGCCTTGGGTTCGCCCGCCGCCGCGTAGAGCGCCTCGACGTCGGCGACAGTGGCGTAAGGGTCG